>Ga0213875_10001880_pt1 | contig 13025 bp, 7 predicted proteins | sample BarmaccomBMRX_R8_FD_160105 | JGI IMG/M metagenome (GOLD analysis project Ga0213875, IMG submission 160105) | Root-associated microbial communities from Barbacenia macrantha in rupestrian grasslands, the National Park of Serra do Cipo, Brazil - RX_R8 | ecosystem: Host-associated > Plants > Roots... | reverse complement strand
CGGAGAAAGGACGCGAATGCCCATGTCGCGGCATTCGTTGATATACCGCACGACCTTGTCCATGTTGCCCGATTCCGAAGTCAACAGCGCGGACATGAACTCAACGGAGTAGTGCGTCTTCAGGTACGCCGTGACAAAGGCCAAATATGCGTAGGCCGCCGAATGCGATTTGTTGAATCCATATCCGGCGAACTGCTCCATCAGATCGAAGATCTTCGCGATCTTCTTGGGCGCGAAGCCTCGCCCAACAGCGCCGCCGATGAAACGCGCACGCTGGGTAGCCATCTCGTGAGCATCTTTCTTGCCCATGGCCCGGCGCAGAATGTCGGCTTCGCCGAGCGAATAGCCGGCCAAGCAATTCGAGATCTGCATCACCTGTTCCTGATACAGAATCACGCCGTAGGTTTCTTGCAGGATGGGCTCGAGTTCCGGGAGATCGTACACAATCGGCTTCCTGCCGTGCTTACGGTCGATGAAATCCGGAATCATGCCCCCCTGGATGGGACCCGGACGGTAGAGCGCGTTGAGAGCGCAAAGATCTTCGATGCGGTTCGGTCGGTAGCGGCGCAGAATGTCACGCATGCCGGGCGATTCGAACTGGAAGACGCCGCTGGTGAGGCCTGTGCAGAAGACTTTTTCGTAGGTTTCCGTATCGTTGAGCGCGAGATCCTCGAGCACTATGCGATCGCCGCGGTGCTTCTCGATCAGCTTCAGAGCATCCGTGATGATGGTCAGCGTGGTGAGGCCGAGGAAGTCCATCTTCAGGAGCCCGAGTTTCTCGAGGCCGACCATGTCGTATTGCGTGACGATTTCGTTCTTGTTCGTCATGCATAGCGGCACGAGTTCCTTCAGCGGAACAGATGAGATGACGACACCGGCAGCGTGCATGCCGGCATTGCGCGCGACGCCCTCGAGTCTCATGCTGACGTCGAGGACCTCTTTCACACGCGGGTCTCTGGATGCCAGCTCCTTCAGCTCGGGATCTTCGATCGCTTTTTCGAGCTTGATGTTGAGTTGACGCGGGACGAGCTTGCTGATGCGATCGACGTCGGCAAAACTCATGTCGAGCACGCGGCCGATGTCTTTAATGGCGGCTTTGGCGGCCAGCGTTCCGAAGGTGATGATTTGCGCGACCTGTTCGCGGCCGTACTTCTCGGTCACGTACTGAATAATTTCGCCGCGGCCGCGGGTGCAGAAGTCGATGTCGATGTCCGGCATGCTGATGCGCTCCGGATTAAGGAACCGTTCGAATAGCAGCCCGTATTCGAGGGGATCGATGTCGGTGATCTCCATGGCGTATCCGACCACGCTGCCTGCCGCGGAGCCGCGGCCTGGTCCGACGGGAATGCAGCGCGATTTGGCGAAACGGATGAAATCCCAGACGATCAGAAAATATCCAGCGAACTTCATCTGCTGGATCATTTCGATTTCGCGCTCGAGGCGCTCGACGTATTCGGGCAGATCGTGCTTGAGCCGGCCTTGACTGCGCAATGCTTCAAGCCGGGGGCGCCGCTTCTCAAATCCGTGCCGCGCGACGTACGCGAAATACGTGTCAGTCGTGTGACCTTCGGGAACGTCGAATCGCGGGAACGGATCGGTGACTTTTTCGAGCTTCACGTGACAGCGCTGCGCGATATCCCATGTGCGCTCGAGCGCGTGGTCCACTTCGCCGAACAGCGCGGCCATTTCGGCGCTCGATTTTACGTAAAAATCGGGCGTGGCGAAGCGCATACGGTTTGCATCGGACATGGTTTTGCCCGTCTGTACGCAGAGCAAAATCTCGTGCGCGCGAACGTCGTCGCTGGTCAGGTAATGCGAATCGTTGGTCGCGACTAGCGGGATGCCGGTGTCGGTGGAAAGCCGGCGGATCTGCGGCAGAACCTTGCGGTCGGCATCGAGATGGTGATCCTGCATTTCGAGGAAGAAGCGATCGTTCCCGAACAGATCCGTGTACTCGTTCGCGAGGCGCTTCGCCTCTTCGTATCGATCGGCGAGAATCGCCTCATTGACGTCGCCGCGCAAGCAGGCCGACAGTGCGATCAAGCCCTGCGAGTGCCGGCTCAGCAGATCTTTGTCGATGCGCGGCTTGTAGTAAAAGCCGTCAAGATAGCCGGTCGAAATGAGCTTGATGAGATTTTTGTAGCCCTCCTGCGTCTCGCACAGGAGAACGAGGTGGTTGTAGCGATCGGATTCGGATCGCGTTTTGTGGCCCTGCTGCGAAACGTAGGCCTCACAGCCGATTACGGGATGAATGCCGTTTGCGGTGGCCTCGTTATAGAACTCGACAGCGCCAAACAGGTTGCCGTGATCCGTCATGGCGATGGCCGGCATTTGCTGGCGCTTCGCGAGCGCGATCAGTTTCTTAATGTCGCAAGCGCCATCGAGCAGTGAGTAGTCGGTGTGACAGTGTAGGTGAACGAACGGGCGTTCAGGCATCCGGCGGTAACTCTAGTGTAACGGCAGGCGCGGAGGAGCGAGTGCCTGGAGCTCTCACACGCCGCCACGGTCGGCCGCGTGAAATTAGGAACGCTTTCTTGATGGGGCAATTATTAGTGCTTTGCAGGACGCCCCCCGGGCGAGCGACGTCAATGTTGATCGAGACCTGGCGATCTTATTACCGGTTGAATGACAACTCGGTGATCCAGTGAAATCCGCGGCTGACAATCAAGAACTTCGATTCATCTATGCGGCGCAATTTGATCGCGACCGGCTCTTTATCGAGGCTTCCTTGTAAGAGGACGTGATTGGCGTCGATGCTGGTGTAAGTGAAACTTTGCTTCTTGTTCTTGTCGGTTCCCGAAGTTAAGGTCATGGTCGCTTTCGGGACATCGAATTCGGCGTGATACCTGACAAGCGAGTCATCCATCATTCTTACTGTCGCTCCGTTACTTCCTATGTAGTTCTGGATTACCACAGCTCTCCACCGCGCTGCATCCGTCGTCAACGGTTGCACCACCTGTCCGCCGCGAACGAACTCTTCAACGTCATAGATTCCCTGGATCGGTGGCTTCGCGGCGGCCGTCATGTATTTCTGATTCTGTTTGTAGGTGGCTAGTGTAGTTTGATAAATTAGGTACGCAATCACGGCACTCTTGAGTACGGTAGTGGCGATCCTCATTCGCGGCGCTCGTGGCAGGGTAGGGCCCATGTTCTCGGCCACGGCGGGACGGTTGAGCACGAAGAAGTTGACTAGTCTACGAATCTCGGGAGCGGAGAGAAATACCGCCATGAGCAGCAGAGTCGCCGAAAATAATTTGACCGGCACATCGTAACTCAGATTGAGCAGCAGTACATTCGCCATACAGAGGCCCGACACAAGCGCACCCAATGTTGTCGTGCGCTTGAACAGCAACAGCATTCCGCCGGCAGCTTCCGCTATCCCGCAGCAGTAAGTGTATGTTCTCGAGTAACCCATAAACGTCCACAGCAGGCCCATAGGTGAAAAATCGCCGTACCGCTCAAGCAGACGCGCCAAGTATGGAGTCGGGAACTGCGTTGGAGGAATTAGCTTGGCGAAACCGTAGGAGAACATCCAATAAGCCAGAATGTAACGTGTATACAATCTGAGCCAAGCATGCAAGGCCGTATAGTTCTTCCGCTTCGCGTCGATCAACGACCATATGATTGTGGCAACGATCGCTAAAACCAGAAAACAAAAGAACTCGACATAGCTTAGCGTCGTGTCCCCGCTTCCTGTGCGGAAGTACGTCACAGCCATGCCGCTGCAATGAAACACAGTCTTCGCGACCCAGGGCACGATGACACGTATGGCGTCTCCAAAACCCGCTGACAAAAACCCTAACCAGGGAAGCAGGGCTAATGTGATCTGAAGATTGTAGAGAATGAGAAACGCGCAAACAAAACGAAAGACGATGCGCTTAACTAGCGGCCAGTCGCGAGAAGATGAGGGGTCGACGTGGTCACCTGACGTGAGGTTGACGGCATCGCCCTCCGACACTACTACGCTTTGATCTAAGTTGTCCATCATTTTCCGTTCTTCAGATACGAAATCGCACGTTCTAAGAGCCGCAGTCACGACATGCGGAGACGATGACGCGCGGCCTCACGCCCGGAGATGGGCCGACTTGTCTCACGACAGCTAGAAGCTGATTCGGCCCGAGACTTGAATCTCTCGCGGAATAGCGCCGGATGCCGTCGAGAGAATCTGGCCGAAGCCGGGATCACCGAGACTCGAGAGCGGACTATCAAAGATCGGATGATTGAAAATATTGAAGAAATCTCCCCGCAACTCGATTGCGCCCGATTCCCCGAGCAGTTTGTGGAGAGGAAATGACTTGGCCAGAGAGAAATCCCATCGCTGGCGAGAGGGGCCGCGAAGCGTATTTCGTCCGAGGTTTCCTTGTAACTGGCCTCCGCTGGCATTCACGAAGAAAAACTCGCTTCCCGGACCTTCGTACGGAGAGAGAGGTCCAATCGTCTGGTTCGCGAGAAACGGCGTCTTCTGGAAACATGCCGCATTGACGTACTGGAGATTGCCGCTCGTCCCGTTGGGCAGGTAGGGATTACAGCCGGCGATCACGTCCGCGAGTCCGTCATTGCCGGATAAGGATTGACCGAACGTATCTTGCGTAATGCTGAACGGAAATCCGGAACTGAAGGTTGTGATTCCGCTGACCGACCAGCCCCCGAACGGGTATCTCAGAGCTCCGGTCTTCGGTCCGGGCAGATTGTAGACATAGGTCAAAACCAGTCGCTGCGGCTGATCGAAGTCTGACAGGCCCTTGTTGAGTTGGGGCACAAACTGGTTCCCCGGAGGTCCGGTGACATCAAAATCAAAAGCTGCAGAATCATCGTCGATCGATTTGCTGAAGGTGTACGCCGCCTTGAAAAACAGGCCCTTTGAAAACTGATGCTGAACCGTGAGTAGCAGGCCGTCATAGTACGACACGGCGTTTGTAGTTTGCGTGGAGGAGAACTCGCTCAGCCCTACGGTGCCGACGCGCGCCTCGCGGTTCGCGGCAGAATTGGTGACCAGCCCGAAGGCGGCCGGATCACTGGCGTTTCGCAGGAGGGCATTGTTGAAGTCCACGCTGTTCAGCAGGCGTTGGCCGTGCGATCCAAGATATCCGACCTCGAGCAGCCACGAGGGGACGAACGCATATTGAATGGTGAAGTTCCACTCTTCCGTGTAGGGTGTATGCGAACGGGGATCGAGAGCGCTGATGCTCAGCAGGTTATCGTTCGAAAAGATCGGGTTGCCGAATGAGTCATAACCGGTAAGTTGCGCGACGGGCGTGATGACCGGGAATTGGCTCGGAAGCGGCAAGGTCGGGAACGGATTGCTTAAAGTCTTGGTGCCGCTGAAGTCGGTACTGGATGTCGGAGTCAGGAAGGCAAACGTCGAGAGGCCAAAAGGCACCTGGCCTTCCGTCTGAAGCGGGCTGATGGCCGAGATACGGTTGTAGTAAATGCCGTAACCGCCGCGCACCGCGAGCTTTGCGTTACCGAAAACATCGTAGGCGAACCCAAATCGCGGAGCAAAATTCTTCCAGTCCTGGTCATACAGAGTGCTTGACGAGACGCCAGGCTTCCCAAACCTAGGCACGTTTGACGGGACGAGGAGACCGGCGAGAACACCGTTGCCTCCAACGGCGGCAGCGGACGGCGGCACGAGGCTGGGGTCGAAGCTAGATATCCGCCCGTTGAGTTCGCTGATGTTGCCGAAGTATTCCCAACGCAATCCGAGGTTCAGCGTCAATCGCTTGGCGACCCGGTAATCATCTTCGACAAACGCCGCCAGATCGTTGGCACGGTACTGAGTGGTCGTAATGCCGCTGGCAACGGAGACTTCGGTTGGAGCGCCGATGAGGAAATCGCGGAAAGAGATGTTAGCGGCCGGGTTTGACGGTGTACCGTACAGTGCGTCCGCCCAAATTGGATAGAAACCGAGATAACCCCGGAAGTCATACGACTCATTGAAATTGAATGCATCCCTGCTTTCTTCGTAACCGAATCGAAATGCATGTTTGCCGCGGGTATACGAGACGGTGTCTCGTATTGAGAACGTCCAGGGATCCTGCTGTGGGCTAGCTTCCTGGTTGGTTCCAAAGCCGCCGAGCTGATCGGAGAAACCCAGTCCCGGCGCGTCGGGATAGAGGCTTTCATTGAAACGTGTCATGCCGATTTGCGAGAGGGTTGCTGGGTGCACGGCGTTGTTCCCGAGTATCCTGTAGCGGGTGAAACCGACCGAGAGCTCATTCAGCAAAATCGGCGTAAAGATCTGGGTATCGTTGACGGCATAGTTATCGTTGAGATACGAAAACTGCCTTCCGCCGGAGCTTATTTCGTCAATGCTTAGGCCCAGGGGATCCGTGAAGCTTTCAGTGTTCCGAAAGTAAGTGCCTGAAATCCGATTTGATCCTCCAAGGAAATCGAACCCCCGATCCACTCGCGCCGAATACTGGTTGTAGATGGTCGGTTCGGAACTCGCAGCGCTAAACGTGCCGAGCTGTCCAACGGGCGCGCCAACGCCGCTCGGGAAGAACTGGCCATTGTATTGGCCCGGAAGATTCAAGATCTTCAGCGCAACCGGATCTATGGCGGAGACCGGGACAGAGAACGCGGCCGCGAGGCTTGCGGCCGTTCGGGATGCGGGTAGCACCGGCAGAAAGTTATTCACCGATACGCCTGCGGATTGCCGGGTACCTTCATAGTTGAAAAACCAGAATGTCTTCTTGTCGGGCAACGGGCCTCCGAGTGATGCGCCGAATTGATTTCGGACGAACGGCGGCGCGGAGATGCCACTGGCGTTGAGAAAGAAAGTATTCGCGGCCATGTCGCGGTTTCGGTTGTATTCGTAGAGAGTTCCGTGGATTCTCTCGGTACCGGAGCGGGAGACCAACGAGATATACGCGCCCGAGTTGCGCCCGACCGAAGCATCGTAAAGACTCGTTTCGGTTCTGAACTCTTGAACCGCGTCGGGGTTGGGCGCGGGCACCGTCGTCAGACTGTTAAATTCAAAGTTGTTCGAATTGATCCCATTCATTGAGTAGTTGTTGAATGTGCTGCGATTGCCTCCGGCGAATATCGTCACGTTGTCGCTGTCCGCGGCTACTCCCGAATCGGTGGCCAACAACTGAATGGTGTTGCGGGTATTCAAAGGAAGAACGGAGATTACTTCTTGAGGGAGCGTGTTGCCCGTTGAAGCATTTGACGTGTTCACGGTTTGGGCGGCGGCACTGACCGAAACTTCGCTCGCTTGTCTCGCGACCGTTAGGTTGATGGGCGTGGTGGTGACCTCGCTCACGCGGACGACGATGTCCTGCACAACGGACTTCGCGAATCCCGGCGCCTCGACATCCACCTCATAGCCCTCCGCCGGCGGCACCAACGGGAACAGATACGTACCATCGTTCTCGGTTTTTATCTCGCGACGAATTGCGTTGGTGCTGTTTAGCAGCGTCACCGTGGCGCTCGCAACCACGGCGCCGCTCGGATCCACAACGCTGCCCCGAAGCGCGCCAGTGGTGCCGCTGACTTGTGCGATTGCCGAACCCGACAGCAGAAATATTAAATACGACGCTTTTGAGAGATTGATCCTGTCCATGATTTCGTCCCCTGCGGTGATCTGATGAAGCGTACTTCGCAATTCAGTTACCGCCCAAAGGTCTGAACGTATTGCAAACAATTCTAGTTGAGTCAGTAAGAGCTTTAAAGATTTCTTCAATTGTTTTTTCCTTGAGGGGACTAATATTATTCGGAAAAACATGCACTGCTCCGAACGATATTCACCTCTATTGACCTCGAGAGGTGACGTTACGAGCTCTACAAGACTTAGACTACGGTCGGATACGCGAACGGTTGTTGCAGAATTGGGAAAACCGCTGCGGCGCGTAATGAGATTAGGCTCGCAAAGACTTATCTGCCGGATTGAGAAGAGTTGCGGCCCAGACGGCTTCGTTTTCGATCATCCCTGATCGGTTGGAAAGCGCGCCAAGGCACGGGTGACGAGAGCACGATGGAGGTGGTGGTCGCGACGTACGGAGTGAGTTTGTCGATGGTTGCTTCCATGTGCTCGATCGAGGCGACTGCCACTTTGATGATGAATGACTCCGATCCCGTCACTCGATGACATTCGAGCACTTCCGGCAGTTTCTTGGTAACGGTGATGAACCGCGCCAGAAGTTCGCCCGTGACAGCGACGCGGATGAATGCGGTGATGGGAGCACCGATCAAGGCCGGGTTGATCTCAGCGCGGTACCCGCGGATCACGTCGGCCTCTTCTAGTCGCCGTACGCGTTCCATAACGGCGGGCGTCGACAGGCCAACCCGACGTCCCAGCTCTGCGAACGAGATCCGGGCATCCTCCTGAAGCTCCTGCAAGATGTGGCAGGCTATGTCATCCAATAGCTTGGCGGCGGGTTTTGTTCCGGCGGGCATTTTCCTCAGAATATTAGGCGTTCGATCGTTGTTACCGTATGTCGTATATTCCAGTCAGGCTGTTTATCAAACTACAATCCTAGAAGCCATGGAATTGGCTGCCCCGCGAAAGGCCGCTCCGTCCCCAGCAATTCTCGACTTCGCAGCCGCTGTGGAACGTGCGTTAAATTCTGCAGACGGGGTTGTCGCAATCCAAGAGATTGCAAATCGCTTGTCGGCGTTATTGCCCGTTCACAACCTGCTAACTCCGGAACAACGAGCGGGCGACTCGACTACGTACACGCAGCATATCTTGTATGTTCACCCCGAAGATCTGTTCTCGATATTGTCGCTGGTCTTCCGTCCTGGCCAGAGAACGCCGCCACACGATCATCGGGTCTGGTGCGTAACGGGTGTCTACGAAGGTGAGGAGCGCGAAACCCTGTTTGCTGCCGGGGAGAACGACTTGGCAGTTCCGGTGTCGTCGAGCGTCCGGCAGACAGGCGATGTGACCATGTGCCTGCCCGACACCGGGGATATCCATCAGGTCGAAAATTCAGCCTCGATTGCCGCAATTTCCCTTCACGTTTATGGCGGGAACACAGTGAAGCTCGGTACCAGCATTCGCCGTTGTTATCGCATACGTCGAACGAGAACGTGCAAACCTGCTGGCGGCCGCGCAAGCCGCTTCCGGTGACCGGAAAGTCGGGCCATCACCGGCACGCACGTGACGACGCGGAGCCTGACAGTAGCGTGCCGCGCGCTGCAGTACATATCTTTTGAGAAACGCGGATTGCTGCGGAGATGTGGCCGGGGCGGAAACGTTTTGTGAGCCGGGAGGTTGGTTGCGGGGGCAAGATTTGAACTTGCGACCTTTGGGTTATGAGCCCAACGAGCTACCTGACTGCTCCACCCCGCATTTCAATGCTAGCACCGGCTTAGTTATGGCGTGTAACGCTATCCGTAGGCGGCTATGGATACCGAACGCTCTTTGACGCGGCAATTCGCTGTGCGCCGCATTGACGAGGGTCGCACCGCGCGCGTGATCGACGACGTTGCGGCTGAGGAGCCGCTCGAAATTCGGGTTGTTCATTGGTTCAAGAACGTACCTGTTTCGGACAGTCTGGCCATGACGATGCGAACGCCGGGACACGATCGGGAGTTGGCGGCAGGTTTCCTTTTGACCGAAGGCATTATTCAGGGCTGTTCGCAGCTCGTCGAACTGCGACCCCTTGGCCCGGAGCCATCGAACGAAATCGTTGCGGTGCTCTCGAAAGATGTCGATCTAGAGAACTGGCGCGTGGCTCGCAACAGCTTCATTCATTCGAGTTGCGGAGTTTGCGGGAAGAAGAGTCGCGAGGCGGTGATGGAGCGGGTTTCGCGTCCGCTCGATTCAGATTTTCACGTGAGCGCGGATCTGATCGGCACGCTGCCCGATTTGCTGCGCGGGCACCAGCAGGGATTTTCGAAAACCGGCGGGCTGCACGCAGCCGCGCTCGTGAATAGTCGCGGCGAGATGCAGGCGGTTTTCGAAGACATCGGCCGGCACAATGCGCTCGACAAGCTGATTGGCTATTGCGTTTTGAATGACCGGATGCCGCTCCGGGACGCGCTGTTGTTTCTCAGCAGCCGCAGCAGCTTCGAGCTAATTTTAAAAGCCGTAGTCGCTCGGGCGCCGATCCTTGCGACGGTCGGTGGGCCGTCCAGCCTGGCGATCGAAGCTGCGCGAGAGCACGCGCTCACGCTTGTCGGTTTCGTGCGCGGCCGGCGCTTCAATGTGTACTCGGGCGAGTGGCGCGTAGATTCGACAATAGAATCATGAAGCTGCGGTTCCGGGGCAATAGTCTGCGCTTGCGCGTGAACCGGGGCGAGGTCGAATTACTCGCGCGCGGAAATGCGCTCAAAGAACACGTGTTCTTCCCCGATCTCGCCTCGATGTCGTACGTACTTGCAGCTTCGATGGATTCCGCGGGGGCGGCCTCTTTCGATGGCCGCGTTATTCTGGTCTCCGCTCCGCGATCGAGTATTGCCGAATGGGCGAGCGGCGACAAAATAGGCATATATTTCGAAGTTCCCGCCGACGGCACGGTTCTGAAGGTTGCGATTGAGAAAGATCTCGAATGCACCGACGGGCGCCCGGAGGAACGCGATCCGGACGCTTTTCCCCGCGCTAAGCCTTGTTGACGTCGCGGTGATTTTCTTTAACAGTAAAACCGGCTTTGCTGAGCCGCTTGTGAATCTCGTTCGCGATCAGGACCGACCGGTGCTGCCCGCCGGTGCAACCGAATGAAATCGTGAGATAGCTTTTGCCTTCACGGATGTAGTGGGGCAGCAAATAGACCAGCAATTGCGAGATGCGGTTGATGAATTCGAGCGTTTGCGGGAAGGAGCGGATGTAACGCGCGACACTCGGGTGACGTCCGCTGAGCTTTTTAAATTCGGGGATGTAGTTCGGGTTCGGCAGGAAGCGCACATCGAAGACGAGATCGCTGTCCGGAGGCACCCCATGACGAAAGCCAAAGCTGTTGACGTACACAATGATCTTGTTCGCTTCTTGGGTGCCTTCGAAGTTTGCGGAAAGGATCTTGCGCAGCTCATGCACGTTCAGCTTGGATGTGTCGATGCACATGTCAGCTAGGGCGCGTATGGGCGACAGTTCGGCGCGCTCATCCGCGATGCTGGTCAGGACGTTCGTTTCCTGGCCCATGGGATGGGGCCGGCGGGTCTCGCTGTACCTTCGCTGCAGCACTTCGTCGTCGGCATCGAGAAACAGCAGCGTGCATTTGAGCTGCCGCTTGAGTTCGGCGTACATTTCGGGCAACTGCCGTAGAGCCGCGCCCTCGCGAATATCGATGATGAGGGCGGCGCGCCGCCGGCTTTTCGAATCCTGCGTGAGATCGGCGAATTTGGGAAGCAGCGGAATCGGAAGATTGTCGACCGCGTAGTATCCGAGGTCCTCGAAGGCTTTGAGAGCCGTGCCTTTTCCCGAGCCGCTGGTGCCGGTAATGATGACTAAGTCAGCGCCCGAGACTGGTTGCGGGGACGCAGATGCGCCATTGCCGCTGGCGCTTAACTTTATCGCAGGCTTGGACGGGGCTTGGCGCGTGTGTCGCAAAGAAGGTCTTGCCGTAAAGCGAAAAAAACTTACGATTCGATCAAGTCGAAGTTGCCGTCCTCACGGCGCAGCAGGACGGAAAGGCAATTCCGATCCGAATCGCGGTACACCACGTACGCGCGCTCATCCTCCATGGCAAGAACGGCTTCTTCCAGGGTCATCGGCTTGCGACCGTTAGGCGGGGCGACGCGAAACACACGTGGGTTTCGCGGCCGGCCATTGCTTGAGGCGTTCTCGGCATTTTCGCGACCTGCCGTTTCCTCGGGCAGAGATCCGCCTCCACTCTCCTTCGTCGATCGCACGCCTTTCTTATCGCGATGCGTATCGCGCCAGCGGGCGCGCATCTTGACGACCTGCTTCTCGAGCTTGTCGACGGCCTGGCATAGGGCGGTGTCTAGATCCGCATCCACTGCCGCGCCCACAAGCGCGTGGTCGTACACGTTCAAAAGGATTTCAAACTTATGGAGATGCCGCTCCTGGTGGTGAATGATGTGAGCTTCGCGTTCGCCGCGCTGCTCAATCAGCTTACTGAGCTTTGCAAGCTTGCTTCCGATTTTCGTTTCGATCTGAGCCGTGAACTCTTTCGTTTTGCCGGAGTAAATGAGCTTCATATTGCCTCAACTCGCCTCGAGTGCGCTGTTCAGGCGCGAAGACGACGCTGGTGCGTAGATGGAATCTTCATATCTTCGCGATACTTCGCCACCGTGCGGCGCGTGACTTGGATACCTTCCGACTGCAAGCGGGCGGTAATCTGTTCGTCTGTGAGCGGATGAGCCGCGTTTTCATCCTCGATCATCTTCTTGACCCGGCGCTTGACGATCAAGAGCGGCGTCGCGCTTCCCGACGGCCCTTGCACTGCTTCCGAGAAGAAGTAACGCAATTCGAAAACACCTTGCGGCGTGTGCGCATATTTGTTTGCTACCGCGCGGCTGACGGTGGATGGGTGAACCCCGATCTCTTCGGCGATCTCTTTAATCATCATCGGCTTTAGCTGATCAATGCCGAACTCGAGGAATTCGCCCTGGCGGCGGACGATGGTTTGGCAGACGCGCAGAATGGTATTTTTCCGCTGCTCGATATTCTTGATGAGCTGCAATGCGGAAGCGTAGCGCTCTTTGACGTAGTTTCGGACGTCCTTATCCGGCTGCTGCTCGCGATCGATCATGCGCTTGTATTCGCCATTCAACCGGAGCTGCGGGATGTCGTCCTCATTAAGCGTGATAACGTAATCGTCGCCGTCACGCGTGATGTAAACGTCGGGTTCAATTTGCCGCGCGCCGGCTCCGGAGTAGCGCAATCCGGGCGCGGGATCCAAATGGCGTATGACGTTGACGGCGATCTGCACATGTTCGAGCGGCCGACCCAGGGCTCTTGCAATTTGCGGGAGCTGGCGGCTTTCGAGCAGCTTCAAATGATCACGAACGATGGCCCAGGCGACACTGTTTTCAGCTCCGCGGCCCGCGAGCTGCAGCATGAGAGATTCCTGAAGGCTCGAGGCGCCGACGCCCGTTGGGTCGAGGGATTGCACCGC
>Ga0213875_10001879_pt1 | contig 13040 bp, 11 predicted proteins | sample BarmaccomBMRX_R8_FD_160105 | JGI IMG/M metagenome (GOLD analysis project Ga0213875, IMG submission 160105) | Root-associated microbial communities from Barbacenia macrantha in rupestrian grasslands, the National Park of Serra do Cipo, Brazil - RX_R8 | ecosystem: Host-associated > Plants > Roots... | reverse complement strand
GTTGTGCAGCGAAGCAGACGCATATTCTTCTGGCTGAGCGCGAGTATGTAAAACGACCGGCTCTTCGTCAGGTCCGGCAACAGCGGCCGTATAAAGAAGTGCGGGCCCAAAATCGCGCGCTGCTTGATCTCCTCATCGACCCACGTCACTCGGAACACATCCGGCGAACGAAACACAGCGATCGACCGGCCCTGCGGCTCGCCGCTGTTCATGATCGACTCCCAATCCGAAACAGATTCCACCAACTCGCGCGCTTCGCCGCCGTACTGCAACGCTCTCTGCTCGACAGAACGAAGCGCCTCGCGCCATGCGAGAGCATTCGTTTTCGCCGCCTGATTCGCCGTTCCGTTTTTCAGCGCCATGTAGGCGCTCAAACACGGCCCGGTCGACGCGAGCATCGCCTTTATATCCTTCACGCCGCCCGGCTCAATCGCTTCAGCTTTTACGGTATTCATACATTCAGAAGACAAACCGCTCTTAAGGGTAGTTACTATCGGCTTTCGCGAGTTTCGAAAACCTCGATGATCCGGTGCTCGCCACTTTCATTTTCATCCTGACGCAGACGAATCTCCGTTCGCTCAGCCGGAATTAACTCCGGAAACCGCTCACCCCACTCAATCAAAATCAGCGCATTTCTCTCGAACAATTCTTCGAGCCCGATACGCCGCGCTTGGTCCGCCGTGTCGAGCCTGTAGAGATCAACGTGATAAACCGAAACGGGACGCCCGTATTCGTGAATCAAAGTAAACGTCGGGCTCGAGACATTTTCGGCTGCCGCCGCGTTGCGCCCTTCCACGATGCCCTTCGCGAGGGTTGTCTTGCCTGCGCCAAGATCGCCGGTAAGCAGAACGATTCCGCGTTGCGGAAGAACACCGGCTAGCCGCGCCCCGACCTCTCGCGTCTCGTCCTCCGACCGGGTTTCAAACCGCAGGACGGACCTCGTTCATCGCAGCGGGCAGGAACTGAAGAATATCTGTCGCCATGGTGGATTCTTCGCCCCAGTGCTCGCCCGCGAGTTCGCCGCAGCGTCCATGCAACCACACACCCGCAACCACTGCGAGTTGCCAATCCGTCGGATGTTGCGCCACCAGTCCCGCGATTATGCCCGTCAAAATATCTCCCGTTCCGCCTTTGGCAAGCGCCGGCGAGCCGGTCGGGTTCACCCACGTCGAACCATTCGGAAACGCGATCACCGTTCTATCGCCTTTCAGCACCACCGTCGCGCCGCTATGTTCCGCCAACCGTCGCGCCACGCCAAGGCGGTCTGCTTGAACCTCCTTCACCGACTTTTCAATCAATCGCCCCATCTCTCCTGGATGCGGCGTGAAAATCCGCGTCCGCGATGTGCGAGGCAGCGCGCCGGCAAGCGCATTCAACGCATCGGCGTCCACAACCGCGGGGATCTCTACCTCTTCATATAAGCGGCGCGCCAACGCGACCGCCTCGCTACTCGTACCAAGCCCCGGTCCCAAGGCGAGTACAGTTTTTTTCTCAACCAATGCCAGAGGATCGCCGCCCTGATCGAACGCCTCGGTCATCAGTTCGGGATAGTATCCGGCGACGGTCGGAAGCACGTTGGAAGGCACCGCAACCGTCACTAGACCCGCGCCCGCCCGATACGCTCCCACCCCCACCATCGCAGGCGCGCCACTTTTGCCGAACGAACCGCCGATCACGGCGACATGCCCGTACAGTCCTTTGTTCGAGTCGCGCCGACGCGGGGCGAAGAGATGACGTATGTCGTCGGGGGTTGTGAGATTCAGCTTGTAATTTGGGTTCGAATCCCAAACTTCTCTCGGACTGCCGATTGGCACAACCTTCAGCTTGCCCATGAGTTGATAGGTCGGCGGCAGGCACTGGCTGGATTTTGGAGCGGTGAAGGTGACCGTGTAATCGGCCCGAACATACGGCCCGAGCGAGTTTGCGTTTTCAACTGTCGCTTCGGATGGCAAGCCGGACGGAATGTCAACCGCAACCTTCTTGGCGACCGGAAAACAGTTGTTGACGACGTCAATCGCCTGCGCGGCGGGACCGGTGGCAGGCCCCGTCAACCCGGTACCCAAGATCGCGTCTACCACGATGGTGGCGGGATTGGGTTCGAACGGTAATTTCGCCTGCACGGGGCAGCCGCACGCATCCAGCATGCGGCGGTTTTCACGCGCGTCCCCACTCAAGCTGCCGGGCGGGAACAGCTCGAAAACCGTCAGTTCGCGGCAGAGTTTCCGGGTGAACAACTGCCGCGCAACAACGAAACCATCGCCGCCATTGTTGCCCTTCCCGCAAACCACGACCACGCTCTGATCGCCTAGCGGCGCGAATGTGTTGAGCAGAAAATCCACCACTCGGCTTCCCGCGTTCTCCATCAACACCAGCCCGGGAATGCCGCGCTCGATGGTGACGCGGTCAACCTCACGCATCTCGGCTGCCGTGAGAATCTTCATGACGGCTGGATTTCGCGCGCTAGCAGCAGAGTCATGTCGTCGAACAGTTCGGGACTGCCGGTCCAACTGCGGACCGCGTCGAGAACGGTGCTGACAATCTGATCGTCAGGATCGTGGACGTGCTTGCGGATCAACTCGACCATCCGCTCCTCACCGAACATCTCGCCGTATGCGTTCTCCGGCTCCGTAACTCCATCCGTGTAACAAACCAGCAGATCGCCCGGCTGCAGCGTCACGCAGCTCTCGTCGTATTTCGCGAACGGGAATGCGCCGACGACCATGCCGTTCGAATCCAACTGCTTCACGCTCCCATTGCGGATCAACAGCGGAGCCAAGTGGCCCGCGTTCGTGTAGGTCAGCGTTCTGGTTGCTTCATCGAACACGGCGAAAAAGAATGTCGCGTACTTCTCGGGTGACGTGTGCGCATAGAGCTGCTGGTTCAACCGCGACACAATCGTCGCGGCGTCGACTTCGGGCTCCTGATCGCATACGTCTTCGCGGATCGGCGGCTCCTGCGTGAGTTGCGCCTTCAGCGCGGCTTGCAAAGTGGCCATCAGAAGCGCCGCGGAAATGCCTTTCCCTGCGACATCGCCGATCGCAAACGCAAGTCTGTCCTTCGACAGAACCTGGTAATCGTAGTAATCGCCCGAAACCATCCGCGCCGGATCACACCGCACCGAAAGCCGTAATCCGCATACCGGGGGAGCTTGTTTCGGATAGAGCTGCGCCTGCACTTCGCGCGCGATCGCGATTTCCGTCTCCAGCCGTTCCTTCTCTTTCTCGACAATCAGCAGGTCTTGGATTCTCGTCGTCATCTGATTGAACGATTGCGCCAGCTCGCCCAACTGATCGCGCGCGCGAACTGAAATGCGATGGCTGAAATCGCCATGCGTGACTCGCCGCGTGCCCTCATAAAGCTGATTCACGGCGCGTGTGATGCGCCGTGAAAGGGAGACGCCGATGACCGCTGCCACCAGCTCGACCACCAGGAACAGAATCGCGATCACAATCACCGCGTCGTAGAGCACGCCCCGAAGCTTCTCGGTGCCGGAGAAAAAGGCTCTCAGCACAGCTGACGGGCGCGAGAGCACGAATAGCACCGCGGATTCGGCTTTCTCCGGATTGCTGAGGCGGTAAAACGAGGTCGTCGACGCCCACGCAATCGTGACATCGAACTTGTTCATCGGCGGAGGTATGGAGCCGGCGTGAGAACTCTCAAACGCGCCTGCGTGTTGACCGAAGTCGATGATGCCGAGTTGCGGAACCAGCCGCGTCAGCGTTTCCTCGCTCAAAGGAGCAATCGCCGTGATTTCGCCGCCATCATCGACGTGGTGCGTCCAGGCCTCGAATTCGTCACGTATTTCCAAGATTCCATGCGCGTTCTTCCATTCCTTAGGAACGTCTAATGGCGGCGCCGTCGGCGGGTAGCGATGGTCGCCGGTCCCATCTTTGACGTAAAAATGCACGCCGGGAAACTGCTCGCTCAGCCGGTCGATTGACTCCGAAATAGCAACGCTACGAGCCGAAGGAGGGATTTTCGCGATCGCCTGGACCGACATCTCAATCGATTGAATGCCGCGATTAAGCGCGGACGACGCAAGATAGATAGCCAGCTCGCTCATTAGCGCCCAAACGCTCAATCCAAACAATGCGAACAGCAGCAGAATCGGCAGAACCCCCATCAGCCCATACACAAACAGCAGACGATTGCGCAGACTCCACAGCGAATGGCGAGTTACGAACCGGATGCCGCGGAACACAACCACGGCGGCGAACGGAATGTCGATTGTCAGAACAAGAAACGCGAGCCCGTCTTGATTCGTGAAATAGAACAGCAGAAACAGCACGAACCCGGCGAGAAAAATGATCCCCGCCACGCCGATGCGCTGCTTAAGCCTACGGAACCACGACACTATCTAATGGTATTCGTTGATCTGATGAACACTGCCTTGGAGTCTCCCATCAAAATCTCCATCGCCGAAGCGCGCGACGAGGTGAAACGGTCGGCTGATCAGTGGGCTGAGTTGTTAAAGTACGGCGAAGCGCTGGTCGGGCTGTATGCGCCGAAGGGCGAGGACACCCAAACACCGCACGATCAGGACGAGGTCTACATCGTTTCGCGCGGCAGCGGCAAATTTCGGCGCGGCGCAGAGGTGGTTCCGTTTGTCACAGGCGACGTTTTGTTCGTCGCGGCGCACGTGCCGCACCGGTTCGAACATTTCAGCGACGATTTCGAGACCTGGGTCGTGTTCTTCGGCCCAAAACCCGATGAGCGCCACGCGACGGCAGCTTGACGAAAGTCGCCGAAACCGCGATTCGAGCTTTGATGCGCAGCGCGCTCAAGCCGGATGTGAAATGATTCTCAAGGAGGACTAGCATGAACAGATTGTGTCTCTTACTCACTGCACTGGTCGTTCCGAGCGCTCTGCTTGCGCAAGCATCGACCCAGGCGCCCGCAAACCCAATTACGGCGAGCGAGAAAGGTGTCTACAACTACATAGTCGGAAACGTGGTTGCCGCCGCCGAGAAAATGCCGGAAGAAAACTACTCGTTTAAGCCGACCCCCGACGTGCGCAGCTTTGGTCAACTGGTGGGGCATGTCGCGGATGCGCAGTATGGAATTTGCGCGATGGCTGCCGGCGAGCCGAATCCAAAGAAGCAAATAGAGAAGACGAAAACTTCGAAGGCCGATCTGATCGCGGCTCTCAAAGACGGGATCGCCTACTGCAATAAGGTGTTCGCGGATATGACGGACGCGCAGGGTAGCCAAGTGGTCAAAATGATGGGCTTCGACACGGCGAAATTGACTGTGCTCTCACTCAATACGGCTCATACCGACGAACACTACGGGAACATGGTTACTTATTTGCGTTTGAAAGGGATTGTGCCGCCCACGAGTGAGAGAAACTCGAACCCGAAACAAAACAGCGGAGCGAAAGAGTAGCAACGCGCCGGCAGATCGCCCGCGCCCCACGCGACGCCGGCTTGAAAAGGAACTCTCTGGCGTCGCCGATGCCGAGCGCGCGAAAAGTTCAGCTTGGTTTTTCAAAACCGGGCAAGGCGAGTACGGCGAGGGCGATCGCTTCCTCGGCATACCCGTTCCGCTACAGCGAAAAATCGCTCTTAAGTTCCGTGAGTTACCGCTCGACGATATCGCTGCGCTGCTCGAATCGCCAATTCACGAGCACCGTTTCGCGGCCCTCGAAATCCTCGTCGCGCAGTACGAACGAGCGGCCGAGCGCGACAGCGAACGCATTGTGCGCTTCTACCTCGGCAACGCGAAACGCGTGAACAACTGGGATTTGGTCGATACCTCTGCGCCATACATCTTGGGCCAGCACCTGAAGAACCGGCCGAGAGATGTTCTCGACAAACTCGCGGCCTCGACCAACATTTGGGAGCGGCGCATTGCGATTGTCTCGACGCTGATGCTGATCAAGCACGGCGAGATCGAAGACACATTTCGCATCGCGCAGCAATTGCTCGGCGATGAGCACGATCTCATCCACAAGGCGGTGGGATGGGCGTTGCGCGAAGCTGGCAAAGTCTCGCCGCAGCAGCTAATCGACTTTCTACACACCCATTACGACGCGCTGCCGAGAACCACCCTTCGCTACGCCATTGAACGCTTCGCGCCCGAGGAGCGGATGCGCTTGCTGCGCCTTACGAAGTCCGGGAATGCGCAATCTCAGGCGCCGGCGCGGGTTCGACGGGCCGCTGTAACGCGCGTTCGGGCTCGAGATAGTACCGCGTAAGGTCGTCCGTCAACAACTGCAGCGCCGCTTCCGGCGTATCCGCAAATCGAAACAGGTTGAGATCCGATTCGGCAATCATGCCGTGCTTCACCAAAGCTTGGAAGTTGACAATCTCGTTCCAATAATCCGACCCGTACAGCACAATCAGGATCTTGCTTTCGAGCTTTCGCGTTTGCGCGAGCGTCAGGATCTCCATCAACTCGTCCATCGTGCCGAAACCGCCCGGAAACACCACCAGCGCCTTCGCCAAATACGCGAACCAGAACTTGCGCATGAAGAAGTAATGAAATTCGAAGCACAGCTCGGGCGTGATGTACGGGTTCGGGCGCTGTTCGAAAGGCAAGCCGATATTGAGGCCGATCGTTTTCCCCCCCGCTTCGGTCGCCCCGCGATTCGCAGCCTCCATAATGCCCGGCCCGCCGCCGGAGCACACGACAAAACGCCGCCGCGGCTCAGTGCACGGACCCGGCTCCGCGATCGAGTTCGACCATTCCGTCAACAGGTGCGCCAGTTCCCGAGCCGCTTGATAATACCGGCTCATCGGCCCGTCTTCTTCGATTCGTGCAGAGCCGAAGAACACGATCGTGTCCTGGATGTTCTCTTCCTGGAAATGCGCGAGCGGCCAAAGATACTCGGAGAGAATGCGCAAAGGCCGTGAATCAGGGCTTTGCAGAAAGGCTTCCTCGCGATAAGCGACCGGCCGCCGAATAGATTCAAGCAACGGACTATCGGCCGCGCCGTTACCTTCGTGTTGGGGCAAACCTCGATTGTCGCACCCGATTGATCATCGTGGGCGGGTTACAATTCGCTTCGTGAGCGGCCGTACAGTGTTCAGGGTTCTTGCGGAGACGGCAAGCCGCTGCGGAAATAACGCGGCATTGCATGAGCCCGTGCGGCACAAGAAAGAACGCTCGTACCGGACGTATTCCTGGAACGACTGGCTCACGCATTCGCGCGAGATTGCCCTCGGCCTCCATGCGCTCGGGCTGCAGAAAGGCGAGATCGTCTGCATCCTTTCAGAGACGCGAGCCGAATTCTATCTTGTCGATCTCGGCATCATGGCTGCCGGCGGCGTGTCCGCAGCGCTCTACACCGCGTACCCCATGCCCGAACTGGCCGAAAATATTCGTTCCATTCAGCCCCGCTTCTTTTTTGTCGAGGACGCAACAACACTGGCAAACTTCGCCGAGGCCGCCGCTCGCATCGGCGTTCGCATTCCTGAGCACGTTGTTTTGCTCTCCGGTCAAGCCGAGGGCGCAATCACGCTCGAGATGCTCGAGCAACTCGGCCGTGAGGCCGCGGACCAGGACGCTACTTTATTCGAGCGCATGCAAGACGCGCTCACACCCGCCGATCCCGCCATCCTGTATCTCACATCGGGCGCCACGGGAACGCCGAAAATGGGGCTGACCAGCCACGCCGCGATCGTCGCCAACATCGACATGGCGCCTGGCGTCCTGCCGATCGGGCCGGAAGATTCGACGCTCGCGTTTCTGCCCTCGGCACATATGGCGCAGCGCATTGTCCTTGAGTTTGTGCCCCTGCGCATGGGCACGCCGGTTTGGTTTTCAGAGGGTCTCGCGCGGTTGCCCTCGGAGCTACGCGCCACCCGGCCGACAATCTTCCTCGCTCCGCCGCGTCTCTGGGAGCGCATGTACGCGACAATTCTCACGGAAGTAAAGAAGCGTCCGGCCATCGCGCGAAACCTATTCTTCCGTTCGCTCGCGTTGGGCAAGAAAGCGTCCGCGCTCCGAGAGTCCGGACAACAGCCGCCCTTGTGGATGAAAGCGGCGCTCCGTGTTGCCGATCGGCTCGTCTTTTCGAAAGTTCGCGAACGGCTTGGCGGACGCATGAGCATCGCAGCCTCCGGCGCAGCCCCGCTTGGAAAGCAATTAGCAGAATTCTTCGCAGGCATCGGATTGCGGCTCCTCGAAGGCTATGGACTCACGGAAACCGGCGTTTTGTGCCTGACCCCTCTCCATAAGCCGCGCGCCGGAAGCATCGGGAAGCCTTTACCCGGCGTGGAACTGCGCCTCACGGAAGAAGGTGAACTCCAGGCCCGCACGCCTTGCATGTTCATGGGCTACTATCGCGATGACGCCGCGACCGCATCTGTCCTGAGTCGCGATGGCTGGTTCTCGACTGGCGATCTGGCCCAAGTCGATGCCGACGGATATTGGTACATCACGGGACGCAAGAAGGAACTGATTGTTTCTTCGAACGGTAAGAAAATCTATCCGGCACGCATCGAAGCACTCTTCAAAATGGAGCCGCTCATCGGCCACGTGCTGTTGATCGGAGACGACCGGCCCTATGTCACAGCCATTTTCGCGGTGAATGCGACCGAAGCGACAAAGACCAATGGCAGCGCGCGCGCTCTCGAATCGGCCGTGAAGGACGCTGTTGCGCGGGTCAACGATCAGCTTGCCGACTTCGAGCGCATCCGCCGATTCAAAGTCCTCGACCGGGAGTTTTCCATAGAACATGGCGAGCTAACGCCCACCATGAAACTGCGCCGTTCGCGTGCCATCGAGAATCATCGTGCGCTCGTGACCGAGTTGTATTTGGGAAAGGAAGAGTAGTGCAGGACCGCCTGAAGGAGCCAATTGAGCTCCTGCCCTTATTTCGCGAACGCGTCTGGGGCCGCCAAGATCTAGCGCCCTTTTTCGCGCAATCGCCCGAGCCCCCGCGCATCGGCGAAGTCTGGTTCACATCCGTCGAAAACCCAGTCTCGCTGGGCGGAACGCTCGGCGACCTCTTGACACAGCAGCCCTCCTTGCTCGGCGACGATTGCGACCCCGCGCGTCCCGGAATTTGCCCGCTGTTGGTTAAGTTTCTGTTCACGAGCGAGCGGTTATCGGTTCAGGTGCATCCGACTGACAAACCCGGTCAATGCGGTAAAACCGAAGCCTGGTATGTCCTCGACGCTCAGCCCGGAGCGCAAGTGGCGTTGGGATTTGAGCAATCAATCTCGCGAGCTGAGCTGAAGACCGCGATTGAATCGGGAACAGTTGAACAGTTGCTGAACTGGCATGTTGCAAACGCAGGCGACGTGTTCTTCATACCGGCGGGCACGGTTCACGCGATCGGCCCGGGGCTGACCATCTGCGAAGTGCAACAAAACTGCGACACGACCTACAGGCTGTACGATTACGGCCGGAATCGCGAACTGCACGTCGAGCAAGGTCTCGCAGTCGCTCGCGTAGCGGCATATCAATCCCCAGATCCACCTATTGCGCTCGATACCTGGCGTGACCAGTTGATCGCTTGCGATTGCTTCCGCATAGAACGTTTGCGGCCCCACGCCGGCTTCGAAATAGAGGCTGGACTTGATTCCCACATGTTGTTGATCTGCGTCAAAGGATCGGGCAGCGTCGGCTCACATTACGCCGCGCGAGGAACAGCGTGGTTCATCCCGGCACAGGCCGAGACCGTTCGCGTCGAATCGCCCGAATCAGAGTGGATTCTCGCCTACAAAGCGCAGCACCCGTCGTCTCTCAGCCCGCGATCTTAGTTCTTCGAACCTGCAGACGCGCTGGTCGTGATGCCCGTGCCGCGCAGCGGAATCAATTGCGGGCTGCTCGAATCGGAATCCTGGACCTCGAGCGTTCCCGTCAGCAACCCACTGGCAATCGGAGTAAAGGTGACGCTGACCGCGCATGACTTACCGGTCGCCAAGCTGCCGGTGCAGGTGTTGCTTGCCATCTTGAACTGCGTCTTGTTAACCGAGGCGCTCGTAAATGTCACCGCGGTCGTCGTATCGTTCGTGAACGTAACAGTATGCGCGCTGCTGGTTGTGTTGACGGACTGATTGCCGAAGTTGACCAGCGTCGGCGCGTAAGCGAGGCCCGTGCCGCTCCCGCTCAATCCTACGCTGAGCAGGTTTCCGAAGTGGTTGTTCGTGCTGACGGTCAGCGCCCCAGTTTGCTTGCCGGCAACCCCGGGCGTGAACGTGATATCGATTTCACACGTTGCGCCGCCGCTCAATGAACTGGGGCAATCGTCGGCTTCCTCAAAGTTGCCGGTCACGTTGATGCTGTAGATGTTCAAGGGGCCAACCGTTCGAATCGTAACGGTCTGCGGATCGCCGGTGCTCCCGAGCGCTTGATCCGGGAAAGACAAAGCGGAGGGATAAGCGTTCGCATTCGGGATGGCCGTGACTTCACGAATCCGGTTGCTATTTTCGTCGGCGATGTAGAGGTTTCCCGACGGATCCACGCCCACGCCCCACGGATTGTATAGGTTCACTGGCACACAAGTAGCTGGTGATCCGGACGGGCAAGATATCGTCGCAACTTCTCCATCGCCCGAAAATCCGGCGTCGCCGCTGCCTGCGAGAGTCTGGATAATCCCCTCGCCATTGACCCACCGGACGCGCTGGTTGCCCTCGTCTCCAATGAGCACATCACCGGCGCTGTCCACTGCCACGCCACCGGGATAGCAAAGCGCGCTTTCAACAGCCCGTTCCTTGTCGCCGTTATAAGTGCAATTTCCATTTCCGGCGTAAGTGTCGATAATTCCGCTCGAAACGACGCGAACACGATTGTTGTCGTCATCGACGATGTAGAGCTTGCCGGTGAACGAATCGTAAGCGACATCGCTCGGGTATTGCAGTTCGGCGCTTGCGGCTAATCCGCCGTCGCCGGAATAACCGCCGGTGCCGTTTCCAGCGACCGTGCTGATGATGCCTCCGGGCGTGACCTTGCGGACGCGATTGTTCGAGAAGTCGGCGACGTACAAATTCCCGGAACCATCGAACGTCAGGCCGTACGGATCGTACAGTTGCGCGCTGGTCGCTTGCCCGCCGTCGCCACTATACCCGCAGCCCTGGGACGCATTCCCGGCGTACGTGCTGATCTTCCCAGTGCTCGCCGTGACCTTGCGAACCAGGCAGTTGGCCGTGTCCGCAATATACACGTTTCCCGAGGAATCGGCGATCGCCTTCACAGGATTGTATAGCTCCGCGCTTGCCGCTGGGATACCGTCGCCGTTATATCCGCAGTTACTGCTCAGACCCGTGGGCGCGACACCCGCGATTGTCGTAATCATGCCGCTTGAATTCACTCGCCGAACCACGCAGTTGTACGCGTCGGCGATGTAAACGTTTCCGGAGGCGTCGGGTGTCGCTCCCGTCGGACCATCCAGCGTGGCGCCATTCGCAGGCGATCCGTTGCCCGCGTAAGTTAAGGCGCCGCTGCCCGCGACGGTAGTGATGTCGCCGCCCGGCGTGGCCTCGCGGATGCGGAAATTGTTGTAGTCGGCGATGTACATCGCGCCCGAGCTATTCACCGCAATCCCGTACGGCGCGTTCAGCTCCGCGCTCGTCGCCGCGCTTCCGTCGCCCGAAAAACCGCACGCTTGGCCTTTCCCCGCGACCGTATTGATCTTGCCTGTGCTCTTCGTGACCTCACGAATGATGCAGTTAACTGTGTCCGCAATGAAGACATTCCCTGCGGAGTCGGATGCGATACCCTGCACGTAATTGATCTCGGCACTGGTGGCCGCGCCGCCGTCTCCTGAGAACCCGGCCGTACCATTCCCGGCGATGGTCGCGATCTTCCCGGTGCTCGCCGTTACCTCGCGGATGCGCAGATCGTAATAGTCGTCGATGTAGATGTTACCGGAACCATCTAGGGCCACCTGCAAGGGCGCATTCAGCTCCGCCGAAGTCGCCGCGCCGCCGTCGCCCGAGAAGCCGTCAGTGCCGTTGCCCGCCACGGTGGTGATTTTGCCCGTGCTCGCCGTCACCTTCCGGATCCGGTAATTGCTCCAATCGGCGATGTAGAGGTTTCCGGAAGAATCGACCGCGATTCCGGTCGGACGGTTGAGCTGCGCGCTGGTCGCCGCGCTCCCATCGCCGCCATATCCGCAGGATTGCGGAGTACCCGCGACCACCGTGATGATGCCGCTGCCGGCAGTGATTTTCCTGATCACGCAGTTCAATTCATCGGCAATATAAACGTTCTTCGAGGGATCGACCGCGATACCTTGCGGATAATTCAGCTCAGCGTTGACCGCCAGTCCGCCGCTGCCGTTATATCCGGGAAAGCCGCTTCCGGCGAGACGTATGATCGTCCCCGACGCGTTGATCTCGAAAGCCTGGTGCGACCAAGTGTCGACGTAGTAGAAATCTCCGGAGCTGTCGACGGCGGTAGCGACGGGATATTGCACGTTCGCCCTGGTCGCAGGCATGTTGCTAGGGCCGCCGCCCGCAAATGTCGAGATCACGTCGGACGAAGAGGCCAGCGCCGCCACCGCTACCAGAGAGAGAAAGAGGAATTTCATCGTGCGCCTACTCTCGCTATAACTTCGGGTCGCAGTTGAACCGCGTCGTGCACGGATTTGCCTTCTTCGTTCGCGTAGCTGACAATAACGTTCGGCGGAACGCCACGCCGAATCTGTTCGAATTCAGGCGCGGGAACGGTGAATGTGCCGTCGACCTCTACCGATTTGCGATAAGGAATCGAGACGCCGCTAATCTCGCCGGAAAAGTTCGCGGCTTCCGCCGGTGGGCTGACGCGCTCGCGATCGGCAACGGTAATTGTTGCGTCATTCACGTCGCCGCCGCTGTAGTTGAAAATCTTGGCGTGTAAGTCGAACTTCACGATCGAGCCATGATCGACGACGTCGTGAACTCGATAAGTCCCTGCGAAATTCCTGCCGTTCTCTGCTTTAAGCAGAACGGCCGAGCAACAAGCAGCCACAATCGCAGCGCCGAGCGCCAGGGCACACTTCCCGCGCACTTTGATCGACATTCCGAACACTCCTTGAACCTCTAAGGATGTTGCGGAGATTCACAGAACAACCAGTAGGTTTAGTCCTACCGCACACAGCCTTGCAGAAC
>Ga0213875_10001878_pt1 | contig 13042 bp, 10 predicted proteins | sample BarmaccomBMRX_R8_FD_160105 | JGI IMG/M metagenome (GOLD analysis project Ga0213875, IMG submission 160105) | Root-associated microbial communities from Barbacenia macrantha in rupestrian grasslands, the National Park of Serra do Cipo, Brazil - RX_R8 | ecosystem: Host-associated > Plants > Roots... | reverse complement strand
GAACCGGGGACTGGCACCGCCGGTGCCGAGCAGGTGGGCCACTATGTCGATGAGGTGCAGAGTTTCCGTGAGGAGGCCGACCGGTTGGGTTATGCCGGGGTGCCGATCTGGATCACCGAGCTTGGCTTCCTGTATCCGCCGGGCGGGCCGCTGACCGCCGCGCAGAGCGGTCAGATCACCAACGAGTTGCGGGCCTTGGCCGCGAGCGCGCCGAGGCTGGACCTGCAGCGCGTGTTCCTGTTCACCGACAACCAGCAGACGACGATCGCCGACGGACTGCATCCGCTGTTCGGTCCGAATGCCAGCTCGAGCCCGGCCGCACCGATGCAGCTCACCGAGTACGGACAACTCGTCACGGAGCTCGCAGGTCATCCGTCTGCCGCCATTCGACGGTAGCGGCGGCCAACCGATGGACACCGCGCGGCACAGTGCCGCACTGCTAAGCTCTCACATGAAGATGGCAATAGGCGACGCCCACCGTGTCTGCCTCGTGGGGGCCGGTAAGGTCGCCGAGGTTCACGCCGAAGTGCTCGCCTGCGTCGATTGCGCATCGGCGACCGCCGTGTGTGATCCCGCCGTGGACAAGGCCCGGTCACTGGCGGAGGCCCACGGGATACCGCATGTCTTCGCGTCGCTCGACGACGCGATCGCGAGCCGGAGCTTTGATCTGGCCCACGTACTCGTGCCGCCAGATCTTCATACGGCAGTTGCTCTACGGTGCATCGAGGCCGACATCGGCGTGTTGATTGAGAAGCCGATGACGCTCTGTCGGGAGGACTGCCACGCGCTCGTGACCGCGGCGAGCGATCACGGGGTTGGGATCAGCGTGAACCACAACGCGGTGTTCTTCCCGGCGTACCTCGAGCTGCGCCGGAAGGTGATGACAGGCGCTCTGGGTCCGCTGCAGCATCTGAACCTGACGGTCAACTTCCCGGCGCAGGCGCTGGCCCCGCGCGATCAATGGATGTTGCGCGACCCCAGGAATCTCGCCTACGAGTCGGCGACCCATCCGCTGTCTCAGATCTACGACCTCGCCGGGCCCGCGATCGAGGTAACGACGACCGTGTCGGGCCGCCGCGAGCTGAGCGCGGGGCGCCACTATTACGACACTTGGCAGGTCTCTCTCGTCTGCGAGCGGGCGACCGCGCAGCTGTTCGTCTCCTATGCCGGGGCCTATCGCTCCTGGCAGCTGACCGCGATCTGCCAAGACGGAGTTCTCGACGCCGAAGTCGAGCAGAATCGCATCTCGGTCCGAGATCGAAGTCGGTGGGGAAGGTATGCCGAGCCAGTGCAGGTGGCCGCGAAGCTTGCCCGGGCCGAGGTCGAGAAGGGCGTCGAGAACGTCGTTAGAGAAGCCGGCTCGCTGCTCCGGCCAACGCCCCGCAGGGATGTCTACTTCACGAGCATGCGGGAGAGCATCACCGCGTTCCACGACGGCGCCAACGGCCGGACGCCGCGCGTCGACGGCGAGTTCGGGTTGCAGGTGGTAGCAGCGTGCGACGCGGCGACGGCAACGATCACTCCTGACCGGGTATCACCCGCGCAACGCGACCGCTCCCGTTCCGAGGGCCGGTGTGACGTGGCGGTACTGGGCGGGACCGGTTTCATCGGAACGAGCCTGCTCGAGGAGCTGCTCTCCAGCGGGATGACGGTGCGGGTGATGGCCCGGAACACCGGCGCGCTTCCGGCCGCGTTCCAGCGACCGGAAGTGCAGATCCTGCGAGGAGACATCGCCGACGCTGATGCGGTTGCGCGCGCGGTGGCCGGGGCCGGAAAGGTCGTTCACCTCGCCCACGGCGGGCGCTTCCTCGCGGAGGCGATCGAGAGCTCGATGGTCGAGCCCGCGCGCCGAGTCGCCGAGGAATGCCTGCGATCCGGCGCAGAGCGGCTGGTCTATGCGGGCACGATCGCTTCGCTGTATCTGGGTGACCCCGGGACAATCGTCACGGGGGCGACCCCGACGGATCCTCAGGTGAACGAGCGGGGACCGTACGAGGTGGGTAAGGCCGAGTCCGAGGCCGTGCTCCGCGAATACGTGCACCAGGAATCGCTTCCGCTGTGCATCATGAGGCCGGGGATCGTGATCGGCGCGGGCGGAACCGCGTTTCATGGCGGCTTTGGGATCTGGCGAGCCGACATCCACTGCTTCGGCTGGAACGCCGGGCTCAACCCGCTGCCGTTGGTCCTGGCCGACGACGTAGCCACCGCGATCCGGCTCGCGCTCGAGCGAGAGGACGCGGTCGGCAGGTCGTTCAACCTGGTCGGCGACGCACGTCTGTCGGCCCGCGAATGCGTGAGCGAGCTGCGCCAGGTGCTCGGACGTCCACTTGACTTTCATCCGAGGCGTCCGGCACAGCATCAGGCCTTGTCGCTGTCAAAGTGGCTGGCCAAGCGGACGCTCGGGTTCCCGGCCACCCTTCCCAGCTACCGGGGCGTGAAATCGATGGGCTGTGTGTCGACCTTTGACTGCTCAGACGTGAAGGCCGCGCTGGGCTGGAAGCCGGTGACCGACCGAGAGGAGCTGATCGAACGGGGCCTTCGAGTTCATCGTCCTGGTCTCGCAAGGTGAGCGGGATGCAAGCCCTGGGACGAGACCTGTCGCTTCTCAGGTGTCCCACCACAGGTGGAAGCCTGGTCCGAGAGGGGGACGAGGTGCTGAGGTCGCAGGATGGGACGTGTCGCTACCCGGTATTGCACGATGTCCCGATCCTGATCAACGAACAGCGGAGCGTGTTCCGCATCTCCGACTACCGAGCGGCGGACCAAGACGGCGCCGCGCGAACAGGAGTGGTCGAACGGATCCTTGCGGGGATCGACGGGCGGTTGCCGTCTCTCTCGCGGAATGTCGGCAGCGACGCGAACTACAGGCAGCTCGCCCGGCTGATGGGAGACAAGCAGCGCCCCCGCGTCCTGATCGTGGGCGGGCGGATCGCCGGAGTCGGCTTCGATGCGCTGCTCGACGACCCCAATGTCGATTGTATCGACGTCGATGCCGCGCTCGGGCCGCGGACCTCAATCGTCTGTGACGCACACGACCTCCCGTTTCGAGACTCGTGCTTTGATGGGGTCGTGTGTCAGGCCGTCCTGGAGCACGTTCTCGATCCGGTCCGGGTGGTGAGTGAGATTCACCGCGTCCTGGTGCCCGATGGATTGGTGTACTCCGAGATCCCGTTCATGTACCCGCAGCACGGCGCCCCGTATGACTTCACGCGCTTCACCATGCTCGGCCACCGTCGGCTGTACCGTTGGTTCGACGAGCTCCAGACTGGCGTGCAGTGCGGCCCGGGCATGGCGCTCGGTTTCTCGCTTGTGTCCTTTCTGCGTGCGCTTCCGCGATCGCGCCTCGGCCGCGCGATCGCCACGCGAGCCGGAGCGTTGCTGTTCTTCTGGCTCAAGTATCTCGACGACTGGCTGGTTTCCCATCCGTCTGCGCGCGAGGCGGCGGGCGGCACGTTCTTCCTCGGTCGCCGCCGCAGCGAGCCGCTCGCCGACGACGCGCTCATCCTCGCCGACTCCGGGACCGCATCAGCCGCAGCCGGCGCAGACGCGCCAGGGCGCGAGCCTCTGAGGTGAGTTCAAAGGACGGCGGAGCGCAGTCGCCGCAGCAACGATTACAATCGCCCGCGTATGAGCGATCGCAGCGTGTCCGCGGAAGCCCAGGTTCAGGCCGAGGCTGAGCTCGCCAAGCAGTTGCTGAGCGCGACCGATCGCGAGCGGCAGAAGCTGTACGGAACGGTGTACGACGAGATCTACTCGATGCACCTGTCCCGTGACCCGGCGACGCTCGAGTTCGGTGCGACGCCAAGGATGCTGCCGTTCCTGCTGAAGTTGACCCGTCCCGGTGAACCGGTCCTGGAGATCGGGTGTGGGGCAGGCCTGATCGCGATCGAGCTGGCTCGAGCCGGCCGGCAGGTCACTGCGCTCGAGGTCTCCGAGGTCGTGCTGGATCACGCGAGACGGCGCGCGGCAGGTGTCAGCGGGGTGCACTTCGAGAAGGTCGACGGGATCACGGTCCCTCATCCGGACGCCAGCTTCGAAACTGCATATTCGATCGAGGTGATCGAGCATCTTCACGAGCAGGACGCGATCGCACATTTCGCCGAGGTCCACCGCCTCCTGAGGCCGGGCGGCCGGTACTGGTTCGCCACCCCATCGAGGCTTGGCTCCGTGGGCGCGAGTGAGCGCTTCGGTGTCGAGGTCGCGGCCGATGCGGACGTGCACCTGAAGGAATGGACATACTCGGAGCTCGGGCACATCCTGGCTCGCGCCGGCTTTAATCGGCTATCGGTCCCAGTCCGCGTTCACCGCGCACAGTTCCTGCCGTGGATGCCGTTTGCGCTCGCGATGCGGGCGGAGCGCGCTCGCTCCCGCCTGCTTCGGCGGCTGCTTGGGGTGGGAGCGATCTCGGTCGTCGCGCGTCGGTGACGTCGATGCTGGGCGAAGGGTGCTCATGAGCGATCGCGCCTCATACAGTGACAAGAGCGAGCGTCCGGGGCTTAGGTTCGCGTTGACTCGGGACATACGACGGACGCTCGATCCTCTGGGGCGCACCACGCTCACCCCTTGGCGGGTCACGAACATCGTGCTGTGGAGCCCCGAGTTGCGGCTGGTTATCGCCTTTCGCCTGTATTCGTGGATCGCGGAGCACGTCAACTGGTACCTTGGCAACGTTATGTACGCGATCGCTCGGGGGCGCATGGCATGCGACCTTCAGCTGGGTGCCACGATCGGACCGGGGCTCCGCATCGAGCACCGAGCCGATGTCGTCGTCGGCGGGTCGGCCGTGCTCGGCAGCGATATCGACCTGTACAACGGCGTCACGGTCGGTAAGCGACGGCCCCCGTGGGACGAGGTCCAGCCGACGATCGGCGACAGGGTGATGCTCGGCGCCGGAGCCAAGATCCTGGGCGGGATCACGGTCGGTGACGACGTGGTGGTGGCGGCCAATGCCGTCGTGCTGGACGACGTTCCAGACGGGGCGGCGGTTGCCGGCATCCCGGCTCGGCAGGTCGGGCGCGGGTCGCGACGGTGGCGCTGACGTTGTCGTAGCGCGATTCGCTCAGCCCAGTCCGGGCGACGCGCGGGAACGCCCGTCGTCAGCGATGCGCATGAACCCTGCGAATCGCGTGCCGGTGAGCCGCTCGGTACTGCGCCCGGGGTCACGGGGGCCGAACGCGAGCAGGCTGCGATGGCCGAACGTGCCGTAGAGCGGTGCGATCGCGCCCAGGCAGCGCCGAACGGGCGTGGGCAGGCTACGGACCCGATCCGACGCGTGGCAGATCATCTCGCGGTCGCAGAACCGCACCTCCGCGAAGCACCTGGCGAACGCCGTCGCGACCTGCCTGCGGGTCGGGTATGCGGTCTGGTCACGCAGATAGACCTCGTTGTCGAGGACGACGTCCGCGCTGGCCATGTGACGTTGAAACCGATTGCGCACCCCGGCTCGCGCCCAGAGCTTGAGCCACCATGCGTGCTGAAGCACTCCCGCAAGCGGAACGTGCACATGGGCTTCGAGCGGTCGGAACCGCGCGGGGAAGACATGCAGCGTGACGCCGTCGGGCTTGAGGACGCGCGCGACCTCGTCGATCGTCTCGGTCCAGTTCTGGACGTGCTCCATCACCGCCAACGAGACGACGACATCAAACGAGCGGGATGCAAATGGAAGTTGGTAGGGCCGAGGCTGTATCTGTCGCAGATGAGGGGCGCTCGAGCCCAACTCCAGGTCACAGCCCTGCGCGTCGACGCCCATCTCGCGGAATGCCCAGACCAGTGCGCCGTCGCCGCAGCCAAGGTCGAGCAGCGTCGTCTCGTCGCGCAGCGACCAGCCCCGATCGGACAGGATCCTGCGATACAGCAGTGCCTTGCGCCGGCCGATCGCCATGCGAGCACCGCGGTAGCCCTCGACGCCCGCCATCAGCTCACGCTCCATGCACGACCGTCGGCGAGCGGGCATGGAAGGCTGCGCTCGGCTCGCGCTGGCTCAGCCAAGCTTCTCACCCCGGCTGCCGAAGATTCGTCGGTAGGCCGGCCGGACCTGATACATGAGCTCCCGCTTGACCGCCCGTGCGGGACGGAGCGCGCGCCAGGCCAGGGATCGGCGATGACCGGTCGGCCAATGAACGTTGTCGAGCACGCCACGGTCGAGCTTCCAGAGGTCACCGGTGCGGTCGACGACGACCATGCCGAGCCCGCCCCAGGATTCGGCCAGCAACGAGCTCGCGCCAGTTGCCACGACGAAGCTCAGATCCGCATAGGCGACGTCTCCTGCTCGCAGGATCGCGTTCCGAACGCCCTCGCGGACGCCTTCGTTGGCGCAGTCGTGGACCAAGAGCACCGTCCGCTCGAGAGCGGGAGACCGGAGCAGGTTGATCATGTCGCGTTCGACGCCCGCCCGCGAATGGTCCGCGTCGACGAGCACGAAGTCGACGCTCCGACGCTCGGCGGTCAGCCGGTCCAGTAGTGCCGGCACCGTGACGCGGCTGTCGCCCAGGTGGTAGGAGACGTTGGGCAGGGTCTCGGTGCGGTGGGAGGCGAGGTCGAAGGAATGGACCTCTCGGCTGTGAGCCGCGATATGCACGAGGCTGCCGCCGGTGAACGTGCCCAGCTCCAGTGAGAGCTGCGGCCGCAGCCCAGCGAGAACGCCGGCGAGCGCCGCCTGCTCTCCGTAGGCCATCTCCGCCGATTTGACGAACAGGCTCATCTCAGACCCGGACGCGGATGCTCGGAAGGCTATTGCGCACGCTGAGCACGGTGGTGGCGAAGACCCCGATGACGACGGCCGCGGCCACCGGCGAGGGCACGTGGAGCGGGATCAACATTGCGGCGGCGCCGCACGTGCACACCGTCACGACGGCCGTGCTCCGCGCCAGTCTCAGCTGGCGGCTGGTGAGCATTCCCTCCCGGCAGGCGTACACCAGCTGCACGGCGAGGGCCACGACGTTCGCAATCGAGTACCCGAGGGCGACCCCGACGGGGCCGAGGGTGAGGCCGAGGCCCGCGACCAGGATGATCAGCCCGAACGACCGGGCGAGCGCGATGATGACCGCCACCCGGTTGCGCCGGTCGGCGAGCAGGGCCTGGCTGAGCACGAGCATCACTCCCTCGGCGACGAACCCGAGCAGGCCGGCGACGACGATCTCGCTGACGGCACGCGTGTCGTGCGCCGTGAAGCTCCCACGCTGGAATGCCGCGCTGACGAGGGTGTTGGCCGCGACGAGGCCCACCGCCGCCGCCAGGGAGAGCGCGAGCGCGGCCATCGAGAGCGTCCGCGCGATGGAACGCTCCAGCGTCGCGCGCGCTTGCGCCCGCACGTGGTTTGACCAGTCGGGCAGGGCCGCGAACACGACGCCGCCGACGATCAGCGACTGGGCGACCACGATGCCACGGTACGCGTAGTTGAAGTCCGCGCCCCCGCTGGTCGACCAGTGGGCGGCGACGAAGAGCTCGAACGGCGCGATCAGCTGCGCCGCTGCGTAGGTGCCGAACACGAGTGACACGGAGGTCTCTCCCTCGCGATCGAGCGGCTCCCGGACGAACTGAAGATCGCGCCGCACGGAGAACGTCAGCAGCACGATCTGGAGCAGCCCCCCCAAGGTGAGCAGCACGTACAGCGCCAGCGGCGTGACGTTGGGATTCGCGATCAACGGAACCGACGCGACGATCGACGGGATTGCGGGGGATACGGCGGGGACGAAGCGTCGACCGCGCGCCCAGGCCACGGCGGCGAGCTGCGCCACCACGACCTGTGAGAAGCCGAATACGCACGCGGCGCGGACGAGCTCGACGAGATGCGTGCCGCCGTCGTTCAGCTTGGGGGCAATGATCGGCGCCAGCAGCGAGGCGCCGGCCGCCAGCACCGCGAAGATCATCATCCCGAGCGCGGTCATCCGCGCCAAGCGGCGGACCACCGCCATCGACACCTTGCCACCACGGGTGAGCAGGCGCGGAAGGAACATGACCTGCGTCACTCCGACGAAGATCGCGGCGATCGAGATCGCGAGGGTGAACGTCAGGGCGTACGCGGACGCGTCCGGCGTGGATCCGAACCGCCGGGCGAAGAGGACCTGGAAGAAGGCGGTCGTTCCGTAGTTGATCCACGTGCCGACGGTCGCCTTCAGCATCGGCGCCGCCTCACGGCGCTCGCTCGAGCAGCATCAGGGCATAGCTCGTCAGCGCGGGCACCGGCCGACGCGTCAGCCAGCGCGAGACGTGCTCGTGCGCCGCGTTCAGCGGCGTCAAGCGCTGGTAGTAGGGATGTCCGAAGAAGCCCACGTAGAGGCGAGTTGCGAAGCCGAGCTCCGCCAGGCGCCGAAGCTGACCCCGGCTCGGACCCCGGCACCACGAGTAGTAGGGCCGAAACTTCGCGTGATCTCCTTCCGCCTCGCGACCGTCCTGAACCTGACCGAGCAGCCACGAGCTCGCCCGCGGGGGAAGCAGCCGGTTGGCGAGGAAGATGGGGCTGTAGAGCGTCGGAAAGAGATGCAGTGCCGTCCCGCCCGGGCGGAGCAGGCGATGCACCTGCTCATGGAAACTGCGCCCGTCGGGAACGTGCTCGGCGGTCCAGCGGGTCACAACGGTATCGAACGGCCCCCGTTCGGCGATCAGCCATCCAACCGCCGAATGATCGGCGATGTCGAGGTTGAGCCTCTGGTACTGCGGGGAACTCTTCGCCAGCTCGGCCGGAGAGCTGTCCACCACGACGTAAGTGGCGTCGAACCGCTCGATCTCGGAGATGGCGGCGACGGGATTGGCCCCGCCGCCGAGATCGCAGATGCGCCGCGAGCCGTCGCGCATCAACTCGCGCAGCTGGACGTCGAGCATCGGCATCGCCTCGTGGCTCAGCCGGAACTCGATGTGCGGCGCATCCCGCTCGCGACGATCGCGAAGATCCCCATCCGTCGGGGGCCCCGGCGACCGGGACGCTGTCGCGTGCGGACTCATGACAGCGGCTCGGGGACCGGGGACGGCTCGCGACCTCGCTCCGGCGGCAGCGCCGGCGGACCGGTGCCGAGCCACCGCTCGTGCCAGAGCTGGAAGAGCAACAGCAGCCAGAGCTGATGTCCGAGGTCCGCCTCCCCCGCAAGGTGGGTGTTCACCAGGCCGCTGACCGCGATGTGATCGAAGATGCCCTGCGCTCTGAGACGATCGGGCGAGAGGTAGTCGAGCACGAGATCGCGCTGGGAAGAGCGAAGCCATGCGTTGAGAGGGACGCCGAAGCCGACCTTGCGGCGATCGATCAACTCGTCGGGGAGGCGGTCGCGCATGATCTGCCGGAGCAGGTACTTGCCGGTGCGACGGTGGAGGCGCAGATCGACCGGCAGGCCGAGCGCGAACTGCACCAGATCGGGGTCGAGGAACGGCGACCGCACCTCAAGCGAGGTGGCCATCGAGGCCCGATCCACCTTCACGAGGATGTCCTCCTGGAGGTAGCCGCGCAGGTAGGCGAGCACCGTCTGCTCCGCCGCTCGAGCATCCTCGCACGCGTGCAGCTGAGTCCGGGGCTCATCCAGGACCGACGTGGGCAGATGGGCGCGCACGCCCTCGGCGAGCACCCCGCGAGCGTCGCCACGGAAGTGGCCGAGCACCATGAACAGCCGCTCCCACGGCGAGCGGCGCAGCTCGCGGGCGAAGTGCAGCCCCCGCGCCCGCCGGCCCAGGATGGTGTCAGGACAGCGACGAGCGATGCGCGCGACGAACTCGGATAGGCCCGGCACCCGGTCCATCATCCACGCGACCTTGAGTGGCAGGTAGGCCTTGTAGCCCATGAGCAGCTCATCGCTGCCGTCACCGCCCAGCGCGACCTTCACGTGCTGTTGCGTGAAGGTGCTCAAGAGATAGGTGGGAAGGATCGACTGGTCGCCCATCGGCTCGTCGAGCACCTCGGCCACTCGAGGAAGCAGATCCTGTAGACGATTCTCGGAGAAGATCTCCAGGTGGTGCTTGGTGCCGAGCGCGGTGGCGGCGACCGTCGAGTAGTGAGATTCGTCGAAATCCTCCTCCTCGAAACCGATCGAGAACGAGTGGACCTCGTCGCTGTGACGTCGCATGTAATAGCCGACGGTGGAGGAATCCAGACCGCCACTGAGAAACAGCCCGAGGGGCACATCGGACATCAGTCGGCGCTCCACGGCGTGGTCGAGCAGGCCGTCGAGTCGCGCTCCGGCTCCCGCCGCGGGCTGTACGTCGATCGCGGAGGGCCGCCAGTAGTGCGTCGTGCGCAGGGAGTCCGGCGTGACCTCGGCGAAGTGACCGCCCGGCAGCTTCGTGGTTCCGGCGAGCATCGAGCGAGGCCCCATCACGTAGTCGAACGTCAGGTACTGCTCCAGGGCGATGGGGTCGACCTCGCGCGCCACTCCCGGACCGGCGAGCGTCGCCTTGAGCTCTGACCCCAACGCGTAGCCGCCCCGGCAACGCGCAATGTACAGCGGCTTCTTCCCCAGTCGATCGCGGGCCGCCACGAGGACCCTTCGCTCGCTGTCCCAGATCAGGACAGCGAACATCCCGTTCAGGCGCAGCCACAGATCGTGACCCCATCGCGCGAACCCGTGCAGCACGACCTCGGTGTCGCTGTGGTCGGTGTCGAATCTCTGGCCGAGTGCGACGAGCTCGGACCGCAACGCCGGAGCGTTGTAGATCTCGCCGTTGAACACCAGGCAGAACCGACGGTCGCGCGTCCACATCGGCTGGTGACCGCCGTCGAGATCCACGATGCTCAGCCGCCGCATTCCCAACGCGACGCCGGCCTCGTCGAACACCGCCACGCCGCGGTCGTCGGGACCCCGGTGGGCGAGGGAGTCGGTCATCGCGTCGATGTGCCCACGCAGGTCGACCGGCACGTTCGTGATCAGTCCGCTGACGCCGCACATTACGACGAGACGGCTGAGGACGGGCGCGGAGGCGGGGCCGCTCGCGGGCCCGTATGTCGCGCGAAGGGCCGCGAGCCTCTCCAGCTCAGGGCGAGCGAGCGCGAGGTCCCCGGCGCGAGACAGAGACCGGCCACCACGCCGAAACTCAGCCACTCCACGGTCGCCGCCGCGGCGCTCTGAGTGAGAGTGTTGCCCAGGCCACCGATCACGAACACGGTCAGCATGCACAAGTATCCGATTCCGACGGGTCGGGAGGCCGGATCGGAGAGCGATCTTCGTCCAACGGTGAACATGAGAATCAAGATTCCGATGAAACTGGCACCCCCGACCATGCCGCCATCGACCAGCGCAGACAGGATGTCGCTATGGGTTGACTGAACCTGGGTAGCCAAACCCTGCGTCGGACCCTCGACGAAGTTCCCGGCGATGCTGTAGCCATATCCGTGACCGAGGACGGGGTCGTGGAGGAACGATCCTGCCGCCTGGCTCCAGATGGCCAGCCGCGCGTCCAAGGTGGCGGTCGACCGTCGCTGCGCAGGCAAGGTGCTGTACACGTACGCGCTGGCGCCGGCGAGCGCGATCAGACACATGAGCACGACCCATCGTCGGCCGCCCCGGACGAGGACGAGGTACACGGCCCCCGCGGCTCCCGCGACGACAAGGCCGGTGCGCGATTGCGTGGTGAGAACCGCCGCGAAGGTCGAGGCGATGAGAAGGAGCGCCAGCCAACGATCGCGCCGACCCGATTCGAGCAGGGGCGGGGCAGCGAGCGCCCCGAGCAGCACGAACACGACCGCACCGACGTTCGGAGCGTCCGAGACGAACGGGAAGATCGATCTGGGACCGAACGTGCTCGTCGCGGCAACGCGGCTATACAAGGTACGGTCCGGTGGCGGCACGTGCAGCTTCATCGACGCCCAGTAGGAGATCGACGCAAGCGCGGCGAGCACTCCGAGTCCTGCGAAGGCGCGGACGATCGTCAGCTGTTTGCCGGCGCGGCGCGCGGTCGCCGCTCCGACCACGCCGATCACCGCAGCCAGCGGAAAGCTGAGATCGCGCACGAGCTCTGAGCTGGTCCCGACCTGACCCGCCGGCCGCGTCGTGGCGACGAGATCCGTCATCAGGAGCAGGCCGACGGCCACCCCGACCGCCGCCAACGGGATGCCGGGAAGGACGACCCGCCGGCGCGTCAACAGGAGGCGCGCCAGCGTTAGGACCAGGATCAAATCGATCGCACGCGCCTGCCCGGATCCACCGACCCCCTCGACAAGCAGGCTCGGCATGATGATCGTCACGGCGAGCATCAGCGCGGGGAGGTGGCGGATCGGCACGAGTACACAGGCCACCGTCCCGATCGCCAGGACCGTGGCCGCCAGGGCGAGGGTCGGCCGCCACGCCACCGCAATGCCGCACACGATCGCGCCGACCGCGACGAGCAGCGTCCGGACGGCGCCGAGATCCGGAGCGGCGCTCCGCGTCAGCACGGCACCAGGTCCCGGTAGGTCAGCTCGATCTGGTCCACGACGCCCTCGATCGAGTAGTCGCGTGCGGTCCGCGCAGCGGCGCGCGCGACGGCCGCGCGCAGCTCGTCGTCGGCCAGGAACCGCAGCAGCTCGCGCGAGAGCTCGGACGGTGCGACCGGCGGCACGAGCAACGCATTCTGCTCGTGCTCGAGCAGATCGCGCACCGCGGGGATATCGGTGGCCAGCGGGGCCAGGCCACAGGCCATCGCCTCCAGCAGCGCGTTCGACATCCCATCCTGATGCGCCGGGTAGACGAACACGTCCGCCGCGTGCAGATAGTCGACGATCGCCGTCGTCCACGGCCGGGTCATCACTCCAGGGCCTCGAGCGGGGACGGACAGCGGCCGATCCTCTGCTCCGCGCGCTCCGACGAGGAGGAGCAGTCCATCCAGCCCCTCGGCGATGCTCTCCCACGCCCGTAGCAGATCGCCGACCCCCTTGTACTCCGCAAACCGACCGGTGTACAGGACGATCCGCCGGTCACGAGGCAGCCCGAGCTCGCCTCGGATCGCGTGACGACGTCGTGCGTCCGCGGGAGCGAAGACCGAGAGGTCAAGGCCGTTCGGGATCCGCACGATCCGGTCGGGGGCGACTCCGACCGCGCGCAGCTCCCCCTCGATCTCGCCCGACAACGCCTGGACGCGGCTGGCCCGA
>Ga0213875_10001877_pt1 | contig 13043 bp, 9 predicted proteins | sample BarmaccomBMRX_R8_FD_160105 | JGI IMG/M metagenome (GOLD analysis project Ga0213875, IMG submission 160105) | Root-associated microbial communities from Barbacenia macrantha in rupestrian grasslands, the National Park of Serra do Cipo, Brazil - RX_R8 | ecosystem: Host-associated > Plants > Roots... | reverse complement strand
GCTCAGGCCGCCCCCGACGTTGTTCAAGGACAGCGCCAGCCCGAGCAGCGTGCCCTCACGCATGTCAATGTCCCGCGACCGGTCCAGGTCGGCCTCGCGCGGGTCCCCCAGCGTGCGGCGCGGGGCGTTCCCCCCGCCGTCCCCGCCGCCCCGCCGTCCCCACCGCCCCGGCGGGACACGACGGGCCGCAGGACCCCGAGGCCGATCCCGCACAGGATCAGGGCGCTGCACACCCGGGCCGGGGTCTCCGGCAGCAGAGGCCCGAGGCCCGTGCCCAGCGCCGCGGCGGCCCCGGTGATCAGCAGCGTCAGACACGGGATCCACAAGGTTGACGGTCAGGGGCAGGCGAATTCGCGCCAGCCCGTGGGCGATTCAGACACCGGTGTTGTCGAGGTTGTTCGCCAGCGCGATGCCCGCGATGAGCAGCCAACTGGGCCATCATCACGGTCCTGTTCATCCTGTCCCTGGTCCTGGCGGTCCAGGCGATCTTCCCGAACCTGTTCCCGGCCTCCTGAGCCGGCAATCGAGTGTCAAGACGGAGGAAAAATAATGGCAACCGTTCTGAGCGAGACCAAGGCAATCGGTACGCACACCTTCCAGGTCGTTCACCCGCTCGACGACGTGGCGGAGCAGAAGTGCAGCCCGAGGGGCTGGGACGGATGCACATGAGCCGCAGCGTCAAGGCGTCGCTGTACGCCCTGCGCGGCTACCTGCTGACCATGGGCCTGCTGGTGGGGTACCGCCTGTTGACGCTGGCCGACTCCCTCGGCCACCATGTGCGTTGAGCGGTGCGCTCGACGCCCAAGATTAACCATGGTTAAACGAAGACCTGTCTCTGGGTAAGACAAAGATGCCCGTTCCATCCGGATGCGCGTTCCATCCTGTGGACGGGGCCGGGATGGGAAAAGTGAGGCCCGCCGTGCGACAACACGGCGGGCCTCGGAGCCGGGTGTGGTGGGTTGCTCATCCCTGGCAAGGGGATTATACCCCAGCCGGCTCCACAGGACCCCGTGAACGGGAATTGAAGATGTGGAGACGACATGCGAAACGCTCTTGTTGACGCCTTGACGGCCGGCGCGCTGACGGCCCTGCTCGGAGGCGCCCTCGCGGCGGGGCCGGCGCTGGCGGCCAGCGCCCCGGGCGCCAACACGGCGGCCCCGCCCGCCCAGACCGGCACCGCCCCGCCGGCGCCCGCGGCGCCCGGCGGGCAGGAGGCGACGGGGACTGCCGCCCCCAGCGGCGGCGAGCAGTGGTGGAACGTCCACGGACAGAACACGGACATCGTGCAGGGCGACGCCGGCTTCCCGGCCAAGTATTCCGGGCCGAACAGCCTCAGCCCCCGCTCGCAGACCCAGCACACCGTCACCGCGGACCTGTACGCCGGCGCCCGGCTGTCACCGGGCACCGAGGCGCACCTCGACTTCCAGATGTGGCAGGGCTTCGGCCTCCAGGGCACGCTCGGCGTGGAGAACTTCCCCGATGCCGACGCCTACAAGCTCGGCACCGCCTCGCCCAATTTCACGTTCGCCCGCCTGTTCGTCCGCCGCACCATCGGCCTCGGCGGGGAGAAAGAGGACGTGGCGGACGGCCCGCTGACGCTCGCGGGCCGGCAGGACGTGCGGCGGGTGACCATCACCGCCGGCCGATTCGCCATGACGGACATCTTCGACCTGAACTCCTACGCCGGGGACCCGCACACGCAGTTCATGAGCTGGGGCCTGGTCGCCAACCTCGCCTGGGACTACGCCGCGGACGCCGTCGGCTTCACGACCGGCGTCTCCGTGGAATATAATCAGCCGAAGTGGACCCTGCGCTACGGGGTCTTCCAAATGCCCGCCGTCCCGAACTCGTTCACTGCGGAGGACCAGCTGCTGATGTACCCGGCGCGCGGGGCGGACGGCCCGCCGCTGCGCTCGTGGAGCATGACCTCCGAGTACGAGCGCCGCTACAACGTCCGGTCACATCCGGGCGTGGTCCGGCTGCTCGCCTTTCTGAACCAGGCGCGCATGGCGAGGTACCAGGACGAGGTCGCGCTGCTGAACGCCGGCGCGGACCCGACGGCCGCGCGCGCCTACCGGGACCGCTACGGCTTCGGGCTGAACTGGGAGCAGGAGGTCGCCGGCGGCGTCGGCGTGTTCTCGCGCCTCGGCTGGAACGACGGCCAGGAGGAACCCTGGAACTACACCGACGTCAACGTGACGGGGTCCCTGGGCGTCAGCGTCAACGGGGCGCGGTGGCACAGGCCGGGGGACACCGTGGGGCTGGCCGGGGTGGTCAGCGGCGCCTCGGGCGCGAACCAGGCCTTTCTGAAGGCCGGCGGCACGGGCATCCTCGACGGCGACGGGGCCCTGAACTACGGCCCGGAGAGCGTGGTGGAGACGTACTACAACGCCGCCCTGTGGAAGACGGTCCAGGGGGCGCTGGACTATCAGTTCGTCAGCAACCCCGCCTTCAACCAGGACCGCGGGCCGGTCTCGATCTTCGGCGTCCGGCTCCATGCGTCGTTCTGAGCAGTGGCCGAAGGTTGGGGCAGCCGGCGAGTCGGCTGCCCCGGACTTTCCGCCGCTCATCGCGCCTTTTCCGCCACACGGACCGCCCGCCCGGCGGTCTGCCCCCCGAGCCGGTAAACTCCCGTCAGGAACGGTCGGAGTCCCGGAACAGGTATGGGAAACCGGAGCCGCGCCGTGTTATGGTCCTTGCTGCCGAACTCGTACATCCTCAACCGGTTTCTGGAAGATACCTGTGTGCTTGTGGCGGTCGCGTACCTGGTCAGCCGGGGCGCCCTGCTGCCGCGCCTATTTTCCCGCCACGCCCGGGGCGACCGGCTGATGCTGGCCGCCGTCTTCGCCCTGATGGGCGCGAGCGAGATCGTCTTCCCCGGCGACCGCTATCCCTACGTGCCTTACACCCTGGCCGCCGCCTTCGCGGGCTACGCGGGGGGGCTGCCGCTCGGGTTGCTGACGGCGGCGGGAATCACGGCGGCGGGCCTTCTCGCCGCCGTGGTGGGCGTCCGGCTGCCCGCTCCCCTGCTGTCATTTCTGTCGGTGGTGGCCGCCGGAGTCATCGGGGGGATGGTGGCGGGGATGCGCCGCCGCACGTTTGCCGGGACCGCCCTGCTGGGGCTGAGCGGCCTGCTCCTGGGGGGGTTCTTCGCGGGCGCCGCGGCCGAGGGGGCGCATAGCCTGCTGACCCTGCTGTTCCCCACCCGGCCAGTGACGGCGGTCGTCGCCATTACCGAGGCCGCCTACAGCGCCGCCGCGAACGGCTTCGGCTGTGTCCTCCTGGCGCTGGTCCTGAACGATGCGAACGAACGCCGGGTCGCCCAGCAGCGCCGAGTCCAGGCGGAGCAGGAACTGGCCGCGCTGCGCCTGAGCCAGATGGGCGAACTTCAGGCCCGCCTCCACCCCCATTTCCTGTTCAATGCCCTCGCCGGCATCGCCGGCCTGTGCCTGACGGACCCCGCCCAGGCCGAACGCGGCGTCACCAGTCTGGCGGTCCTGCTCCGGCGCTTCCTGCGCACACCCGCCGAGTCCTCGGTCCCGCTGGGCGAAGAGATGGAAACGGTGCGATCCTACCTGGCCATCGAGCGCCTGCGCATGGAGGACCGGCTGCGGGTCGTCGAGGACCTGCCCGCGGAGGCGCTGGCGTTGCCCGTGCCCCGATTCTGCCTCCAGGTGCCCGTCGAAAACGCCGTCCAGCACGGAATCGCTCCCCTGGGGCGGCCCGGCTGTCTATGGATCGTCGCGCGCCTCTCCCGGCGACACCTGATTCTGGCCGTCGGCGACGACGGCGTCGGCGTGTCCCCGCCGCCCACGGCGGGCGCACCCGCCGCCGCGCCCCACGGGTTGACGCTGCTAACGGACCGCCTGCGCCTCGCCTTCGGGCCGGCCGCTCGTCTCCGGCTGTGCCGGCGTCCGGCCGGCGGCACGCTGTGCGTGCTGCGCCTGCCGCGCTGACGAGGGAGACATCCGCGATGAACGACAAGACCCAGTATGACGCCTGCTGCGCCGTGGTCGTGGACGACGAGCCGCTGCCCCGCGCGCACCTGATCCACCTGCTGCGCGAGGCCGGCGTCGGCGAGGTCCGCCCCGCCGACAGCGCCGCGACCTGCCTGTCCTTCTTCGACGGCGAGGACGACCGACCCGACTGGGTGTTCCTGGACGTCCGCATGCCGGGCATGGACGGGCTGATGCTGGCGGACGCGCTGGGCGCCGGCCAGATCGCGGCGGCGGGCCAGGAGCCGCAGGAGCCGCCGGCCATCGTCTTCGTCACCGGTTATGAGGACTATGCGCTCCCCGCCTTCGAGCGCGCCGCCGTGGACTACCTGCTCAAGCCCGTCGAGCGCGAACGATTGGCCGTCACCCTCCAGCGGCTGGCGGAACGCCGCGGCCCGCCCGCGCCGCCCGTGCTGCCCGTCCCCACCTTGCAGCGGCTGCCGATCCGCATGGAGTACGCCGTGCGCCTGGTGGACGTCGCCGACATCGTCGCGGCGTCGGCCGGCAACAAACGGGTCGAGGTCATCACCCGGGACGCGACCTACACGACCTACTACACGCTCGCCCAGCTCGAACAGCGCCTGCCCGCCGACCACTTCGCGCGGGTCCACGACGGCTGGATCGTCTCCCTCGCCGAGATCATCGAGATCCACAACCTGGGCGGCCAGAGCTACCAACTCCGCCTGCGGACCGGCGACCGCCTCGTGCCTGTCAGCCGCCGCCGCCTCCCCCTCCTCCAGCAGCGCCTCGGCCTCTGACCTCATCCGCGGACTTGCGCCATCTGTCCGCGGTTCTTCACCGCTCGTCCGGCCCGGCCGAAAGGGGGGACGTGGGGCGGCCACAATAAGGGCCAAATACACGTGCGTCGCCTTGAAGACGCCGCCCGAGAGTGCCGCCGCTTGCCGCCGAAGACGAGACAACCACAGATCTGCCGATGCCGTGCCGCCGTGCCTCTGGCCGCGCTGTGGCTCGCCGCGCTGTCGCCCGCGTCCGCCGTGGCCCCGCCGCCGGTGCTGCCGCCGCAGGCCCCCACGCCCGTCCCGGCGGCCCGGCCGCCGCAGGGAGGCCCCGGCCCCACGCCGACGCCCGCCGCCCCGCCGCTGCCCAACCCGGCACCGGTGGCCCCGCCGCAAGGGAATCCCGGCGTCCAGGGGGCACCCGCGCCGGCCCCCAACTCGAACATCGTCCCACCGGCCGCCGTGGCTCCGGCCACCCCGGACGTGGGCGCGGCCGAGATGCCCGAGATGCCGCCCGCCGTCCCGGCCGCCCAGCGCCTCACGCTCGCCCAGGCGCTGACGCTGGCCGACCAAAATAATCTCCAGATCGTGACCGCGGACCGGCAGGTGGCCAGCGCCGGCGCGAACTACCGCGGCCAGAGCGCCCCGCTCAACCCGACCCTGGACTTCGCCCAGCTCAACAGCACCGTCTCGCCGCCTGACTTCGCCAACATCAGCAACTACAGCGCCTACGTGACCATCGAGACCAGCGGCCGGCACCGCCTGCGCGCCAACCAGGCCCGCGCCCAGCTCCAGGGCAGCCGGTTCGACGCCCAGACCGCCCGGCTTGCCGTCCGTCAGGGCATCGCCGACGCCTACAGCGCCCTCCAGGTCGCCAACGCGCAGCTCGGGAATGAGCGCGACGTCTACGGGGCCGTCGCCCAGCTCGCCGACCTGACCGAGCGACAGTTCACGCTCGGGGCCGCGCCCGAGACCAACGCCATCAGCGCCCGCATCGCGCTCACCCAGGAGGCCACCAACCTGGTCGCCGCCGTCACCACCGTCCGCACCGCCCGCGCCGCGCTGAACGTCCAGCTCGGCCGGGCGCCCGAGGACCCGGTGGACGCCGCCGAGCCGCTGGCCTACGCGCCCGTCACCGTGCCGGCGCACGACGAACTTGTGCGACAGGCTCTGGAGAACCGGCCCGAGATCCGCTCCGCCGCCGCCGCCCGCAGCGCCCTGGAGGCCGGCGTCGGCCTCCAGCGCTCCCAGTATTTCCCCGACACCGTCCTCGGCACCAGCCTCGCCGGGGGCGGCATCGAGGTCGGCCTCGTCGTCCCCATCGTGGACCTGGGCAGCATCCACGGCGCCGTCAGCAAGGCCAAGGAGGACGTCCGCGTCCAGGAGGCCCAGGAGGCCCAGACGCGCCAGAACGTGCAGCTCGACGTCGAGAACGCCGACATCGCGCTCACCCAGGCGCAGAAGGCCGTCGCCTTCTACCAGGACGGCATCCTGCCGCGCTCCCAGTCCCTGCTCCAGCGCGTCACCCAGGGCTACGGCCTCGGCGGCAACACCGTCCTCGACGTCATCAACGCCCAGCAGACCTACCGCCAGGCCCGCAACGGCTACTACGCCGCCCTGGGCAGCTACCAGCAGGCGGTGGACCAGCTCGACCGCGCCGTCGGCGCCCTGGTCGTGACCACCGGGACACCCACGCCGACCGTCCCCGCGACCACCCCCTGAGGACCTCACCGTGTCAGAAGGCATGCAGTACAACCGAAAGCAACTGATCCCGACGATCGCCGTGGCCGCCGCGCTGGCGCTGGCCGGGTTCTTCCTGGTCCGGCACGCGCACGGCCAGGACGCCGCGCCGGACGCCGGCTCCGCCCCCGCCGGCGTCACCACCGTCTCGGACACCGGCCGGCGCGTCCTCCAGATCCGGACCGTCCCGGTCCGGATGCAGGGGCTGCCGGGGCTGGTGCAGGCCACCGGCCTGGTCTCGTTCCCCGCCGACCGCACCGTCAACATCTCCCCCAGGCTGCAAGGGCGAGTCCGTGCCGTCTACGTTCATGTCGGCGACCACGTCGCCGCGGGCCAGGCGCTGGCCCTGCTGGACAGCACCGACGCCGCCACCGCCCGCACCACCGACACCGAGAACCAGAACAAGCTCCGCCTCGCGGCCATCGCCCTTCAGCGCAACGAGATCCTGTTCCGCCTCGGCACGCCCGAGGTCACCCAGGCCGAGGCCGCCGTGCAGCAGGCGGAGGAGCACACGGCCTACACGCGGGACGCCCTCGCCAAGATCCGGCTCCAGGCCAAGATCGGCGGCTTCAACCAGCAGCCGCTGGAGGCCGCGCGGACCGCCGAGGTGCAGGCCCGGTCCGCCCTGGACGCCGCCCGGCAGGACCTGGACCTGGCCCAGCGGGCGCGCGACCGCATGGCCAAGCTCGTCTCGATCGGTGTCAACGCCCAGCAGGACCTGGAGGCCGACGAGAACACGCTCGCCAAGGCCCGCGTCACCGTGGGGAGCGATCAGGACCAGCTCCGGCTCGCCCAGGAGGCCCTGACGCGGGAGACGAAGGCCTTCCGGACCAATCTCTACACCGACCAGTCCGTGCGCACCGCCGAGGACGCCTACCAGGCCGCCCTGCTCCAACAGAGCGGCGCCGCCCGCGCCCTGCTCCTGGCCCGCGCCGCGATCCGGACAAATCTGGAGCAGTCCCAGAGCGACTACCGGAACGCCCTGAGCGATGCCCAGAACTCGCGCAACGCGCTCCATCTGCTCGGCGACCCCGGCCCCGACGGCACCGTGCGTGTCACCGCGCCGATCTTCGGAGTCATCACCGCGCGCAGCGTCAGCCCCGGCCAGGTCGTGGACCAGTCCCAGGAGACGCCCTGGAACATGTTCACCCTGAGCGACAACGCCACGGTCTGGGTGGAGTGCGACGTCTACGAGAAGGACCTGGCCTCGGTCGCCGAGGGACAGCCGGTGCAGGTCCGCGTGGACGCCCTGCCGGGCCGCGTCTTCGACGGCGTCGTCCGCCACATCGCCCCGACGCTCGACCCCAAGTCGCGCGCCGTCAAGGTCCGCGCCGAGATCGCCAACCCCGCCGGTCTGCTCAAGGACGGCATGTTCGCCGAGATGACGGTCCACACCGGGCGCGGCCTGTCCGCGCCGGTGATCCCCGTGGCCGCCGTGCAGCACGACGGGGGCGGCGACTTCGTCTACGTCGCCCAGGGCGGCGCCTACGCCCGGCGCCCGGTGCGCCTGGGCACCCAGAAGAACGGCCTCTGCCAGATCGCCTCCGGCGTCCGCCCCGGCGAGCGGGTCGTGACCAGCGGCGCCCTGTTCCTCGGCGCCCAGACCAGCAGCGACTAAGCGATGATCAACCGACTCGTCCAGTTCTCCCTGCGCCAGCGGGCGCTCGTCCTCTGCCTGGCCGCCGCGCTGCTCGCCTGGGGCGCCTACAGCTTCACCCGGCTGCCCATCGAGGCCTACCCGGACGTGATGAACACCCAGGTGCAGGTCATCACGCAGTGGCCCGGCCACGCCGCCGAGGAGGTCGAGCAACAGATCACCGTGCCGCTGGAGACCGCCCTCAACGGCGTCCCGCACACCCAGAGCCTGCGCAGCAACTCCCTCTTCGGCCTGTCCACCATCGAGGTCACGTTCGAGGACGGCGTGGACGACTACTTCGCCCGCGAGCAGGTCAACCAGGCCCTGGGCGCCGCCACCCTCCCCACCGGCGTCCAGGCCAGCATGCAGCCCATGACCAGCGCCACCGGCGAGATCTACCGCTACTTCCTCGTCGGCGCCCCGCTGATGCAGCTCAAGACCATCGAGGACTGGACGCTCGAGAAGACCTTCAAGAGCATCCCCGGCGTGGCCGACGTCAACAGCTTCGGCGGCCTGACCATGCAGTACCAGGTCGTCATTGACCCGGCCAAGCTCAAGGCCTACGACGTCACCCTCCAGAACGTCACTGACGCCATCAGCGCCGCCAACGCCAACGCGGGCGGCAGCACCATCGAGCGCGGCGACGAGTCCTACGTCGTCCGCGGCATCGGCCTGCTCCGTGGCGAGAACGACATCCGCGACGTCGTCATCACCCAGCGCGGCGGCACGCCGCTCCGGGTCGGGGACGTGGCGACGGTGCAGATCGGCTACGCCACCCGCCTCGGCAAGATCGGCTGGCACGCCGGCGGCAGCACCTCGCCCGACACCGACGACGCCGTCGAGGGCATCATTGACCTGCGCCGCGGCGAGAACGCCGCCCCCGTGCTGGCCGCCATCGAGGCCAAGGTCCGCCACCTCAACGGCGGCGTCCTGCCCCCCGGCGTCCGCATCGTGCCCTACTACGACCGCACCGACCTGGTTCATACCACGTCGCACACCGTCGAGAAGAACCTGCTCGAAGGCATGGCACTCGTCGTGGCCGTCTTGTTCCTGTTCCTGGGCAACGTCCGCGCCGCCGCCATCGTCGCCCTGACCATCCCGTTCTCCCTGCTGCTCGCCTTCGCCTGCCTGGACCTGATCCGCATGCCCGCCAACCTGCTCTCCCTCGGGGCCATTGACTTCGGCGTCATCGTCAACGGCGCCGTCATCATGGTGGAGAACATCTACCGGCGGCTGGCGGAGCGCCCCGAGGGCGAGACCATCGCGCACAGCCTGCTGCGGGCGGCGGGCGAGGTGCAGAGCGAGGTCGCCTACACGACCCTGATCATCATCACGGCCTACCTGCCGCTGTTCACCCTCCAGAGCGTCGAGGGCAAGATGTTCTCGCCGATGGCCTACACCGTCAGCTTCGCCCTGGCCGGCTCGCTGCTCATGGCGCTGCTGGTCGCCCCCGCCCTCTGCGCCCTGGCGCTGCGCGGCACGCTGAAGCGCGGCGAGGGGCGGGCGATGGAGCGACTCAACGACGGCTACCGGCGCGCGCTGCACTGGGCGCTCGCCAGCCCGCTGCCGGTCCTCACCGGCGCCGTCGGCCTGTTCATCCTGTCCCTGCTGCTCGCGCCCCGGCTCGGCACCGAGTTCCTGCCACACCTGGACGAAGGCAACCTGTGGATCCGGGCGACCATGCCGCAGACCATCTCCTACTCCGAGTCGGCCCGGCTGATGCCGCAGCTGCGCGCCATCATGGCCTCCTTTCAGCCGGTCCGCATGGTCGTCTCCCAGCTCGGGCGGCCCGACGACGGCACCGACTCGACGGGGTTCTACAACGCCGAGTTCTTCGTGGACCTGAAGCCCTACGACCAGTGGCGCGGCTTCCGCACCAAGGACGCGCTGATCAACGCCATGAGCGCGCAGTTCAGCCAGATTCCCGGCGTTTCCTTCAACTTCTCCCAGAACATCGAGGACAACGTCGAGGAGGCCGTCACCGGCGTCAAGGGCGAGCTGGCCGTCAAGCTGTTCGGCGACGACCTGGACGTGCTGGAAAAGAAGGCCGCCGAGATCCAGAACGTGATGGCCGGCGTGCCCGGCGTCGTGGACCTGACGACCTTCACCGAGACCGGCGAGCCGCAGGTACAGGTCCGTGTGGACCGCGCCAAGGTCGCCCGCTACGGGCTGAACGTCCAGGATGTGGATAACGTGGTCGCGACGGCCATCGGCGGCCAGGCCTTCACGCAGGTGCTGGCCGGCGAGAAGCGCTTCGACGTCGTCGCGCGCTTCACGCCGGCCAGCCGGCAGACCGTGGACGAGATCCGCAACCTGACCGTCAGCACGCCCGACGACCAGCGCATCCCGCTGTCCCAGCTCGCCGACATCCGCGTCACCAGCGGCGCGGCCTTCATCTACCGCGAGGCGGGCCGCCGGTTCATCGCCATCAAGTTCGGCGTGCGCGGGCGCGACATCGGCGGCGCGGTGGCCGACGCCCAGGCCCGCGTCGCCCGGCAGGTCTCCCTGCCCCCCGGCTACGACACCGTCTGGGGCGGCGAATTCCAGAGCATGCAGCGGGCCGAGGCGCGGCTGGCGATCATCGTCCCCGCGACCCTGCTGCTGATCTTCCTGATCCTCTACGTCCTGTTCGGCTCCACGTCCCGCGCCCTGATCGTCATGCTCAACGTCCCCCTGGCGCTCATCGGCGGCGTGTTCGCCCTGTGGGTGACGCACTTCCACCTGAGCGTCGCCGCCGCCGTCGGCTTCATCGCCCTGTTCGGCGTGGCCGTGCAGAACGGCGTCATCCTGGTCTCCTCGGTGGACCGCCTGGTCGCCGACGGGGTGGGGCGCCTGGAGGCGGTCGTCGAGGGCAGCGTCACCCGCCTGCGCCCGGTGCTGATGACGGCGATCCTCGCCTCCATCGGCCTGATTCCCGCGGCGGTCTCCACCGGCATCGGCTCCGACACCCAGAAGCCGCTGGCGATCGTCATCATCGGCGGCCTGATCAGCGCCACGGCCCTGACGCTGTTCGTGCTGCCCGTCATCTACTCGCTCCTGGCCCGGACTGCCCGCGTGCCCCAGGCCGACCCCGCCGTCGCCCCCACGTGAGCCTTCTCGAACGGAAAGACAAAGCCATGTCCATGACCAAACGCCTGCTGCCCGCCCTTCTCGCCCTGGCCCTCCCGCTCCTCGTCCCCATGCCGGCCCGCGCCCACAGCTCGCTGCTCCTGCCGGCCTCGCAGATGCAGAGGGGCGAGGACGCCTTGCGGCGCCAGGACTGGCGGGACGCCGCCGGCCACTTCCGGGACGCCCTGGCGCTCGCCCCCCGGGACGCTGCCGCCCGCGTCGGCCTCGGCTATGCCCTGCTCTACGGGGGGGACCGCCGGGCCGCCGCTCGCGAGTTCAGCGCCGCCTTGGGGGTGCTGCCGCACTACTGCCCCGCCAATTGCGGCCTCCACCTGACCTTCGCGTCCGACGGCGACGGCGCGGCCTACCTCCAGACTCTCCAGGCCAAAGCCGACGCCGCCCCGAATGATCCCGATGCCCAGGTCGCGCTCGCCGAGGAGTTGTTCGCCCAGGGGCAGGTGGACCGGGCCGCGGCCATCGCCGAGCGGGTGCGCCTGGCGAACCCGCGGATCGGCTGCGCCTTCTGTGTCCTGGGGCGTGCCGCCCAGGCGCGGGGCGACGTGGCCGCCGCCGTGTCCCTGCTCGATACTGCCGTCCGCCTCGACAAGAACGACGCCGACGCCTGGGCCGCCCTCGGCGACATCGCCCTCCGGCAGAAGGACTACCGGTCCGCCGAGGCCCGGTACCGTCATGCGCTCGCCGCCGATGACGAGAACCCCGCCTGGCACGACAAGCTGTCCGACTTGCTGGCCGCTGAGGGTGACCGGGACGGGCACGCCCGGGAGACCGCGGAGAGTCGGCGTCTGAGCGCGCTTCTGGTCGCGGGGAAATAGCGGATCATTCGGAGGAAACGTCGGAGGTCACCTATGAAAGCTTCGGGACTCACCCGATTTCTTGTCACTGTTCTGTGCTTGCTGCTCGGCTTGTCTTCCCGGCAGGCCGACGCCTCCGGGAGCAAGCCGCCCCTCCCGCGCATCGCCGTCGCCCCGTTCCGCATTGAGCCGCAGCCGTTCCCCGGGGCGCCTTCGCGCCAGGACCTGGACGTGATCACGCGGCATCTGGCGGCGGAGGCGACCGCCCAGGCGGTCCGGACTCTCCGCGAGCGCGGGTACGCGAAAGACGTGGAAATCGTCGCCCGGCCGCCGGAGGCGACAGCCCCCATCGTCATCTGCGGCGTGGTAAAATTGCCGGTGGCACTGCCGCCCCACATCGCGGGCGTGGATGCCGGGCGGCGGCACGGCGCCTTCGCGACCGGGCAGGTCACGCTGGTACGGACCGACGGCACAGTCGTCGCGACCGGGTCCGTGCGTCTGGGCTGGGGCGCGGTCTGGTGGATCGCCGGAGGGCCGAAAGACCGCCGCCTGGCCCCGCTGGACGCCGTCCTCGCCGATTTCGCCCGGAAGGCGGCAGATCGCCTGGTCAGGCAAGTCGCCGGCCGGGACCCTTCGGCCGCGACTCCGTGACGCTCCGACACGCCCCGGAACGCTCTTCTCAAAGGCCCCGCTACGCCAGGGGCCAAAGGACATGCCATGTCACTTGCAGACAAGATTCTCGGACGCCCCCTGGCCTCCTCGGAGGAGGGGGAGCAGAAGATCGGCGTCCTGGCCGGCGTCCCCATCCTCGGCCTCGACGGCCTCTCCTCCGCCGCCTACGGGCCGGAGGCGCTCCTCACCATCCTGATCCCCCTGGGTCTGCTCGGACTTAACTACGTCGCCCCCCTCACCTTCGTCATCCTGGGCCTGCTCGGCATCCTCTACCTCTCCTACCGCCAGACCATCGCCGCCTACCCCACCGGCGGCGGATCCTACACCGTCGCCAAGGAGAACC
>Ga0213875_10001876_pt1 | contig 13046 bp, 15 predicted proteins | sample BarmaccomBMRX_R8_FD_160105 | JGI IMG/M metagenome (GOLD analysis project Ga0213875, IMG submission 160105) | Root-associated microbial communities from Barbacenia macrantha in rupestrian grasslands, the National Park of Serra do Cipo, Brazil - RX_R8 | ecosystem: Host-associated > Plants > Roots... | reverse complement strand
CGCCGCGAGCCTCTACGTGCGCGGCAACGCGCTGAACGACATCACGAGCGGTTCGGACGGTACGTGCGCACCGCAGCCGTCGTCGTTCTGCAACGCCGGACCCGGTTGGGACGGGCCGACCGGAATGGGATCGCCGAACGGCACGCGCGCGTTCAACCTGTTCTAACGGCCGAAGCGGCGCTCGCGCGTCGTGAAGGCGTCGACGGCGCGGCTCAACGTCGCGCCGTCGAAATCCGGCCACGGCTGCGGCGTCGACCACAGCTCCGCGTACGCGGACTGATACAGCAAGAAGTTCGATAGCCGCAGCTCGCCGCCGGTTCGCACGACGAGATCGGGATCCGGCAGGCCCGCCGTCGAGAGCTTCGCCGCGATCGCGTCTTCGTCGATCGCGTCCGGTGCGAGCCGTCCGGCGGCGACGTCGTGCGCGAGCGCGCGGCACGCGTCGCGCAGCTCCGCGCGCGCGCCGTAGTCCACGGCGATCGTCAGCAGCAGCGCGCGTCCGCTCGCGGTGCGCTCTTCCAGGACACGGAACGCCTGCGCGAGAGCGACCGGCAGACGGTCGCGGCGTCCGATCACGCGCACGCGCACGCCGCGCGCGCCCAGCACGGCGGCCTTGTCACGCGCGAACGTTTCGGCCAAGCCGAAGAGTCCGAAGACTTCCCCGCGCTCGCGGCTCCAGTTCTCCTCGTTGAACGCGTACACGGTCAGCATGTCGATGCCGGCGTCCAGCGCCGCGTCGACCGCGCGCTCGAGCGCGTGCATGCCGCGGCGATGCCCTTCGAGCGCCGGAAGACCGTGCGCTCGCGCCCAGCGGCGGTTGCCGTCCATGATGATCGCGACGTGGCGCGGCGCGCGCGTCGCGACCGCGGCGCGTTCGATCACGGCTGCGCCGCCAGTCGCGCGCCGTGCGCCGGCTCCGCGCGCTGCTGAACGCCGCGTACCACGGACTCCAGCTCGTCCACGTACGCGAGAAAGCGCGTGCGACCGTCGCCGGTGATGCGCACGATCGTCGTCGGACGGCCGTGACCGCGCACGCGTTCCGTCGTGACGACGCCGACCTCGGCGAGGGCGTGCAGGTGGCGGTTCAAGTTGCCGTCGGTCAGCGCGCACGCGTCCTGGAGATCCGTGAAGCGCATCCCGTCCGGGTTCGCGATCAGGCACGCGCACACGGCGAGCCGCCCGCGTTCGTGGAAGATGCGCTCGAGACCGGGAAACGCGAACGGCGCCGGCCCGTTCACGCGCGCACCTCGTCCTCGTCGCGGATCATCAGCGCGCCGAGGGCGACTTGTCCGCCGCCGAACGTCAGCGGCATGACCCACCACGCGAGCGCGCTCATCACCGGCGCGAACAGCAGCGTCGCGCCGGTCGCGGCGAACGCGAGCGCGATCGCGACGGTGCCGCGCGGCAGCATCGATCGCGCGGCGAGCAGCCCGAGGCCGTAGCAGAGCGCCCACGTCCCCGGCAGCAGGCCGACCTCGCCGCGCGCGAGCAGCGCCGCCGTGAACGCGCCGCCCGCGGAGATCGACGGAAGCACCGCGATCGCGGCGGTGCGCAGCTCGGTGCGCGTGCGGCGCGACCAATTGCGGATCAGCCAGATCGCGACGGCGCCGTAGTTCACCGCGAGCGCGAACGCGAGGCAGAGCACCCAGATCGCGACGTAGCGCGCCGCGTCCGACGGCGTCCGCGGCGTCGGGACCACGGCGAGCTGCAACGCGCCCGTGCCGAGCGCCGCGAGGCCGCTCGCGAGCGCGGCGGGGCCCGACAGCCCACGAAAGCGTTGGACGGCGGCAAGGCGGGTGCGGACTTCGGCGAGGTCGGCGATGGCGCGGGTGACGTCCACGGGGGAGCTCCGATGCTGGCGGTATCAGCCGCGCAAATACTCTGCGAGGCAAAGAAGTCCTGCCCGCCTCAGACGGCTACGGCGACGGCTGCGGGCTCGGCGTGCTCTGCGGGGGCGGCGACGGCGACGCGACCGGTGTCGGCGTCGGCGCGGGCGGCAGCGTCGGCGGCGTCCTGCCGTCGAGCAGCGCGAGGCGGTCGAGCTCCGTCATCGGCTCCGGCGGGTCGGACGGATCGAGCGTCGGCACGCCCGTCGCGAGCTTCGCGCGTCCGATGCGCCCGTACGTCGTCTGCGGAAAATATGCCGTGATGTATGCGATCTGGCGCAGCGCGCGCTTGTGCGCCTCCGGTCCCGGGATGCGCTCGTACATGATCTCCAGCGCATATGCGTAGCGCGGGAGCCACCGATCGAACGGATACTTCTTCGCCCAGTCGCGCATCGCGTCTTCGACCCACATCGCGTTGTTCAAGATCGCTCTGTCGTGATCGGGATGCGTGTCGGCGTCGAGACCGAGATCCTTCACCTTCGAACGCACGCCGAGAATGCTCATGCCGAGCTTTCCGAAGTATTCGTCGGCGGGTGCGAGGCCGAGATGCGGATGGTACGCGGCGGGACGCGGCTTCACGCGCGTCGCCGGCGGCTTCACGCGCGTCGCGTTCGCGTCGCGCGCGTTGCGCGCAGGCGGAGCTGCGGCGCTCGAACCGGCGGGCGTCGCGGCGAGCGCGAGCGCGACGGCGGCGAGCAGCGAGAACAGTGGGCGCGGTCGCAGCAGCGTGTCGGGCGGCACTGCGTTACGAACGCGCGGCCGCGACGGTTCGGTTCCCGCGGCGATGGGTTCGCGCGTCCGCGTCGAACGCGTGCGGCGTGAACGACGACGCGCAGCCGCAAGCCGATCCGCTCGAGCACGCCGAGGTACGCAAGCACCTATCGGACGAGTTGCGCGCGTTGCTGCGGCGTGTCGACGAGGGCGACGAAGCGGCGCGCACGGAAGCGCTCGCGCCGGCGGCGGCGATCGCCGACGCGCTTGCGGCGGTCGGACTCCTGGAGTTCGCGTTCCTCGCGCCGAGCGGCGATGACTCCGACGACGGACCGATCGCATGGATCGAAGCGAGCGAGGCGATCGCCGACCGCGAGCGCGAAGCCGTCGTCATCGCGGGCAGCGAGATTCTCGAGGTGTTCGACGGCCCGATCACGCTTGACGATCCGCCGGAGCACGAAGAAGAAGGCTAGCGCGGCGTCGCCGCGGTCGCGCCGCGGAGCAGCGCGCGCGTCTCCGCGTCGTCCGGATCGATCGCGAGCGCGCGCGCGAAGAGGCGCGCCGCGTCGCGAGGCTCGTTCAGTCGCAGCGCCACGCGTCCGGCGTCCTTGAGGTACGTCGTGTTCAGCGGCGCGAGCTCGACGGCGCGCGCGTCGTCGACCTGTGCCGCGCGCGCATCGCCAAGCCGCATGGCGAAGCCGCCGAGGCGCCACTCGCTCTGCGCGAGAGCGTTCGGGCGCGTTTCGTCGTGGGCGAGACGGTCGCGGATGCGGCGCTCCAGCGCGTACGCCGCGTGCACGCTCCGTGCCGTCGCCTCAAACGGCAGCACGCGCGCGTCGTCGCCCGCGGCAAGGTAGAGCGCGATGGCGTCCGCGTCGCGGCCCTCCGCGGCGGCGATCCGTCCGGCGAGGTCGTCGCGCTGCGCGCCGGGCGGCATCCGCGCGACGGATGCGCTCGCGCTCGCGAGATCGCCGCGCTGCAGCGCGTCGTCGGCGAGCGCGCGCTCCACGAACGGCATCGGCGCAATGCGCGCAAGCGCCGCGTACGCGCGGCGTCCGGCGGCTTCGGAAAGACGCGCGGGCAGCGCGCCGGGGCGCGCCGCGAAGCCGTACAACGCGCTCGACGCGAGCTGCACGTACGCGAACGCGAGCGCGACGAACGCGGCGGCGACGATCGTCGCCGCACGCCCCGCCGGCGCTCGCGGCGACGTGCGCGCCCTCGCCGCAACGTCGTGTGGAAGCTCGCCCGCGCATGCGAGCGCGAGCGCCGTGAACGGCAGCCACAATCCGAAGATCACGATGCTGAGCGTGTCGACGATTCCTTGCACCCACGTGCCGGCGAAGCTGGCTGCGATCGCGAGCGCGATACCGCGCGACGTACCGGGCGAGCGCAGCCGCGCGCGAAGCTCGGAGACGAACGTCCACCACGCCCACGCGGCGGCGGCGACGCCGAGCGCGCCGGTCTCGACGGCGAGCGTCAGCACGACGTCGTGTGCGTGGAACGCGAGCGGTTCGCCGCCCGGAACGCGGAGCACGTGATACAGCGATGCGAACGCGAAGGGTCCGACGCCCGACAGCGGGAACATCGCGGCGCCGTCAAGCGCCGCGTGCCAGATGGAAAGCCGCGTGAAGTTCTCCGACGGGTCGTGATGCGCGTTGAAGACGACGACGAGCACGACGATCGCGACACCGACGATCGCCGCGGCCGGTCGTGCGCCGCGGTCGCGCCGGTGCAGCAGCACGAGCGCTGCGAACGCGCCCGCCATGCCGAGCCACCCGGCGCGCGAGAACGTGAGCGCGAACGCGACGCATGCGATCGCGAGACCGAGCGCGACGAGGGCACGCGACGCGACGGTGCGGCGCGCCGAACGCAGAACCGCGAACGCAACGGGGACGTACATCACGAGATACCCTGCGAGCTCGCCGGGCACGACGAACGTGCCGATCGCGCGACCGTGACCGAGCACGTACGCGAGCGGCGGCTGCTTCGCGGCCACCATCGCGATCGCGGCGAGCGACGCGAGCGCACCGGACCACAGGAACGCGCCGAGCAGCGCGGGCACCGCGCCGTCGTCGGGCGCGAAGCGCACGATCGCCGCGTGGAGGACGACGCCGCACGCGAGCATCGCGACGAAGACCACGCTCGCGCGCGGATCGAATCCGAGCGCTCCGGAAAGGGACGCGACGATCGGCAACGTGACGAACGCGCGCGCCGTCGGAAGACGGCGCGGCTCCGCGCGCAGCAGCATCACGAGCCAGATCGCGGTGAACGCGAGCGTCATCGCGAGCAGCGCGAGCGCGCCGGCGCGCGGCAGCACGGCGAGCCCGGGGACGGCTCGGGCGTTCGGCTGGAGCACGATCAGCGCGGGGTACAGCGGCAACGCGGCAAGCGTCGCCGCGAACGTCGCCGTGCGCACCGTCGCGCCGCTCACGAGCGACCCGCGTTCGTCGTGCCCACCGCGCGCCCTATCGCGGTGCGTGAGGGCGCTTGTCGGCCCCTCGATGTGAAAGAGCGAACAGCGCGCGGCCCGCGAACGAACGCGCATGGTGATGCTGCTTGGGATGTTCAGCCCCATCGAAGTGATCATCGTGCTGGCCGTCCCGCTGCTGGCGGCCGTCGCGATCGTGATCGGGCTCTACGTGCTCGTCCGCCGAGCCGTTCGCGACGCCGGGCGTACGCGCCGGTAGGGCGCAGCTCGCATCGGCCATGCACGGTTCTGCACAGGCCATGGGAGCGTACGGGTCTGGTGGCTCGCCCGGTCTTCAAAACCGGTGAGGTCGTCGCAAGGCGATTGGTCGGTTCGATTCCGACACGTTCCCGCCACGCAAAAAAGCCCCGGCCGTCGTGCCGGGGCTTCGTGTCGTTCGCGGCGCGACGCTACGCGCGTTCGCGCTGCACGCGCGGAGTCGTCAACTGCAGGCGCTGCAGCATCGCGGGCGTCGGCAGCTTCACGTCCCGCGCGATCTTCATCCACGCGAGGACTTTGATCGTCCACCACGTCGTGTCGATCTCGAACCAGCGCAGGCCGTGACGCGCGCTGAACGGGAACGCGTGGTGGTTGTTGTGCCAGCCCTCGCCCCACGCGAGGAGCGCGACCCACCAGTTGTTCGTCGAACGGTCGCCGGTGCGGAAGCTCTGGTAGCCGCTGTAGTGCGCGGCGCTGTTGACGAGCCACGTGATGTGATACGTCACGACGATGCGCACGAAGATGCCCCAGATCACCCACGACCAGCCGCCGAGCACGAGCAGCAGAAGTCCGAGCGCGACCGTCCACAACGGTGCGGTCGTCTCGACGAAGCGGTAGAACCGATCGTTCGCGAGGTCGGGCGCGAGCCGTTCCTGCTCTTGCGGTGAGAGCATCGCTTCGTTACGCTTGTAGAGCCACTCCATGTGGCTCCACAGCACGCCTTTATGGATGTCGTGCGGGTCGCCGTCGTGGTCCGCGTGCGAGTGGTGCTTGCGGTGCGTCGAGATCCAGTCGATCGGGCCGCCCTGCAACGCCAACACGCCGAGCACCGTCGTGACGTACTCCAGCCACTTCGGCAGCTTCAGGCTGCGGTGCGTGAGGACGCGGTGGTATCCCAAGCAGATGCCCCACGCGCCCGTCGCGTAGTACAGCACCGCCAGCACGACGAGCGCGCTCCAGTGGAACGTGCCCGGAATCAGCGCGCACAGCGCACCGCCGTGGACGACCGTCAGGCCGACGAAATTCACCCAGGCGGGCGTACGCCGCTGCTGGACCGCTGCAGTTTGCATTGACGGAAAGGTGCGACCTTCGCCCGCCGGTTCCTGGCATGGAAGCGTACGGCGAACGTTAAGCTTGAACGTTACGGATTCAGCGTCGCGTCGAGCGTGATGTCGGTCGCGCGCAGCGCCTTGCTGATCGGGCAGCCGGCCTTCGCTGCGTTCGCCAGCTCCCGGAACTGCGCGTCGTCGATGCCGGGGACCGTCGCGTTCGTGGTGAGCTCGATGCGCGGCACCTCGAACCCGTCGGGGATCTTGCGCAAGTGCACGTGCGCGACGGTGTCGATGCTCGTCGGCGGGTGTCCTGCGCGCGTCAGCGCCGCGGAGAGCGCCATCGAGAAGCACGCCGCATGCGATGCGCCGAGCAGCTCTTCGGGGTTCGTCCCCGGATCGTTGCTGAAGCGCGTGCCGAACGAATAGCCGGCGGAGACGAGCCCGCTCTCGGTCGAGATGGTGCCTTTGCCGTGCGCGACGTCGCCTTCCCAGCGAACCGTCGCTTGCCGAATCGTGTCCTGCGTCTGCATGCGCTCCAAGAATCGCACGCGGTCGCGACGGTTGCAGCGCAACCGCACGTGCGCTTGCGGCCCTCGTGACACCACGTGATCGACGTCCACACGCACTTGCACCCGCCGCGCCTGTTCGCCGCGATACGCCGCTGGTTCGCGGAGCGCAGCCCGTGGGTGATCGAGCATCCGACGGATCCGCACGAGGTCGCGCGCGTGCTTCGCGCCTACGGCGTCGAGCGGTTCGCGTTCTGCTCCTACGCGCACAAGCCGGGCATCGCGCGCGACCTCAACGCGTGGCTGGCCGCGACGGCGCGCGAGCTCGGTGCGGGCGCCCTCGCGCTCGCGACGGTGCACGTCGACGATGCCGACCCGGCGGTCGACATGCGCGACGCGCTGCGCGACGGCTGCATCGGTCTGAAGGTCCACGAGAACGTGCAGCGGTTCGAGCTCGGCGATCCGCGGCTCGCGGGCGCGCTGGGCGCCGTCGCCGATGCCGACGGGTTCGTGCTCGTGCACGTCGGCGCCATCCCGTGGTCGCACGACACGAACGACGGCCCGTCGCGGATCGAAGCGGTGCTCGAGCGGCATCCGCGCCTTCGGGTCGTCGTCGCACACTTCGGCGTGCCGGACTTCGCACGGTACGTCGCGCTTGCGCGCCGCGAACCGCGGTTGTTCCTCGACACGACGATGGCGTTCGCCCTCGAGTCGCCGATGCACGCGAACGTTCCCCGCGTCCTCGTCGAGAGCGCGAGCGCGCAGGTCGTCTACGGCACGGACTGGCCGAACATCCCGTACGCGTACGACGGCGATCTGCGCGGCCTGCGCGCGCTCGGCGTGAACGAGAACGTGCTGCGGGCGATCACGTCGGAGAACGCGCGTCGTCTGGCGCCCGCGTTCGCGTGACGCGAAGCACGGGCAGACCCTGCGCGTCGAGCGGCGTGCCGACGAGCAGCTGCAGGAAGAAGTCGTACGACGCGATGCCGGCGCGCACGCCGTTCGTCCGCAGGAAGCGGTCGTAGAACTGCCACTGCATCGCGAAGATGCGCGGCTGGTAGTGCCGCAAGAAGCGCGCGCGCGCGGCGTTGAAGTCGGCGATCACGCGCGGATCGAGGTGCAGTCGCTTGCGTTCGGAGACCGGCAGCTCGCCGTAGGTCCAGAACGCGCCGGAGTAGCGGATCAGCGGATCGCCGGAGCGCAGGCACGTCAGCGTGCCGATGTAGTTCGCGTCGCCTTCGTCGGTGAAGCCGGCTGCATGCGACCACTCGTGCGCGAGGGCGCGCGGAACCTCGAACGGCAGGAACGACGCGTTGAGCAGCGTCTCGAACGCGAACGGCGAGTACTGTCCGCCGATGCCCGCGGCTTCGTAGTACGGCTCGATCACGGTCGTCTTGGGCACGGTGACCGCGGCATCCCAGCGATCGCCGAGCCGCGCGACGACCGGCGCGAACGCCGCGCGCAGCTTCTCGCGGTCGAGCGTCTCGGCATGCGCGGCCGCGACGTCGTGGTTGAGGATCGCGACGATCCGCTCGCTGAAGCGCGAGACCGCGGCGGGCGTGACGCGCGCGCTCGCGTAGTCGACGCGCGCGACGACCGGCGCGCGCCGGTAGTTCAAGCCCCACAGCACCTCGAACAGGACGACGCCCAGCGCGGCGAAGCCGGCGGTGTGCGCGAGAAGCGTCGCGGCGACGCGCCGCCGCCGGCTGCGCCGCGTCGCACGCAGCGTGCGCACCCACCACACGACGAGCGCGACCACCGCGACGATCGCCTCGACGTCGCCGACGGCGAACGGCACGCCGTTCGACAGCGGCACGAACGCGCGGTTCATCCCCGCGAACAGCCCGTTCGCGTACGCGTCTTCGATCCACGCGCGCGGCAACGGCGCCGCCGTCACGATGCACGCCAGCAGCAGCGCGAGCCCGTCCAGTGCGAGCGCGCGCGTCACGGGAAGATGTACGTCGCGAACGTTCCGGCGCGCACGAAGCCGACGCGCTCGTACAGCGCGATCGCGGGCGCGTTGAACGCGTTGACGTAGAGCGAGAGCGTCGCCTCGGTTGCGAGCAGGCGCCGCGCGATCGCGGCGAGCGCGAGCGATGCGTATCCACGCCCGCGCAGCGCCGGCGGCGTCCACACGCCTTGCAGCTGCGCGGTCGCGCCGGTGCGCGGACCGACGCTCAGCTGAAAGCGCACCTCGCCGTCGACGATCCACACCCACCACGTGCCGTTCGCGATGCTGCGTCGCACGGCCGACGTGAACATCGTGCGGCTGACGCGCGGGTCGTACCCGAGCTCGCCGAGGATCATGGCACCGCTGTGCTCGGCGACGACCTCCGCTTCCTCGGGCGCCGCGCGGCGCACGTCGACGTCGCGATCGGGCGGACGCACGGCGTCGCGCGCGAGCGCGTACACCGGCTGGTCGTCGCGCACGATCGCCGGCTGCACGTGCCAGGCGCGGACGCGTTCCCACAATCGCTCGACGGGCCGCTTCGGGCCGACGAAGCTGCGGAGGCCGCGGTGCTTGCGGGTCTCGACCGCGAACTCGTCGACGGTCGCGGCGTCGTCCGCCGCGACCACGAGCTGCGCGCCGTAGTAGACCAGTCCGGTGATCGCACCGCGCTCGTCGCGCCGCATGACGACGGAGTCCGACCCGCCGAGACCGTGACTGCCTTCGAGCACCCATTGGATGAAGACGTTGTCGTACGGCCGGCGAGCCGCGTAGCGGATCGCTTCGGCGCGCGTCGTGCGCGTGACGGATTCGAGCAGCGGCTCCTCGTTTACGTGAGCGGGCGGACGAAGGTCGGCGTCGTTGTCGGCGCCTTGCTTCCGCCGTCCGGTTCGACGCTGACCGCGACCGTACCGACCCGCGCCGCGTCGACGGGCAGCCGCACGACGGCCACGCCGTCGGCGTTCGGCGTGAACGTGACGCTGGGCGACATCGTCGTCGACGCGCGCGGCGCGGTCCACGCCTGGTACACGTGTCCCTTCGGCGGCGGCGGCAGCTTCGACAGCGCGAAGTAGATGCGGTCGCCGCGCACGACGACGGTGCCGGGTGCGACCGGGTAGCGGCGCGCATCGGACGCAAGGAGGTCCGTCAGCGCGCGCGTGAGCGTCCGCTGGCTTTCGACGGCCGCGCGATCGCTCTGCGAGAGGCGCGCCTGCAGCGTCGTGATGCGGCGATCGTCGAGGGCCAGCGTCCCGCGCAGCGTGAGATCCTGCGCGACCGTGACGAGCGCGAAGACGATCGCCGCCGCCGCCGCGAGGCCGGTCGCCCACGACATCGCCGGGTACGCCGGACGCGGCCGGCTGCGGGCGATCGCGGGCGTCGCCGCGTCGGCGCGCACGCGCGACATCAGGCGCTCTTTCATGCGCGCCGACCGCGTCGAGTCGACGGGCTCGTCGGCCATGTGCGCCAGCGCGTCGGCCGCCGTGCGCGCCCGCACGTACTCGCCGCGCGCGCGATCGTCGTTCGCGATGAACGCGGCGACGAGCGCGGCCTCTTCGCGCGGCAGCACGCCGAGCGCGTACAGCGCGACGGAGTCGAACAGCTCTTCGCGATTCACGGTATCACTCATCGGGACACCCGCTCTCCGAGCGCTTCGCGCATGCGGCGCAGGCCGCTGCGGATGCGCGTCTTCACCGTGCCGAGCGGCGTGTCGGTCCGCCGGGCGAGCTCGTGGTGCGTCACGCCGCCGAAGAATCCCATCTCGATCAGTGAGCGCTGCTCCGAAGGCAGCGTCGCGAGCGCGTCGCGCACGCGCTGCGCGTCGATGCGCGCGAGCACGTCGTCGTCGAGCGCGCCGTCGAGCGGCAGGTCGGCGGGAATCTCGCTCTCGGGGTGCACGGCGCGCGAGCGCAGCACGTCGAGCGCGCGGTTGCGCGCGACGCGCGACACCCACGCCGTGAACGAGCCGCCGCGAAACGCGTCGGGCGCGGTCCAAACTTTCAGGAATACGTTTTGCGTGAGGTCCTCAGCGAGCGCGGGATCGCCCAGGATGCGCAGCCCGATCCCGAACACGAGGCGATGGTATCCGTCGTAGAGCGCCTCGAAAGCGCTCGCATCGCGCGCGCGGACTCGGTCCATCAGGCGGACCCCGGGATCCATCGGCCGGGCCTTCGCGCCCCTTGCGTCGTCACCTCGCCGTGTGAACGTCGCGCGCCGGCGGACGGATGCCTCCGCCGTCGAACCGCCGCTCCACATGCCCGATTCTGTGAGCGACCTCGGAGATCTGCGGGAGCGGCTCCGTTCGGCGCGCTCCGTGATGGTGCTCACCGGTTCCGGCATCTCCGCCGAAAGCGGGTTGCCGACGTTCCGCGGCGTGGGCGGGCTCTGGCGTACGCACCGCGTCGAAGAGCTCGCGTCCCCCGAAGGCTTCGCGCGCGATCCGGCTCTCGTGTGGACGTGGTACGCGGAACGCCGCAAGGCGCATGCGGCGGTGCGTCCGTCGCCGGCGCACGCGGCGCTCGCCGAGCTCGAGCGGCGCGTGCGCGACTTCACGCTCGCGACGCAGAACGTCGACTCGCTCCACCGCCTCGCCGGCTCGCAGAACGTGCTCGAGCTGCACGGCGCACTGCGAAACGCGACGTGCACGGGGTGCGGCGAACGCATGGCGCTCGACGACGTGCTCGCGCGCATCGAGCGCGACGGCGTCGCGGCGACCGAGCACGCGTGCGGTGGCCGCTGGCGCCCGGACATCGTGTGGTTCGGGGAGCCGCTCCCGGCCGGCGCGCTCGAGCGCGCGTTCGACGCCGCGCGGCGCGCCGACGTGATGCTCGTCGTCGGAACGTCGGGACTCGTGCAGCCTGCCGCGTCGCTCGCGACGAAGCGGCTCACCGGCGCGTACGTCGTCGAGGTGAACCCGGAAGAGACGGCGCTCACGGCGCACGCCGACGCGTCGCTGCGCGCGCGCGCGTCGGACGTGCTGCCGCAGCTCGTCGCGTGAGCGCGGTCGAGCACGGCGCCGGCGCGTTCGTCACGCTGCTCGGCATCGCGACGCTCGTCGCGATCCTCGCCGAGCGCGTCCGCATCCCGGCGGCCGTCGCGCTCGTCGCCGTCGGCGCCGTGGTCCCGGTTGCGCCGCCGTTCGCGTTCGGCGACACGCTGCTGTTCGTGTTCCTGCCGCCGCTGATCTTCGAGGCGGCGTGGAACCTCGATCTCGCCGCGCTGCGCGCGGGCGTCGCGCGGATCGCGCTGCTCGCCGCGCCCGGGACGCTGCTCACGGCCGCGCTCGTTGCGGGAGCGCTCGGGCTCGTGCACGCACTCCCGCCGTCGTGCTCGCGACCGTCGTCGTGCAGGGCGCGCCGCTCGAGGTGCTGCTGCGCCGGCTGTTCGGGCCAGGAACCGTCGCGGCAGCGTCCTAGCAGTCGTGATGCAACGCGATCACCTCGTGCTTCCGCGCGCGCGCATGCCGAACGGCGTGACGCGTCTCCCGTTCAGCGACGCCGTGCGCGTCGGCGACACCGTGTACGTCTCGGGTCGCCTGGGGCTCGATCCGGAAACGGGGCGACGTCCCGACGATCCGGCCGACGAGGCGCGGCACCTCCTCGACGACGTGCGCAACGTACTGTCGGCGTGCGGCCTGTCGATGGACGACCTCGTGATGGTGACGATCTTCGCGCACGGCGTCGAACATTTCGCCGCGTTCAACGAGGTGTACGTGGGCTATTTCGACGGACCGCTGCCCGCGCGCGCGTTCATCGGCGCGGGACCGCTGCTGTTCGGCTGCCGCTTCGAGATCACCGCGATCGCCGCGGTGCCCTAGAGCTCCAGCGAGCCGCGCTTGTCCTCGTACGTCGCGCGCGGCGGCGGCGGTTCCGGCAAGATCGGGTTGACGTCGTCGAGCGAGAACCAGCTTGCGGCGGAAGGCTGCGGCGCAGGGGGCCGCGGACGCGGCCGCGCGATCGGCGGCTCGGGAATCGCGGGCGCCGGCTCCGGGGCGGGCGCCGCTTCGGCTTCGACCGACGTCTGCACCATCGCGTCGACCGGCACGGTGAACTGCTCGCCGCCGCGCAACCGTCCGCGCACGACGGACGCGTCGAGCAGACGCCGCACGCCAGCGAGCGGGATGCCGCTCACCGGCACGAGCTTGTACTCGGAGATCAACGAATCGCACGTGCGTCGCGATGCGACGATGAACGCGTTGAGCTCGAACGCCGCTTCCTGCAGCTGATGCGCGAACGTCGCTTCGCTGCCGACGACGGTGAA
>Ga0213875_10001875_pt1 | contig 13053 bp, 13 predicted proteins | sample BarmaccomBMRX_R8_FD_160105 | JGI IMG/M metagenome (GOLD analysis project Ga0213875, IMG submission 160105) | Root-associated microbial communities from Barbacenia macrantha in rupestrian grasslands, the National Park of Serra do Cipo, Brazil - RX_R8 | ecosystem: Host-associated > Plants > Roots... | reverse complement strand
ATTACATCGCCGACCTCGCCGCCGCGACCGGCGCGCGCGTGTCGCGGCTGGCGCAGGGCGTGCCGGTCGGCGGCGAGCTCGACTACCTCGACGACGGCACCCTGACCGCGGCCCTGGGGGCGCGCCGGCCTTTGAGAGCGGCGGCCGAACCCGGCTTGCGCACTCAGCCGAACCGTCCCGCGGCGAACCGTCCCGCGGCGAACCGTTCCGGGGCGAATGGTGCGATGTCGATTGCGGGGGCGCGGCCGGACAGCAGGTCGGCGACGATGCGGCCGGTCATCGGCGCCGCGGTCATCCCGACATGGCCGTGGCCGAAGGCATAGATCACGTCCGGGCTGGCGGGCGCCGGGCCCAGCACCGGCAGCGAATCCGGCAGGCTCGGGCGGTGCCCCATCCACAGCGACAGGCGCTCCTCGGGATGGCTGCCGGCAAGACCGGGCAGCATGCGGCGCCCCTGTTGCAACAGCATCCGCGCCCGCCTCCAGTCGGGCGCCGCGTCGAGCCCGGCCAGCTCGACGGTGCCGGCGAGGCGCAACCCCGACGCCATCGGGGTCGCGACGAATTTGCCGTCGGCGTCGGCGGTCGGGATGCTCGGCATGCTTTCCGGATCGCGGATCATCAGGTGATAGCCGCGTTCGGTCTCCAGCGGGATGCGGTCGCCCAGCGCCGCGGCGAGCGGCTTCGAATGGGCGCCGGCGCAGATCACCGCGGCCGCCGCGGGGAACTCGCCGCGATCGGTTCGGATCGCAGCGAGCCGGCTCCCGTCGTGCCGGAAGCCGACCGCGCGAGCCTGGACCAATTCCCCGCCCGAGCGCAGTACCTGTTCGAGCAGGCGCTGCACGAGGCCGAGCGGGTTGCTGGTGTGACCGTTCTCGCGCACCAGCAGCCCCTGCCGATATTCGCGCGACAAGGCGGGCTCCAGCTGACGCAGCTCGTCGGCGTCGAAGGCATCGACCACGACCCCGTTCTCGCGCCGCAATTCCCAGGCAAGCGCGTCCTTGGCCAGGGATTCGGGCGAGCGGTAGGCATAAAGGTGACCGCGCTGATGGACGAGGTCCTCGGCCCCGGCCGCCTTGACCAGCGGCCGGAGCATATCGAGCGTCGGGCCGACCAGCGGCCGCAATGCCCGGGCCTGCGCATGCACCTGCTGTGCGGTGCCGGCGCGGCAAAAGCGGATCAGATAGGGCAGCAGCCGCGGCAGGTAGGTCCAGCGCAGCGACAGCGGCCCGAGAGGGTCAGCCAGCCAACGCGGCACCTGGCGCATGATGCCGGGCATCGCCATCGGGGTCACCGACGAGCCGTTGAAGCAGCCGGCATTGCCAAAAGAGGCACCCTCGCCGGGGTGGCCGGGCTCGATCAGGAAGACGCTGTGGCCGTCGCGCTGCAGCCAACTGGCGACGCAGACCCCGACCATGCCGGCGCCGATCACCCCGACGCGCTTCCCTTCCGCGCCCGCCATGATTCCTGCTCCCGCGCTACGGGGCTAGAATGCGCGCCTGCCGGCACCCATGCAACGCCGCCCCCCGCGGCGGCTGCCGTCTAGGCACGCGCGGTCGAAACTTGCGCCGGCAGCGCCACCCTCCGCCCGGCAGTATCGCGGTTTGCGGCTGCACAGCGGTGTTGCCTTCTTCGCGACCGCCGGCCGGCCGTGGCGGACAGCCTTCCTCAAGATGAGGAAAGTCTGTCATGGCATGGAAAACACCCGTCTGGAAGGAGCGCCTCCACGCATCCGGCCGGAGGCCGGCCCGCGGACACGCGCGGGGCGCCCCTCGAAAGATGCACCAACGTCAAGCCCGCAAAATTGGCATCGGCGGCTCAAACTGAGCCACTCGCATCCGCCTGAGCCACTCCCCTTCGCTTCGCCCGCTCCGGTTGCGGCATAGATCGCGTTCGACTAGTGTCGTGCCGGATCGCAGGCCGGCCGCGCTTTGGTGATGACCGGAACAGCACGGAGAGGTGCCGGAGCGGTCGAACGGGGCGGTCTCGAAAACCGTTGTCCCTCTTGCGGGGGACCGAGGGTTCGAATCCCTCCCTCTCCGCCATTTTCTAATTCGCCACCGTTCGCGTTCAGCCGATAAACTTAGCTTATCTGTGGGTCCAAGGCGGATAGAGCGTTTGCCTTGACCGATGCGGTCAACAGTCCCGCCATAGGACCGTCAACCTCCGTCAAGCGCCGATAAGCGCATTTAGAGACAGGCTGTTTCGGCTCTGTTTTCACCCGTCCATGTTCTCGCCCGTTCGCCGCACTTGCGGTGAATGACAGCGGGAGCAGCTCGAATGGGTCTTCCAAGGGACGTAACGGCGCGGCAACTCGCCAAACAGCCGGAGTTGAAGCCGATCACGGTGACGGTTCCGACGGCGCTCGCCGTGACCGGCCTTGGCCGCACAAAAGTCTATGAGCTGGTCAAGGAGGGTCGGGTCAGGACAGTTGCCATCGGCCGCCGCACTCTCGTGATCTACGCCGATCTCGAGAAACTCGTGGAAACCGGCGCGGCCGGAAGATGAGGGTCATCCGGCCATGCTCACAAACAACAGCGGCACGGTCGATTTTGCCGCGGTGAATCGAGCGGCGGTCGGTCGCATGCCTGACATTCTGCGGCGCTGGCTGCCGGGTGGCCGGATCGAGGGCCGCGAATACGTGGTGCGCAACCCGAAGCGGCGCGATCAGCGGCCCGGCAGCTTCAAGATCAACATCGAGAATGGCCGCTGAGCCGATTTCGCCACCGGCGATAAGGGCGGCGACCCGATCAGCCTTGCCGCCTATCTGTTCGGGTTGCGCCAGTCGAGGCGGCGCACCGGCTGGCCGAGATGCTGGGGCTGACCGATGGCGGATGATCCGTTCGCGCCATTCCCCGGCGCCGGCCGGTCGCGCCGAACGAAGGCGCCCGATGACGAGTGGCAACCGATCGTGCCGGTTCCCGAGGATGCCCCGCCGGGTCCGCCACTCCGCAAGCAACGTGGCGAACCGGCCGGCTGCTGGACCAACGGGATGCGGCCGGGCAGTTGCTCGGGTATGTGCTGCGCTTCAACCTGCCTGGTGGTGGCAAGGAATTCCTGCCGGCGACGTTCTGCCGGCAGGCGGCCAGCGGGGCGCGGGAATGGCGGTTCAAAGGCTGGGCCGCGCAGCGACCGCTCTACGGCCTCGATCGCCTGGCTGCTCGCCCGCATGCGCCGGTTGTTGTTGTGGAGGGCGAAAAGGCCGCTGATGCTGCTGCGAAGCTCCTGCCCGATCAAGTTGTCGTCAGCTCGCCGAACGGGGCCAAGGCCGCGGGCAAGGCGGATTGGTCGATGCTGCGCGGCCGTGATGTCACGATCTGGCCCGACAACGACCACGAAGGCCGCTCCTATGCCGCGGCCCTCACGAAGGCGCTCCGTGGCATCACCAAATCCGTCCGGATCGTCGCGTCGACGCCCGGGACTCCCGAGAAATGGGATGCCGCCGACGCGCTCGCAGAAGGTTGGGATCGGGCGAAGGCCGAGAAGCTGATCGCCGCGGCGGTTCCCGCCGATGCATCGGTTATCACTCGACCGGGTGCCGCATCCGGAAAAGGTGCCGAGGCGGACGGCCGCGGCAGAGCGATCACCTGCTGAAGTTCCTGCTTGAGGCTTGAGGTTGAGCTGTGGCAGTCGTCCGATCGCGAGGCTTACGCGAGCGTCAGCGTAAACGGCCACTTCGAGAACTGGCCGGTTCGTTCCAAAGATTTCCGGGAATGGCTATCGGGCCGCTATTTCATCGTAACCGCGACGGCGCCCGGCAGCCAGGCTATCGAGGATGCGCTGCGAGTTTACGAGGGGTACGCCAAGCAGCAAGGCCCGGTGCACAAGAGCGCCCCAACGATCCCGGCCACACCCGCAGCATCGGCATCCGCCGCCACCGCTCCGGCGGTTGAGGTTCAGGCTTGGGCGTGCGCTCCGGCTCGCCGCAGGGCTGCCGCTTCGGGGTCGTACACATAGCCGGTGATTGTCTCGTCCTTGATCTTCTCGACAACTTCATCGACCACGAAGAGCGGCACCAGGAACCACTCGCGCGGGATGACCGGATTGCCAAAGCGGTCCTTGATCTCGATGTCGAGCCGAGCCGGCTCGAAAATGCGATGGATCAGGTTTTCCAGCTTGGTGCGGCCGATATTGTAGAGCTTGTAAGTCGCCACGATTTCCACGTCGGCCATCAAAAAGGTAGGCTGGAGTCGCGCCCCGGCGATGCGCTGCGCGACATCCATATTGGTCACCCCCAACTTGTGAACCAAGTCGCGGTTGGCGGCGACGACAGGGTGGTCGGACTTGCTTCGCAGCACATAGATGGTACCGCTGGCTTGGTCACCGTCCTCTTGTTGACCGGAAAACAGCGGCCCGGCGACGGGATCGGTGATGCGGCGGCCCGCCTCGTCCTTGTTTAGCGCGCGCTGTAGCGAACGCATCAGCAAATTGCCTTCGGTGCCGTTGTCGAAAATTACGCGCAGCCGCGCGTCCGATTTACCCTGCGCGTTGGTGAAGGTCTCGCCGGCCGCCGCGACATAGGCCTTCTGCCCGCCGACGATAAACCAGCTACCGGGACGGATTTCGGCCTTCAGCTCGAACGGGCGGGTCTGCCGGATGCCGCTATCGATCTCCTGCTGCACCTTCTCAAACAGCGGCTTGAAGCGCTCGAAATCCTCGCACCGCTCGCGGTTGGCGATCTCTTCCGCGGCGCGCTTGTCGGCGGCGGAACGGACATGCCGCAATTCAGTGATGCCATCCTCGGCACCCGCATCGACACCGAGCTGCGCCAGCAATTCATCGTCGCTGATCTCCTCCGGCGCGGCGGCCGGAGCGGATTCAACGCCTGCCAGAAGGTCTTGATGGTCGAGCGGTTCGAGTAAGCGGCGGCACTCCTCCAGCTTCTGCGCGGGATTTTCGCCCGGCTTCCATGCCTGTCCCCACCGGTGTTTACACCTCAGACCGATAAGAACCTCAAGGTGTCCTCAGCACCGAAGCATGACCCCGGCAATATCCGCTGCAAGTAGCTGAGCCGAATAAAAGATCAGGCTATTGGGTGGGGTCCCGATCGCCGCCGATCGGGACCCCACCAGTGAGCCGGTTTTTCCCACCGCGGCAGCGACTTACCTTATTACCGACCGGGGTCATGCTTCGGTGCTGATTCATGCTCTCGCTTTCAGTTGATCCTCCCAGCCGAGCTGATTGCTGAGCGTCAGGGCGTTGCCGAGGGCCGCCCCCGATGCGGTGTTGTCGAATACGCACCAGATCTGCGAGGCGGTGGAGGCGCATACCCTGGAGGCCAAATCCGCAAGGAACTCGATATCGTAATCCGAGTAGTACATCCGGGGCGACCCGTGCAGGCGCCAATATGCAAGATCGGTCCAGCCGCCCGGGTCCGCTGCTTCGGGCACCCGTGCGGGATCCGCTCCCGCGCGCGCCACCTGTTCGCACCTCAGCAGCTCGCCCGGCTCCGCCTCGAACCAGGTAGGGTGGCGGGGCTCGCAGACTACGGGTCCCTCGAACACATCTCGAACCTGGCGGAAGAACACGCCTGCAATCTGCGCGTCAAAGATAAGGCTGGGCGGAAGCTGGACCAGCAACGCTCCGAGCCGGTCCCCAAGGTGGCGGATCAAGTCGATGAAACAGGCAAGTGGGCGGCCGGCATCCGAAAGTCGGCCGTCGTGGGTGATGGCTCGCGGCAGCTTGACGGAAAACCGGAAGCCGGTGGGGACCATTTCGGCCCATCGCGCAAACGTCTCGGGCCTGTGCAGCCGATGAAAGGTCGAGTTGATCTCGGCAGCGCCCAGGCGAGTTGCGTAACGCTGAAGACTGCTTCCGTTTTCGGGGAAGCGGTTCGCCAATGCTCGCGGGATCGTCCAACCCGCCGTTCCAATCCGGATCACGATACCTCCTGAGCCGGTTGCCTAGAAGGATCAGAGCCGCCCTATGCTCCAGCCCGCGTCCCATACCGGCATGTACGCCCTTCTCGGCGTTTTCGTCCTGGTGCTCGCTCTGCTGATCGGGAGATGGCGCACCACCGCTGGGTGACGATTCGAGGGCGCGCTGGTCATCATCTCGGCCACGATCTCTCCCAGCCAACCCGATCCGAGGGGTGTTACCAAAAATGCGAACGCGAGGATCGGCCGAAGCAAATGCCTGGCGCTACGATTTAGAAGGCCCGCGACATCAACCAGCTTGTCGCGGACCAGCCGTTCGCGACAACCGCGATCCGAATGCCGGTCGACCCGAGGCGACCTTTCACGCGAGTTGGGACACGGCGATCGGTCAAGCGCTCCAATTTCCACGTCAATGATGACGTTGTTCTTTGCGCCGTAAGGCAACTTCGTCATCCTGGAGTAGGCGCTCAGGGCGCGTTACGAGGCCGGACATATGGTCCCCCTTTCCATTCTCGACCTATCGCCGATTGTCGAAGGCGGCGACGCCGGTCAGTCCTTGCGCAACTCGCTCGACTTGGCGCGGCATGTTGAGGCGCTCGGTTACCGGCGCTTTTGGATGGCCGAGCACCACAATCTGCCCGGCATTGCCAGCGCCGCAACCGCCGTGGCGCTGGCCCATGTCGCCGCCGGCACCAGCAAGATCCGCGTCGGCGCCGGCGGAATCATGCTGCCCAATCACGCGCCGCTGTTGATCGCGGAACAGTTCGGCACTTTGGCGGCATTGCATCCCGGACGGGTCGAACTGGGGCTCGGCCGCGCGCCAGGATCGGACCAGCTCACCGCCCGAGCGATGCGGCGCAACCTGCTCGTGGGCGAAGACCAGTTCCCCCGCGATGTGATCGAGCTGATCGCGTATTTCCGGCCGGCCGAACCGAACCAGGCGGTCCAGGCGGTGCCCGGCGCCGGTCTCGATGTGCCGATCTGGATTCTGGGTTCAAGCACCTTTGGCGCGCAGCTCGCTGCGTATCTTGGGCTGCCTTTCGCCTTTGCTTCCCATTTCGCGCCGGCGATGATGGGCTCGGCGGTCGAGATCTACAGAGAACGGTTCCGGCCCTCGGCGCAACTTGCCGGGCCGCACGTGATGCTCGGGGCGACGGTTGTGGCCGCCGAGACCGACGCCGAGGCCCGGTTTCTGTTCTCGTCACTGCAGCAATCGACGTTGAACAACCGCACCGGGCACCCGAGCCGGGTACCGCCACCGATCGAAAATTTCGAGGCGAAACTCGACTCCTTTGCGCGTTCCGTCGTCGACGACGCGCTCGGCGCCGCGATCGTCGGCGGTCCAGATAGGGTTCGCGCCGGGCTCGAATATTTCGCCAGCAGCATCGGAGCCGACGAACTGATCGTGACAGCTAACATTTACGACCATGCCAAGCGCAAGCGATCCTTCGAGATCGTCGCAGAAATCCACGAGGATTTGCGGATGTAGATCGCGCAGCGCAGGATCCGGCGGTCGCGGAGAACCGTCCTACTCGCCGCTGCTCCGATCGCGTTCTGCGCAGCCCGAAGAAGCGGGCCCGCACCAGTGTGCGCCGGTGATGCGTGAGGTGATCCGGGTCAGCGAAGTATCGGTCTCGCCCTCATAGTCGTACCCGTCCTCGAGTACCAGGACGGTGTGCGTGCGCCCACCCCAGTCCCGCACCAGCCGGGCACCGGGTTTGAGAACGATCGCCGGCTCGGATGCGCCGCCGTTCGCCTCGCCGTCTGCGGCGACGACACGAACCCGCCGCTTCATTGCAGCGCTCAATCCGCCTTGGGCACGCTCCTGGATGCGGTACGCGATCATACGGACCATCAGGCTGTTTTTCGGCGTGGAAAATTGACTCCAATCAGGGTTCGACACGGGCCAGAAGGGTCAGTTCGCCGGCGCTAAAATCATTGCTCAGGACGTAAAGGCCGAAAATCTGCGCGAAAGCGATCTCGCGAACGCCGTCGTCGGCGCCGCCGGGCCGACACGAGCCGCCACCGCGGTCATCGCCGCTCGTCGGCGGCCGATGGCCCGCACCACCCTCAAACCCCTGGTTTTTCCCGGCACAGGCGGAGGAAGACGAAAATGGCAGAGGCGGTCTGCTGGGCGACTTCATGGACCTGCCGCGCGAGTTCCGCCGCGAGGTCTACGAGTCGCTCCAAGCCAGGCTGCGAGAGATAGATCCGGGGAACCCCGCTCTGCAAAACCTTACCGGGCCCGACTACTCGCCAACCCAGGAGCACATCGATAGTCTCAGCGCAGCGCTGCGCGAGGCTCAAGCCCGTGCGGGCGAACCCCCGGCAACGGCATGGGAACTCGGCTGGGGCGCACGCGGCGTCGCGCTGGAACGTGAGCGCCTAGGCGGTCAACGCACGCTGCCTTCGAACACGCCGACCATCGACGATTTTTCCTATAATGTGGCGTTGAGCATCAAATCGATTGATCTGAATGCGCCGCGCTGGAACGCCAGCGCCTGGCCGGACAGCGCACGCTGCCCTCCAACACGCCAACCATCGACGACTTTCCATACGATGTCGCGCTAAGTATCAAATCGATCGACCTGAACGCGCCGTGGTATGGCAATCCACTAAACCTGTCGCGCCAAATCGATCGCCATGTTGGCAGCATGCCGAACTATCCCATGATATCCAACAATACGCTCCCGTCACTCCCACTCGATTGTTCTGAGCCATGGTAACGAGTTGATACCGTGAGCTAAATTCTTATCTGCGCGACGATGAACCGTCTTGGCGACCCGTTAGAAATTCGCGCTCTTGAATCCAAAGGAGAATTTCGGCGATCGACGATTTGCTCGGTTTCAGTGACTATCGGTATCGATCGGGCGACATTCAATGCGTACGGCGAACAGCGTATCGTCGGTTTGACAGCAGAAAAGACCGTCAGCCCCGCTGTTGGGCACGAGCGGCAGCGGCCCGATGGCTAAGCTCTGCCGCAACTTCCTGCTTGTTCCCGGTTGGAGGACGGAATATGCCGGGCGACCCGTGACCATCGGGGGGGCCGCTGCTTCGTTGCCGAGCCGCGCTTAGCCGGCAAACAGCGGGTCAGGCCTTTCGCCGGACCTGTCGCAGGATGTCCTCCATCTGATTGATCATCTTGCAACCTTCAGAAGTTTCGCCGGTTTTGTCTTCCGGGTCGGCCCCGAACAGCCCCCGCATCCGTTCGGACATTCGCATCAGTTCTCGGTAGCGCTCGTCGCCAAGCGTCTGCCGATTTTGGGCAAGCCCTTCATGTAACTGCCGAAAAACGTAGTCCAGATTTCGAAACGGAAAATATCCCGTCTCATCAATGAATTTAGGTGCCAGTAATTGCATGGAGATGACTAAGTCAAGGAGTTCAGAAATGTTTTGAGGCACGTACATTTTAATTGATCTCATGACCCACCTCTAAAGCGAACTGTCGTCTGGCCGGGGAAGCAAATAAGTGCGAACTGACCCCAATGCGCTCGGTCGAATGATGACCACCGCGCGCGGTTGGGAGTCCGCGCGAAAAAATCCACGGATTTGCGCTGAGCCAATCGTCTTCGAAGAAAGCGTCCAGTCAAATGCGACATCGCCGAGCCTGGCGTCTGGAACCCGATACTGGCTGCCGCTGTCCGTGGTTTCGTAGTCGCGGTTGTTGATTGTGACGTCGTTCCCCGGCCCAAAGGGGATGTCTAGAGAGTTAAACATATCTCTGAGGTCGAACCGGACCAATGAGTCAACCCGGCTGCCGATCGCTTCTTCCCGTGACAATCGCGGCTGAAGTAGGCCGGCATCAGCTTCTTTGATGGCTTTCGCATGGGCGGCATCGACGGCGCCTTGCAGAAACCGCAGGGTCTCGACCTGGAGCGGCCCAACATCGCCGAGGATGCGGTAGTAGTCAGCGGCTCGCTCCATGCGCAGGCCGTTGATCAAGTTGGCGCGACCTTGCCAGGAGAGGCCGGCGATTCCGCCGGGCGGAAACAGTTCTTGGTCCGCGAACGAGGGATCGATCCGTTTGATGTCCGCTACAAGTTGGCCATACAGGGCTAGCGTCGCTTCGAGATTTGCCTCATCGGCGAGCGCGCTGACGCCGAGAAAGCCGTCGATCGGCGCCAAGGGAATCGCCAGGCCGGGTGCGTCGCGGAGACCCGGAAAAACGTCTTCGAGACGCGTGTAATCGTCCGGTGGTCCGTTCGATCGGCGCGACGGCTCTTCTTCCTCCGCGCCGCCGGTCAGGATGACGTGTCGGTCGTCGCCGCTCCCGGGTCGATAGACTCCGTCGTCGAGCGACAGCAGAGACTCTGAGTGGTCAGCGGGCGCGGGAGCGGGGCTCGCCGCCACGGGTTTGGCGCCGGTTGCCGGTGCGTCGCCCGCGCCTCCCGTCGTTGTCCACTCGCCGCCGCCGGGCTCGCCGGCCGGGATACGCGGCTCGTCGGGATTGAAATTGGCCTTGATGAACGGAGCCGCGAGTGCCAGCCGCCTCAACCGCTCGTGGTCGAGGCCGTCGAGCGGGATGCGCAGGCCGAATATCTGGGCGAGAGCAATTTCTTGACTGTCGAGCGCCTTGGCGATGCGGTGGCACTGCCCAAAGAGCCAGCCCGACTCCATGCCGTCGCCGAAGAGAAATTCCTGCAACGCGCCCGCCTCGCCGCGGCTGACGCAGCGATAGCCCTCGGCTGTGCGGCGCACGAGAATGCAATCGGGGCCGAGCATCGCGCCATCCGGATCGACCGTGATCCCGGTGCTGGCGGTTCCCCGAGGGTGGAGCCGCCGCATGACTTCGTACATCAGACCATCCGCTGTCGGAGCGACAGCTTATATATAGAACAAAACGAGTACACGAGTCAAGCGAATCTGAGACCGGTTGCTGCCTGCCATAGCCGCACTATGATAACGTGCATTTTTTCAAAGATGGCCATGTCCGCTAGCTAATCGCGAACTGCGAGCTGAGCAGGCTAGGAGTTACCCTTCTCAGCGCATCTCCCAGAACCAAACCGCCTATGGAAAAGACCGTCATCGGTATCCCTCTACCTGACGGTCTTTTGGTTTCGGCTCGCGTGCATTTTGCAAAAGACCGTCAGAAACACCGTCAATTTATCTGCTGCCACTGGCTCAAACTTGCTCGGCGCCTTTCGTCTTCCCTTTGTCTTTCAATCAATTATGAGGCCGGTCCGCACGATTTAACAATGCATCCCTACCGTCTCCGGCCTCTTAAGATATTTAAAAAAATGATACTCTATCGTGAGTAGCCACCCCCTCACTCCCACTCGATCGTGCCGGGTGGTTTCGAGGTGATGTCGTAGACGACGCGGTTGATGCCGCGCACCTCGTTGATGATGCGGGTCGCGGCCTGGCCCAGGATCTCGTGCGGAAACGGAAAATAATCCGCGGTCATGCCGTCGCTCGACGTTACGGCGCGCAGGGCGCAGACGAAATCGTAGGAGCGCGCGTCGCCCATCACGCCGACCGTCTTGACCGGCAACAGGACCGCGAAGGCCTGCCAGATCGCGTGGTAGAGGCCGGCGTTGCGGATCTCTTCGAGAAACACCGCGTCGGCCTTGCGCAGGATATCGAGCTTGTCGGTTGTGACCTCGCCAGGGATGCGGATTGCCAGCCCCGGCCCGGGAAACGGATGGCGATCGACAAAATCGGCCGGCAAGCCGAGTTCGCGGCCGAGCTCGCGCACCTCGTCCTTGAACAATTCGCGCAGCGGCTCGACCAGCGCCAGCTTCATGCGCGCCGGCAGCCCGCCGACATTGTGATGCGACTTGATCGTGACGCTCGGGCCGCCGGCGAAGCTGACCGACTCGATGACATCGGGGTAGAGCGTGCCCTGGGCGAGGAATTCGACGCCACCGATCTTGTGCGCCTCCTCGTCGAACACATCGATAAACGCGCCGCCGATGATCTTACGCTTCTGCTCCGGGTCGGTGATGCCGGCCAGCTTGGCGAGGAACAGATCGCCGGCGTCGCGATGGATCAGCGGGATGTTGTAATGGCCGCGGAACAGGCGCACGACCTCCTCGCCCTCGCCCTGCCGCAACAGCCCGGTATCGACGAAGATGCAGGTCAGCTGATCGCCGATCGCCTCGTGCAATAGCGCCGCGGTCACCGCCGAATCGACGCCGCCCGACAGCCCGCACACGACGCGCCCGGCGCCGACGCGCGCGCGGATGCGCTCGATCGCCTGGACGCGAAAGGCCGCCATCGTCCAATCGCCGCGGCACCCTGCCACGTGGTGCGTGAAGTTGCGCAAGAGCTTGCCGCCCTGCGGCGTATGCGCGACCTCGGGGTGAAATACGACGCCGTAAAACCGCCTGGTGTCATCGGCGATCGCCGCCAAGGGAGCGCCGTCGCTTTCGGCGACGCAGCGAAAGCCGGAAGGCAGGCGGTCGATGCGGTCGCCATGGCTCATCCACACCTGCTCTCGCCCGCCTTTCGGCCACAGCCCCTCGAACAAAAGGCACTCGCCGATGACATCGATAAAGGCGCGGCCGAATTCCTGGCGCTCGCTGAGGGTGACGCTGCCGCCGAGCTGCGCCGACAGGGTCTGGGCCCCATAGCAGATACCGAGCACCGGAACCCCGAGCCCGAAAACGCCGTCCGGCGCGCGCGGCGAGGCCGCCTGCGTCACCGAGGCCGGGCCGCCCGACAGGATGATCCCCTTGGGCGCGAAATCCCGGATGGCCTGATCGCCAACCGTGAAGGGATGGATCTCGCAATAGACGCCGTTTTCGCGCACCCGGCGCGCAATCAGCTGCGTCACCTGGCTGCCGAAATCGAGGATCAGGATGCGGTCTTCTGCTGCAGCCGTCATCGGCAGACCCTCGAACCAGCTCTATCGCCGCAAGGAACACGAGGGAGGCGCAAAGAATGCAAAGGCGTCGACGCGGTTGAGACTGCCTTGCGTCCTTTGCGAACCCTTCGCGTTCCGGTAGTGTCCCAGTTTGCGGCTGCACAGCGGTTTTGCGTTCTTCGAGACGGCCTGCCGGCCGTTAGCCGGCAGCCCTCCTCAGAATGAGGTAGGCCTATGATGGCAACGAGAAAACACCTCATCCTGAGAGCCTGACCGGAAATGAATTGGGTGATTTCAGTGAGTTGTGGTTCCGTGTTGTTGGCTAACAAACCGGGAGCAACAACATGTGGACTGAAATCACCCGCGCGCAGTATC
>Ga0213875_10001874_pt1 | contig 13059 bp, 12 predicted proteins | sample BarmaccomBMRX_R8_FD_160105 | JGI IMG/M metagenome (GOLD analysis project Ga0213875, IMG submission 160105) | Root-associated microbial communities from Barbacenia macrantha in rupestrian grasslands, the National Park of Serra do Cipo, Brazil - RX_R8 | ecosystem: Host-associated > Plants > Roots... | reverse complement strand
GCGGCGTGCACTCCCAGATCGCCTTCGCCGTGGATAGCGAACTGGAACGCCGCAAGCGCCGACGCTTCCCGATGAACCAGGACGGCGCCATCGCCGCCGTCGGCCTCGACCTCGGCCTCGACTGGCGGGTGATCCGCGCCCTCGCCTTCATCCCGCGCAGCGCCGGCCTCACCGTGCACGCGGTCGAGGAGATGACCCGCGAAAGCGGCTGGCGCCACGTCGCCAACGAAGACATCACCTATGACGGGCCGCCCCGCCGCCCGTTGCCCGAGTCGCGCCGATGACCGTCGCCACCTGGCTGCGCCGCTGCGAGACCTGGTTCCCCGAGCGCACCGCAATCGTCGCCGGCAGCGCCAGCCTCAGCTACGCTGAGTTCGGCCGCCGCAGCAACCAGCATGCCAACGGCCTCGCCGCCCTCGGCCTGCGACCCGGCGACCGCGTCGCGGTGGTCACCGAAAATTCCATCCCCGCCGTCGAGGCGCTGGCCGCCTGCGCCAAGGGCGGCTTCGTCCACGTGCCGATCAGCTTCCGCCTGACCCCGCGCGAGGTGGTGCAGATCATCGGCCACAGCGAATGCCGCGTGCTGCTCGCCGAGTCGCACCACGCCGACCGCCTCCAGGACGCGCTCCGCGCCTGCCCGTCGCTGCAACGCATCATCCGCTTTGCGCCGGATCCGCGCGAGCCGGGCGAATACGCCGACTGGCTCGCCCAGCACAGCCAAGCCGACCCGGACGCCGACGTGACCCTCGAGCACGACCTCGTCATCTGCTACACCAGCGGCACGACCGGCGCGCCCAAAGGCGTCCTGCACAAGCACCGCCAGATCGTCGCCCACGCCCCGGTCACCGCCATGTATTACGGCATCGACGGCGACAGCCGCCTGCTCATGGTGTACCCGCACAACTCGATCGCCTCCATCGCCATGTTCTACACCCCCGCCTGGATGGTCGGCGCGACCGTGGTCATCTCCGACGCCCAGCGCTTCTCCGCCGAGCGTTGGCTGTCCGAAGTGGAGGCGCATCGGATCACCCATTGCCACCTCGTACCGACCATGCTGTTCCGGGTCCTCTCCAGCGACGACCTGGCCAGGCGCGACGTCTCCTCCCTGCAGACGATCGGTTACGGCTCCGCGCCCATGCCGCGCCCGCAAGTGGACCGCCTCTGCCAAGTCTTCGGCAACATCCTGGTGCACGGCTACGGGATGACCGAGATCACCTCGCTCGCCACCGTGCTGACCAAGGCGGACCACCGCGCCGCGCTGGAGGGCGATGACCGCCGGCTCGTCTCCTGCGGCCGTCCCGTGTTCGGCGTGGAGTTGCGCGTGGTCGATGAAGAGGACCGCGACGTCCCGCCCGGCGGCGTCGGCGAGATCATCATGCGCGGCGCGCAGATGACTAGCGGATACTGGAACGACCAGGCGCGAACCGACCAGGCAATCCGCGGCGGCTGGCTGCACTCGGGCGACATCGCCCGCCTCGACGCCGACGGCTACGTCACCATCGTGGACCGCAAGAGCGACATCATCATCAGCGGCGGCGTCAACATCGCCAGCCGCGAGGTGGAGGAGGTCATCTCCTGGCTCGAGGGCGTGAGTGAGGTCGCCGTCATCGGCAAGCCCGATGCCGAATGGGGCGAGCGCGTCCACGCCTTCGTTGTCGAGCAGCCCGGCGCCGGTCTGTCGCCGGAACGGATCATCGCCTTCTGCCGCGAGCGGCTGGCCGGCTTCAAATGCCCGGAAGCCGTGGAGATCACCGAGGACCTGCCGCGCAACGCGCTCGGCAAGGTCATGAAGTCGCAGTTGCGGACTCGAGCCCGCATGAAAGAGGCGTCGTCGCATGTATGACAACAACCTCGCCGTCGAATACCAAGACATCCTGCTCGAGCAGCGCGGCCTCGCCGCCTGGATCACCATCAACCGCCCGAACCGCGGCAACGCCTTCCGGCGGCAAACCCTCGACGAGATCGCCGACGCCCTGATCCGGATCGGCAACGCTCCGGGGGTGCGTGCCGTCGTGCTCACCGCGGCCGGGTCACGCTTCTTCTGCACCGGCGGCGACGTGAACGACTACTACACGCGCTACCGCGACGACATGGTCGGCATGCGCGCCTATGAGCGCGCCATGGAGCGGACCTTCGCCGAGATCATCCACTGCCCCAAGCCGGTCATTCACCGCATCAACGGCGACGTGGTCGGCGGCGCCAACGCCTTCCACCTCGCCTCCGACATCGCGGTCATGGCCGATACCGCCAAGCTACAGCAGGTCGGCGTCATGATCGGCAGCGTCGCCGGCTTCGGCCCCGTCCAGTGGTGGCCGGGCTGCATCGGCGACAAACGGGCCCGCGAGGTCCTGCTCTGCTGCAAGCCGCTCGATGCCGCGACCGCGCTGCAATGGGGCGCGGTGAACGCGGTGGCCCCGCCCGGCGAACTCGACGCCGTCGTCCAGTCCTACGTGGACACGTTCAGCAAGGCCTTCCCCGACGCGATGCGCTACAGCAAGGTCGCGCTGAACGCCGCCAAGGAGCTCTCGTTCCGGGAGATGACGCAAGCGCGCGAGTGGCTGTCGCTGCACTTCCCCTCGATGGAATCGCGGGAGGGCTTTGGCGCGTTCTTCAACAAGCGCCCGATCGATCCGGAACCGAGCTGGCAGGCGATCGACACCGGCCACGTCACCGTCGCCCCCTTCGGCGGCTACAGCCTCGCCTGCACCGCCTGCGGCACGACCTGCCTGCCGGAAGACCACAAATTCTGCGGCCATTGCGGCGCGAAGCTGGCGACCCAGCCGGCGTGAGCAGCTTCGTCGTCACCGCCGCCGCCGGCGGGATCGGCACCGCGCTGGTCCTGCGGCTCCTGGCGTCCGGACATCGTGTCATCGCCTGCGACGTCAGCTCGCGCCGGCTCGCCACCCTCGCGGACGCGGCGGCGGGCAGCGCAGGGGAGCTGGTCACCCGCAAGTCCGACGTCGCCGAACAAGCAGCCGCCGACGCGCTGGCCAGCGAAGCCGTCGAGCGCTTCGGCTCCGTGCAGGGCCTGGCCAATATTGTGGGCGGCATCGCCGGCATCGGCGCCGACCTCATCGATCGCGCCCTCGAACGCATCACGCTCGACGAATTCCGCCAAAGCTTCCGCCTCAACGTGGACAGCGTCTTCCTGATGACCAAGGCGCTCGTGCCGCACTTCCGCGCCAACAATTACGGCAAGGTCGCCAACGTCGCCTCGCTGGCCGCCTTCGGCAATTTCGATGGCATGGGCAACGCCGCCTACGACGCGGCCAAGGCGGCGGTGATCGGGCTCACGCGCACCCTCTCGCGCAGCCTCGGCGCGGACGGCATCCGCGTCAACGCGGTGGCTCCCGGCTCGGTCTACACGGAGCGCGTCCGCGCGGCCTTCAGCGACGCCTTCATCGCCGACCAGGTCCGGCGAATCCCGCTCCGCCGAATGCCCGGCCCGGACGACGTCGCCGCGATGCTGGAGTTCCTCCTGCTGCCCGCCTCCGACAGCGTCAGCGGCGAAGTAGTGCGCGTGAGCGGCGGGCTGCGCTAGAACGGTTCGAACAACGTAGGAAGGCAGGGATGACGACCACCACACGGCGCGAGGTGCTCGCAGCTTCGCTGGCGACCGCCGCCTTTGCGGGGCGGAGCGCCCGCGCCCAGTCCAAGGATCCGATCAAGATCGGCGCCGTGCTGAGCCTGAGCGGGCCGGTAGCCGTGTTCGGCATCCCCGAGCGCGACGCGATCACCGTCGCGGCCAACGCCATCAACGACAAAGGCGGCATCAGCGGCCGCAAGCTCGAAATCGTGCTGATCGACGACAAGAGCAACCCGACCGACGCGGCCCGTGGCGTGACCCAAGCCGCCAGCACCGACAAGGTCGTCGCCATCATCGGCCCTTCGAGCGGCAGCGGTATCCTCGCCGCCGGCCCCGTCGCGCAGCGCCTGCAGGTCCCGCTGCTCGGCCCCGCCGGCACCATCGCCATCACCGACAAGAAGAACGAGTTCTGGCCCTGGATCTTCAGGGTCGCCCCCAGCGATCGCGTGGACGTCAAGGTCGTCCTGCAGGATATGGCCAAGGGCGGCTTCAAAAAGATCGGCGTCATGTACCAGGAGGACGCCTACGGCAAGACCGGCCTCGACTACGCGGGCGAGCTGAGCTCCGGACTCGGCCTCGATGTGGTCGAGTCCGCCAGCGCCCCCTACACCGCGACCGACCTGACCCCCCAGGCGACCCGGCTGCGCAATGCCGGCGTGCAAGCCGTCTTCCTGCAGATCTCAATCGCCTCGCTCGGCGTCGCCTTCGTCAAGGCCGCCCAGCAGGTCGGCCTCACCGGCCCCGCCTACGCCAATGCCGGCCTCGCCCAGCGCTCCTTCGCCGCCAATGCCGGCGCCCAGGCCGACGGGCTGCGCGTGCTCAGCATCGGCAACATCGGCTTCGACCCCTCGCCGCCCGAAGCCGAGTTGGCCTCCCTGCTGCGCAAGGCCGGCAAGGAACCCCAGGGCTGGGGCGAGCTGGTCGGCAGCAACGGCCTGATGGCGGCCGTCGCGGCGGCGCGCCTGATCGGCGACGGGCCGATCACCGGGCCCGCGATGCGCGACGCGCTCGAGAAGGCCTGCGGCTTCCCCACCTACTCGCGCGGCCACGCCTGCTTCTCCCCCGACAACCACGACGGCTGGTCCGAAGACTCGCTCACCGTCACCGTGGTCCACGACGGCCAGCTCAAGCCCCTGCAAGGCTAGTGTTGGAGTTCGTCGTCCGCGGCCTGCTACTCGGCTCGGTCCTCGGCATCCTTGCCCTGCCCATGGGGCTGCTGTTCACCACGGTACGGACCATCGATTTCGCGGTCGGCGCCTATGCCCTGCTGGCGGCTGCCGTCGCCGCCGCCGTTCCCGGCCTGCCCGGCCTCGCGGCCGGCCTGCTCTGCGCGGTGGGTGCCGCCGGCGTCATGGGGTCCCTCTATCTCCTGCTCCGCCGCTTCGGCTGCGAGGACGCGATCGTGCCGGCGTTGATGAGCTTCGGCCTCGCCGTCGCCATCGCCTCGCTCGTGCTGCTGATCTGGGGCACGCAGCCCTTCCTGCGCGAGGGCTTCAGCACGTTCCTCTCGATCGCCGGGCTCCGCATTAGCCCGCAGGGCCTGGTCGATCTGGCGATCGAACTCGGCATCGTCGCCACCCTCCAGGCGGTCCTGCACCGGACCGACCTGGGCCGCATGATGCGCGCGACCGCCGCCAACCCGGCCGGCGCCGCGCTTGCCGCGATCCCGGTCGAAGCCCTCCAGTTCGCGACCTTCGCCGCCGGCGGACTGCTCGCGGGCGTCGCCGGGCTGCTGATCATGTACAGCTCCGGCCTCGACTTCACCGCCCCGCTCGGGCTCACGCTGAGCGGCTTCGGCGCCTCCATCATCTTCGGCATCGGCTCCCCGCTGCGGGCCATGCTCGGCGGCTTCGCCATGGGAACCGCAGAGGCGCTCGGCGCCGGCTACAGCAGCGGCATGGTCGCCGGAATGGTCCCGTTCGCCTTCGTGCTGATCGTGCTGGCGACGACGCGATTCGGCGAGCACGGCCTAGCCGGGGACCGGCTTTGACCCTTCTGCGCGCCCACCCGAACACGCTCGTCGCCGTCGCCCTCTGCGCTTGCGTGATCCTGGCGGTCCGATCCGACCCGGCCTGGACCGATACCGCCGTCCTGACCGGGATCGACACGCTGATCGCGCTCTCGGCCGGGCTCAGCTTCGGCCAGGCCGGCATCCTCTCGATGGCGCAGGGCGCGTTCGCGGCACTGGGCGCCTACGCCGCGGCGCTCGCCGCCATCCGGCTCGGCCTGCCCGGCGCGGCGGGCCTGGCGCTCGCGCTAGCCGTGCCGGCCGCCATCGGCTACGCCCTGGCGCGCGCGCTCATCCGGCTCTCCCCCTTGGCGACCGCGCTCGCCACGCTCGCGCTCGGCAGCCTGGTGGACATCGTGCTGCGCGGCTGGGAGAGCCTCACCGGCGGCTATATCGGACTGGCCGGCATCCCCGGCCTGGGGCTGATCAACACCCCGCTCGGCTACCTGCTGCTGGTCTGCGCCATGCTCTGCATCAGCGTGTTCGGCTACGAGAACCTGATGCACTCCCGGCACGGACGCGCGCTCAACGTGATCCGGCACGACCGTGCCCGCGCTAGGGCCGACGGCGTTGACGTGAACGCGGTGCTCAGCACCGCCCTGGCCCTCTCGGCCGCAATGGCCGGTTCGGCCGGGTGGGTCTATGCTCACTACATCAGCTATCTCGGCCCGGACTCGCTCACCACCAACACCTCCATCGCCGCCCTGCTCACCGCGGTCATCGGCGGCGCCGGCTATATCCTCGGCCCCGTGTTCGGCACCGTGCTGTTCGAGGCGCTGCAGCGTTTCCTGCCCGCGCAGGAGGCGCAAGGGCTGTTCTACGGGGGCGCACTGGTCGTCATCCTGCTGGTCGCGCGCCAGGGCCTGCTCGGCCTTGCCGCAACCTCCTGGCGCGGCCGCCGGCGCCTGCGGCCGGTCCAGGCACCCGCCTCCGCCGCCGTCTGATGCTGGTCGCCCAGGGCATCCGCAAGCGCTTCGGCGGCGTCCTCGCCCTCGACGGCGTGGACGTCGCCATCCAGCCTGGCCAGGTCTCCGGCTTGATCGGCCGCAATGGCTCGGGCAAGAGCACGCTCTTCAACTGCATCTCCGGCTTCCTCAAGCCAAGCGCCGGGCAGGTCCGCGTCGATGGCCGCGACATCAGCGCCTACCCTCCGGAGCGCATCGTCGCCTGCGGCGTCGCCCGCACCTTCCAAACCCCCCGCGTCGAACCGCGCGCCACGGTCGGCGACGCCATCCTTTGCGGCTTCTACACCAAGGGCCGCTCCAACTGGCTCTCGGCCCTCGCCGGGCTCCCCCGCGCGGTGCGCGAAGAGCGCCGCCTGCGTGAAGCGGCCTTCCTGCTGCTCGAACGCCTCGGCTTGGCCGAGTTCGCGCATGTCGAGATCGGCAAGCTCTCCATGGGCCGCGTGCGCCTCGTCGAGGTCGGCCGCTGCCTGGCCGCCGGCTCGCGCTTCCTGCTCCTGGACGAGCCCGCCGCTGGCCTCACTCGCGAGGAACAGTCCGTGCTCGCCGAGCAGATCCGCCGCGTGGCCGCCGACGGCGCCGGCGTCCTTCTGGTCGAGCACAATTTCGACCTGATCCGCGCCCTCTGCCGCGACGTCACCGTCTTGGACGAAGGCCGCGTCCTCTATGCCGGTGCGTCAGCAGAGGTCGCCCGCGACCCACGCGTCGTCGCCGCCTATCTCGGCACCGCCGCGGCATGACTCTCTCGGTCAAGAACCTGCGCGCTCGCTACGGCCGCATCGAGGTCTGCCGCGACATCGAATTCCAGGTCGGCCCCGGCGAATACCTCGTCATCCTCGGTATGAACGGCGCCGGCAAGAGCAGCCTGCTCGGCGCTCTGGCCGGCGCGGTTGATGCGACGGGCAGCATCGCCCTAGCCGGCCAACCCATCGATCCTCTTCCCGCCCGCAAGCGGGCCCGCCGGGGCCTCGCCTTCGTCCCCGAGGGCCGCCGCAACCTGTTCCCCGCGCTCTCAGTCGAGGACAACCTACGCCTGGCCCTCCGTCTCCTGCCCCCGCCCGAGCGAACCGCCATGCGCGAACAGCTCCACGCCCTGTTCCCGGTCCTCGCCGCCCGTCGCTCCCAACTCGGGGGCCTGCTCAGCGGCGGCGAGCAGCAGATGCTGGCCCTCGCCGTCGCGATCGCCCGGCGCCCCCAGGTGCTCCTGCTGGACGAGCCCTCCCAGGGCCTCGCGCCCGCCGTGCTGGACCAAATCGCCGACGCGATCCACCGCCTGCGCCCGCTCGGCCTGGCGATCGTCCTCGCCGAGCAGAACCATCGCTTCGCCGCCCTCCTTGCCGACCGCTTCCTGAGCCTGCGCGCCGGCGAGATCGCCGGCGGCGGCACCGGCCAGGAGCTTCTCGACCGCGAGCGCGCGGCCTCCGCCATCATGGGACACTGACATGACGATCCTGCGCGGCATCACCGTCGTCGAGTTCACCCACATGGTCGCCGGCCCCGCCTGCGGGCAGGTCCTCGCCGACCTCGGTGCCGACGTGATCAAGGTCGAGCCCCCCGGCGGCGACATCACCCGCCGCCTCGGCCCCGGGAATGGCGAGACCTCCTCCCTCTTCGCCGGCACGAACCGCAACAAGCGCAGCCTCTGCCTCGACCTGCGTGATGGCGCCGACGCCGCCCGCGCCCGCGCGCTCGCCCTCGCTGCCGACGTGGTGGTCACCAACGTGGACTTTGCCATGCTCGAGCGCGCCGGCCTCGGGCCCGACGCCCTTCGTCAGGAGAACCCGCGCCTGATCGTCGCCGAGGTGACCGCTTTCGGACCCGGCGGCCCCTTGGGCACCGACGGCATCGCCCAGGCCGCCATGGGCCTGATGGACCTCACCGGCGCGAAGGACGGCTCCCGCTACCGCACCGGTCCCTCGATCGTGGACGTCTCCACCGGCGTCTGGGCCGCCCTCGGCGTCCTCGCCGCGCTCGAGCGGCGCCGCCAGACTGGCCGCGGCGACCGCATCGGCGCCAGCCTCGCCGACGTCTGCCTCTACATGCAGTACAGCCAGTTCGCCCTCTTTTCCGGCGACCCCGCCCTCGTCCGCCGCAACGGCAACCATTCGATGGTCTCCTGCACGCCGCTGTTCCAAGCGAGCGACGGCGACGTGCTGACGACGATCCTGCACGACCGCCACTGGGAGGTCCTCTGCGCCATGGTGGACCGTCCTGACCTGCTCGCCCGCCCCGACCTCGCGACCAACGACCTCCGCTGCGCCGCCCAGGGCGTGATCGAGGACCTGCTCAACCCCACCTTCCGCCGCCGCCCCCGACACGAATGGGTGGCCGAACTCCGCGCCAAGCGCATCCCCTGCGGGCCGGTCCGCAGCTACGCCGAGATCACCGATGATCCCGAGCTGCGCGCCCGTGGCATGCTCTACGCGCTCGACGATCCCGGCGGCGGCGCCACCCTGCAGGTCGGCATGCCGCTCAGTTTCCAGGAGTTCACGCCCGACCCGGCCAGGCCCGCGCCGCCGCTGCAGTCGCGCGAGCGCGCCGAAGCATGACCGCCCGGTTCGGCCTCGATGCGACCGAACAAGCCCTCCGCGCCAGGGCGGAAGCCATTGCATCGACCGTCGAGCGGCAAGGCGACCGACCGCTTTCGCGCGAGCAACTGCTCGACCTCTTTGCGGCACTCGCCCCCACCGGCTATCTCGCCTCGACCCTGCCCGACGCTCCCGCCGGGAAGCTCGGCTTCGCGGCGCTGGTCGAGGGCCTCTCGCCGCATTTGCCGCTGCTCGGCAACCACAGCGTCCAGCGCTACCTCGCCACCTTCGGCACGCCAGCGCAGCGGGCGGCGCTGCTCCCCGACCTGCTGGCCGGCCGATCCATCGCTTCCATCGCGATTACCGAACCGGAGGCCGGCGGCGACCTTACCCGCATCGCGACGAGTGCCACGCGCGAGGGCAGCGTCTACCGGATCAGCGGTCGCAAGACGTGGGTCACCCACGGCTGCGTCGCAGATGTCTTCGTCGTCCTCGCCGCCACCGAAGCCGGGCCCACCCGCTTCCTCGTCCCCGCCTCTAGTCCCGGCCTGCGCCGGCGCGCCCTGACCTCCACGGGATTGCGCCATCTCACCTTCGCCGAGCTGCACTTTGACCATTGTGAGGTCGGCGCGGACGCGATCCTTGGCGAACCCGGCCAGGGCAACGCCGGCGCCAAATCCGCCTTCCCGATCGCCCGCGCCTTGGCCGCCCTGCAAACGATCCGCATCGGCGAGGCAGCACTCGATCTCGCTGCCGGGTTTGCCCGGAACAGGATGATCTTCAAGCAGTTGCTCGCCGACAGCGCCCTGGTCCGCGATCGCATCGCCGCGCACGCCGCGACCCTCGCGGCCGCGCGGCTGCTCGCCTACCGCTGCATGCTCGAACTTCACGACCCCGCAACCGTCGCTGCCGCGTCCTCGGTGAAAGCCCTCGCTTGCCAGGCCGCCTTGGACGCGTGCGAATGGACGCTCGACCTCTTGGGCGCGAGCGCGCTCAGGGAGGATCATGCTTCCCAGCGTCTCGCCCGCAATGCGCGGATGATGGCGGTCGTCGACGGCACGGTGGTGCTTAACCGATTCGTTGCAGCCCGGCGGGTGCTTGCGGCGGAGCGGCCGGGAGACCGCGGCCCGTAGTACCGTACTCGGCCACCTGTCGTACGCACGGCGCGAGGGCAACCGACGGTTTGCTGACGCTGAAGCGGAGCGCCCTCCGGGACAATCTGACGGCCGACTGTCATCAAATCTTCCCGTTCATCTTCGTCGCAAGCCGCGTAGGAGATGACTGGAGGATCAGCAAATTGGCCGTACGGACTCGCCTTCTTTCCAGCTACCAGATCCACGGTCCGCCCATTCCGAATTGCACCGCCGGGCTCAAACGGGGCCTCGACCTGCATGTGCCGCTCGAGGCGGGGCCGCAGTCTACCACCGCCGCGACCGGGGTGCCGTTGGGTCCAAAGACGCGCCCTGAAAACGCCTCGGCTGCCGGGGAGCCGATAAGGAACTGGAGATCAGGAACTGCCGAGTACGAAGTTTGATGCAAACCGGCACGGTTAGCGAGGCCTACGCGCGATGGGCCCCCATCTATGATCTCGTATTCGGCCCAGTGTTCCAGAAGGGACGGCGCGCCGCGGTCGCTGCGGCGGAGCGCGTCGGCGGCAAGATTCTCGAGGTTGGGGTTGGCACGGGCCTGTCTTTGCCACGCTACCAGGACGGAAACACGGTGTGGGGGATCGATATCTCCGAGCCGATGCTGGTGAAAGCGCGTGCCCGAGTCGCCGAGCTCGGGCTCGACAATGTGCGCGAGCTCAAGGTCATGGATGCGGAGCGCCTCTCCTACCCGGATGCGTTCTTCGACGTCGTCGTCGCCCAGTACGTCGTCACGGCCGTTCCGAATCCGGAGCGGGTGTTGGATGAGTTGGTCCGTGTCGTGCGCCCTGGGGGCGAGATCATCATTACGACCCGCATCGGGGCCGAACGAGGCGTGCGCGGGGCCATCGAGAAGGCGCTCATGCCGGTCACGAGCCGGCTCGGTTGGCGGACCGAATTTCCCTGGAGGCGATACGCGAACTGGGCGGCCGGCAGTCCTGCCGTCCAGCTCCTGGAGAAGCGGCCGCTGCCGCCGCTGGGCCACTTCTATCTCGTTCGTTACGCCAAAACTAAGCTCTCCAACTGAGGAACCGCAATGGCAAGCTTTTTCGAGCATCTCCGGATCCAGCGCTGGGACGATCACCGCTACTACCACCACAGCCGGGTCAACCAGAGCTTGCACCTCGCCAGCGCCGTCAGCTTCCTCTGCGCGTACGTCACCGCGTTCCGTGACCCGGCCTGCGCCTCCCTGATCGGATGGCTGCTGGCCATGACGAGCCGGCAGATCGGGCACCTGTTCTTCGAGCCGAAGACCTACGACCACGTCAATCAGGCGACGCACGAGTACAAGGAGCAGATCAAGGTCGGCTACAACCTACGCCGCAAGGTCATCCTGCTGACGCTCTGGGCCCTATCGCCCGTGGTGCTCCTGATCAGTCCCAGCTTCTTCGGCTTGCTGCAGCCGCATCGCACTTTCGTCGAGTTCGCTCGCCACGTCGGCTACCTGTGGCTTTTCCTCGGCACGGGCGGGCTGCTGTTCCGGACGGTGCATCTGTTCTTCATCAGCGGGCCGCAGACCGGGCTCGTTTGGGCCACGAAGATCCTCACGGACCCGTTCCACGACATCAAGCTCTACTTCCGCGCGCCGGCTTACCTGCTGCGCGAGCGGTTCGCCCCGGCTGGCGGCGAGCTGGATTAGCCTTCGATCCGCGGTCGGAGCCGATTTGCCAGCACCTCGCGAAGGATCCGGCGGCGGATCGCCTTGTCCGAGCTGTCCGGGCCGGACCACCAGCCGTCCTCCGCCATCGCCCGCGCGGCCGCCACGAAGCGCTCGGCCACGACGGCGAAGTCCCGCTCGCCATAGTTGAGACTGAAGATCAGCCGGCCGGTTCCGACCCAGGACAGCGCCAGCCCCTCGGCGCGCAGGTAGTATTGCAGCATCCAATTATAACGCGACGGCCTCGTGTAGCAGACGGTCCAGATGGTCGAGAGGTTCGCGACCCTGACCGGCAGACCCTCGAGCATCCGATTGAGCCGCTGCGCCCGTTCGTTCCAGAGCACATCCAAGCCGTCGTAAAGCTGACGAATGTCGGCGCTCTCGAGCGCCTGCAGGAACTCGTTCATGGCGCCCATCACGTAGGGATGCGCGTTGAACGTGCCGCGGGCGAAGCAGATGTCGGCCGGGCGGTCGTCGCGATAGCGCTTCATCAGCGCGGCCCGGCCGCAGAGCACGCCTACGGGCAGCCCGCCGCCGAGCGTCTTGCCATAGATGACCATGTCGGGCTGCACGCCGAAATATTCGCGAGCCCCGCCGGGCGCCAGGCGGAAGCCGACGAAGACCTCATCGAAGATCAGCACGATCCCGCGCTCCGTGCAGACCTCGCGCAACTGCTGCAGCCAAGCCCCGTAGGCGTGGCGATCGACGCCGGCGCGCCGGGCGCTGTCCACCAGGGCCGAGTCCGAAGGCGCGCCCAGGTTCGGATGCAGCGCCTGGAGCGGATTGACGAGGACGCAGGCGATGTCGCGCCGTGTCCGCAGCACGCGCAGCGTGCGCTCCGACAGGTCGGCCAGCGTGTAGGTGTCGCGCGCCGGCGCCGGATTGCCGAGCCCGGGCTGCACGCCGCCCCACCAGCCATGATAGGCCCCGGCAAAGCGCACCAGGCGCCGACGCCGCGTGTGATAGCGGGCGAGCCGAGCTGCCTGCATCACCGCTTCGGTGCCCGACATATGGAACGAGACTTCGTCCAGTCCAGAAATGACACGCAGCCGGGCCACGTTGTCGGCGACCACGGGGTGATACGCGCCCAACACCGGGCCGAGTGCGGCAACCCGCTCCGCGCCGCGCTGGATGGATTGCTTGTAGAAGTCGTAACCGAGCAGGTTGACGCCG
>Ga0213875_10001873_pt1 | contig 13061 bp, 7 predicted proteins | sample BarmaccomBMRX_R8_FD_160105 | JGI IMG/M metagenome (GOLD analysis project Ga0213875, IMG submission 160105) | Root-associated microbial communities from Barbacenia macrantha in rupestrian grasslands, the National Park of Serra do Cipo, Brazil - RX_R8 | ecosystem: Host-associated > Plants > Roots... | reverse complement strand
AGCAGTCGCTTTTTAGGAGGGTCTTTTTACCGATGTACTTCATTACCGACGCCGTAAGTTCGCTTCGTCGGCTTATTCCTGCATACGCTACCCTGGCGGCATTAGCGCTTTATAGCGCGCTGGCACCAGGTGCGTCCGCGCAGGTTAGCTTTTCCGAATTTCCGGTTCCGAGCGGGCCGCCGGCCATTCTCGAAGGAATCACCGTCGGTCCCGACGGTGCATTGTGGTTCTGCGAAACCGCGAGTGTAGATGCGGCGAACGGCAAAATCGGCCGCATCGATCTATACGGCAATATCACAGAATTTCCGGCCCCGTCCGGCAGCGAGCCGGAGGAAATTGTCACCGGACCGGATGGCAACCTGTATTTCACGGTCGATAAGGACAATTTTGTCGGGCAGATTACGCCCTCAGGCGTGGTGACCGAGTTCCCGATTCCGAACCTCGGTTCCCGCCCGGCGGTTTCAGCCGGTATTACAGTAGGTCCCGATAACAACATCTGGTTTTTGAATGCCGGACTGCAAGTCAACGATGTGCAGAGCGTTTCCACTTCAGGTGTCTTCTCGAGCCCGCTCAGCGTGCCTACGCAGAACAGCGTGCTGGCTTACATCACCACCGGCCCGGATAACAACATCTGGTTCACCGAATATTACGGCAACAAAGTCGCCGTGATAAAGAACGGTGTAATCACTGAATACACGCCCCCCACCAGCAACGCCGGACCATACGGAATTACTTCCGGCCCGGACGGGAATCTCTGGTTCACGGAGCGCTTTGTCGGTCAAGTCGCGAAGATCACGACCTCCGGCCAAATCACCGAGTACCCGCTCACGCTCAGCGCGTCGAAGCCGCAGGAGATCACGACCGGCGCCGATGGCGCGCTCTGGTTTGACGAGTTCGGCGCGAATACTATCGGGCGCATCACTACTGCCGGCGCGCTCACTGAGTACCCGACCCCTGAACGCAGCGGCCCCTATAACATCACCAAGGGACCGGATAACGCCATCTGGTTTACCGAAGGCATCGCGGGCGCAATCGGCCGCCTTTCCTCGCCCGGTTTCGAGAGCTTCCAGCAAGTTCCCGGCGCCTTGACGCAGATCTCTGTGGGCGCCGACGGTACCGTGTGGGGCCTGAACAGCTCCGGGCAGATCTACCCGTACACCCCCGCGACTGGAAGTTGGACCAACATCCCGGGCGCGCTCGCCCATGTCGCGGTCGGCTCCAGCACCGCGATTTGGGGCGTTAACTCCTCCGGCTCCATTTATCATTGGAACCCGGCAGGAAGCACGTGGGTCGGCGTCGCCGGCACGCTGAGTCAGATTTACGTCGGCACGGACGGCGATGCTTGGGGTGTGAACGGTTCGTCGGTCTTCCACTACAGCGCAACAACGCAGACCTGGACCCCGATCACCGGCAGCTTCACAAATCTCACGGTCGGGTCCGCGGGCGCTGTATGGGCGCTCGATGCAAGCGGCAATCTTTACTGGTTCAATCCGGGCACACAGAGCTTCCAGATCATTTTGGCCACTACCGGCCTGACGCAAATCTCGGTCGGAGTGGACGGCGATCTGTGGGGCGTAAAAAATAACACTGCTTATCACTACGACGTGCTGAACAACCGCCTGGATTCCACGACCGGCACTATCGCTCAAGTCTCCGTCGGCTCCGGCTCGGCCGTGTTTGGTCTCAACACATCCGGCAACATCTTCCAATGGAACGCTTCCGATTCCACTTGGACTCCGATTCCCGGCACGCTCACGAGCATCTCCGTCGGCGCAAATGGCGCGCTCTGGGGTCTCAATGGCGCGGACTCGATTTACGAGCTGTTGGGAGGACCGAAGCGCGGCTTCAACGTGTTGAACGGCGTGGCGGGCAGCCTCAATGAACTGTCGGTCGGCGCCGATGGCAGCGTGTGGGCTATTGATTCATCCGACACGGTCCGGTTCTACGATTCCGAAACCCAAACCTTCAATGCTGTTAACAACGCACCGTCCTTATCGCAGCTTTCGGTCGGTGCGGGAGGCGACGTATGGGGCGTCGATTGCGCGAGCGCAAGCAGCACGAACTGCACCATCTACGCGTACAACGCAGGAACCTGGAATCAGATTCCCGGCGAATTGAACTCGATCGACGTGGGCGCGAATGGGTCCGTATGGGGCATCAACGCCTCCGGATCAATCTACAACTACAATCGCTCGAACTCGACTTGGGTCCAAATACCCGGCCAGCTCCAGAGTCTTTCCGTCGGCGCTGACGGGGCCGTTTGGGGCATCAACAGCGGCGGGCAGATCTATACGTACAATCTCGGCACCAATTCATGGACACCCATCCCTGGACTGTTGACGCAGATCTCTGTAGGCAACGGGCAGAACGTCTGGGGCATTAACTCGGCCAACCAGGTTTTCTATTACAACTTCACGCAGCAAACCTGGGTGAACGTCCCGAACGCCACGCTAACCGAAGTTTGGGTTAGCTTCGACGGCAGCGCATGGGGCGTCAACTCGCAAGGCGGTCTCTATCACTGGGATGCCGCCGCGCAATCTTTCAACCTTGTGGGCAACAACGTCGCCCACGCCTTCGTCGGCAACGCCGCAAACGTCTGGGCTACGAGCAGCGTCTCAACCACCGACGTGTACACGGTGTTTTAAACTTCGCTATCCGTAGCTGGAGCCAGTAAAATTCAAGACTCTCGCTCCTCGTCGGGGTTCTGTCCCCTCACAGAACCCCGAGCGAAGCAAGTGGCCGGGGATTAAGATATTGCCGAGGGGCAACTTTCATGTACTTTTCCACTTCTCGAATTGGGTATCGTCGTCTCGGATGGGCCGGGGCCGCGATTGCCGGCTTGTTGCTGCTGCCCGCGATGTCAATCGCGCAGTCAATCTTCAACGCCTTTCCCGTTCCCAGCGGCGCAAGCGATCCCGAAGGAATTACCACTGGGCCGGATGGCGCGCTGTGGTTCGTCGAAACTGCAGCCGGCAACATCGCACGGATTGATCTCAACGGCCGGGTGACCGAATACGCCGCTCCAGCGGGCAGCCACCCGCAGCGCATCGTGACGGGACCGGACGGCAATCTCTACTTCACGGTCCAATCCGCTAACTTTATCGGGCAGATCACGCCCGCGGGTGTCATCACCCAATACACGATTCAGGAACCCGAGCTCGTCGCTGCGACAGGAATTACCGTCGGATCCGACGGCAACATCTGGTTCACCGAATCGTCCGGCAATGCGATCGACAGCTTTTCGCCGACGACTTTAACGTTTGGGACGCCAATTTCCCTCCCGACCACGGGCAGCATCCCTGTCGACATTACGCTCGGCCCTGACGGCAATGTCTGGTTCACCGAACTCCACAACAACAAAATCGGAACTGTCATCAGCGGCGTCATTACCGAGTACAGCGTTACGACCGGCGGCGCCGGGCCATTCGGCATCGTCGCGGGGCCGGATGGAAACCTGTGGTTCACGGAACGATATGTCGGGAAAATCGCGAAGATCACCACCGGCGGAACGGTAACCGAGTACGCGCTGAGCAGTTCGTCTGCCGAACCGCAGGAGATTACCGTCGGCCCCGATGGCAACCTGTGGTTTGATGAGTTCGGACTGAACGCGATCGGAAACATCACAACCGCCGGTGTCCCTACGAACTTCTACATACCGTCCGGTCATGCCGTCGGCCCCTATGGCATTGCGAAAGGTCCGGATAACGCCCTGTGGTTCACGCAGGGCATCGAGGGTGGCGTTGGCCGCATGACGGAAATCTCATTCGAGGCCTTCCAGCAAATTGGAGGCGCTCTGACCCAGGTTTCGGTCGGCGCGGACGGAACGTTGTGGGGTCTCAATAGCGCCGGCTCGATTTACGCCTTCGATGCGCAAACCGGCTCGTGGACCCAGATTCCCGGCGCGTTGATGCAAGTGTCGGTGGGCTCCGCGACGGCCGTGTGGGGTCTTAACAGCGGCGGCGCAATCTTTCGTTGGGACACCGCGGCCAATACCTGGGACAGCATCCCTGGCGTGCTGTCTTCGATCTACGTGGGCGCCGACGGCGACGTATGGGGTCTGAATGGCGCCTCGAACATCTATCACTACAGCAACACCGCGCAAACTTGGGAGCAAATATCAGGCTCACCGTCGGGTACGCTTAGCTCGCTGGCAGTCGGTTCGGCCGGCGCCGTATATGGCCTCGATGCGGGCAGCGATCTGTACTGGTACAACCCGGGCCTCGGCGGCTTCCAACTGATTCTCACGAACACCGGCTTGACACAGATCTCTGTGGGAGCCGACGGCGCGCTGTGGGGCGTGAAGAACAACACGGCGTATTACTACAGCGTGCTGCGCAACAGCATCACCGCGACCTCCGGAACCATCGCGCAGGTGAAGGTCGGCTACGGAGGAGCCGTGTTTGGACTCAATCCATCCAACGTCGTGTACCAATGGAGCGGCTCAACGAATGCCTGGGTCCAGCTCCCCGGCGCCCTCACGAACATTACGGTCGGGGCGAACGGCAATCTGTGGGGTATCAACGGCGCGGATGCGATCTACCGGCTGCAATCCGGGCCGCTGCGCGGATTCCACACGCTGAACACCGCAGTTGCTGACGTGACGCAGGTCTCCGTCGGCGCGAACGGCAGTGTTTGGGCGATCGGACCCGCAGGCGTGCAGTACTTTAATCCCAGCACGCAAAGCTTCCAGACGATCACCGGGGCGCCCTCCCTCACCCAACTCTCGGTTGGCGCGACGAACGACGTCTGGGGCGTCGACTGTCCTTCGGCCGGCAGCTCGAGCTGCACGGTCTACCAGTACAACCCCACCTCCGGCAACTTCACGCAGATTGGCGGCGAGTTGAACTCGGTCGAAGTCGGCGCAAACGGGTCGGTTTGGGGTATCAACGCCTCCGGCTTCATTTACCAGTACAGCCTGACGAACAGCACGTGGAACAACATACCGGGCCAGTTGCAAACGCTCTCGGTGGGCGCGGACGGGGACGTCTGGGGCCTCAATAGCGGCCAGCAGATCTACACGTACAATCTGGGCACAAACTCCTGGACCGGCGTTCCAGGATTACTGACCGGAATTTCGGTCGGCAACGGATCAAACATCTGGGGCGTGAACTCATCCGGCGAGCCTTACTATTACGCTTCAAACACCTGGAACGGCGTCCCGAGCGCAACCCTCACCCAAGTTGCGGTGGCGTTCGATGGCTCAACCTGGGGCGTGAACTCCGCTGGCGACCTATACGAGTGGAGCGCAGCAGCGGGCGCATTTAGTCCCATTGGCGCGAACGTCACGACTGTCGCGGTCGGCAACGCTTCGAACGTCTGGGCTGTGAACACCACTACGGCTACGGCGTACTTCTTCTTCTAAGCGCGATCACCGGCGCGTGGCTGCATGAAAAGTGCAGCCGCGCTCATTCCCTCTCGGCTCGTGATGATATATGTTAATAACATATATGTCTGGCCGAGTGTTCGAGCGCGAGCTGAAGAAAGGCAGCGCGGAATTGCTGATCCTGTCGTTGCTTGAAGCACGGCCGCGACACGGTTATGAGATCAGCAAACAGATCGAGCAGCGGTCGAAAGGCGTCCTGAAGTTCAATGTCGCGTCTTTCTATCCGCTTCTGTACCGTTTGGAAGCGCGAGGGTTCATTGAAGGGCGCTGGGTCGAAAAAGCCGGACAAAGGCGGCGACGCTATTACCGGCTCAGCCCGCAAGGCAAGAAGGTTCTGAAGGCGCAGCGGAGCATCTGGCGTGACTTCGTTAACGCGATGAACCGCATCACGGAGGCAGAAAATGCCTGATTGGCGAGCTGAGGTCCGCGCAGCCATCGCTCATCTCAACCTCGATCCGGCGCGCGAGCAGTTGATTGTCGACGAACTCGCCGAGCATCTAAGCGACAAATATGACGAGCTGATCGCGTCGGCCGTTCGAGAAGAGGAAGCATTTCGTCTCGTATTGCAGGAGTTACACGCACAGAAGCTCGGCCGCCGTACCATGCCCGCAGGTTGGCTCCCAACCGGGTTGCGGAATGAGGTGCGAGTTGCGGCGCGCCTGCTGCGGTTTAATCCCGGATTCGCCGCTGCGGCGATTTTGTCGCTCGCCCTCGGCATCGGCGTGAACACCGCCATTTTTCAGTTGGTCGACGCGCTTATCTTGCGCACGTTGCCGATTCCGTCTCCGAGCACGCTGGCAAGCATCGAAACCGTTCACGTCCATCGAATGGGACGCAGCGTTGCTCCCCAACAGGACCTTTCAATGGCGCAATGGAAGCAACTCCAGCAGCAGCGTCAAGAGCCGTTCTCGAGCTTGGCAGGGTGGAGCACGGAGCGTTTCGATTTGGGGCGCGGCGGCGAAGCCCGCTACGCGGATGGCTTGTGGGTCAGCGGCCGCTTTTTTCAAACGCTTCAAATTCAGCCCGCGCTGGGACGGCTATTTTCCGAGCGAGACGACTACGCCGGATGCGGCGCGCGCGGCGCAGTCCTGAGCTATGCCTTCTGGCGGGGAGAATTTGCCGGCCGCCCGGACATTCTCGGTCAGCAAGTCTCGCTCGACCGGCAAGTGTTTCAAATCATCGGAGTGACGCCGGCCGCCTTTTACGGTCTCGAGCCCGGCCGAAAGTTCGACCTGGCCGTGCCGCTATGCAGCGAACCGGTGATGCACCCCGCTGATGTTTGGTCAAACAGCTCCACAACCTGGTGGCTGACGGCCTTCTGCAGGTTGAAACCTGGATGGACGTTCGAACGCGCATCGGCGCAGCTTGCGGCCATCTCTCCCGCAATTTTCGCGGCAACGCTGCCTCCGCAGTATGATCCCGACATCGCCAAGAGCTATCTCCACTTCCGCTTTCGCGCGGTGCCCGCTGGGGCCGGTTTTGGCGGGGTTCGCGCGGCGTATGAATATCCGTTGCTACTCCTGCTTGGCATTTCGGGGCTGGTGCTGCTTGTCGGCTGCGCGAACGTCGCAAATCTCATGCTTGCGCGAGCCGCGACGCGGGAACGCGAGATGGCTGTGCGGATATCGCTCGGCGCTTCCCGCGCTAGGTTGATTCGTCAGCTGCTCATCGAGAGCCTGATGCTGGTAATCGGCGGATCATTCGTCGGCTTGGCGCTCGCTCGATCGCTGAGCATTGCTCTGATGGCGATGATGGGCGCAGCTCACGGCGAAATTTTTCTGTCGCTCGCACCGGATTGGCGCGTACTCACGTTCACGGCCGGGCTCGCGATTATCACCTGCGCGATTTTCGGCATTGCTCCCGCGTTCCGGGCCGCAAAGACAAACCCGGGGATTGCGACGAAAACTGCCGGCCGCGGCCTCACCGCGGGGCGGGAAGGCTTGCTCCTGCAGCGCGGTTTCATCGTCTCGCAAATCGCGCTTTCACTTCTGTTGGGATGCTCAGCGCTTCTATTTGTGCGAACGTTTCAAAACCTCGCGAACCTGAACGCCGGATTCGATCAGGAGCACATCCTGGTAGCGGATTTCGATACGGCGCCGCTAAAACTTCACATCCAGAGCCGGCTTGCGTACAGGCGCGAGCTGCTGAGCCAAGTCCGGACGATTCCGGGTGTCGTTGCTGCCGCCGATACTGCCATTGTTCCCTTGAGCATGAATCGGTGGAACGAGATGCTCGATTTTCCCGGGACCAGGCGCGACCGCGAGCTCTCAAACTTCAGCGAAGTCAGCTCGAGCTACTTTCGAACGCTCGGGATTCCTTTGATTGCGGGCCGCGATTTCGACGAAACCGATAACGTTCAGTCGCCGCCCGTCGCGATCGTCAATCAAGCATTTGCTAAGACGTTTCTCGAGCGCTCGACGCGGATCGGCGAGACGTTTGGGGTTCGTCAGGACGCGGGCAAGCCCGACAAAATGTACCGGATTATCGGTATCGTTGGAAATACCAAGTACCGCGACCTCCGCGAAGAGTACGCCCCGATCGCCTTCATTGCAGAAACTCAGGATGTCGAGCCCGATCTCGATTGCACGATGTTGATCCGCTCTAACGAAGACCTGGCGGCGCTGATTTCTTCGATAAAGGCGGTTGCTGCGCGCGTGAATCCTGAGTTAGTGCTCAACTTCAGTGTGCTGCGAACCGCCATCCGCAACCGCCTCAGTCGCGAACGATTGATGGCCGAGCTTGCCGGGTTTTATGGCATGCTTGCGGCGCTCTTGACCATGGTCGGACTGTACGGGCTTGTGTCGTACGGCGTCGCTCGGCGGACAAGTGAACTCGGCGTTCGCATAGCGTTGGGCGCAACGCGATCCGAAATCATGACCATGATCATTCGGGAAACATTTGCGTTGCTCGGCATCGGGTTATTGGCCGGAATGATTCTAGTTGCGACTGCCGGCAATGCACTTCGCAGCTTGCTATTCGGCTTGAAACCACTCGATCCGCTCACGCTCGCGGCTGCAATCGGCGCGATGGCCTTGGTCGCGCTAGCCGCGAGCTTTCTGCCCGCCCGCCGTGCCGCAACCCTCGAACCCATAGAAACACTCCGCGCCGAATAGGCTAATCGAGATACCGCGATGGCTGACTGAACTGCTTCGTCCGTCCACAAATAGCGTGTGCTGCCGTGAAGCGCCCAGCGGCGGGGATCTGCATGGTCCACCCCGCGATTGTTCAAAGCCCGGCTGCTGTAGGCTTTTAGAGCGTTCATTATATGTTCCGGCCTCACCTCGGCGGCAATCACCACGTGAACATGATTGTTGCGTAGGTAAGCGGCCCAGAGATTCCAATCACGGTTGCAGCAGACCTGTTGTAGACTTTCCAGCACGATCTGCCTGCGAACGGAATCCATCACATAGGCCTCTCCGTTCATTCGTGCTTCCGACTGACGCTCCATGGGCGGATCAGCCTCGACACAGGCCAATATCGGCTGTTGAAGGAGCAGGTGCGCGAACTCGAGCGCGTCCAAAAAGAACTTAAACAAATCTTCAAGGACATGCAGAAGCCGCAGTAAGCGGAAACCCTCCGCTACACCGTGATCGCCGCGGGCGCTCTGCGGCGTGCGGCGAGCAGTTCCGCAATAGCCCGGCAGGCATCCGCCAGTTCGCGGAATTCGGCGGGATCGAGCGACTGATAGCCGTCCGATAATGCGTGCTCGGGTGCGGGATGGACCTCGATCATAACACCCGACGCGCCCGCTGCAATCGACGCCAACGCCATCGGCGTGACTTTGTCGCGCTTGCCTGTACCGTGGCTCGGATCGACGATGATCGGCAGATGACTGACGCTTTGCACGGCCGGTACAACGCTCAGGTCGAGCGTGTTGCGAGTGTGGTCGGCAAACGTACGGACGCCTCGCTCGCACAGGATAACGTTGTAGTTTCCCTCCGAAAGAATGTATTCGGCCGCCATCAGGAATTCTTCAACCGTCGACGACATACCGCGCTTCAGCAGAACGGGTTTCCGCGATCGGCCCGCGCGGCGGAGCAATGAAAAATTCTGCATGTTGCGCGCGCCGATCTGAATGCAATCGGCATAGCGCTCGACCAAATCGAACGTTTCGACATCGATCGCTTCCGTCACGACGCCCAAGCCGGTTTCGTCTCGGGCCTCGCCCAGATAGCGCAGTCCCTCTTCGGCGAGACCCTGGAAACTGTAAGGCGATGTCCGCGGCTTGTAGGCGCCGCCGCGTAGCAGTTGCCCTCCTGCGGCCTTGACGAATCGCGCGGTTTCGAGAATCTGGTCGCGGCTTTCAACCGAACATGGGCCGCCGCACAGCACGATTTCTTCGCCGCCGACGGGCACACCTCGGACGTGAACCACCGTATCGGTACGCTTCGTCTCCCGGCTGACGAGTTTGTACGGTCTCGAGACGCGGATCGCCTCCGCAACGCCAGGTAGGTGTTCGAACTCAGCCGGATCGATGGTGCCACGATTGCCGGTGATGCCGATGGCAGTTCGTTGCTCGCCCGGGATGATGTGCGGCTTGTAGCCCAGCGCTTCAATGCGCTCACAGACACGGGCGATATCGACCGGCGCGGCATGGGCCTTCATTACGACAAGCACTCGAGAACCTCTTGCCTTTTAGGGTATCGAAGCGCCACGTACCGCTGAACTGGAGATCGCCTTGGGTCAAAATATTGGTTTGCGCAGCTTGTTGCATCTGCCGTTCCGGAATTCCGTTCATCTGAGCCAGGCCGAAGCCTACGATCTGATGCATCGCATGCTCGCCGGCGACATGGACACCGAGAGCATAGCCGAGGTGCTCGGCTTCCTGCGGCGCAAAGGCGAGACCGTGGCCGAGCTCGTCGGTTTTGCTTCCGCCATTCGCGAAAAGGCCGAACCTGTCGATCTGGACCAGTCTGTGGAGCCCGTGCTCGACACGTGCGGAACGGGCGGCGATGGCACGAATTCGTTCAATGTATCGACTACGGCGGCATTCGTGGTGGCAGGCGCGGGTTTGCGTGTCGCGAAGCATGGCAACCGTCGCATATCCAGCCAGTGCGGCAGCGCGGATGTTCTGGAAGCGCTCGGCATTCCGGTGAGCGTATCGGCGGCGGAGGCGGTGCGATCGATTCGCGAGATTGGCCTCGGTTTCTTTTACGCTCCGCTGCTGCATCCGGCGATCAGGCATGCTCAGGATGCGCGGCTGCAGCTGAAAGGCCGCACGGTGTTCAATCTCCTTGGGCCGCTTACGAATCCGGTAGGCGCGCGTATTCAACTCATGGGCGCGTTTTCCGTGCGTGCGGCGGAAATGCTGGCACAAGGGGCGGCGCGGCTCGGGACCGAGCGCGCGTTCGCGGTCCACGGAGCGGATGGCCTCGATGAAATTAGCACCACCGGCCACACGACCGTGTTTCAAGTCGAAGATAGCCGGGTGCAGAAGGGCCGATGGTCGCCGCCGGATTTCGGCGTGCCGCAGGCCTCAATCGAAAACCTAAAGGGCGGCGACCCCGAGACGAACGCGCGGATTTTGCGCTCCGTCCTTGACGGCGAAACCGGCGCTCACCGTGACATTGTGGTCGTGAACGCAGCCGCGGCCTTGCTCGCCGCGCAGAAAGCGCCCGATCTCAAGGCTGCCGTGCAGATGTCGACCGAGTCCATCGAAAGTGGCGCGGCCAGGCAAAAGCTCGACGCGCTCGTCGACTTCATGGCGGAGGTGCATCGTGAAGTCGTTTGAGGTTCGCGAGTTCGGGATCGACAATCTCGCGCTGGTTGAGCGGGAACAGCCGAAACCCGCGGCCGGCGAAGTTCTGGTCCGCATTACCGCGGCGTCGCTGAATTATCGCGATTATCTCGTTGTCCAGGGCTTGTACAACCCCAAGCTGAAGCGACCCATGGTTCCAATCTCGGATGGTGCGGGCATCGTCGAAGAGACCGGACCCGGCGTCACGCGATTCAAGAGAGGCGACCGCGTGGTAGCGTGCTTCATGCAGGCGTGGATGGATGGCCCTCCCACTCCCGAGGCCTCGGCTTCCGCGCTGGGCGGCGCGATTGACGGTGTGCTTCGCGAGTACGCCGTGTTTTCCGAACACGGCCTTCTGCCAACCCCCAGTTCGCTGTCGGACGAAGAAGCGGCCACGCTGCCGTGCGCTGCCGTAACCGCATGGCACGCGCTGTTCGAGCACACGCCGCATCATCCAGGCGACACGGTGCTGATTCAAGGCACGGGCGGCGTTTCGATTTTCGCCTTACAGTTCGCGAAAGCGGCCGGCCTTCGGACCATCGTGACCTCGAGCAGCGACCGAAAGATCGAGCGAGCACGAGAACTGGGCGCCGATGAAGTCATTAACTATAAGACGACTCCCGAATGGCAGGAGCAAGCACGGAAATTAACCGCGGGACGCGGCGTGGACCACGTCATCGAGGTCGGAGGGAGCGACACGATGCCGCGATCGCTGCGCGCGATTCGCATGAGCGGCACGATCAGCGTGATCGGCATTTTGAGCGGCGCGGCGCCGACTGTGAGTCCCGTCACGATATTGATGAACAGCGTGCGCGTGATTGGGGTCTTCGTCGGTTCCCGTGCCATGTTCGAGCGCATGAACCGCGCGATCGAAGTTCACAGCATCAAACCCGCGATCGACAAAACATTCGCATGGACGGAGATCAAGGAAGCGCTGCACTACATGGAATCACAGCAGCACGTCGGGAAGATCTGCCTGCGGTTCTAAACGGTCCCTTGGCACCCGTCATCCATCCTCGCAGAGCCTGGGCAATCCGCAAGAACGGCATTTGTCCCCCACTCCAAATCTTCCAGTGCAAACGGGACATCTTACGCCAAAGAAAACCGAGAAGAAGCCGTAAATGGCCACTGCCATAGCCCAAATCAATGTCACGCCAACCAGCCAACCCGCGATCGCAGTTGGCAGGTTCGGAAAGAGCACAAGCGCTACGACAAGCGTCGCAGCAAACGGTGCAAGCCCGAGGAAGTAATAGTACCTTGCGATAAAGCTCTGACGGGCAGCTATCCGAGCGATCTCAGGAACGTCGTCAAGACACTTTACGCGGGCGATATTAATGCTCGGCTTGTCAGGTGCCATGCGGCTGCGGCTCTAGATGGGCGGTCTCGCAATGCGGCGCCCAAATAACTCCCGAGCCGCAGGACGCTGCATGACGATAAACGTAAAGATGCCGAGCACCGTCCCGTAAGGGATGCCGACGCAGCTTAGCGCGGCCACAACGTAAATGAAAATGGGATTGCGCCGACACGCGATCCAGTACCCGCCCAGGAACAACACGGCTGTGGTGACGAGAGCGAGCATTGCGATCGCGCCGAGCAGGACCGAGAGGAACGAAAGCATGTTGGGGGGAATCGCGGCCCGCTCGCCGTGCTGGTACGCGGTCACAGGGAGGCGCGCGATGAACGTACCTATCAAACCCGCGTACGCCAGGATAAACAGCGAATAGCAGCCAGCGATTGCGCCTTGAATGTAGTAGCCGATCGTGAGAAGTTTCAGATCGTGAATCGTGGTGTCCATGGGGGCTGCGCTCACTCAAACGGCGTCTCATCTTCCTGTACGTGCAACTCTACATTTTCAAACCTGGTGTACTTGTGCAGGAAAGCCAGCTTGATCGTGCCGATCGGGCCGTTGCGCTGCTTCGCTATCATCAGTTCCGCGACGCC
>Ga0213875_10001872_pt1 | contig 13064 bp, 9 predicted proteins | sample BarmaccomBMRX_R8_FD_160105 | JGI IMG/M metagenome (GOLD analysis project Ga0213875, IMG submission 160105) | Root-associated microbial communities from Barbacenia macrantha in rupestrian grasslands, the National Park of Serra do Cipo, Brazil - RX_R8 | ecosystem: Host-associated > Plants > Roots... | reverse complement strand
CTGGCCGGGGCTGAGCTCACCATCGCAAACCACAGTGTCGGCGCCGCTGTCCAAGATGATGTCGCGCAGCTCCTGCGCTTTGCCGGATCCGATGTACGTCGCCGGGTCCGGCTTGTCACGGCGCTGGATCACGCCGTCGAGAACGAGAGCGCCTGCGGTCTCGGCGAGCGCGGCGAGCTCCGCGAGGGAGTTCTCGGCGTCTTCGACGGTGCCGTCCGTCCACACGCCGACGAGGACGACGCGCTCCAAGCGCAGCTGCCGGTACTCGACTTCGGTGATGTCCTGGAGCTCGGTGGACAGGCCCGCGACGCGACGCAGCGATGCCCGTTCGGAGCGGTCGAGCTGGTCGCCGTCACGTTCCCCGTCGATCTCGTGGCTCCACGCGACGTCCTCTTCCATCAGAGCACCAGCCCGCAGGCTCTCCAGACGGCGCCGGGCCGAGGCGGCAGACGGATTGGTGGGGGAAGAAGGAGTAGCAGAGTTGGTCAAGGGGATCCTTCGCGTCGAGGTCTCGTGCACGGGCGGCCGGGCCGTCCGCCCGCCGCGCCAGCGGCTGATGTCACGGCTGGCCGGCCACTCCGCTTGCGTGCGTCGCTCACGATGGTTGCACGCTCCGGCGCCCGCGTCACGCGGGTTTCAGCGTCCTGTGCAGTTGCCTCGCGGCCTTGGTGGAGGGTAGGGCAAGCGGTCCTGGCCGCCAGTCGGAGTGGCCAGGCATCGGCGGGGTGGTGGCCCCGTACAGCCAGGGGCGCAGGAACCCGGACAGATCACGGCCGGCTGTCTGCGAGGCGAGGGCGATGAAATCGGCGGTGGAGGCGTTGCCATCGCGGTGGCGGGCCACCCAGGCGCGCTCCAGACGGCGGAAGGCCCGGTCGCCGATCTCCTCGCGCAGGGCATACAGGACAAGTCCGCCGCCGCCGTAGACGTTGTTCCGGAAGATGCCAAGCTTGCCGGGTGCCGGGGTGAACGGGCGGGCCGGCGGGCCGTCCGCGGACCTGGCGGCGTTGTCGGCGGCGTATGCGGCGCGGACCTGTGCATCGAGGCTCGGCCCGTACTTCTTCTCGGCTCGGTAGCGCCACTCGTACCAGGTGGCGTGGCCTTCATTGAGCCACAGATCGGACCAGGTGGCGGGGGTGACGCTGTCGCCGAACCACTGGTGGGAGAGCTCGTGCACCATGTAGGGCGCCGCGAGGGCGGTGCGGGCGAGCAGCAGGCGCCGTTCGAAGAGCGAGAGTGTCTGGGTCTCCAGCTCGAAGCCGGTGTCGGTGTTGACGCTGAGAATCCCGTACGTCTCGAAGGGGTACGGGCCGACCTGCTGTTCCATCCACGCGATCTGCCCGGGAATCATGGCGAGGCGGCCGGCAAGCCGTTTGCGGTCGTCGACGCCGACGACGTCACGCAGCGGCAGGCCCTCGGGTCCTGTGCCGCGCACGACGGCGGAGTTGCCGATGGAGACCTGGGCAAGCTCGGTGGCCATCGGGTGCGCGGTGCGGTACGTCCAGGTGGTGCCCTGCGGGGTGGTGCGGGGAGCGGCCAAGGGCAGGCCGTTGGCGACCGCGCTCACGCCGGTGGGCGTGGTGATCCGGAAGGTGAACCGGGCCTTGTCGGAGGGGTGATCGTTGCAGGGAAAGACGCGATGGGCAGCATCGGCCTGATCGGCCATGGCGAGCCCGTCCGGGGTGCGGATCCAGCCGCCCTCGGCGGCGCCCTCACCGTTCGGGTCACTGGTGTGGGTGACGACGATGCGGAGTGCTGAGCCGCGCGCGATCCGGTGCGCCGGGCTGATCAGGAGCTTCTCAGCCCGAGTACCGAAGCGGGCGGCCTGGCCGTTGACCTCGACCGAGCGCACGATGCCGTGGGAGAAATCCAGGCCGAAGGAGTCCAGGTCGGCAGTGGCACGGCCGTCGATGCGAGTAACGGCGTCCAGCGGGCGGTTGTTGGTGTGGTAGTCCAGCGAGATGTCGTATGCGGCAACGCGGTAGCCGGGGTTGCCGAGCGTGGGGTAGAGCCGGTCGCCAAGACCGGCCGGGCTGCCGCCGCGCAGCTGCGCCGCGGAGAGGGTGAGGACGGCGGCGGAGGCCGCGAGGGCTCGCCGGGCAGAAGATCCGATCATGGATCACCGCTATCAGCGCGCTGCCCCCGTACGTGGGCGGCGCGGCCTCGTCCCACCCGATCGAGAACGCTTCCTGCGTCAGCCGGGTGCGGTCAGCCGAGTGCGGTCAGCCGGATGCGGTCAGCCGAGTGCGGTCAGCCGGATGCGGTAGCGACCGGATAGTGGGTGCGGTAGACGTCGTACACGCCCGGCACACGGCGCATCGCACGCATCAACTCGGGCAGCGCAGCCGCCTCGGAGAGCTCAACGGTGTAGGTGTGGCGGACCCGCTGCTCCTGCGGGGGCTCAACGGCGGCAGCGAGGATGCCGACACCCTCCGCGGCGATCGCCTCGGTGAGGTCAGCGAGGAGATGGGGGCGGCCGAGTGCCTCGGCGCGCACCGTGACGCGATAGCCGGCCGCAGGCACTCCGGGGCGCCACCGTACAGCCTGGGGAGCACGCCCGGATGAGGTCATCCGGGCCACGACGGGGCACTCGGCGCGGTGCACGGCGACGGTCCCGCCGCGGATGACGAAGCCAGTGACGGCGTCCGGCGGCACCGGCGTACAACAGCGCGCAAGCCGGACCGCCGCGCCTGACAGGTCGGTGAGGACGACGGGCTCGGCGGCCGGCGACGCCTCGTGCGTCGCAGCGGGCCGGACGGCGGGAGCCTCCGGCTCGTCGTCACTGCACGCGGGGTGCGCGACGAGCCAGCGGGTGATCGCGATGCGGGCGGCCGCCGTGCGGACGTGGTCGAGCCATTCGGGGGACGGGCCGGAGCCCTCGCCGGCAGCAGTGAGCAGTTGGAGGGTGTCTCCGTCTCGCAGCACCGTGCCCATCGAGACCAGCCGCCCGTTGACGCGGGCGCCCACGCAGGCGTGACCGTCCTCGGCGTGCAGTGCGTAGGCGGCGTCGACGCAGGTAGCGCCGGCGGGCAGGCCAATGGTGCCGCCGTCAGCGGAGAAGACGGTGATCTCCCGATCCTGGGCGAGTTCGTCGCGCAGCGCTGTCCAGAAAGTGTCGGGGTCGGAGGCGTCGCGCTGCCATTCCAGGAGGCGGGAGAGCCAGCCGGGCCGGGTCGGGTCGATGCGCTCTGCGTCGCGCGCCTCGTCGCCCTTGCCGTCATGCGCGGGGTCGGAGGCCGGGGCGTACGGGTTGCCGAGGGCGATGACGCCGGCCTCGGCTACCCGGTGCATCCGCCGGGTGCGGACCAGCACCTCGGTGATCACACCCTCACCGTCGGCGATCGCGGTGTGCAACGACTGGTAGAGGTTGAACTTCGGTGCCGCGATGAAGTCCTTGAACTCGGCGATCACCGGTGTGAAACAGGTGTGCAGTTCGCCGAGGACTGCGTAGCAGTCAGCGTTCTCCGCCACCAGGACGAGCAGCCGACCGAAGTCGTTGCCGCCGAGTTCCCCACCGCGTTTGATGCGCAGTCGGTGGACGGAGAGCACATGCCGCGAGCGGATACCGACCTCCGCATCGAGCCCGGCGTCGCGCAGCACCGCTCGTACCTCGTCGGCGGTCTTGGCCAGCGGGTCGGGGCGCGCAGCGTGCGTAAGGATCAATTCCCGTGCGCCAGCGTACTCCTCAGGGTGCAAGATCTCGAAGACGAGGTCCTCCAACTCGGTCTTGAGCGCTTGGACGCCGAGCCGCTCGGCGAGCGGGATCAATACCTCGCGAGTGACTTTGGCGATCCGTTGCTGCTTCTCCGGGCGCATCACGCCGAGGGTGCGCATATTGTGCAGCCGGTCGGCGAGTTTGATCGACATGACACGGACATCGTTGCCGGTCGCCACCAGCATCTTGCGGAATGTCTCGGGCTCCGCGGCGGCTCCGTAGTCGACCTTCTCCAACTTGGTGACGCCGTCGACGAGATAGCAGACCTCCTCGCCGAATTGTTCCCTTACTTGATTAAGGGTCACATCAGTGTCCTCGACGGTGTCGTGGAGCAGGGAGGCTGTCAAGGTCGTGGTCTCCGCACCGAGTTCGGCGAGGATGAGGGTGACCGCAAGCGGGTGGGTGATGTACGGCTCGCCGCTCTTGCGCATCTGCCCGCGGTGCGAGGACTCGGCGAGCACATAGGCCCGGCGCAGGGTGTCGAGGTCGGCGCGCGGGTGGTGACGGCGGTGCACCTTGGCGATGTGCTCGATGGCGCCGGGGAGCCGGTCGCGACCACCTCCGGTGGTCAGCAACGCGGCGCGTCCCAGCCTGCGAAGGTCGATACGGGTCAGGCCACGCTTGCGCTCGCTCCCGCCCTGGGCGGCATGCATGGCGTTGTCTGCGCTCATCGGGCACCTCCGGCAGCGTTCACCGGCGGCGAGCTGGATGCCGCGCCGGTGCTTGATGCTACCGAGCCCACCACCCAGTGCTGTCGGGCTCTCGCCCAGCGTGATCCGGACCACCCGTTAGAGGGAACATAGCGTGAGGGGAAAGGCGGGGCGGCAGACGTAAAGGGTGTCGGTCGAACGCAGTTCTACGCTCTACGGACGAAGCCATTGCGGATGGATGACGCCCTCGGCGATAATCACCGCAGGACCCGTCATCTCAATGGAGCCGTCAGTGCGTTCGGTGATGAGGAGCCGTCCGCCGGGGACATCGACGGTGTACGTGGCGGGGTTGCCGGTGACCGCCGGGTCCGCTCCGTCGCGCCGGGCCGCGGCGACCATGACGGCACACGCGCCGGTGCCACAGGAGCGGGTCTCGCCCGAGCCGCGCTCATGCACGCGCAACGCCACATGGCACGGACCGCGGTCGACGACGAACTCGACATTGGTGCCGTCCGGGTAGGCGGCGGCAGGATGTACGCCGGGCGCCTCGAGGAGAGCGCCGGCCTGCGCGAGGTCATCAACGAACGCGACGGCGTGCGGGTTGCCCATGTTGACGTTTCGTGCGGGCCAACTGCGCTCACCGACGGTGACGGTAACCCTGCCCTCGGGGAGGATGGCACGCCCCATATCGACGGTGATATCGCCCGGCGCGCCATCAGGGAATGCCTTGGCAATGTGGGTCCGACGGATGCCGGCGCGGGTCGCGACGAGCACGTCACCCTCCCCCACCAGCCCGGCACGCTGCAGATAGCGGGCGAAGACCCGCACCCCGTTGCCGCACATCTCGGCGGTGCTGCCGTCGGCGTTGCGGTAGTCCATGAACCACTCGGCCTCACCGGCCATGGCGGCGGCTTCCGGGTGCGCAGCGGAGCGTACGACACGCAGGATGCCGTCGGCACCGATGCCGGCCCGGCGGTCGCAGAGCCGGGCGACGGTGTCCGGGGACAGCTCGATGCGCCCCTGAGGGTCGGGGACGATCACGAAGTCGTTCTCGGTGCCGTGCCCCTTGAGGAAGGCCAGGCCCTGCGGTACGTGCGCGTTCACGCTACCGATCGTACGGGGTGGTGGCCAGGGCCTTGTCCGGGCTCAGGGCTTCAGGGCTCCCTCAGCGCAGCCGGGCCACCCGCACCACAGCGAGCACCCCGATCAACGCCGCGAAGGCTGCGTACGCGGCGACGACGCGCCAGTCGGGTCTGCGACCCGAACCGCGTGCCGGCAGACCGGGCCAGGTGCAGCCGACGCGGCGGGCCGCCATGATCCCCCAGCCCGCAGAGCAGCTGCTGAGCAGCAACCCGAGCATTGCCACGACGGGTCCTCCGTCGCCGCCGAATTCGAAGGCGAGGGGGAAGGCGAACATCAGCGAGCCGAGGGCGCCGAGGGCCACAATGGGGACGATCTGCCAGATACGCAACCGCGGCTGCGGGCGCAGCTCGCGGAACGACTGCCCGTCGTCCAGGTCCGAGAGGAGGTCGGCTTCCAGGTCGCTGTCGCCGTGGGCTTTCGAGTCGCCGTCGGCCTCCAGCTCCGCCAGCTCGTCCAGCTCCGCCAGCTCGTCCAACTCGCTGAGGTCCGCGCGCTCCCTGGGCCTCGCGAGACGGTTACCGCGACTCTCGTCGCGATCGTCCCTCTCCGGCCGCGGGCGGTCGCGGTGGCCAGCCTCCATTGCCACATGCCCTCCCACCCTGACCTGGTCTGTGCTTTTCGTTCGCTTCTCCGCCCGCTCCCGGGCTCTGCGGACGGCCTCGTTCCTCGGCCGGCCACTCCGCCTGCTCGCGCGCGTCGCTCACGCTCGATCATGGGCCTCCCCGGCCCGACGATCGATGATGGCACGTCGGAAGGGCTGTCAACCCTTGCGGAGGCGTCCCGTGGCCATCACGTGATCAGGCTGTGACCGGTCGTTCGAGCATCGACAGTGCCTGGTCGATGAGTTCCTCGCCACGTCCGGCGAGCCAGTGCACGCGGGGATCGCGGCGGAACCACGAGTCCTGGCGGCGTGCGAAGCGCTTGGTGGCGCGCACGGTCTCGGCACGCGCCTCCTCCTCGCTGCATTCACCCGCGAAGTGCGCCAGGATCTGCTGGTAGCCGAGCGCCCGCGATGCGGTCAGGCCCTCCCGCAGTCCCACAGCCTCCAATGCCCGCACCTCGTCCATGAGACCGGCCTCCCACATCCGGTCGACGCGCCGCATGATGCGTTCGTCGAGTTCGGGTCGGGGCACATCGACGCCTACCTGGACCGTGGCGTAAACGGACTGGCGGGCGTCCGGCCCGGGCAGGTTGGCGGTGAAGGGCCGCCCAGTGATCTCGACGACCTCCAAAGCTCGCACAATGCGGCGGCCGTTGCTCGACAGGATCGAGCGGGCGGCCTCGGGGTCGACAGCCGCGAGCCGGGCGTGCAGCGGCCCGGAACCGTATTCCGCGAGTTCCTGCTCCAGCCGTGCACGCACCTCGGGATCGGTGCCGGGGAAATCGAGCGCGTCGATCGCGGCCCGTACGTACAGCCCGGAACCACCAACCAGGACCGGTATCCGTCCCGCAGCGTGCAGTCGGTCGATCTGCGCACGTGCAAGGCGCTGGTATTCGGCGACACTCGCCACCTGCGTGACATCCCAGATGTCGAGCAGGTGGTGCGGGATGCCGCGACGCTCTTCGGGGGTGAGCTTGGCCGTCCCGATGTCCATGCCCCGATAGAGCTGCATCGAGTCGGCGTTGACGACCTCGCCGCCGACGATACCGGCCAGAACCGTACCCAGGTCGGACTTTCCAGCCGCGGTGGGGCCGACGACAGCGATGACCTGAGGAGCCGAATTGCACGGGAGGTGCGCGACAGCAGTATTCACCTGCCTAGTCTCCCAAACTCATGAACGAAGATCTTCACCTGTGTGAGTAAGATCTGGAGCAATACAGGGGCGATACATGGGCCTCTCGCGAACAAATGCAACCGACTACGACCAAGTGGCGACGAAGTAGCCGACGCCATAAGGCGCGTCGCTGTACAGCAGCGTCCCGCTCAGGCCCGCTCCCCCGGCCGCGCCCGCGAGTACCTGCCACGGCGCACGGCCCGCGGCCTGCAACTCGGCGGCGAGCTGCTCGTCCAAGGCGGCGAGCGCTGCCGTATCGGCCGCGGCGAGCGCCGCCGCAACGGAGGCGTCGAACGGCTCCGCACGCTCGTCCAGGTAGCCAGGGGCTTTCTCGCTGCGGCGGGCACTCCCGTCGCCCATCACCAGCAGCGCCACCCGCTCCGCCGACGCAGCCAGCTCACGGCCTGCGCCCGTACATCGTCCGACGGCGAGCGGTTCAGCCACGCCGAATCCCTCAACGGGCGCAGCCGACCACTCCGTACGGGCGAGCAACCAGGCGCCGACGGCAAGCGATGCGGGCAACGACCGTCCGACGCTGCCTTCTTCGGCCACGTCACGGGGCTGCCCGAGGACGACGTCAAGGTGCACCCCGAACGGCCGGAAGGACCCCGTTGATCCTTCCCGGTACAGACCGTGCCCGGCCTGCTCCGCGGGACCCAGTACGACGAGCCGGTCAGGACGCGCTGCGGTGAGCACGGCCATGGCATCGCTGCACGCGGTACGCAACGATGCCAGCTCCGGAGCTGCCCCTACCGCCACCTCGGGCACAAGCAACGGCGGACATGGGCAGACGGCGGCAGCGACCAGCATGTCCGGCACCCTATCGGCCCAGGAGCGCCGCTCCAGGCGGGGCCCAGGGAGTGCCCCGAATCCGGCCTGCGAAACCGGATGGAGGGGATGACGCAGGCCGGAACGGGCTGCCGCGGCGCAGGCTGGGGCATCAGTCGCAGCCGCAGCCCGCGCCGGACGCGGCGGTGGGCGCAGGCACGCCAATCGTGGGCAGACCCAGCATCACGCCGGTCTGCTGCGGTGGAGCGGCATTGCGGCGCTCCCACGCATCGCCCGCGGGCGTGCGGCGCACCGCCAGCGGTGGCTGCTCGGCAAGCAGGTGGTGCGGGGCCGCGTAGGTGATCTCCACGGTGGCTACGTCGCCGGGTCGCGGAGCGGGCCCGGCACCAACGGACGCAATGCCGGGTCGCGGAGCGGGCCCGGCACCAACGGACGCAATGCCGGGTCGCGGAGCGGGCCCGGCACCAACGGACGCAATGCCGGAAGGCACCGGCTCCGCCGGGCGCGCGAAGTGGACGAGGCGGTTGTCGGGGGCACGACCCGACAACCGCGCCGTACGGTCGTCCTTGCGGCCCTCGCCTTCGGCGACGAGCACCTCCACAGTGCGCCCGACCTGCTTCTTGTTCTCCTCCCAGGAGATCTCCTCCTGCAGGGCGACCAGGCGCTCATACCGCTCTTGGACGACCTCTTTGGGGACCTGTTCCTCCATCGTCGCTGCCGGAGTGCCGGGGCGCTTGGAGTACTGGAAGGTGAATGCCTGTGCGAAGCGCGCCTCCCGCACCACATGCAGGGTCTGCTCGAAGTCCTCGTCGGTCTCGCCGGGGAAGCCGACGATGATGTCGGTCGAGATCGCGGCGTCCGGCATCGCGGCGCGCACTTTCTCAATAATGCCCAGGTAGCGCTCCTGCCGGTACGAGCGGCGCATTGCCTTGAGCACGGAGTCGGAGCCGGATTGCAGAGGCATGTGCAACTGATGCATGACATTCGGGGTCTCGGCCATCACCGCGATCACGTCGTCGGTGAAATCGCGCGGATGCGGGGAGGTGAAGCGCACTCGCTCCAAGCCCTCGACATTCCCGCACGCGCGCAGCAGCTTGGAGAACGCCTCACGGTCGCCTATGTCCGAGCCGTAGGCGTTGACGTTCTGGCCGAGCAGCGTCACTTCGATGACACCGTCGGCGACCAACGCCTCGACCTCGGCGAGGATGTCACCGGGGCGCCGGTCCTTCTCCTTGCCGCGCAGCGCCGGAACGATACAGAAGGTACAGGTGTTGTTGCAGCCCACCGAGATGGCGACCCATGCGGCGTACACCGACTCGCGCCGGGTCGGCAGCATGGAGGGGAACTCCTCCAGTGACTCGGCGATCTCAACTTGCGCCTCGTCGGCGATGCGTGCACGCTCCAGCAGCACCGGCAGGCGGCCGATGTTGTGGGTGCCGAAGACCACATCGACCCAGGGCGCCTTCTTCACGATGGTGTCGCGGTCTTTTTGCGCCAGACAGCCGCCGACGGCGATCTGCATGCCTGGCCGTGCCGCTTTCTTGGGCGCAAGTCGACCGAGGTTGCCGTAGAGCCGGTTGTCGGCGTTCTCACGCACCGCGCACGTGTTGAACACAATGACGTCGACGGCGTCATCACCGCCGGTCGCCCGGACATATCCCGCCTCCTCCAGCAGTCCTGCCAGCCGCTCGGAGTCGTGGACGTTCATCTGGCACCCGTAGGTGCGGACCTCGTATGTTCTCAAACCGCCAACCTCGCTACCGCTCACCCGTCCAGGGTAGGCGGTACCCATGACAGCTCCGTCCCTGGAGTCGAGCAGCGGCCCCGTTCGTCGTCCTCAACCAGCAGCAGCTGCATCGTTCCCCCTGTGGCACCATCCGTTATGGCGGGTCCTGAGCTTCAATCGGCGGCGCACGAGGGCGCGCGGATGCACAGAGGCGGTCATCGCTTGACGCACGGACCCGCAATAGGTTGCATACGCTATGTGATCGAACCGGGCAGGCTCCGCCATCTCCGCCATGCGACAAGGCAGCGCGCCATGGACCCGGTGATCGTCACGGGCGCCGGGCCGACCGGGCTCGCGCTCGCGCTCTGCCTCGCCCGGCACGCCGTACCCGTCGTGCTGCTCGACAGCGGCGGCGCTCCGTCGTCAGGGCAGTCGTCGGAGCAACCATCGGGGCATCAGCCAGAACGGACCGCCGTACTCCGGCCGCAGACCGCGGAGCTGCTCGCCCGGCTCGGTTATACCGGCGTTCACGACGATGCCGCACGCTGGAGCAGTTGGCGCACGCTGCGGCGCCGGCAGGAGCTCCACCGGGTGGAATTCACCGCGGGGGACCCTCAAACGGGGGATGCTCAATCCGAGCTGTCGCCGCTGCATCTGTCACAGGACCGGCTGTGCCGCGGGCTGCGCGACGCACTTGCCGGGCAGTCCCTGGTGACGATTGCGCACAGTACCCGCCTCACCGCGGTCGAACAGGACGAGGGCGGGGTCAGCGTGCACACCCGCGGCAACAGCGGCGCTGCGGGAACAGAGACGGATACGGACACCTGGTGGCGCGGGAGTTTCGTAGTCGGTTGCGACGGACCACGGTCGACGCTGCGCAAGCTGCTCAAGGTGCGCTTCCCGGGGCGTACGTCCGTGCAGCGCTACGCCGTCGCAGCACTGCGTGCCGAACTCCCGTTCTCCAGAGGGGCATTGCAGCACCGTGACCCGCCTGGCGCCAGGCGGGGCACGGAGGTAACGGCCCGCCCATTGCCGGACGGCGTATGGCGGATCGACTGGTTGCTGCCGCCGGACGGCGCACTGCTGACCACCGACGCCCTAGTGACGCTGATCCGGGAAACGCTCGCCGGGTGGTGCGGCGGCGGTGTGCCCGCCTACGAACTGCTCGGCTGGACCGAACACTCGGTCCACCAGCGGCTCGCGCGCCAGTGGCGTTCCGGGCGCGCCTTCCTCGCCGGGGATGCCGCTCACCTCTTGGGGGCGCTGGGCACCCAGGCCCTGGAGGAGGGTCTGCGAGACGCCGACAATCTCGCCTGGAAGCTCGCGCTCACCTGGCACCACGGCTCTTCCGAAACACTGCTCGACAGCTACCAGAGCGAGCGGCGCAGGGCGGTAGGCACCCGGCTGCGCTCCGCCGATCAGGCGATGCCGCTGCTCAACGCCGGCGGCACTTGGCGTGCGATGCGGCATTCACTCTTCTCCGGGCCACCGGCTCGCCATATCACAGTGATGACGGATGGTCACCTCGGGCGCGGCACGCTGGGGTCGCCACCGCTCTACGACCGCTCGCCACTCACGCCCGCGGCGCCGGGCGGACGTGGGCGTGCGGCCGCCTCTGCGCTGATCACCGTGGCCGGTACGGCACCGGGCGAGATGGTCACCGATGTGGCAGTGATCGGGCTCGACGGGAGACGCGGGCGGCTGAGTGGACGGCTGGGCCGCGATCTGCTGGTCGTACTCGTCGCGCCGGGTACGGGAGTATGGGAAAGCAGGCACTGGCTGACCGCAGGTCTGATGCCGCAGCTGTCGGCAGCCGTGGCGGCACTGCCGGTCCGCGCGGAACTGTTGGTCACCGAGAGCTATCCGGGTGCGACCGCGCACACCGTCCTCGTCGTACGGCCCGATGGGCACCTGGTCGGCGCGATGACGGGCTGCCGCCCAGCGGAGCTGTACGCGTGCGCGGACGCGGCGCGAGGCGGGCCACCCCCGCAGCGCCTGGGCGCGCGTCAAGACGCGGACGAGGCGCACGACGAGCCCGTTGAGAAGGACAAAGGCGCCGAAGCCCAACTGCGCTCCCGCTGACCTGATCAGCCCACCCCGACCGCCACTCCACCTCGACCGGTTCTGGAACGCCATGCTTGCCTCCGCTTGCTTGTCGACATCCGGTACGCGGCGCTGCGCGAACGGGACGGCACCATTCCCGGCGCGTTGATCGTCGAATGCAACGAACGCGAGTGGGGCCCGGATCCGTTGCCCGACCACCAGCTTCCCGAAGCCACCCGCCACAATCACCGGATCGTGGTGATCTGCGACGAGGGCTACGCGTCGAGCCTCGCCGCTGTCTCCTTGCAGGAGCTGGGACTTCACCGGGCGACCGATCTGGACGGCGGATTCCAGGCGTGGCGTGCGGCAGGTCTGCCCGTTCAGTCGGGGAAGCAACTCTCCAGGAACTCGGTGTCTTCACCCTCCTTTTCCAGCGCCTGGCGCACCACTCGCAAGGCGATCCCTTCCGTGTATCCCTTGCGGGCAAGCATCCCGACGAGGCGTCGTATCCGCTTTTCCTGGTCGAGGCCGCGGGTGGAGCGCAGCTTGCGTTCCACGAGGGCACGCGCCGTCTCTTCTTCGCGCTCGGCGTCGAGTTGCTCGACGGCCCGGGCGATCACCTCGGATTCGACCCCTCGGGTGCGCAGTTCACGGGCGAGCGCACGTTGGGCAAGCCCTCGGCCATGATGCCGCGATTCCACCCAGGCATCTGCGAACACGGCGTCGTTGATGAGCCCGACCTCCTCGAAGCGCGACAGCACTTGCTGGGCCGCTTCGTCGGAGATGCCGCGCCGCCGCATAGCCTCCGCAAGCTGCGCGCGCGTCCGGGGGGGCCCGGCGAGCAGACTCAGACACAATGCCCGCGCCTGCTCCTCGGAATCACGCGGCGAGTCTTGTTCCACCCTCGTGGAAGAGAACCCGTCGCAGCTCTCATCATGTTGCCACGGCATGGACTATCCCTTGGCCGTCGAGGACCTGGTCGATTTCACGGCCTTCACCGGAGTTCCGGCGGGCTCCGCCTTGGCGGTCGGCGCTGCGGCCCCGGTTGCGGCGTCGGCCCCCGGATCGCCGCCTGATGCGTCGGCCCGTACGCCGATGCCCAGCTTCTCCTTGATTTTCTTCTCGATCTCGTTGGCGAGATGAGGGTTGTCCTTGAGGAAGTTTCGGGCGTTCTCCTTGCCCTGACCGAGCTGATCGCCCTCGTAGGTGTACCAAGCACCGGACTT
>Ga0213875_10001871_pt1 | contig 13064 bp, 16 predicted proteins | sample BarmaccomBMRX_R8_FD_160105 | JGI IMG/M metagenome (GOLD analysis project Ga0213875, IMG submission 160105) | Root-associated microbial communities from Barbacenia macrantha in rupestrian grasslands, the National Park of Serra do Cipo, Brazil - RX_R8 | ecosystem: Host-associated > Plants > Roots... | reverse complement strand
CGCTGTTCGAGCCATTTAACTTATGTCGTTCTCCAAAATGGTGATGTAACCAGAGTCATCAGCCGCGAGTTCGACCTTATAACCCAGTCGTTCCTGAAGTTTGGCAGAACGTGGGTTGTCTAAAGCCGCACTGCCCACGAGGCGCTTGATCTTCAGTTCATCGAAGGCATAGCGAACCAGAGCCTGGGACGCCTCGAACGCATAGCCCTGGCCCCAGTATGATTTGCCGAGGGCAAAGCTGAGTTCGACCTCGACCTCGTTGAATATGGGGGCCGGATCATGTTTGAACCGAGCAAAGCGATTGACATAGCTTTCCAGACCAACAAAGCCAAGCAAGGTATCGGTTTGCCTGAGCACAACGGCCACGCGCCCAAAGCTGCTATATTTCCATTCCGCAATGCGGTAGTGCAACCATTCCTGGGTTTGCTCTCGCGTGCGGGTGCGGCCACAGTAGAAATGACAAACCTCCGCGTCCGAGAAAATCTCGCGGTATACATCTTCTAAATCGGAGGGCACGAACGGGCGCAACAGAAGCCGTGCGGTGACAATTGGTTGCATGATAAAGATTATAACGGGCACGATTAAGCTGCGCGCAGCGGCTCCACATCTAACTTATCCTCTGCCTGTCGAACAGACAGGGTGTCAACCCGGAACGTAGGGCTATAGGCGGTTGGTTGGAGCGCCCTGTTGGGCTGCGGTTAGTGCCCTGCCAGGCGATTGTTAAGGATGTTTGACAGGGCTTTGATTTTACGCCGATTGTCCGCGCCTGACCAGACTGTTCAGGAGCCTGCTGGCGAACCAGAGCAGTAAGCCGCCCACCGCCAAACTCACAATGACGAACACGCCCATCCCGCTGAAAAAGTGGAAGCTGGTCCCCAGCAGTTGGTAGCAGCCGGAGAGAATTGCCATGCAGCCGAGGAGGCCCAACAGCAGCCCTAAGACACCACGCACCATTGTCTCCGCCAATTGCAGAAACATCACCCAAACGTTTGCTCTCATCGCTTTCTCCTTTGGTTTGGACTCAACAGCGAGTATCATCCATCACATATATTGTCCTCGTATGCAGGTCTTTTAGCAGTTGCTTTTGGTCTTGGTTCAAGTGAGCTTCAATGAGCCGCAGACTTTGAAAGTCTTTCTCGCGCCACTGCTCGCGCGGAATCTCGTCCAGGTAGCCCAAAAACTCGAAATACATAGCTTCCCAACTGACACACCGGACATTGTAGCCTTCAATAACACCCTGTTTCTCGATGGGGCAGGAGCCGCCTGGAAAGTTCTCAAAACCATATTCACCGTTGGTCTCGAAACAAGGCTCGGAGTCTAGGAGCAGGCCGTTATGCCGTGACAGAAACCCATAGTCTGTGACTTCATGCCGGTTAAATCCCATTGTTGCGAGGAGTTCTCGATAAGCTGCCTTTTTATCACTGGCGAAGGCAATATCAATATCTTCGTGCTCCCTGGTGATGCTGCCGAGCCGCGCGTCAATCGCCCACCCATTCTCAAGCCAGAGCAGGATGCCCCGGCGTTCCGCTTCATCAAAGAGAGTCCGTATGACTGTCACACACTGAGATATTGTGTTCATACTCCTGTTATATTCTAACCTTGCGCATCCTATGCGGCTGCACGCCGCAGTCCAGTGCCCAACTCAGCCGCCGCCTGCCGAACAGACAGTGTGTAAACCCGGAACTTAGAGCGGCAGGCGGTCGGGTGCAGGGTCTTGTTCGCCTACTTCTGAATCGCCAAGCAATTCACTTGACCTGCCAAGACCTGACAGCACCTTGAAAATCAGCAGCAATAAGGTGGATGTTGTCGCGTGAAAACGCGATGAAGGTGATGTATCCCTTAGCCACCAATGTTTGTTGAAGTTCGCCGCTTTGAGCATCGTAAATTCTGATGCCGACGCCACTGCCGATAGCAACGAGCTTGCCATCCCCAGAGAGCGCTACGCTACCAGGACGGTTCGCTCCCCCAATGTTGGGCCGGGTTCGGATGCTCCCGTCGGCCACATTCCACAAAAGAGCTAATTCTGCCCCGACGGCTCCTAACACGCTGCCATCGGACGAGAAGAACAGTCCGGGAACCATCATTTGGTAAAACTCGCTCTTCTGCAAGCGACTACCCTGCTGGCCTGTCGCGGCATCCCACAGGCCAACGTAACCGCCTGCTCCCCAGGCGCGTCGGCCTGCTACCTGATTTTCGATGGAGGTATAGCACCCGATAGCGATACGCCTGCTGTCGGGCGCGAACCGCATGACAGCCGGATCACCAAGCACGAAGAAGGTATGCTGGAGCCTGGTGGTACGGGCACTGAGCAGTTGAATCATGCTCTGTGAGTTAGGGTCTTGCGGGTCAGCGTTGGCAGGCTTATTCACGCCTCCCCCAATAGCCAGGGTTTGTCCGTCTGGCGCATAGGCCACGGTTGTAGCAGGCGCTCTCTTGCCAGGCGCGTCGGGTCGGGCTGGTCGGATCGCCCGTAGGAATTTGCTGGTCTGTGCGTGCCATAGGCGCGTTGCGGCATCCGAGCACACTGCCGCGAGTGTCTGGCCATCGGGTGAGACAGCCATTTGGTTTATGCTATAGCCGCTGAGTCGCCATTCCCACACCAGCAGGGAGTGCCCTGAGTTCAACCGCCATACTTTAAGCCATCCTTGGTTGTGCGGATGATAGCTCTTTTGCTTGGAGTAAGACGCGAACAGCAGCGTTTGATCTGGTGACAGCGTAATAAAGTCGGCTCGTGGTTCAATAGTAGTAAGCATTTGCGCATCGCCGACCGCTTGCTCCCTGGGTGTATGGTCTGAGATTGTGTCATTCTGTGCAGATACGACAGAAGAGAGTATTATGAGCGAACTGATAAGGGTGATGACAAATGCACGGTGCTTCACGGGTCTCTGCTCCTATCCGGGTCAACTGTCAATAGAACGCTAAATTCAGCCGCGTTTGGAGGCGTAGCCAGGTGGAGCCGGAACCCATCCGTGGCACCGCTTGGTTGGGTGGTGGTTAGTTGTGTTAAGGCGGTGGGGCAGGTCGCTCGCGGTGCAGTAAAGCAGTGATTAAGCGAAACAGACCGAATAACAGTAAGACGACCGAGACGAACATCCACAGGGCCATTAATCCAGCCAGCACAACATTGGGGGAGGGGCGCATGGCTGTAATCAGCAGGCGTCCTACCACTTGCATGAGAACCGCCAGACCAATGCACAGTAAACCACTTTGCACTTTGTTCATGCTGCTGACACCTCTGGGATTGAGCCTAGCACATCCCTACACAATCTGCGCCGCCACACAACGCCCAATTCACCTGTTCTGGGAGGCTGAGGCACGAAGCCGGAAGGCATTGATTGCACCAACTGGTTGTGTGGCTTGTTAGGGTCATCACGCCCGCCAACAGTCGAACACCGACCAGCAGATGTCGTCTCTGAGCCGCTGGCTATCCAGAACAAGATCACGAATCGCCTCCGGCAACTGTTCGCGCTGCCACTGACACTCAATCCGGCCAGCGGTTTCCTGCTCACCTTGAGAGGCAGCCGCACGCGCGGCCTTGATCGCGTAGGCCGCAGCACCGAGATCGTGCGCGGCGACATGCGCCACCGCTGCCGCCTGGCCAGCAGAATACGCGGCGTGCCTGGCGGCTCCGCTCAAATCTCTTGCCGCAGCGTTGGCCGCGCCAGCCGCCGCACGCGCCTGAGACATTGTGATCTCGCCACGCACCCAGGCACGAGCCTGCTCGATGGCCTGACGTGGCCGCGTGTCGGAAGGTCGCTCCAACTCAAAGCGATGTAGAACGTGTTCGGCACACGCGGCTGCCCACAATGCGAGCAGTTGATGGTTCAAATCCGTGAGCGTCCCACCTCGGCGGATAGTGATGTAGCGAGAGTCACGGTTTTTGGGAAGAATCATGCTTTTTTATTGTGGCACGCAGTGAAGTTGCGCGCAAGCAGCCCAACGTCCAAGGCAGCCGCGCCGCAGGTGAAGCGTAGCGGAACCGGAGGTGCCAGTTGCATGGCCTGGTTGAGCCAATCTTAGATCACTTTTTACTACCCTGCCAACTCTGAGGATGAACCTCTAACTTAATTTGATGCAAATTGCCAATATGTGCCCGCTGTCTCTGATAATCCTGATAGTCCTCTGCAATGTGACAACAGAGGAGGCTCACCACCAAGCAGTGGATTGTCACAACTAATGAACGGGTATAACGCGGGAAGCATTTCGCCACGATGGTCTGGAGATAATCTACACCAATAATATAGAACAATGCCATTAATGCCCCGAATACGATTCCATAGAACCTACCAACTTCGGCACAGTCATCAGCAAAATCTCCATAGTCCAAATAGCCTCCTCCCGCATATGCCGCATAGTAGCCCAATAACCCCATCAACAAAGAGCCTAAAGCCATAACGAGGAGCGTTTTAACTAATACAGATGGCTTCACTAAGTTCCTTATTATATCTTTCTATTGCCTACAACGCCGCGCGCAGCCACCCAATACCAAAGTCAGCCGCGCCTGTAGTCGGGGTGCAACGGAACCGGAAGGCGTCGGTTGCACTGCCTGGTTGAGCCGCTGTATTTTCGCTTTGGCTGTTTTTTGAAATGAACGCGCTTCAAAAGTTCGTTCCAGGCCGCTTTGGTTTTGTCATCGTCTTGGAAATAGAGCGATGCTTCTTGCTTATTATGTATTTGGCCTATCACGATGTAAGAGACCGAATATTTTTTTCTCCCAGCGGTAAATATAAGTTCTTTGGCCTTTGTCATATCCTCATCTGTCATATGGTCTAAAGAAACAGTATAAGCAGGATACTTTCTCCAACGAGCCGGGTCATAATCACCATAGCTGCCAGCCCCGTAATGGTTGCCACCCTGCTCACCATATAATTGGGCAACGGTACTGTGAGTATCAGCATTCTGGTTCATCGCCTCAAACAGTTGGCGAGATGTAACGATGAATTTGTGAGGCCCATGAGCTGGGAAGTAATTGACTATAATATCGGCTTTGGCACGTTGCAGTTGTCGGTGAAATTCGATACCGGTAGATGTTATTTTGCTGCTCCAACCAGTCAGCAATGGCACCCAAAGATTTCCGATAAGAGCCGATTTAACCTGGTTTTGGGTGGCTGGAGACACTGGATGACCGGAGGCGAGTTTAGGATTTGTGGGTTGGCGAGTCGTAGGATTCTCCAACGAGTTGACTGGCGAAATTGGCAGAAGGGTAAGAGTAGTAATCAGACTGATAAAGATAGCTAACCCGACTCCATCTCGCCATTGAATTCTTATCATTGTCTGAGTCTCCTTCGCGCAGCGGCCCAACTATCAATTATAATGAATTTTTCAGTATAATATGGCAACCGGGCAGCACAAGCGGAACCGGACGACTGGTGGTCATGTTGCCGGGTGGCTGCCCCTGTAATCCTAGCTGGCAGCCGGGCAATTTTATGCTGCCAGGCGGAGGAATGGGGGCGTTGCGGGCAGCAGCACGGCGGCCCGTAAGGGAGGCAGCGTAAGGTGCAGTAGCCGCGTGGCACCGGTGGGGATGCGCTGGCCCGATAGACCATCTACCAGACCGCTCTGCATGACTACCCGGAAGGCACGGTTGGCGGGGAGTGGTATGTCGAGAGTCTGTGGCTTGTCGGAGCGGTTGATGGCCACGATGACACCCTCTCGATCCAGCGTGCGAGCATAGGCCAGGGTTTGGGCACGGTCATTGGTCATTAAGATTTGCGGGTCGCCCGCTTGCAGGGCGCGGCTGGCATTACGCAGGCGAATGAGCCGCTGGTAATAGCGCAGCATTGGGTTGTCGGGAGTCGCCCGCTGCCATTCCATGCCCCGCCGGTTATCGGGATCGTTGCCGCCTTGCATCCCCAGTTCTTCGCCATAGTAGATCGAGGGTGCACCCACCCAGGTGAACTGCACGGTGGCCGCGAGACGATCCAAGTCCTGGTTGTTGTGGCATAGGGTCAGGAAGCGCGCGGTATCGTGGCTGCTGAGCAGGTTCATCATGTTGCGCGAGACTTGCGGCACATAGCGATGATATAAATCCATTAACTGGCGCGTATAGGTGGAGGGCGGGATTTTGCCTTCCGCGAAGAAGTCGCGGTTGGGCCACAGAAATTCATAGTTCATCTTGGAGTCCCACTGGTCGCCGGTTAGCCAGGGGGAGCCATCGCCCCACGCTTCACCCACAATCCATATTTGCGGATCGAGACCCTTGACCCGTTGCCGCAGATTGCGCCAGAAGTGCATATCCACTTCGGTAGCAACATCGAGTCGGAGACCCGCCAGCGGCACCTGCTGTTTCCAGTAGTTGACGAGGCCCAGCATATAGTCGTTGGTAGCGGGATTGACCAAGTTTAACTTGGGCATGGAAGGGTAATTGTTCCAGGCTACATAGTTGGGATTGTTTTGCATCTGCACCGGATACGACTTGATGAAATACCAGTCTTTATAAGGTGAAGCGTCGCCCCGATTGCGAATATCCAGAAAGGGAGGAAAGGTCGTGGCCGTGTGATTGAACACAAAATCCATGACCGTGCGAATGCCGCGCGCCTGTAGCTCACGAGTCAGGGTTGCGAACTCGGCATTGGTGCCAAACTGCGGATCAACGGTGTGGTAATCTTCGGCATCATAGCGGTGGACGGAAGGCGATTTAAAGATGGGATTAAAGTAAACCGCCGAAATGCCCAGGTCAGTGAGATACGGTAAATGCTGGCGCACCCCAGAGACATCGCCGCCTAAGCGACTAAACCAACTGGGAGCGGCGTCCCACGGCTGCACATTCGGCGGGTCGTTGGTCTTATCACCATTGGCAAAGCGATCCGGGAAGATCTGATAAAAGACGGTGCCCTCCACCCAATCCGGCACCACAAACGGTTTGAACTCCTTCGCATTCAAGCGGAAAGGCCGAATCTCGCCCGGTGCGCCTAATCCATTCGTTCCAAACGCTTCCGTGCGCGGGCCATCTACCAACTCGAACTCATAAGTCAAATCGTGCCTGCGATCCCAGGGCACCTGCCCCGCATAACGTGCATATAAATCATTGGTAGCTACTACGGACATGGGGTAACGCTGATGGCCGCGCTTGAGCCACACCTGCTTTAAATCGCCGGGCCGCGCGCGCAGCGATAGCGTGAGCTGGCCCCGGTCGTAGTTAAGATCAGGCACCGTCGTGGGGTGCAGCAGGGCGCTGCGTGCGGTTATTCCATCGAGAGGACTGGCGGGGCGGGCATAATCGGGGGGAGCTAAGAGCAGCACTGAATTAATGTTGCCTTTGCCATCATCTTCGTTTTTAGTGGCCTGGGGATCGGTGATCCACGTCTCGCCATTAAGGATGAACTTATAGCTGTGCTTGCCAAAGGGCAGGTTGAGCGTCGTGTGCCAGGTCTTTCCTTGCGCATCGGAAAGCAGAGGATTCGCATGGCGATCCCAATTATTGAAGGTGCCCGCTACGGCAACGGAGTTCAGCTTGGTCGTTGAGGTGTAAACGAACTCGTGCCGCACCCCCGCCACAGATGCCCTCGCAGCAGACGCCACAGATGCCGCCACAACCTGCTGAACCGGCTGTTGCCCCGGAGCCTGTGCCTGGCTACAGACCGTGTCCGCCAGCACCATCAGGCAAACGCTGGCCAATCTCCGCCAGCACTGCCTGGGGGCTACAACTTTTCGCAACGAAGACCCTAACCTCACTCTCAATGCTCCTGTTTCGGGATGGCAGGGCCTTAGCCCAGTCTATAATGCCAGTTTAGCTGTCCCTGGCGACACGCTGCCCTTGAAGACACAGTGTAACGGAGCGGGCAGGCAGCGCGGGGGGTGGGCACGGGCGATGTCCCTGCTGCCGGGAAAGCACCGACCGAAACCCTTAAAGTACTGCTGGAACTCTTAAGAAGTTGTCAATATGCGCTAATTATGTTGCAGATGGGTGACTGACTGCTTAGAATATGATAGAAAGAAATTTAAAACGAGTTGAGGAAAGAAGTTCATGATACCAAAAAAGAAAATGTCGCCCTGGCTGGCTGTGGCTGGTTGTGCTGTGGCTATTCTGCCCGTAGTGGCCCTAGTGCCGGGCTGCGGCGGCAGCAGCAATTCATTGGGCGTGCCAACCACTAACGCTTTTGTCGGCCACTACAATGGAACTGCTGCGCTGTCTGGTGGGGAAACCGGGGTTCTGTCGCTGGATGTAAAAAGTGATACCACAGCTTCGGGCACCTTCACCGTGAATAATGGCGCCGCCTCCGTGGCGCGCGCAAGATTAGTGGCCGGGGGCAGTCATGCGGTGGGCACGCGGGCCGTATTAGGCATCGCGCAGCTAGCCGGGGCCATAGACACCAACTCCGGTGTCTTCCAAGTCACAGGCAGCATTACTTTAAATGGCGCGACGCAGACCATTGGTGTTACCGGCACCCTTCCCGTGGCGGGCGGCGCCCCCGGCACCTTCACTGTGCAAATCGGCAGCACCGGCACGACCTTCCCCGGCACCATTGCCGCACCCGCTGGGCCAACCCCGACCCCTGGCGGCACACCCGGCAGTGCCACGCCCACTCCAGGCGGGACACCCGGCAGCAAGACACCAACCCCCGGCCCAACCGTCACGCCGACCAAGCCCGGCCTGACGCCCACGCCCAAAGTCACGCCCACGCCAAAGACGACGCCCACGCCGAAGACGACACCGACGCCCAAGGCAACGCCCAAAGTGACACCGACTCCCCAGGCGACGCCTAAAGTCACTCCAACGCCGCAAGCGACCCCTAAAGTGACACCGACGCCCAAGCCAGCAGCCACCACCACGCCCATTCCTCCGGGCCAGGGCTAATGCAGAGGAGGGGGAGAGTGGGGGAAGGGGAGAATACGCTTCCCCCTCTCCCCCTCTCCCGTTCCACGGACTGAATGCTCAGCGAATAAAGCAGGACACTAGGCGGGGCATCCCGTCAACTTCCTGAGCCAACTGGAGATGCACCCCGGCGGCTGTAATCAAGTAGACGTTGTCCGCCAGGCCGGGCACGGGAGCCGTGGTGTAGGTGATGTCATTGGCCGCCAGTTCTTTTTGAAGTTCGATCAATGAGGGTCTGTGCTTTAGCAGCCAGAAGTCTAACTGTTGGCTAACCCCGTGGTGTGGGGCAGCGAAGTCGTCTATGAATATCATCGCCACAACGTCTTCGTTGTCGCTAAAGTAAATCTCGATACTCCCATATTTCCAGATCACCGGTCGCCGCTGTTGGTTCAGCATGGCGCTCCAATCCTCTGGCTGCCCCAAGTGACGTTCAACCTCGGCACGACCCATCTTTAAATGAACGGGGCCAAGCGATCCAGTTTTTAAGAAGTCTTGCATGGAAATGAGCATGATATCCACCATACAAGTTTAATATCAAGTTTAATATAATGCCCCAACGCTGCTTTGAGCAGTGGCTTAAACTTTGAGCAGTAGCTTAAAGCCTAACCGCAAGCGGTCGGCTGTATGGCCTGGTGAGAGTGTTGTTAAACGGTGTAAAGTCTGCGCTCCGTTGTCCACAGCTTCCTGACAGCGTGGCGAGCCTTACGGCCCTTGCTCCGTTTTCCAAACCAGCGCCGCAATGCTAGACGTGAAATCATTGTCCAGGAAGCCGGGTGCAAAGCTTGGTAGGGATGACTGACGCCGCCCGCCCCTAAAGGAGCGGGCTGGATTGAGAAGCCCGGTAAACCGGGCTAACGAGGATTGCTTACAGGCCCGTTCACGGGTCTTACCCCTACCAGCCCACTCCTTTAGGGGCGGGTGCCATGCCCGATTGTTTCAAAACTGCCATTCCCTGCCTGTAGCCAAGTAAGTGCCCTTTATCTCATCAGCCTCTTCCCGCCCAGCATTACTTACTTGACGTAGAAGTGTTGGAAGGTGCTGCCCGCGATTTTGTCGCCGTCTTTGTAAGCCTCGACGCTCCAGAAATACTGATCGGGTGGCGGTGGGGTTTCCAGCTTATAGGACGTGCCATTGACGCTGATAAAGCTCAGCAAGGGGTCCTTGGCCTTGAGGCCCTTGAGGTAGACATGATATTCCTGAGCTAAGGGGTTGGGTTTCCATTGCAAGGTGAGACCCGCGCCACTGACACTCGCGTTGGGCCGGGGATTAACTATCTCGACCGTGTTGGAGCCAGCTTGCCCGGCGACTTTGAAGATCGAGGCGGCGGCGGTTTCGGCAATCTTGGTGCCTTCGCCATTGAAGGCTTCCACTTTCCACTCATAGTCACCATTGAGCAGTGGCTTTTCAGGGGCCGTGGAGGTCTCACTCGTATCCATTGTGGTCGGGGTTCCGCCGCCCTGCTTGGTCTGCACCGATACTGTATATTTAGTGGCGTCGGGATAGGCTTTCCAGGTGAGTTTGGGTTGGGCGGCTTTAACGGTGCTGCCGTTTTTGGGCGATATCGTTTGTAAATCGGTTTTCCAGAGATTAACCGTGCGCACCGGGAGCGACTCATCTTTTTCGACCTTGAACTTCGCCGCTGACAGGATGCCCGCTGTCGGGTAGATAAAATTATTGGTGGTGAAGATGCGCACGGCCAGACTATAATCGCCGGGCTTCACCTTATCTATGATATAGTAGCCATTTTTATCGGTTTTACCGCTAAAGGTTTGGCCCGTGCAGCCTCCGACCAGGCCAATGTCCTGACACAGCCTGACTTCAATGTTGGGTGCGCCTTTGCTGTCGAAGAGGACGCGCCCAATGGCATTGCCGAACCCCGCTGGTGGCTTACGTTGCGGCGCGGCAGCGGCGTCGGCGCTCGTCGTGTCCGGCGGCTCAGCCGCTGTCGTTGGGGAGGCCGCTGGCGCGGACGCTGACTTGCCTGAAGTTGATGTTGTTGAGGTGGACGAAGTCGTTGAAGTGGACGAAGTCGTTGAATCCGCAGGCGGCGCAGACGACGAACCACAGCCACTCAAAACCACGACACCCATAACCGGTAGCCCCACCGGGAGCAGATGCCAAGCGCGAAATTTCATCATAGCGATATTGTGCCACAAGTTGCGCTTAATTTGCAAATCCAGACAGGGGCGACATTCGACGCTGCAAAGCAAGGCAGCGCAATAGGAAAGGCAGTAGTGGCTCAAGATGGCTCAACCATCGTCTACTAAATGGGGTGAAGTCCAGGGCCAGCCTTGTTGTTTGGAACGACGTTTAAAGTCTTTAGGCGGGTAGTCTTGCCGCGTAATTTACCTGTTGACTTATGGATGACCCGTACCGGGATTGACAGTGCCTCACGCCTCATCCAGCATCTCAATGCGGTGGATATGGCGACCACCCTCGAAGGGCGTATCGAGCCAGACGCGCACAATCTCAAGAGCCAATTCTTCCGAAATCATGCGTTGCCCGATGGAGATCACATTAGCGTCATTATGCTGGCGTCCCAGGCGGGCGGTCTCCAGGTTCCAGCACAGGGCGCAGCGCACCTTCTTGACGCGATTCGCGGCCATCGCCTCGCCATTGCCAGAGCCGCCCAAGACCACGCCGCGCTCAAACTCGCCACGCGCCACGGCTTCGGCCACGGGGCGGATGAACCGTGGATAATCTACCGGGGGCGTTGCGGCATAAGTGCCAAAATCCTGCACCTCGTGGCCCAGGCTGGTGAGCAACTCCCGAATTTTTTCCTTGTAGGCAAAGCCCGCGTGATCGGAGCCAATCGCAATCTTCATAATGTAGTGAGGATACCGTTTCACGGCGTGCGGGGCAAGGCGGGCCAGCAGGGTGCGATGAAGCATAAAGGCGGAAGGATGAAAAGGCAAGGCCGCGCTGTCAATCTATCGAATGCCCTCTTTTGATGCTAACCATGCCGCGGCCCTTGGGTTGCCCCTAGCCCCTTTCCTCTACACCTTGTGTTCTACTGTGCCCAAGGCAGCGCGGCACGCAATAATTCATGGCAGGACATGTTGGCTGCGGTGCAGCGACGCGGCTCGCCCTTTTGCACCGTATTGATGGATAGCTGGTATGCGGCTCAAGCAATCATGCGTGCCATTGATGCCTTGGGCAAAATCTACTATTGTCCCCCTCAAGCGCAACCACTTGGTCAACCTCATCGGCCAACCCGGAGCTAATCAACCCGTAGACCAACTGCTCTGGAGGAAGCTGAGGCGGCCACAGGTAAACTGGTGCATCTCAAGGCTTTCTCTAGAAATCAACTGCTGCGACTGTTCCGCATCGCAGTGTCTTCTCATCAGACGGACTGGATGGTGAGCAACATCTGGCTCAAGATTCGGCCCAAGTCACTCAAGAGGTGAGTGCCTTGCGCTGGAAGATTGAGCAGTATCATCGGGAAGTTAAACAGCTAACGGGCATTGAACACTGTCAGCGTCGTAAAGGTCGCATTCAGCGCAACCACATTGCCTGTGCTTTGCTGGTGTGGACATGCCTCAAGCACCTGGCTTATCACAGCGGCCAAACCAGCTATCAATTGAAACGAGGGCTGTTGTCGGATTATCTGATCCAACAGCTTAACAACCCCTCGCTGCGTATGGTCTTTGCTGTGGCCTTTGCGTAAGTCCTATTGTTAATCTTACGGCCTCAAATCGCGGCACGCCAGCTCCCGAACGTCCAAATCAGCCGCGCCGGAAGGCGGAGCGAGGCACGGGCGGAGCCTGGAGGCGTCGGGTGGAGCGCCTGGTTCGGCGGCTGTTGCTTAAGAAGAGCCGTATTCTTTTTTGAGCTGTGCAAATCTTCTGGTGCGTCAATCCATTCTTCACTGAAGCCACAGGAGCCACACAGGTAGCGGGTGACTTTAACGGTACCGAATCCCACATGAATATCGTTACCGCCTCCATAACCGCCAGTTCGCCCTTCGATGCACATAATCTCCTGTGAACTGCATTTAGGACAGGTATGGGTGTTTTTCATAGCTCTCAGTTTACCGTTATGACGCGCAGCAACCAAGCCGCGCGCCGCCGAACGACCAAATTCACCCGACCGCTGAAGGCGGAGCGCCGAAGGAGCGGAGCCGTAAGCGGTCGGGTGCAATGATTTGTTGTGCTGCTTCTGAGGCTTTGTTGCATGAATAAGGGGTTAAAGTAATGCCCTTGGCTCCTGGTGGATTAATGGACAGCATAACTCTCCGGCATTCCTAAAG
>Ga0213875_10001870_pt1 | contig 13068 bp, 10 predicted proteins | sample BarmaccomBMRX_R8_FD_160105 | JGI IMG/M metagenome (GOLD analysis project Ga0213875, IMG submission 160105) | Root-associated microbial communities from Barbacenia macrantha in rupestrian grasslands, the National Park of Serra do Cipo, Brazil - RX_R8 | ecosystem: Host-associated > Plants > Roots... | reverse complement strand
AGCTGACCAGCCAGGCCAAGGGGGGCCAGCCCAGCCGCAGCCATCCCCGCCCAGCCCGCGCCAGCGACACCTTACACACCCGCCGCCCCTCAACCAATTCAGCAACAGCCCGTCTGGCGCGCTGGAAGTGGGGTTTCACCGCGTTTGGAGCGGCGGCGGGCGGAGCGGAGCAGCGGCGGGCGGGGGGCGGGGGCGGCCGGGGCGGCAACGGGCGGCGGGGGCGGTCTCGCGGTGGAGGGCGTGTCTCGGGCGGACGGTGGGTGAATTCTGGATGACGCTGCTAAGTGAGGGCTGAAATCTTTTGACAGTGTCTTTTAAAAGGATGTAGCTTCTGGATGAACGTAACTGTCGAAGGGATGTGAGCGTCATGGCGGAGAACTCGACCCGCAAGTGGTGGGCCCTGATCGCCATCGCCGCGAGCGTGCTGGTTGTCGGGCTCGACCTCACCGTGCTGAACCTGGCGCTGCCGACGATCGCGACCGATCTGCACGCCTCGACCAGCGACCTGCAGTGGTTCTCGGACGCCTACAGCCTGGTACTGGCGGCCGCGATGCTGCCCGCGGGCCTGCTCGGCGACCGGCTGGGCCGCAAGAAGGTGCTGCTGGTTGCGCTGGTGCTGTTCGGGGCGAGCTCGGCGGCTTGTGCGTATTCGGTCGGGACGGGTGAGCTGATCGCGGCCCGGGCCGTGCTGGGCATCGGGGCGGCGGCCATCTTCCCGCTGTCGCTGGCGGTGATCCCCGTGCTGTTCGCGCCGGAGGAGCGGCAGAAGGCGATCGCGGTGATGGCGTCGGCCACGTTCGTCAGCTTCCCGATCGGGCCGATCGTGGGGGGCTACCTGCTCGACCACTTCTGGTGGGGCTCGGTCTTCCTGATCAACGTGCCGGTGGTCGTGCTGGCCCTGGTCGCGGTGGCCCTGCTGCTGCCCGAGTCGCGCAGCGCCCAGCGGCCGAACGTCGACGTGCTCGGCGTCCTCGCCTCCAGCGCCGGGCTGACCGGGCTGACCTACGGGTTCATCAAGGCCGGCCAGGACGGCTGGACCGACGCGGCCGCGCTGGCCACGATCGCCGCTGGTGTCGTGGTGCTGGGTGTGTTCGTGACCTGGGAGCGCTGGCTGACCGCGCGGGCGGGCCGGATCCGGCCGCTGATCGAGCTGCGGCTGTTCCGCTCGGCCGGGTTCACCTGGGGCACGACCCTGGCCACGCTGGTCTCGTTCGCGATGTTCGGCATCTTCTTCGCGATGCCGCAGTACTTCCAGGAGGTCCGCGGGGCGGACGCGATGGGCAGCGGGCTGCGGCTGCTGCCGATGATCGGCGGCATGGTCATCGGCATGATCGGCAGCACCCGGCTTGCCTCGCCCCGCAAGGCTCCGGACGGCACCGCGAGCGCGCCGCTGGCCAGCGTCAAGCTGCTGGTCACGCTGGGATTCACGATCATGGCCGGAACGCTGGCGGTCGGCGCCACCACCACGATTAGCAGCGGCACCGGGTTCGCGGCGGCGTGGTTCGCGGTGTTCGGGCTCGGGCTGGGTCTGGCCATGCCGCAGACCATGAACGCGGCCCTGTCCGCGCTGTCGGTCGAGCGCAGCGGCTCGGGCTCGGCGCTGATCTCGGCGCTGCGCCAGGTCGGCGCCACCATCGGGGTCGCGGTCCTGGGCACCGTGCTGGACACGGTGTACCGCGACCACCTGGTCACCAGCCACCTGCCCGCCTCGGTCGCGACCGCGGCCCGCAGCAGCGTGGTCGAGGGCGTCGCGGTCGCGCACAAGGTCGGCTCGGCGGCGCTGCTCGACTCGGCCCGGCACGCGTTCGTGCAGGGCCTGGACACCATGCTGTGGGTCTGCGGCGGGATCGCGCTGGTCAGCGCCGTCCTCGCGCTGATCTTCCTGCCCCGCCGCACCGACGGCGCCGGGATGGCCGGGCCGGGCACGGACGGCGCCGGCGAAGGCGCGGCCGCCACGGCGGCGAAGGCCTCGCCGGCTAGCGGTGAAACCGCCGCCGAGCGGGCACAATTGGAGGTGTGACCGACATGCTCCGCACCGCCGAGGACCAGCAGGCGGGCCTGCGCGAGCGCAAGAAGGCCAGGACGCGTGCTTCCCTGCGGGAGCACGCGCTCCGGCTGTTCCGCGACCAGGGCTACCAGGCCACCACGGTCGAGCAGATCGCCGCGGCCGCCGAGGTGTCGCCGAGCACGTTCTTCCGGTACTTCCCGACCAAGGAAGACGTGGTCCTGCAGGATGACATGGACGTCCGGATGGTCGAGGCGCTCGAGCAGCAGCCGGCCCAGATCGGGCCCATCGCGGCCATCCGCGCGGCCATGCGGCAGGTGCTCGGCTCGGCGGCCCGGGACGACCGGGACATGTTCCTGGAGACGGCGGCGCTGTCGATGGCCGTGCCCGAGATCCGGGCCCGGGCCTACGACGAGTTCGCCCGGGCCATCACGGGATTCAGTGAGGCGCTGGCCAAGCGGTCCGGCCGCCCGGCGGATGACCTGGCCGTGCGCACCGCCGCCGGGGCGGTCATCGGCGTGGTGATGTCGATCACCATGCCCTGGCACGAGCAGCCGGTGGACCACGCGAGCATGGAGCAGATGTTCGCGCAGATCGACCAGGCGCTCGGGCTGCTCGAGGCTGGCCTGCCGCTGTAGCGGTCCCGCCCGTGGCAGGATTTCGGCCATGTACCGTGGCTTGTTGGAGTCAACGGCGCTGGGGTCGCACTGGCGTCGTGAAGTGCTGCGCACCAGCTTGTGGTTCGTCCCGGCGATCGAGGTCGTGGTGGCGATCGCGCTGTTCATCGGCACGCTGGTGGCGGACCGGGCCGCCTACCGCGGCGACTTCGGCCTGCCGGGCTGGGTCATCAGCGGCAGCGCGGACGCGGCCCGGCAGATCCTGACCACGATCGCCGCCGCCATCATCACGGTGGTCGGCGTGGTGTTCTCCATCATCCTGGTCACGCTGACGCTGGCCTCGACCCAGTTCGGGCCGCGGATGCTGCGGAACTTCATCCGCGACCGCGGCACCCAGGTGACGCTGGGCACGTTCGTGGCCACGTTCGTCTATGCGGTGCTGGTGCTGGCCGCGATCGGGACCGGCGCCCACGGCGACTTCGTACCGCACATCAGCGTGACGGTCACGCTCGGCCTGATGGTGGCCGACCTGGCCGTGCTCATCTACTTCATCCACCACACCGCGGTCTCGATCCAGCTGCCGCAGGTGATCGCCAGCATCGCGGCCGACCTGACCGAGGCGATCAGGGAGCAGGGCAGCGGGAACACCGAGCCGCATCCGAAGGCGGGGCCGACCGCGACCGAGCTGATCGGCCGGGCCGAGGCCGAGGGCACCGTCCTGCTCGCGCCGGGCAGCGGGTACCTGCAGTTCATCAAGCACCAGGAGCTGGTCACGCTGGCCGCCGGGGCCGACGCCGTGATCAGCCTGGACCACCGGCCGGGCCACTTCGTGGTGCGCGGGCAGCGGTTCGCGACGGTCTGGCCGGCCGAGGCGGCGCCGCTGGTCCGCCAGGCGCTCGGGCGGGCCCACATCGTCGGCCCGTACCGGACGCTGACCCAGGACGTCTCGTTCGGCATCGACCAGCTGGTGGAGATCGGCACCCGGGCCCTGTCCCCCGCGGTCAACGACGTCTTCACGGCCCTGACCTGCATCGACTGGCTGAGCGAGAACCTGTGCAAGATCGTGGCCCAGTGGCATCCGGCGCGTGTGCACCGCGACCCCCGGGGCTACATCCGGATCATCGCGGCCGAGCCCAGCTATGACCGGCTGGTCCAGCGGTCCTTCGAGAAGGTGCGGCAGTGCAGCCTGGGCCAGCCCGCGGTGATGATCCGGCTGCTCGAGGCGCTCGCCCGGATCATGGCCGAGACCACCAGCGAGGGACAGCGGCGGGTGCTGCTGGACCAGGCGGCCATGATCGAGCGGGCGTGCGAGCGCTCGGTGCCCGAGGCCGCCGACCGGGACGACATCCACCGCCGCTACGAGGCGGTGCTGACGGTGGAGGCCCGGCTGGCCGCGAGCGGGTCCTGAGCCACGCGGGGCTGCTACTGACCCTTACGCCGGCGGAAGTACCGCATCAGCCTGCGAATGAGGTAGATCACGTGCTCACCTCCTTCGAGGGTGGTGCCGGGCACGGCGTCCGGGCGGGCCGGGGTGCGCTGACCCGGTGCGGCTCCCACTGGAAGGTGGCGCCGGCGACGACCAGCCCGGCGACCGCCCACAGGGCGAGCACGACGAGGTCGCGTGCGGGGAGCAGGGGCTGGCCCGCGGTGTGCCCGAGAACGGAGGATACCGCGTGGACGAGCGGCTGGGCCGGCAGGTAGGTGGCGAAGGTGGCCAGCCAGTGGGGTTCGTCGATGGACCCGAAGATGCCGGAGATGACGATGACCGGGAAGTAGGTGAGGATGAAGGTGGGAGGGGCCGCCTCGATGGTGGGGACCACCGCGGTGAGGGCGGTGGCCAGGGCGGCCCAGGCGAACGCGCCGATGGCATCCGCCGGGCGCGATGCAGCCGGCCATGGCCGGCTTTATCGAGGACGGCCTGCTCGACAAGCACATCCGGCGCGGCAGGCGCGTCTACGGCGAGCGCCGCGACTTCCTGACCGAGGCGCTGGGGTCCGGGGCGCTGGCCGACTGCCTGCAGGCCCGGGCCGTCAGCGCCGGCCTGCACATCACCGCCGTGCTGTGGGGCGGCCCCGGCGAGGACGAGGTGCTGCAGGCCGAGGCCAGGCACGGTATCGCCACATCCGGCCTGCGCGACTGCTTCGGCACCAGGCCGGCCCAGCCGGGCATCCTTACCGGGTTCGGCCGGATCAGCGCCGCTGACCTGCCGGCCGCGGTGCGTGCGCTGAGCGGGTACTCACCCCCTGAGCACGCTCGCGCGACATGGCGCTGAGAAATTTCCTCGCCGCGGTGTCGGATACGGCGCTCGGCCGTTCGTGAAACCGGTGAAGATGCCAGAAGGCATCGCGAAACGGAGGCTGATCGTGAAGTACGTCATTCTGCTCCTGAACACCGAGGCTGGCCGTTCCCTGTCGCCGGAGGACATGCAGTCGTGGTACGCCGAGGTCGGCGCGTGGTACGAGAAGGCCGGCGGCGGTTCGGGCAAGCTCATCGAGGCGGGCTACCAGCTCCAGCCGACCTCCACGGCCAAGACGGTGCGGGCCGGCGGCGTCACCGACGGCCCGTTCATGGAGACCAAGGAGGCCCTCGGCGGGTTCTCGGTGCTGGACACCGACACCATCGAGGAGGCGGCCGAGATCGCCAGGACCTGGCCGGGCGTGGACCGGGGCTGGATCACCGTCGAGGTCCGGCCGATCGTGGAAATGTAAGACGGGTAAGGCTTCGTGGGCAGGTAAGGGCTCAGAACGCCAGGCGGCGGGCGAGGAGCTCGCGCTCGGCCGGGTTGCCGGCCAGCGCGAGCGCTCGCTCGCTGGCCGCGGCGGCCTCCTCGTCGCGGCCAAGGCCGGCCAGCAGGCCGGCCCGCAGCGCGTGGAAGAGCCGGTAGCCGTCCAGCTCGCCGGCCAGCGGGGTGATCTCGGCCAGGGCGGCCTCGGGGCCGAGGACATACCGGGTGGCGACGGCCCGGTTGAGCAGGATCACCGGTGACGGGGTCATGGCCTGGAGCCGGTCGTACAGCAGCCGGATCTGGGGCCAGTCGGTACGCTCGTAGTCGGGGGCCTGCGCGTGCAGCGCCGCGATAGCGGCCTGGACCTGGTAGGGACCAGGCCCGCGGAGCACCAGCGCGCGGTCCAGCAGCCGGGTGGCCTCCTCGATCAGCGGCCGGTCCCACCGGCCGCGATCCTGGTCGGCCAGGCGGACCAGCCTGCCCCAGCCGTCGAACCTGGTCGCGGCGCGCGATTCGTGCAGCAGGAGCAGCGCGAGCAAACCCAGCACCTCGGGCTCGCGGGGCATCAGCCGGTGCAGCAGCCGGGTCAGCGCGATGGCCTGCACGGCCAGGTCGCGCCGGGCGGGCTCCCGCCCGGCGCTGGCCAGGTAGCCCTCGTTGAAGACCAGGTACACCACGGCCAGTACCTCGGCCAGCCGGTCCGCCAGCTGATCGGGGTCGGGTACCCGCAGGTCGGCGTGCGCGGTCTTCAGCGCCTTGCGGGCCCGCAGCAGGCGCTGCGCCATGGCGGGCTCGGCGACCAGGAAGGCGATAGCGATCTCCGCGGTGGTCAGGCCGCAGACGGCACGCAGGGTCAGCGCGATCTGCGACTCGCGCGGCAGCGTGGGGTGGCAGCAGCCGAAGATCATGCCGAGCAGGTCATCGCCGGCGCTGTCGGGATGCAGCTCGGTGGCACCCGCCATCTCGGTGGCGGCGACCAGGGCTATCCTCTGCTCTCCGGCCCGGTACCGGCGCAGCCGGTCGATGGCCTTGCGCCGGGCCGTGGTGGCCAGCCAGCCACCAGGGTTCGGCGGGACCCCGGTCTCACGCCAGTGCTCGATGGCCTCGACAAAGGCGTCCTGCACGGCGTCGGCGGCCAGGCCGACGTCGCCGGTCCGCGCGGCAAGCGCGGCCGTGATCCGGGCCGCGTCGTCGCGGTAGACCCGCTCGAGTGCCGGGTCGTCCACGCGGTCGTCGAGGGTAACGGCGGTCAGGCGCCGGTGAACTTCGCCGGCCGCTTCTCGGTGAAGGCCCGGACGCCCTCGGCGAAGTCGGCCGAGGCCCCCATCTCCTGCTGGATCCCGGCCTCGAATTCGAGCTGGTCCTCCATGTGCTCGTACAGCCAGTGGTTGAGCTGGCGCTTGGTACCCGCGTAGGACCTGGTGGCGCCGGCCGAGAGCCGGTCCAGCAGGGCGCTGGTGCGCGCGGTGAACTCTTCGTCGGGGAAGACCTGGTTGATCAGGCCCCAGTCCAGGGCCTTGGGCGCGGCCAGCCGCTCCCCCAGCATGGCCAGCTCCGCGGCCCGCGCGAAACCCACCCGGGACGGCACGAACAGCGAGGAACCGCCGTCGGGCACCAGCCCGATGTTGACAAAGGCCAGCTGGAAGTACGCCGACTCGGCGGCCACGACCAGGTCGCAGGCCAGCGCCAGGGACAGCCCGATACCCGCGGCCGGCCCGTTCACGGCGGCGATGACCGGCTTGGGCATCCGCCGGATGCCGGTGATCAGCGGGTGGTAGCGCTCGGTCAGGGCCTTGTACACGTCGACCCGGCCGTCGCCGGACTCCTCGGCGGCCTCCTTCAGGTCGGCACCGCTGGAGAAGGCCCGGCCGGCGCCGGTGATGACGATGGCCCGGATATCCGGATTCTCGGCGACCTCGGTGACCGCTTCGCGCATGTCGACCGCGAACTGCCGGCTCCAGGCATTCATCCGGTGCGGCCGGTTCAGCTCGATCGTGGCGCCCGCGCCCCGGCGGTAGAGGTTGACCGTCTCGTACTGGCGATACAGCTCGTCATCACTCACGCCGGCCATGCTAACAGGAGGCGGACCGCGGTTTAGGTAGGCCAATAGGCATTAGTACCGATGCCAGGAGGCGCCGCAGGCCCCATCATTGTGCTGCGCGTGCTATGCGCACCACGGGGATACACCGATCTCGCACGCACGGGGAGGGGGCGGCCGATGCCAGGCGACGGGCCACTCTCCGCCGCCGACCTGACCCCAGGCGGGCTCACCGGCCGGGCCGCGGACACGGCGGCCCTGCGGCTCATGCTCGACGACAGCAGGCTGGTCACGGTGACCGGGCTGCCCGGGGTGGGCAAGACCGCCGTCGCCCTGGAGGCGGCCCTCACGGCCGCGGGCGAGTTCGCCGACGGCACCCTGCTGCTGCGGCTCGACGGGCTGTCGGACGAGGCGCTGCTGCCGCACACCATCGCGGCCGTGCTGCAGCTGGCGGACGATTTCAGCAGCAGCCGCCTGGAGGTCCTGGTCGACCAGCTGCGCGACCGGCACATGCTGATCATCCTGGACACCTGCGAGCACGTGCTCGGCGCGTGCACAGCCCTGGTCGCGGCGCTGCTGACGCCATGTCCGAAGATCAGCGTCCTGGCCACCAGCCGGGAGCCGCTGCGGGTGCCGGGAGAGTCGGTGGCCGTGATCCACCCGCTCCGGCTGGCGGACGCGATGACGCTGTTCGGCGCGCGGGCGGCGGCTGCCGGGATCGAGATCGGGCCGGAACACCGCGCCACCGTGGCCTCGATCTGCGTACAGCTCGACAAGCTGCCGCTGGCGATCCAGCTGGCTGCGGCTGGGCTGGCTGATGCTGGGCTGGCTGATGCTGGGCTAGCTGACACTGGGCTGGCTGGGACGGGGGCGCCGGGCCAGCCAGTGAGCCAGCTCCTGGCCGAGCTGCTCGGCCGGCTGGAGCGCGGCGAGGACGTTCCCGGTGCACCAAGGCCGGCCGGGACCAGGCAGCACACCATGCGGACCGCGATCGGGTGGAGCCACGAGCTGTGCACGCCGGGCGAGCGGCTGCTGTGGGCCCGGCTCTCCTTGTTCCCCGGGCCGTTCTCGCTGCGCGACGCGCAGGAGGTGTGCGCCACCAGCCAGCTGCCCGACGGGGCGATCGAGGCCGGGCTGGCACTGCTCACCGAGCGGTCGGTGCTGCTCGTGGACGACCGGTCCGGCGACGGGCCGCGATACACCCTGCCGGTCACGCTGCGCGCCTACGGCCGCCAGATGCTGCGCCGCCTGGGCCAGGAAGAGGAGTTCGCGGACCGGTACCGGCGCTGGCAGGACCGGCGCCGCCCGCGCCGCGGCGCGGCGACGGGACCCTAGCGGCCTGGGCGTGTCGGCACAGTGCCGCTTCGCCTGCTGGCATCGAGGCACGCACCGCGGAAACGGACTTCAGCCCCACCGGAACTATCAGTACCGCCGGCGACGGTGTCACGGGGCGCATCGAACGCTATGAAACCCGACGCTCATGTCGTTCCAGCGCACTGGAAGTCGGGTTTCATGCGGTTCGGCATCGGCTTAGCTTCATGATCAACTTGAGCGAGGGACCTAAGTCCAGTCGGCACGTCGCGGCCGGGCAGCCATACCGTGTGCGAAATAGCTGCGAAACAACCGCCATAAGTTCCCGGTTTGCCGCAACGCGTTGTGTTTGGCTGACTACAATCGATCGCGTTCCCTCCCAGAGAGTCCGCCATGGCAATTCCGGCCTCCACACTCGTCGGTCGGCTATATGTAGAGTCCCGCCACCTGCCCGCCATCCAGGGCGGCGGCGGGGATATTCACGACGTGATGGCCACGCCGTTCGGCGTCCGGCTGCTCATCGGTGACGTGATGGGCACCGGCCCGCAGGCCAACCGGACCGGCCTGGCCGTCCTGAATGCCTGGCGCGAGCTGGCCTGCACCGAGCCGAGTCTGGCCGGCGTCGCAGTCCGGCTGCACGCCATGATCGCGCGCTCGGACGACCCGGAGCGCTTTGTCACCGCGCTGCTGGCCACCTTCCCGGAGCCCGCGGCGCCCGGCCTGGCCGGGTCCCTCCGCAGCCAGGGAGGACCACGCGACGGCGGCTCATGGGCCGAGCTTGTCTGCTGCGGGCATCCTCAGCCGCTGCTGCTGCGGCACGGGACCGCGGCCTTCGTCGAGCCCTACGCCGCGCCGCCGCTCGGCCTGCTCGATCTGGCCGACGGGTGGTGCCGGGCCAGCATGATCCCGGTCGGCGCGGGTGACCAGCTGCTGCTGTACACCGACGGCATCTCCGATGCCCGGGATGAGCGTGGCCGTTTCTTCCCGCTGAGCGAGGTCGTCAGCGAAACCCTGCGGCGAGACCCGTCCGCGAGCCCGCACCTGCTCGACGCCCTGGTAACCAGCCTGGGCGCGCACGCCGGCGACCGTGCGTCGGACGATATTCTCCTGCTGCTCGTGACGCTGAGGTTACCGGCCGGTTACCTGGTAGCGTGCCTGTATCCCGACCTGCGGCGAGGTGGGCATGACGCTAGGGTTAACGAGGCACCGCCCCGGAGAGCTGCCCGCCGAGGTAACCAGGTTCGTCGGGCGCCGACGCGAGCTTGCCGAACTGTCCGGGTTGCTGCGCAGCGCCCGGCTGGTCACCGTCATCGGCCCCGGCGGGGTCGGCAAGACCAGGATCGCGCAGCGGGTGGCGGCACAGCTGGCGGGCGAGTTCAGCGACGGCGCGTGCCTGGTCGAGCTGTCCGGGCTGCGTGATCCCGAGCTGCTGCCGGACACCGTGGCGGACTGCCTCGGGCTGCCAGGGGCCGAGGGCAGGCCACAGCTTGACCTGGTCATCGACTATCTCCGCGACCGCAGCAAGCTGCTGATCCTGGACACCTGCGAGCACCTGATCGACGCCTGCGCCATGCTGGCCGAGGTCCTGCTCCGGACGACCGGCACCACCGTGCTGGCCACCAGCAGGCAGCCGCTGACCGTACCGGGCGAGCACACCTGCTCGATCCCGCCACTGCCGGTGCCGGCCCCGGACTCGCTCACCGCCGGGCAGGGCGACGCGGTGGAATTGTTCGCCCGGTGCGCCGCGGCGGCCGTGCCCGGCTTCGCCGTCACCGATGCCAACCGGGCCGACGTGGTCCGGCTCTGCCAGCGCCTGGACGGGGTGCCGCTGGCCATCGAGCTGGCCACGGTCCGGCTCCGGGCCCTGCCGCTCGGGCAGCTGACCGCACGGCTGGAAGACAGGTTCCGGCTGCTCACCGGCGGCCGGCGCGCGGCTCTGCCGCACCACCAGACGATGCGCGCCGCCACCGAATGGAGCTATGACCTGTGCTCTCCCGCCGAGCAGCTGCTGTGGGAGCGGCTGACCGTGTTCGCGGGCTCCTTCGACCTGGAGGGCGCCGAGCAGGTGTGTGCCGGGGCGCCGCTGGCCGACGGCGACATCCTGTCCACCCTGATCGGGCTGATCGACAAGTCGGTGGTGCTCCGGGTCGACGACGACGAGACGCGTTACCTGCTGCTGGACACGATCAGGGAGTTCGGCGCGGAGAAGCTGGCCGGGCAGAGCGAGCTGGCCGCGCTGCGAGACCGGCACATCGCCCGCTACCTGGCGATGGCCACCGCCTTCGGCGACAATCCCACCGGCGAGGACCAGGTGCCCCGCTACCGGCAGCTGGTCCGCGAGCACGCCGAGCTGCGCGCGGCCCTGGAATATGCCCTGGCCGCGCCCGGCCGGGAACGGGACGCGGCCACCCTGGCCACCTCTTTGTACGCGTACTGGCAGATGTCGAGCCACCCTGGCGAGGGCAGGTACTGGCTGGGCAAGGTGCTGCCCCGGCTCGGCGCCGCGTCGCTCGAGCGCGCCCTGGCCCTGGTCAACGACGGCTACCTCGCCAGCATGGCCGGAGATGTCACCGGCGGCCTGGCGCAGCTGGCGGAGGGGATCGCGATCGCGGAGCGCCTCGGCGACCAGCGCGCCTGCAGCCGCGCGTACCTGTACCTCAACATGGCGCTGTGTTTCGCCGGGCGCTACGACGAGGCGGCGGTGGCGGGTGAGCGCGCCTGCCGGGACGCCGAGGCGATCGGGGACGAGGCCGTGCTGGTCACGCTGGACCACCAGATGGGTTACCTGCACGCGCTGGCGGGCCGGGTGGACGAGGGCATGGCTCGCTGCCGCGCGGGACTGGCCCGGCTCGGCCCCGGCAGCCGGGAGCGATGGCAGCAGAGCTACCTGAACACGCTCACCGCGCTGTGCCTTTTCATGCAGGGGAAGCTGGACGCGGCGGCCGAGGCGCTGCGGACCGGGCTGGTCATGAAGCAGGAGATCGGCGACACCATGGGCACCGGCTACGCCCTGGAGGGGGCGGCCTGGCTGGCCGCGGCCAGCCAGCGGTATCTTCGCGCCGCCTGGCTGCTCGGCGCGGCCGACTCGCTCTGGCAGCAGGTGGGCAGCAGGCTCGGCCTCAACCCGACCGTGGAGGCCCAGCACACCCGGGCCGAACTGGCGGCCCGCGGTGCGCTGGGTGAGGCACGCTACCGCGCATTGCACGAGGCGGGCGCCAGGTACCCGCTGGGCGAGATCATCCGGCTCGCGGCGCAGGACGCCGACGACCTGCCGCCGCACCCGGCTCGCCCGGCGGCCGGGCTGACGGCGGGCGGCGAGGAGCTGGCGGCCTGCGCCGAGGAAACGATCCGCGAGAGCGCCGGGGCGCAGGCCGCTGACGGCAGAAGCCCCGACTACGGTGGGCCGGACCACGGCGGCCCGGGCCGTGGCGGGCCGGCGCCGGCCAAGCTCCTGACCAGCCGCGAGCTGGAGATCGCCGGGCTGGTGGCCGAGGGGCTCTCGCACCGGCAGATCGCCGGACGGCTGGTCATCTCCAAGCGCACCGTCGACGCGCACGTCGAGCACATCTACGGCAAGCTCGGCGTGTCCTCGCGGGTGCAGCTGACCGCCTGGCTCCGGTCGGCCCAGGCGTCCGGGTAAACAGACGTCCGGGTAAACAGGCGCCCGGGTAACACGGGTCTCCTGGTGAGACGCACCCCGCGCCTGGGCAAATTGCCTGCAAAGGCCTGGTTACCGGGAGTTGGGGGATTGTTATCGGCGGGCAGGCGGCGGGCGCTCCGGCGGGCATGACACTATTCCCTGGGAGAAAGCAGCTCCCTAGGGGGAAGCCAGCCGCACGCGAGGAGGCAGGACATGGCGGGCACACCGTTGCCGGAGCGGGAGTCGTGGCAGGCGCTGAAGCGGCACTACGACGAGATCTCGGGTCAGCACCTGCGCGACCTGTTCGCCGCCGACCCCAGCCGGGGTGAGCGGCTGACCGCCGAGGCGGCCGGGCTGTACCTGGACTACTCCAAGAACCGCATCACCGACGAGACCGTGCGCCTGCTTCTCGAGCTGGCCCGGGAGTGCGGCGTGGCCGAGCACCGGGACGCCATGTTCCGCGGCGAGCACATCAACGTCTCGGAGGACCGCGCGGTGCTGCACGTGGCGCTGCGCATGCCCGAAGGCGAGTCGCTGGTGGTGGACGGCCAGGACGTGGTGGCGCAGGTGCACGAGGTGCTGGACCGGATGGCGGACTTCGCGACCAGGGTCCGGTCCGGGGAATGGAAGGGCTACACCGGCAAGCGGATCGCCAACGTCATCAACGTGGGCATCGGCGGGTCGGACCTCGGCCCGGTGATGGCGTACGAGGCGCTGCGCGACTACACCACG
>Ga0213875_10001869_pt1 | contig 13070 bp, 9 predicted proteins | sample BarmaccomBMRX_R8_FD_160105 | JGI IMG/M metagenome (GOLD analysis project Ga0213875, IMG submission 160105) | Root-associated microbial communities from Barbacenia macrantha in rupestrian grasslands, the National Park of Serra do Cipo, Brazil - RX_R8 | ecosystem: Host-associated > Plants > Roots... | reverse complement strand
GGGTGTAGGTGATGTCATACCGCTGCTGAACCGCGCCGGCCGAGGCATAGGCGTTGTTGGCGCCGGCGGCGCTGCCCAGCAGCAGCCCGCTGCCGGCGCCAATCGCCGCTCCGGCGCCGGGATTACCCGCCGCCGCGCCCAGCACGGCGCCGGCGGCCGCGCCCAGCCCGGTGCCGACGACCGCGCTGGCAACCCCCGCCTGCGTCGCCGCCTCCCCGGGCTGGACGCCGCCGGTCTGCACCGAGGCGTACTGCCGGCAGGCGGCATCGTCCCCCTGGAACGCGGCGAAATCCTTGCCCTGGCCTGGCAGCGCCATGACGCTCGGTCCGGCAGGCGGCGGCACGGCGCAGGCGCCGAGGCCGAGGGTGGCGAGTAGCGAAAGCGATGTTGCGACGCGCGCCATGATATGCGTTCTCCAGGCCCGCCGGCACGCCCCGCGTGCCGAACCGGGGCAGTTGAGCCTTATAGCACCTCTATTTAGGTCGATTCCCGCCGGTTGGAACGGGCGTCAGCCGTATTCCTCGCCGCCGTAGTCCTCATGCCACGTGCGGCCGTCGCGCTCGATCAGGGCGATCGAGGCTGTCGGCCCCCAGCTTCCGGCCGGATAGGGCTTCGGCGGTTCCGCCGACTCGGCCCAGGCCTCGATGATCGGCTCCACCCAGCCCCAGGCCGCCTCCACCTCGTCGCGCCGCATGAACAGCGTCGGGTTGCCACGCACGGCGTCCATCAGCAGCCGCTCATAGGAGTCCGGGTAGCGGGTCTTGAACGCCTGCTCGAAGCTGATGTCGAGCCGCGCCGGCCGCAGCCGCAGCCCGCCCGGACCGGGGTCCTTGGTCATCATGCCGAGATGGATGCCCTCATGCGGCTGCAGCCGGATGATCAGCTTGTTCGGCTGCAAATCCGCGACCTCCGGCGGGAACAGCGAGAACGGCACCGCCCGGAACTGCACCACCACCTCCGAGACCTTTTCCGTCAGCCGCTTGCCGGTGCGCAGATAGAACGGCACGCCGGACCAGCGCCACGACCTCACCTCCGCCTTGATCGCGACGAAGGTCTCGGTGCGGCTCTGCGCGCCGAGATCCGCGGCATAGCTCGGCACCGCCTTGCCCTCGACCGCCCCGGGCACGTACTGGCCCCGCACGCCGACATGGCCGATCTCCTGCCGGGTGATCGGCTTGAGCGCCCGCAGCACCTTCAGCTTCTCGTCGCGCACCGCGTCGGCTTCCAGCGAGATCGGGCTTTCCATCGCCAGAAGGCAGAGCAGCTGCAGCAAGTGGTTCTGCACCATGTCGCGCAGCGCGCCGGAGCGGTCATAATAGCCGGCACGGCCCTCGACGCCGACGGTCTCGGCGACGGTGATCTGCACGTGGTCGATCACGTCGGCGTTCCACAGCCGCTCGAAAATCGAGTTGGCGAAGCGCAGCGCCATCAGGTTCTGCACCGTCTCCTTGCCGAGATAGTGGTCGATGCGAAAGATCTGAGCCTCCGCGAAGATGCTGCCGACCTGCTCGTTGATCGTGCGCGCGGACGCCAGGTCGTAGCCGATCGGCTTCTCCAGCACGACGCGCGCGGCATCGCTGGCCAGCCCGTTCTCCCGGATGTTCCGGCAGACCGGTCCGTAGAGGTCGGGCGAGGTCGCCATGTAGAAGACGCGGACGCGCCCGGGCTGCTCGTCCAGCAGCGCGACCAGCGTCTCCCAGCCCTGCGGCCGCGAGGCATCGAGCCGGACGTAGCGCAGGCGGTCGAGGAAACCGCGCGCCACCGCCTCGTCCCAGTCGTCGCGGCCGACATGCGGGCGCACCGTCTCGCGGATGTGCGCTCGGTAGCCCTCGTCGGTGTAGTCGGAGCGCGCGGCGGCGATGATGCGCGCCTGCGGCGGGATCTGCCCGTCGCGGCAGCGATAGTAGAGCGCCGGCATCAGCTTGCGCAGCGTGAGGTCGCCCGTCGCGCCGAACACGACGCAGTCGAACGGCGGGAGGGGGACGATCTGGGCGGCCATGCTGGAGCCCTTCTTCGCGGCCGGTTCGCCGGCCCCGCTGGCGCGACAATCCGCGCATCCTCCGACACATGCAACCGGTGCGCCGGCGCAACCGCGGTCAGGCGGCCGCGCTGACGTCCAGTCCCCTGCCGGTGCCGGAAACGCCGGGCCGCACGGCGGATAGCCAGGCCGCGTCCGCCGGCGCGGGGTGGGCGAACAGGTATCCCTGGCCGTAGCGGCAGCCGAGCTCCCTGAGCCGCAGCATCGTCTCGTGGTCCTCGATTCCTTCGGCGACGACCTCGATGCCGAGCGCCTGCCCGAGCCCGACGATGGCCGCTACGAAACGCGCACTCGCCGGATCGCTCAGCAGCGCCGCGGCGAAGCATGGACCGATCTTCAGCCAGTCCACGCGCAGCTCGCGGAGATGCTGGAGGCTGGCGTGGCCGGTTCCGAAATCGTCGAGCGCCACGCGGATGCCGAGGTCGCGCAGCTCTGCGAGCACCTGGCGCGCGCCCGCGGAATCGCCGGCCAGCACGGTCTCGGTGATCTCCAGCTCGAGCCGCCGCGGGTCGAAGCCGGCGTCGGCGAGCCGGCTGCGCAGCTCGGCCGGCAGCGCCGGGTCCTGCAGCTGCGCCGGCGAGAGATTGACGGCGAGGGTCAGATCGTCGGGCCAGGCGCGCGCGTCGGCGCAGGCGCGCGACAGGATGGCGCCGAACAGCTCGCGGCACAGGCCGCGTTCCTCGGCGATCGGCACGAACTGCAGCGGAAGCAGGGTGCCGAGCACCGGGTGCTCCCAGCGCGCCAGCGCCTCCATGCCGACGATCGCGCCATCGGCGAGTCGGATGCACGGCTGGTAGTACGGCACGATCTCGCCGCCGGCGATGGCATGGCGGATTTCGCGCTGCAGCTCGGCGTGCTCCTTCAGCTCCCCCTCCATCGGCCGCTCGAAGAAGCAGAAGCGGCCGCGGCCACCGCGCTTGGCCTGGTACATCGCGATGTCGGCCGTGCGCAGCATCGCCGCGGTGTCCGCCCCGTCCTGCGGGCTGAGCGAGATGCCGACGCTGGCGCCGATCTCCACCAGCACGCTGTCGACGACGATCGGCGCGGCGAGCGCGTCGACGATACGCTGACCGGCATAGGCCACCCCGGCGCGTCCGTCGGCCAGCGGGAGCAGCACGGCGAACTCATCCCCGCCCAGCCGCGCCACGAGCGCGCTCTCCTCGACCGCGCCCTGCAGCCGGCGCGCGACCTCAGCCAGGATCATGTCGCCGACGGCGTGGCCGTGCAGGTCGTTGACCGGCTTGAAGCGGTCGAGGTCGATGAACAGCACGGCGAAGCCGATCGCCTCGCCCGGCGCCTCGAAGCGCCGGGCGACCGCATCGAGGAAGAAGCGGCGGTTCGGCAGGCCGGTCAGCACGTCACTCATGGCAAGGCGCTCGAGCCGGCGCCGCGCCTCCTCGAGCTGCTCCTCCGCGCGCTTGCGGCGCTGCACGTCGCGCAGCACCACGATCATGCCGCCGTCCTCCGGCATGTAGCGGTAGCGGGCCTCGATCCAAATATAGCCGCCGTCGCGGTGACGCATGCGCCAGGTCGCGCCGCTGATCGGGTTGGCCGGACCGAGCGCGTCGAACACCTCGAGCACCGCCGGCAGGTCGTCGGGATGTACCAGCGCGAAGGCGTCGCCGCCCAGCAGCTCCTCGGGCGAGTAGCCGAGCACCTCGCGGCTGGACGGCGAGACATAGACGCGCGCCCGCGCCGCATCCAGCCGGACGATGACGTCGGTCGCGTTCTCGGTCAGGATGCGATGCAGGCGCTCGCTTCTGGCCTGCTCCTCGCGCGCCGCGGCGAGATCGGCCTGGTGCGCGTGCAGTTCCGCGGCAAGCTCGTTGAAGGTCGTGCCGAGCGCCCGCAGTTCCGCCGGCGAGGCGTCCGGCACCGCGACCCTGGCGGCGAGGTCGTGGCGACCGAGCCGCCGCGCCGCCTCGGTCAGCCGGCGCAGCGGCAGCAGCAGCGTGCGCTCGGCGAGCAGGCGGAAGAAGACGAAGGCGGCCAGCGTCGCCAGCACGGCGACCGCCACCGAGAGCAGCATCATGCGGTCGGCGTCGGCCACCACGGCGGCACTCGGCACGCCGACCGCGATCACCGCGTCGTGCCCGGCGAGCGCGAGCGGCGCCATGCCGTAGATGCGCGCGACGCCGTCGTCGCAGGTCTGCAGCGCGACCCGCGGCAGACCGCCCGCCGCCGGTGCGGCGCACCGGCCGAGGAAGGCGCCGGCGGAGCGGGCGAGGACCTCGCCGCTCGCGGCGTCGATCAGCGCCGCGACGCTGCCGGCGACCCCGGCGCGCTGCGCCAGTTCGCCGAGCCAGGCGAGGTCGACATCGGCGGCGATCATGCCGGCGGGCGGCCCGTCCGCGGTGTCGCCCGGCACCGGCATCGCCACGACGAGCATCGGCTTGCCGGTGCGCCGGCTGTTCAGCGGGCCGCTGATGACGACCGGCGGGCGGTCCGGCCCCATGACGCGCTGAAAGTACACGCGGTCGCCGATCACCATGCGCGACTGCTCCTCGGCACTGTTGCAAGCGATGTGCCCATCCGGTGCGGCGACGAACAGCGCTTTCAGCGGCCGGTCGTCGCCGGCGTAGCGGCTGAGCAGCGGGTGGCAGGCCGGGCCCATTCCGCTCACGTCAGGCATCCGGCCGAGCAGGCTCATCACCGCCTGCGCCCGGGAGAGCAGCAGGCCCTGCTGGTCCATGCCGGCGCGGGCGAGCTGCACGACCCGGTCGCGGGCGTCGTCCTGCAATTCCCGCCGGTGCGCCAGGCCGCTGTTGAGCAGCAGGAAGACGAACGGGGCGACGGCCAGCATGAACAGCAGGGAAAGATTGACTCCGGCGCCGGGCGCCGCGCGCCGGGACCGGACCGGTGAGCGGCTCAATTCGGGCTCCCTCGTTGCCGTGCGGGTCGGCCGGATGGCGACGCCGCCGACATAAGCCATGCAAAACCTCAAGCGATGATTGACGCGCCCCGAGCCAGCCCGATCCCGATGGTGCCGGCCGGGTACCGGCGCTACGCTCGGCGTCCGTCCCCCGCCCCCGTCATTCGCCCTGAGGAGGCCGCCGATGCTCGAGGAACCGCCGGTGCTGCAGGTCCGCCGCCTCCGCCACCGGCCGGAGCGCGCGCTGCTGGCCCGCTTCGCCGACGTGCCCACCGGCTTCCTGGTGGACTGCATGGACGGGCGGGGCGCGCTCGACCACCGGGTCAAGCCGGTCGATCCTCAGCGGGCGGCCTTCGCCGGCGTCGCCGTCACCTGCCTGTGTGGGCCCGGCGACAACCTGGCGATCGTCGGCGCGCTGGCGTTCGTCGAGCCGGGCGACGTCATCATGGCGGCGGCCGATCAGTTCGCCGGCCTCGCCGTGGTCGGCGACCGGGTCGCCGGCATGGCGCGCAACCGCGGCGCGGTGGCGCTGGTCACCGACGGCATGGCGCGCGACACCCCGGGGATCCGCGCCGCCGGGCTGCCGCTGTTCTGCCGCGGCGTCACGCCGAACTCCTGCGCGGCGTCCGGCCCCGGCACGGTCGGCGAGCCGGTGGTTGTGGGCGGGGTCGCCGTGCAGTCCGGCGACGTCGTCGTCGGCGACTGCGATGGGGTGGTGGTGGTGCCGCAGGCGCGGATCGCGGCGGTGCTGGCCCGGCTCGACCGGGTGCGCGCGGCGGAGGCGGAGATGGACGCCAGGGTCGCCGACGGCCTCGGCGTACCGCCGAAGATCACGGCGCTGCTGGCCTCGCCGCGCGTGCGCTTCCTGGAGTGAGGCGCGCTAATGGTCCGATCGCTGCAGTCGGTTCTCGACTGCAGCGTGAATCGGCCCACAAGCAGACTTTCTGGTGGTGCGATTCACGATGCAGATGGCGCACCGGCCGATGTTCGGGCCCGCGATACGGGGAGCCATCTGCATCGATCGCACCACTAGGCGCCGAACCGGATGACGAAGGCGTGCTTGGCGCCGAGCATGTCCTCGGGCAGCGGCAGCGTGGCGCAGCGCGGCTCGAGCAGGCTGCGCACCGCCAGCTCGGCAAAGCCCCGGAAGCTCGGGTCGCCCATGCGCGCCATGTCCTGGTCGGAGATGCGCGCCGATCGGATCGTGCCGGTCTCGTCGGTCTGCACCAGCACGTTCACCTGGAAGCGCCCGGCATAGATGGCGTTCGAGCTGGTCAGGAAGCAGGAGCGCACGAAGTCGCCGACGCGGGTGCGCTGCTCGGCGGTGAGCCCCGGCGCGCCGCTTCCCGCGCCTGATGCCTGGCCGGGGGGCGCCGGCGTCACCGGCGTTATCGCCGTCTGGACGGGCGGGGGCGATGCTGCCGCCGTGGCATGCGCCCCCGGAGGCGCCGCCGGGCGGGCGCGGTGCAGCGTCGGGAGGGCGAGCGCCACCAGCGCGACGCCGAGCGCCCCGAAGGCGAACGCCGAGCCCGCCCAGATGCGCCGGCTGGCGAGCGCGCGCACGTTCTCCTCCTGCACCTCGGTGAAGCGGCGCCGGGTCTCGTACAGCGACGCCTCGAGCGCGCGGGCATTGTCGCGCTCGGCCGCCAGGTCGCGCCCCTGGCTGCGCAGGTTGCGGCGCAAGTCGGCGATCAGCAGCCGGGCGGTGGCCCAGTCCCTCACATCCTCCGGCAGGTCCGCCGGGTCCGGCCGGGCGTCGCGCGAGACGCGCAGGAACACGTCCTTTATCGCGCCGCCGGAAATCCGGCTCTGCCGCGCCCGCCGCCGCAGCGCCTGCAACGCCGCATCCGCCTGTCCCGCCTCCTCGGCGAGCACCAGAGCGAGGATGTCGGAGAGCAGCTTGACCTCATGGGCCTCGGTCGTGTCAGGCATTCCGTCTCCGTGCGCCGCCCGGGCGCGGCGCGACACCACTTTGCACCAGGATCTTCCGCATGCCCCCGCAGCATAGCGCCGAGGAGAGCGTCCCCAAGCCGCCCACCCCAGCGCTGCGCCCGGTCCGCGCCCGGCTGCGCCGGCTGCCGGCGCTGCTCGCCGCCCTCGCCGGCCTCTCGGGACCGGGGCACGCGGCCGATCCGGTGTCGGCGAACATGCTGTCGCACAAATTCATCATGGGCTACCAGGGCTGGTTCTCCTGTCCGGGCGATCCCGGTGCGGACGGCGCGTGGGGCCACTGGTTCGACGGCGGCAGCCCGACGGTGGACATGCTGCCCGACATGTCCGAGGCCGCGCCGGGCGAGCGCTGCCCGACGCCCCTGGTCACCCCCGGCCGCCAGCCGATCGAGGTCTTCTCCTCGCGCAACCCCGCGACGGTCGACCGCCACTTCCGGTGGATGCGCGAGCACGGCATCGACGGCGTGGCGCTGATGCGCTTCGGCAGCGTGCTGCAGGACCCCGCCTCGCGCACGGCGTTCGACGCGGTGCTGCAGAACGTCCGCCACGGCGCCGAGGCGAACGGACGGGTGTTCTTCGTGTTCTACGACATTTCCGGCCTCGCCGTGCCGGAGCTCGGCGGCATCGCCGAGGACTGGGCGCGCCTGCTGGCGGCCGGCGTGACGAGGAGCCCGGCCTACCTGCACCACCGCGGCCACCCGTTGCTGGGCGTGTGGGGGTTCGGCCTGCCCGATCGGGACGCCACGCCCGCCGCCGCCGCCGCACTCCTGGCACGGCTGCGGGCCGAGAGTGCGGCGGCCGGCGGCGTCACGCTGCTGGGCGGCGTGCCGGCGGGCTGGCGCACCGGCAGCGGCGACGCCAGTCCCGACGCCGGCTGGCGTGCGGTCTATCGCTCCTTCGCGGTGCTCAGCCCGTGGTCGGTCGGGCGCTATGGCGACGACGCATCGGCCGACGCATTCCGTCGCGACGTCATCGTGCCGGACCTCGCCGAGACGAAGCGGCTCGGCATCGACTACATGCCGGTCGTGTTCCCAGGCTTTTCCTGGACCCACCTGATGGGGGTGCGCCACGAGGCCGGCCCGAGCCCGCTGAACGAAATTCCCCGCCGCTGCGGCCGCTTCCTGTGGCGGCAGGTGTTCGACGCGGTCTCGGCCGGCGCCGACACGCTGTTCGGCGCGATGTTCGACGAGGTCGACGAGGGCACCGCGATGTTCAAGACCGCGCCGACGGCGGCGCAATCCGCCGCCGGCTTCCTGACGCTCGACGCCGACCGCTGCCGGCTGCCGAGCGACTGGTACCTGCGCCTCGCCGGCGCCGCGGCCGAGGTGCTGCACGGCGGACGTGCGCTCTCGGCCGACCTGCCGTATCCGATCCCAGGCGAGTGAAGGGCCTGTTGATCCCGGCCTCGGGCTTGCGCTATGGCCTGCTGGCCTCGGCGCCCAGGTAGCTCAGTTGGTAGAGCATGCGACTGAAAATCGCAGTGTCGGTGGTTCGATTCCGCCCCTGGGCACCATCCCCCTTTACGCCAGCGCTCTGCTTAGCGGCCACTTCTACGGCTGGCCTGACCGCTCGAGGATATGGTGTGGCGGGCCGCCCGGCCGTGGATCAGGCGATGACGGGCATGTCGGCGGCGGCGCGCGTCGAGAGCAGCGTCGGCGGGCCCTCGGTGAGCAGGACGTCCTCCTCGTGGACCATCACCTTGCGGCTGCCATCCGCGGCCGCATAGGCCACCCCCGGCTCGATCGTGATGACCATGCCTGCCTCCAGCACGGTCTGGTCGTCGGGATGGATCGACGGCGGTTCCGTCAGCGCGAGGCCCAGCCCGTGCCCCATCCGGCCGACGCTGGCCCCGCGCACCGCGTCTTCGCCGAGCTTTTTGGCCATCGCGCGCCAGACCTCGCCTGCGGTCCGACCGGGCCGCGCGGCGGCAATACCGGCATCGGTCGCGGCATAGACGAGGTCGTGCGCACGCCGGGTCGCGTCGTCGCGTGAACCGAAGGCGAAGTTGCGGTCGAAATCGCAGAAATAGCCGTCCGCCGTGGAGCCTGTGTCGATGATCAGCACGTCCCCGGATAGCAATTGCCGGTCGCCCGGGTTGGCGTTGATCGTCTCGTAACCTTCGCGTCCGGATGCGGCGACCAGATACGGGATTTTCTCGATCCCGCCGTCCAGCAGCTTTTTTTGCAGGGCGACGCAGGCTTCCCGCTCGGTCATACCGGCATGCAGCGCATCCGGCAGCGCGGCGAAGCTGCGCGACAGGATCTGCGCGGCGGCGCGGATGCGTGCAGTCTCGGCCGGCGACTTCAGCATTCGCAGGCGGAACATCAGCGCGCTGGCGTCCTGGAAGGAACGCGGCGCCAGAAGATCTGCCAGCCGATGATAGTCGAGCAGCGGCATGCGAAGCTGGGTCTCCGGCCCCAGCTCGGCGCCGATCCGATCGCCTGGTCCACTGATCTCCGACAGCGCATCGCGGAGCAGAGTCACGCCGTCATCCGGCGGCCGCGGCGCCGGCCAGGTGCGGACATCGGCAATCCAGGAGTTTTGGCGCATGCCGACGAGGCTGCCGGAAGGAATGACCGCAACCGGGTGGCGCGCCGCGGGCAGCACGAGAAACATTGGCCGCGTCGGCATGACCCAGGCCTGGGTATGCAGACCGCTGAAATAGCGGAAATTCATCTCCGTCGTGACCAGCAGCGCCGCGAGGCCGCGCTCGGCCATGAGCTTCTGCGCACGTGCGAGGCGCTGCCGATACTCGTCAGGCGTGAACGCAGGCAGCGATTCCGACATGTTTAGGCTCCGATCAGCTGCCGGCCGCAACCATCATGACGGCGCCCGGAAGCGGCTGGATATCGACGGGGCCGGTCAGCTCCCCCGGCCCTTCCGACCCAGGGTCGTTGGGCAGGTGGACCAGCAGCCCGGTGTTTCCGGCCAGCGTCACGTAGGCGGCGGAGCGCGACCCGAGATAGACGACGCGCCGCACCTCTCCGCGCAGCACGCCGGCGCCCTGCGTCGCGCCGGCCGGCGCGAGGCGGAGGTGCTCCGGCCGGATGAAAACGGCAATGCGCGCGCCGGGCCGGGGGTCGGCGATCGCGTTGCCGAGCGGCACCTGGCCGGCTTCCCCCAGCGCCAAGTTCCAGCCCAGGCCGCATGGGGCCCGGGAGACGACGCCCTCCAGCCGGTTGCAGCGGCCCATGAACTCGGCGACGAACACCGACGCCGGGGCACCGTAGACTGCCGCCGGCGCGCCGATCTGCTCGACCCGGCCGGCGTTCATGATGACGATGCGGTCGGACATCGCCATCGCCTCGTCCTGGTCGTGCGTGACGTGCATGGTGGCAATGCCGAGCCGGAGCTGCAGCTCGCGCACTTCTTCCTGCATCCGGCTGCGCAGGCGGGCGTCGAGATTGGAGAACGGCTCGTCCAGCAGCAGCATCGAGGCGCCGGCCGCGAGCACGCGGGCGATCGCCACGCGCTGCTGCTGGCCGCCGGACAGCTCGTGCGGGAAGCGCTCGGCGAAGCCGCCCATCTGCACGAGGTCGAGCGCCCAGCGCACCCGGTCCCCGATCTCCCGGCGGCCGCGGCGCTGCATGCGCGGCCCGAAGCCGATATTGCCGCGCACCGTCATGTGCGGAAACAGCGCGTAGTTCTGGAACAGCAGCCCGACATCGCGCCGATACGGCGGCAGCGCGGTGATGTCGCGGCCGCGCAGCAGCACCTGCCCTGCATCGGGCATCAGGAAGCCCGCAATCATCCGCAATGTCGTGGTCTTGCCGCAGCCGGACGGGCCGAGCAGCGACACGAACTCGCCCCGCTGCACCGCGAGCGAGACGCCCTGCACGGCCGCGACCGCGCCGAAGCTCTTGGCGAGGCCGTTCAAGACGAGTTCGGCCCCCTCGTTCATTGCGACAATCCGACGAGCCGGCCGAGTGCGAGGAGCCGATTCATGATCAGCAGAACGGCGAGCGTGATCAGCAGCACGCAGGTGCTCAACGCCGCGATGCTCGGATCGATGAAATACTGCATGATCTGATAGAGCCATGGCGGCAGCGGCTGCACTTCGCCGGAGAACAGGAAGAACGTCACGGTGAAATTGGAAAATGAGGTCAGCCAGGCGAAGATCGCCCCGGCCATCAGTCCGGAGCGTATGCCCGGCACGGTGATCAGGAAGAAGGTCGCGACGCGGCCGGCGCCGAGATTCATCGCGGCTTCCTCGAGCCGCACGTCCAGGGTTTCCAGGCTCGCGGTGACGGTCACGACGACATAGGGCAACGTCAGGATCAGATGGCCGAGCAGCAGGCGCAGCCAAGTGGGCACGCCGCCGATCCGGCTGAACCAGAGGACCAGACCGATTCCGGTGACGATCTGCGGAAACAGCAGCGGCAGCAGGAAAAGCTGGCGCAGCGCCTGCCGGCCGGGAAACCGCAGTCGGTACAGCGCGAAGCCGGCCAGCGTGCCGGCGATCAGCGCGCCGGCGGTGCTGGCCAGGCCGAGCCAGATGCTGGTGACGACCGCATCGACGAGGCCCGGCTTCACGCCGGGCACCTCGCGCACGAGGTCCCACAGCGCCGAATACCATTGCAGCGAAAACCCGGAGGGCGGGAAACGGACGGTCAGGCCCTTGTTGAACGACGCCAGCAGGATGAACACCAGCGGGCTTTCGAGATAAACAAAGAACAGTACGACATAGGCGACGAGCAGCGCGCCGCCGATCCCGCGTGCCTTCATGTCCCATGCCGCCATGCCGTCATGCCGTCCGCCGCTGTCCGCCCAAGGCGCGTCGGTAGAACAGCAGCAGCACGAGCACGATGCCCACCAAAAACACCGATTGCGCGGCGCCGCGCGGCCAGTCGAGAGTCGCGAACATCGTCTGGCGCATCAGCACCGTCATCACCGTCACGTTGCCGCCGCCGAGCACGAGCGGGGCGACGAAGGCGCTCATCGAGAGGGCGAACACCAGCAAGGTGCCCGCCAGGATGCCGGGAAGGCTGAGGGGCAGCGTGACGTGCAGGAAGCTGCGCAGCGGCGAGGCGCGCAGGTTCATCGCCGCGTCGCGCAGGGCCGGGTCGATCCGCTCGATCACCGCGGTCAGCGGCAGCACCATGAACGGCACCATCTCGTGGATGAGTTCGAGCACGACGGAGAACTCGGTGTAGATCAGCCGCCGGGGCGCCGGCCACAGCCGCAGCCCGACCATGATCGCATTCACCGGCCCGGCCGAGCCGAGCATCACGATCCAGCCGTAGGCGCGGATCAGCACGTCGGTCAGCATCGGCGTGACCAGCAGGAATACCAGGAGGCCGCGATAACGCCCGGCCCGGGTCATCGCCAGGGCGACGGGGTAGCCGAGAAACAGGCAGGCGACGGTGACGATCACGCTGATGCGCAGCGTGGTCACCGCGGCGCGCTGCTGTGCGGGATCGAGGAACAGGTTCAGATAATTTTTGGCGGTCCAGGCCGGCACCATCGTGCGCACCGGGTCCCAGTCATTGAAGCTGTAGCGCAGCAGGATCGCGCAGGCGGCGACCAGCGAGGCGAGGATCAGCAGACCCGGCGACAGCAGGGCAAAAGCCGGCCAGACCCTGACGGCTCGCCGCCGGTGCACGCCCGACCCGGCGCGGTCAGCGGGTCATGATCTGGTTCCATTTCTCGATGATTTCGGGCCGCTTCTCGATCAGCTTCAGCCGGTCGAACTGCAGCGCGTTCTTGTACTGCTCGGGCGTGTGGACCATGTAGGGCGCCACGTCCGGCGGCAGCTGGGTTTTCGGGTTGGTCGGGCCATACCAGAGCTCGCGTCCCAGCCCGGCCTGCGCGTCGGGCGACAGCGCCTGGTTGATGAAGGCGTAGGCGACCTCGCGGTCGCCCTTGCCGCCCTTCACCAGCGCGGCCGATCCGGTGATGCTGAAATAGCCCTCCTTCAGGTCGGTGGTCATCGCGATCTTGTAGCCGCGATCGATGTAGGGCTTGAAATAGTAGGGAATATCGACCGCCAGCACGGCGTCGCCGTTCTGCAGCGCCTCGGCATCCAGCGCGCGGTTCTCGAGGAAGGCGTAGACCTGCGGGCGGAACGCCTGCAGCTTCGGCCAGGCCGGCGCGAGATCATCGAGGCTGCCGCCGCCGAGCCGCGCCGCCATCAGGGTGAACAGCAGGGCCTGGGTGTCGTTGATCGACGGGCTCAGCACCTTGCCCTTGTATTGCGGGTTCCACAGATCA
>Ga0213875_10001868_pt1 | contig 13070 bp, 11 predicted proteins | sample BarmaccomBMRX_R8_FD_160105 | JGI IMG/M metagenome (GOLD analysis project Ga0213875, IMG submission 160105) | Root-associated microbial communities from Barbacenia macrantha in rupestrian grasslands, the National Park of Serra do Cipo, Brazil - RX_R8 | ecosystem: Host-associated > Plants > Roots... | reverse complement strand
CCGTGCAGCTCCATACTCTCCGTCAGACGGCCCAGATCTCGGCATCCGTCGGCACCGGCTTGTGCGTGATCACCTTGCCGATCCGCGACACGTTCATCAGGTGCTTGTAGTCGAGGTTCTCCGAAATCGAGTTGCCGCCCCACGAGCCGCAGCCCAGCGTCGTCGTCGGCGCGAAGCCGTTGGTCAGCGAACCGCCGGCAGTCAGCGCGGAAGCCTGGTTCACCACCAGGCGGCTGATCGGCAGTTCAATCCCCATGCGGCGGATGTGCTCCTCGTCATTCGAGTGCAGCGCCGCCGAATGGCCGGCCCCCTCGACCAGCAGGTTCGCCTTCGCCTTGGCGACCGCCTCCTCGAACGTCTGGTACGGCAGGATGGCCACCACCGGGCACAGCTTTTCCTTCGCCAGCACGTCATCCCTGCCCGCGCCGTCCGCCGGGATCAGGATGACGCGGGCGGTCTCCGGGATGTCGATGCCCGCCTTGGCGCCGATCTGGCGCGCGGATTTTCCGACCACCTCCTTGTTCAGGTGCCCGCCGGGAAACACCACGTCGCGCAGTTTTTGCACCTGCTTGCGATCCGCGGTGAACCAGACCTTTCCGGTCGCCAGGAACCGATCGATCGTCTCCTTGTAGCGCTCCTGCGGCGTCAGCACGAACTGCTCGTGCGAGCAGATGATGCCGTTGTCGAACGACGCGCCGGCGACGATCTTTTCGACGGCATCGTCGAAATTGGCGTCACGATCGATGATCACCGGCACGTTCCCCGCACCCACGCCGTACGACGGCTTGCCGGAGGAGTAGGCCGACTTCACCATCGCCCCACCGCCGGTCGCGACCACCACGTCCGCCGCTTTCATCAGCGCCTGCGTGGTCTCCACCGAGCCGTTCGTCACCATCTGCACGAGATCCTCCGGCGCGCCGTGCGCCTCGAGGATGTCCCGGTAGGCGCGGGTCAGATCCTTGGTCGCCGACTCGGCCTTCGGGTGGGGCGCGAAGATCACCGCGTTGCCCGCCTTCAGCGCGAACATCGCATTGCACATCGGCGTCACCACAGGATTGGTGACCGGGCAGACCGCGGCGACCACGCCCATCGGCTTGGCGACCAGCACCAGGCCGGCCTCCTCGTCCTCGCCGATCACGCCGCGCGACTTCTTGCCCTTCAGATTGTTCCAGATCACCCGGGCCTTGCCCTTGGCCTTGGCCACCTTGTCCTCGTACACGCCGAGCCCGGTCTCCTTGTGCGCCGCCGCGGCGATCGCCTCGGCATTGTCGTACACGTATTTGCCGAAATCCCGCACGATCGCGTCCACCTGCGCCTGCGAGAACGTCTCGAAAACGGCCTGCGCCGCCCGCGCCCGGACCACGAGCTGCTGGACCTGGTCCGGCGTGGTCGAGCTGGATCGCTTCAGACCCTGGCCGACGGCGGCCTCGGCGGTCGGACTAACCATCGCGCTGCTCCTCCGTATCGTATCGGGCGTGTCGCACGGTACCCCGGGCGGGGCAAGCAGCCCCGGCACCGGTGCGCCCCGTCAAGTCGCGGCGGCAGCCCCGGAACGCGCCACCTCGGCCGACGTTGCTGCGCCGTATCCCCGGTAATCGCGGTCCTTGCAAGGAGACGACGCCCATGCCCGAGCGCGACGCCGGCCCCGCGACCGGGCTGCCCGACCGGATGCCGATCAGCCTCACGATCAACGGCGAGGTCCGGCAGCTCGACGTGGCGCCCTGGACCAGCCTGCTCGACCTGCTGCGCCTGGAACTCGGCCTGACCGGCACGAAGAAGGGCTGCGACCACGGCCAGTGCGGCGCCTGCACGATCCTGCTCGACGGCCGCCGCATCAACGCCTGCCTGACCCTGGCGGTGATGAAGGACGGAGCGCGGATCACCACGGTGGAGGGCCTCGCGGCTGCGGACGGCGGCCTGCATCCGCTGCAGGCGGCCTTTGTCGAGCACGACGCGTTCCAGTGCGGCTACTGCACGCCCGGCCAGCTCTGCTCGGCGGTCGGCCTGCTCGCCGAGGGACGCGCGCGCAGCGCCGAGGAGATCCGCGAGCATATGAGCGGCAATCTCTGCCGCTGCGGCGCCTATCCCAACATCGTCGCCGCGATCGAGCAGGTGATGCAGTGAACCGCTTCGCATACCTGCGTCCGACCGATATCGCCGAGGCAGTCCGCGCGATCGCCGCCGACCCGAGCGCGCGCTTCATTGCTGGCGGCACCAACCTGCTCGACCTGATGAAGTACGAGGTCGAGCGCCCGACCCGGCTGATCGACATCACCCGCCTGCCCGGGCTCGACGCGGTCGAGGAGACGGCGTCCGGGGGCTTGCGCATCGGCGCCCTCGTCCCCAACGCCGACCTGGCGCACGATCCGCGTATCGCGGCGCGCTATCCGCTGTTGGCAAGCGCCATCCTCGCCGGCGCCTCGCCACAGTTGCGCAATGCCGCCTCCACCGGCGGCAACCTGCTGCAGCGCACCCGCTGCTACTATTTCTATGACGTCGGCACGCCCTGCAACAAGCGCGCGCCCGGCGCCGGCTGCCCGGCGATCGACGGCGTCAACCGCATCCACGCCATCCTCGGCACCAGCACGCACTGCATCGCGACCCACCCCTCGGACATGTGCGTCGCCCTCGCCGCGCTCGAGGCGAAGGTGCACGTCGCCGGCCCGAACGGCGAGCGGACGATCGCCATCGGTGATTTCCATCGCCTGCCGGAAGACCGCCCGGACATCGACACGACGCTCGCACACGACGAGATCATCGTCGCGGTCGAGCTGCCGGCCGAGGGGTTCGCCGGGCACTGCACGTATCTGAAGCTGCGCGACCGCCTCTCCTACGCCTTTGCGCTGGTTTCCGTCGCGGTCGGGCTGGCGATGGACGGCGATGCCATCGGCCGCGCGCGGATCGCGCTCGGCGGGGTCGCCCACAAACCGTGGCGTGTTCCCGAGGCGGAGGCGCTTCTGCAGGGCCGGCCGCCGACAGAGGAAAGTTACGCCGCAGCCGCCGACCGCCTGCTCGCCGGCGCCCGGGCCTATCGCGACAACGGCTTCAAGATCGAGCTGGCGCGCCGGGCGATCACCCGCGGGCTTGCCCAGGCGGCGTCCGGCACGCCGCAATCGCAGACCGATAAGCGCATCCGGTAGGGGCCATGGCAAACGGCGAAACCTATTTCGGCACCGCACGCGGCCGGGTGGACGGCCCCGCGAAGGTCACGGGGTCGGCGCGCTACGCCGCGGAATTCGCGGCCGCCGATCTCGCGCATGGGCACGTCGTTTCCGCGGCGATCGCCAAGGGGCGCATCGCCGCGATCGAAACCGCCGCCGCCGAAGCGGTGCACGGCGTTCTCAGGATCTTCACCCACGCGAACCGGCCAGGCACCGCCTGGCGCGATGCGCGCTACCGCGACGAGGTGGCCCCGCCCGGTTCGCCGTTCCGCCCGCTGCACGACGCAAAGATCGTGTTCAGCGGGCAGCCGATCGCCCTGGTCGTCGCCGAGGACGACGCCACCGCCCGCTACGCCGCCTCGCTGCTGCGCGTCCGATATGCCGCCGAGCCGCACGCCACCGACCTCGAGCGGCAGCGCGGCCAGGCGTACGTGCCGCGCCGGAAGCGCACAGGAATTGCGCCGCCGCCCAAACCGCGCGGCGACGCGCAAAAGGCGTTCGACGCCGCTCCGGTCCGCATCGACCACGAGTATCGCGTCGCCGTCGAGCATCACAACCCGATGGAGCCGCACGCCAGCACCGTCATCTGGGAAGGCGACGGGCGCATCACCGTGCACGACAAGATTCAGGGCGTGCAGAACAGCCTTGGCTACATCACCGGCGTGTTCGGCCTGTCGCAGAAGAACGTGCGCGTCCTGTCGCCGTTTGTCGGCGGCGCGTTCGGCTCCGGCCTGCGGCCGCAGTACCAGCTTTTTCTGGCCGTCATGGCCGCCCTCGACCTGAAACGATCGGTGCGCGTGGAGCTGACGCGCGACCAGATGTTCACGCTCGGCTATCGTCCCGCCACCATCCAGCGCGTCGCCCTCGGCGCGGCGCCCGACGGCACGCTGCAGGCCATCCTGCACGACGCCATCGCCGGCACCTCGACCTTCGAGGACTATCAGGAGGTCGTGGTGAACTGGTCGAGCCTGCTCTATCACTGCGACAATGTCGCGCTGACCTACAGGCTCGCGCAGATCGACACCTATACGCCGGCCGACATGCGCGCGCCCGGCGCCACGCTCGGCGTCTTCGCGCTCGAATCCGCGATCGACGAGCTGGCGTATGCCGCCGGTGTCGATCCGCTGGAAATCCGCCGCCGCAACTACACGCGCACGGACGAGAACGAGGGCAAGGATTTTACCAGCAAGGAGCTGATGGAGTGCTATCGCCTCGGCGCCGAGCGCTTCGGCTGGTCCAGGCGATCGGCGGCGCCGCGCTCGATGCGCGAGGGACGCGAGCTGGTCGGCTGGGGTGTCGCGAGCGGCGCCTGGGAAGCGATGATGATGAAGACCAGCGCCCGCGCCGCCCTCACCGCCGACGGCCGGCTCGAAGTCGCGACCGCGACCGCCGATATCGGCACCGGGACCTACACCATCCTCACGCAGATAGCGGCCGACGCGCTCGGCCTGCCGATGGAGAGCGTGACCGCTCGCATCGGCGATTCCGCGCTGCCGCATTCGCCGGTGGAAGGCGGCTCGTGGACCGCGGCGTCCGCGGGTTCTGCGGTGCAGGCGGCCTGCCGGGCTGTGCGCGAGAAACTGTTTTCCGCGGCGCGTGCGGCGGAAAACTCGCCGTTGGCCAACGCCGATCCCAGCCACGTCCGGTTCGTGAACGGCCGCATCGTTCTCGCCGCCGACCCCGCGCGCTTCATCACCGTCGCCGACGCCATGCGCGCCGCCGGGCTGGAGCGGCTGGAGGAGGAAGCGACGGCCAGCCCGGATTCCGCCACGCAAAAACGCTACTCTGCCTACACCCACTCGGCCATTTTCGCCGAGGTCAGGGTGGACGCGCAGCTCGGCGTCGTCCGCGTCACCCGCATCGTCAACGCGGTCGCCGCCGGGCGCATCATCAATCCCCGCACCGCGCGCAGCCAGATCATCGGCGGCGTGGTGTTCGGCCTCGGCATGGCGCTGACCGAGGAGAGCCTGCCCGACCACGCGCTCGGCCGCTTCATGAACCACAACCTTGGCGAGTACCACATCCCGGTGAACGCCGACGTCCCCGCCATCGACGTCATCTTTGTCGACGAGCACGATGACAAGGCGAGTCCGCTGGGAGTGAAGGGCCTGGGCGAGATCGGCATCGTCGGCAGCGCGGCGGCGATCGCCAACGCCGTCTACCACGCCACCGGCACGCGCGTGCGCTCGCTGCCGATGACGCTGGACAAGCTGCTGCCCGAAAAGCCGGCAGGGCGGGCGTAGTCAGGCGGCGGCGCGAATCGCCGCGGCCTTCACCTCGTCGCCGACCGCACCCGCGAACGTCTCGAAGTTCTTCTCGAAGCGCGCCACCAGCTCCTTCGCCACGCGGTCATAGGCCGCCGTGTCGGCCCAGGACCGGCGGGGGTCGAGCGCGTCGTCGGGAATGCCCGGCACGCTCTGCGGGATCATCAGCCCGAAGAACGGGTCGCGCCGGAACTGCGCCCGCGCCAGGGTTCCGTCCAGTGCGGCCGCCAGCAGGGCGCGGGTGTGGCGGATCGACATGCGCTCGCCCACGCCGTACTGGCCGCCCGACCAGCCCGTGTTGACCAGCCAGCAATCCACGTCGTGCTCGCGGATCAGCGCCTGCAGCATCCGGCCGTACACCTCCGGCCGCCGCGGCAGGAAGGGCGCGCCGAAGCAGGTGGAAAACGTCGCCTGCGGCTCGCTGCCGAGCCCCTTCTCGGTGCCGGCGACCCGCGCGGTGTAGCCGGACAGGAAGTGGTACATCGCTTGCGCCGGGCTGAGCTTCGCGATCGGCGGCAGCACGCCGAACGCGTCGGCCGTCAGCATCACCAGGTTGCGCGGCTGGCCGCCGGTGCCGGAGAGATCGGCGTTCGGGATGTACTCGACGGGGTAGCAGCTCCGCGTGTTCTCGGTGTAGGTCTTGTCGGTGAGGTCGAGCCGGCCGCACGGATCGGCCATGACGTTCTCGAGCACCGTGCCGAAGCGGTGCGTCGCGGCCCAGATCTCCGGCTCCGCCTGCGCCGACAGGTTGATCACCTTCGCGTAGCAGCCGCCCTCGAAGTTGAACACCCCCTCCGCACCCCAGCCGTGCTCGTCATCGCCGATCAGCGGCCGCGCAGGATCGGAGGAGAGCGTGGTCTTGCCGGTGCCGGACAGGCCGAAGAACAGCGCGACGTCGCCATCCGGCCCGCGATTGGCGCTGCAATGCATGGGCAGCACGCCCTCCGCCGGCAACAGCCAGTTCATGACCGTGAAAATCGACTTCTTGATCTCCCCGGCATACAAGGTGCCGGCGATCACCAGCGTCTTCTCGGCGAACGACAGTGCGACGGCGGTGCTGCTGCGCACGCCGTCGATCGCCGGATCGGCCTGGAACTCCGGCGCGTGCAGGATCACGTAGTCCGGCACGAACCCCGGCAGGTCGCGCGCCGGCGGACGAATGAACATGTTGCGCGCAAATAACGTGTGCCACGCGCCGGTCGAGACCAGGCGCACGCGCACCCGCCTGGCAGCGTTTGCGCCAGTATAGAGGTCTTGCGTGAACAGCTCCTGGCCCTGCAGATAGGCCTGCACCCGCGCCTTCAGCAGGGCGAACTTCTCCGGCGACAGCTTCTGGTTGACGCGGCCCCACCAGACATCCGCCGTCGTCGCGGGCTCATCGACGACGAACTTGTCACGGACCGAACGGCCGGTGTGCACGCCGGTTCGCACGATCAGCGCGCCGTCGGCCGACAGCCTCCCCTCGTTGCGGCGGATGGCGTGGGCGATGAGTTGCGGCGCGGTCAGGTTGGCGTGCAGGCGTCGCGAGCCGCTGATCCCGGTGCCGGCGAGCGGCGAAATGGCATCGGCGGCGCGGCTCGGCTGGGCTTCGGCAGGGCTCACGATTCCTCCGGACGGCAAATGCCCCGCACCGACGCCGCCCGCGCAGGGGTTTCGCCGAGGGTAGAGGCGCCGCTCCGGCCGGTCCAGCCCTTCGCCTCAGCCGGCGCGCGCCAGACGAGCCAGGCGCACCAGCTCGGCGCGGACGCCAGCCGGACCGGCGACCGGCGCGGTCCATGGTATGCGCAAAACGCTTTCGCCGGCGGCCAGGTCGCAGCCGTCCACGTCCACCGTCGCCATGCGCCAGCCCTCCGCCTCGCCCCCCGCGGCGCGGGCGATCGCCGCCAGCGCGTCGGCGTGTTCGGCGTTGCAGTGGCCTAGGATGTCGGCCTCCGCGCCGACCACGGCGGCGACCGCGCCGGGGTCGGGCAGCAGCGCGGCCGGGCGCAGCCGGGCGGCGCGCGCGAAGCCGCCGACGAAGCGGCCGCCCAGGATCGTCAGCCGCCACAGCGCGAAATCGCCGAAGCCCGCGTACACCCCGGCATAGGGGTGCACCGCCAGGTAGCGCGCCCGCAACGCCGGCGCGTCGGCTTCGGCGGCGAGGCAGGCCAGGCTCAGCCGCGGCGCGGTCTGCGGGTTGCGCGCCTCGGGCGGGCCGACGACCAGCAGGGCGCAGCGTGGCGCGGCCCGGAGCTGACGGGTGTGGTCGGAGAGGCCGGAGAGCAGCAGCAGCGGTGCCAGATCCGGCGCGGTGGCCGGGGTGACCAGCGCGGCGTACGGTTCGCCCCCGGCAACGGTCGCCAGGGTGCCGACGCGGGCCGCGCGCAGCATCAGCCGCGCTTCCCAGGCCGGATCGACGACGGGGCTGGAACCGGGTTCCGCCTCCGCCATATTGGGTTCACCCTTCCTGCGCCACAATCGGCGGCCAGACTGCCGCTCCAGGCCGCGGACCGGAGCCCGCCCATGAAGCAGACCATCGCGCTCGTCGACGACGACCGCAACATCCTGACCTCCGTCTCCATGACGCTCGAGCAGGAGGGTTTTCAGGTGCGCACCTACACCGACGGGGAGAGCGCGCTGCAGGGCCTCACCGCGCGGCCGGTCGATCTCGCCGTGCTCGACATCAAGATGCCGCGGATGGACGGGATGGAGCTGCTGCAGCGCCTGCGCGCCCGCACCGCCCTGCCGGTGATCTTCCTCACCAGCAAGGACGAGGAGGTGGACGAGCTGATGGGGCTGCGCCTCGGCGCGGACGACTACATCACCAAGCCGTTCAGCCAGCGACTGCTGATCGAGCGCATCCGCGCCCTGCTGCGGCGCAACGAGACGAGCCGCGCCGAGGGCTCCGGCGCGGCGCCTTCCGGCGTGCTGGTGCGCGGCGAACTGACGCTCGACGAAACCAAGCACCAGTGCATCTGGCGCGGCCAGGACATCCAGCTCACCGTCACCGAGTTCCTGCTGGTCAAGGCGCTGGCGGCGCGGCCGGGCATGGTGAAGTCGCGCGACCAGCTGATCGACGCGGCGTACGGCGAGAACATCTACGTGGACGACCGCACCATCGACAGCCACGTCAAGCGAATCCGCAAGAAGTTCCGCACCGTCGATGACAGTTTCAACCAGATCGAGACGCTGTACGGCATCGGCTATCGTTACAAGGAACACTGACAGGGAGCCCTGACCGGACCGCACCATGCCGGACGCCAGCGGTGCCCTGATCCCGGCCGATTCGGCGACCGCCCGCGCGGCGCGGCCGCGCTGGGTGAGCCGGCTGCTGCGCCGTATCCTGCTGGTCAACGCGCTACCGCTGGCGCTGCTCGTCGCCGCCCTGCTGTATCTCGATCAGTACCAGAACGGCCTGCTGGAAGCCGAGGTGGGCACCCTGCGCGAGCAGGGGCGCATCTATGCCGGTGCACTCGGCGAGACGGCGGTGCGCGACGAGAACTCCGGCGACCCGAAGCTGGTGCCGGAGCTGGCGCGCCCGCTGCTGCGCCGGCTGACGGAACCCACGCCGAACGCCCAGGCCAAGCTCTACGCGCCGGACGGCACGCTGGTCGCCGACAGCCGCGTGCGCGAGGGCACCGGCGGCGCGGTGACGACCGAGCCGCTGCCCCCGGCGGTCGATCGCGGCCGCGTGCTCGGCGCGATCGGCGCGGTGTACGACTGGATCCTGTCGCTGCTGCCGCACCAGCCCTCTGCGCCGGTGCTGCAGACCAGCCCGAACGCCGCCGGCATCGACTGGCAGCCCGACGTCAAGGAGGAGCTGCGCATGAACAGCTCCAACCAGTCGCGCGAGATGCCGCCCTATATCCGCCGCACCGAGGACAACCGGCTGCTGGTGACGGTGGCCGAGCCGGTGCAGCGCAACCGCCATACCGTCGGCATCATCCTGCTGACGCGCGAGGCGCGCGAGGTGGACGACAGCCTGTTCGCCGTGCGCATGTCGATCCTGGCGCTGTTCGGCCTGGCGCTCGGGCTCACGGTGATCATGTCCTGGTATCTCTCGCTCACGATCGCCCGCCCGCTGCTCCAGCTCGCGGGCGTCGCGGAGGAGATGCGCGAGGGCCGCGGCGGCCGGGCCGAGGTGCCGCCGGCGCTGCGCACGCGCAGCGACGAGATCGGCGAGCTCGCGCAGGCGCTGTCGCAGAGTGCGAAGGCGCTGTGGGCGCGCATGGATGCGATCGAGCGGTTCGCCGCGGACGTCGCGCACGAGATCAAGAACCCGCTCTCCTCCATCCGCAGCGCGATCGAGACGCTGCGCCGCATCGAGGAGCCGCGCCAGCGCAAGCGCCTTCTGACGATCATCGGCGAGGACGTGACGCGGCTCGACCGGCTGATCAGCGACATCAGCGATGCGAGCCGCGTGGATGCCGAACTCTCACGCGCGGCGGTCGAGCGCGTGGACATGGCGCCGATCCTGGCGACCCTCGCCGAAATCCACGACGCCACGCGCGCCGAGGGCGACCCGCGCCTGGAACTCGAGGCGCCGGAGAGCGGGCTAACCGTGCAAGGCGTCGAGGATCGGCTGGTGCAGGTGCTGCGCAACCTGATCGCGAACGCGCGCAGCTTCAGCCCGAAGGATGGGCGCATCCGGCTGCGGGCGCGCGAGACGGGTGGGGTGGTGGAGGTCGGCGTCGAGGATGACGGCCCTGGCATACCCGATGCGCGGCTCGAGAACGTGTTCGACCGCTTCTATTCCGAGCGCCCGAAAGGCGAGCGGTTCGGTCAGCACTCCGGCCTCGGCCTTTCGATCAGCCGGCAGATCGTGGAGGCGCTGAAGGGCCGCATCAGCGCGGAGAACCGCCGCGACGAGGCCGGACAGGTCCGCGGCGCGCGTTTCGTCGTCCGCCTGCCGAAAGCCTGAGCTGCCCCTGCACCCGGGACCGGAGTCGCGGATTGGAAAGGCTCTGCCTTTGCTGGGGTCCAGGGGCGAAGCCCCTGGCCTTATATTACGCCCTTACGGCTAAGCTGCGGAGGCCGAGGGCACCGAACCGGAGCGCCCGCCGCGGCCGCGAGAGGCGGGACGGCGCTTCGGCCGCTTCGAGTCGCTGGCCGGGGCGGCCGCCGTCCGCTTGGTGCCGAGGCCGATCTGCTTGGCGAGCGAGGAGCGGCGCTGCGCGTAATTCGGCGCCACCATCGGGTATTGCCGCGGAAGTCCCCAGCGCTCCCGATACTGCTCGGGCGTCATGCCATAGGCGTTGCGCAGATGCCGCTTGAGCATCTTCAGCTTCGCGCCATCCTCGAGGCACACGATGTAATCCGGGAAGACCGACTTCTTTATAGGCACCGCCGGTTCCGGCCGTCGGGGCTGGTCGGGTTCCGCCCTGATCCGGTTCAAGGTCGTGTAGACCTCCCGTATCAGGGACGGCAGGACCTCCGCCGTGACTGAATTGTGCGAGACATGCGCCGAGACGATTTGCGCCGTCAGATGCATCAACTGGGGCTGGTCCGCAGAGTCGCTCATTCACTGTCGTCCGCATGTGGCCGGCGCCGGATAAGATAGAGCTTCCGATCGTTTCGCAAGAGATAGATGCGCCGAACTGCCCTGGTTCAGGGTTTCTGTAGCTTGTATCCAATTAATTTGACAGACCGTTGGCACGCGCCGGTTGCTGGGCCCCCGCGGCTTCGTCCACGAGCCTGCGGCTGCGTTCAGAGGGCCGGAGTGTGCAGGCCGGACCTCCCGCCCTCGCGGGCGCCCGCCGGCGGCGGCGCGCCCCCAGGGACTGCCCGGTCTCAGGCGGCCTTGCGGTTGACCCTGCTTTCCGCCAGCTCGGTGAGCTTGCGGTCGGTCGCCTTCTCCTCGTTCAGCGTCTGGTCGAGCACGCTCGCACAGTCGTTGCGGCCGAGCTGCTTGGCGAGCGCGATCAAGGTGCCGTATCGCGTGATCTCGTAGTGCTCGACCGCCTGGGCCGCGGACAGCATTGCCGCGTCACGCACATCGGCGTCGTCGCAGTCGCCCATGATCTCCGAGCCTTCCGCCAGGATACCGTCCATGGCGGCACACTGAACCCCCTTCACGGCCTGGCCGTGCATCTGGAACACCCGCTCGAGCCGCTGGACGTGGCCTTGCGTCTCGGTCAGGTGTGTCTGAAACGCCTGGCGGAGCTGCGCATCGCCGGCCTTCTCGATCATCTTCGGCAGCGTCTTCGTGATCTGATTCTCGGCGTAGTAGATGTCCTGCAGCGTGTGCACGAACAGGTCATCCAGCGTCTTGATCGGCTTGGAGAACAGTCCCATGGTCGGCTCCTTCGGGGTGTGGCGGCGGCCGGAGACGGCTCGCATGCGCTTGCTCGTTCAACGTCTGCCCGCAGCGCCGGCTTCTTCACGAGCCCGGCATGAGCCAGCCGGTCAGAGGAACGCCGCCAGCTCGGCCAGGAATGCGTCCAACCGGTCGTGGTGCACCCAGTGGCCGGCACGCTCGACGCTGACCACGCGGGCGGTGCGGAAGTGGCGGGTGCGCCCGTCCTGCGCGGGGTTGGAGGCCCAGCTCTCCCGTCCATAGACCAGCAGCGTCGGGCAGGCGATGCGTGACCACAGACGCTCGATCTCGGCATCCGTCAGGTCGCCGGGCGGCTCGGCGCGCACGTAGTTGTCGAACTTCCAGCTGAAGCTGCCGTCCTCGTTCTGGTTCACGCCGTGCTGGGTGAGGTGCCTGGCCTGCTCCGGCGAGAGATGCCGGTTCTCCGCCTGCATGCGCGCCAGCGCCTCCTCGATCGAGGCATAGCGCCGCGGCAGCCGCCCGGCGAGTGCGCGCTGGCCGTCGATCCAGGCGTGCAGCCGCTCCTCCACGCCGGGGGCCGCCGGCTGGCCTGGGGCACGCGGGCGGCGGCCGATACCTTCGATCGACACGAGCTTCGTCACCGCGTCCGGATAGAGGCCGGCATAGCGCAGCGCGACGTTGCCGCCGAGCGAATGGGCGATGATGCGCAGCGGCGCCAGCTTCTGCTGATGCACGAGCTGGGCGAGGTCGTAGAGATAGGCCGCCATCGCGTAGTTGCCGTCCGGCGACCAGGCGCTGTCGCCGTGGCCGCGCAAATCCGGGGCGACGATGTGCCACTGGCCGCGCAGGCGTTCGGCGACCCAGTCCCAGGCGCGGCAATGGTCGCGCCCGCCGTGCAGCAGCAGCAGGGGCGGCGCCTCGGCATTGCCCCAGTCCACGTAGTGCAGGCGCAGGCGCTGCGAGAACCAGATGCGCGATGTCGGGCCGGGCGAGTCGTTCATCGGTGCAACCTGCGCTGACGTGTTGGTCGGCGGACTGTGCTGCCTGCCCCGCGGGACCCGCAAGCCAGGCTCGCCCCGGTCGGAAAAGCCCCGGAGATCTCGCGACCGGCCGGCAATTGACGCGGCAGGGCGCCCGCGCATAGTCGCGCGATCCCGGGGAGGTGCGACGAAGGATGACCGAGCAGGGAATCGGCGAACTGCTCTACGCGGTGCGCGAGCACGTCGCCTACGTCACGCTGAACCGCCCGGAGCGGCGCAACGCCCTGAGCCAGTCCCTCATGACGGCGATCGTCGACGCGTTCTCCGGCGCCGGTGCCGACCGCAATGTCTGGGCGATCGTGCTCACCGGCGCCGGCGACCGCGCGTTCTGCGCCGGCGCCGACCTCAA
>Ga0213875_10001867_pt1 | contig 13084 bp, 9 predicted proteins | sample BarmaccomBMRX_R8_FD_160105 | JGI IMG/M metagenome (GOLD analysis project Ga0213875, IMG submission 160105) | Root-associated microbial communities from Barbacenia macrantha in rupestrian grasslands, the National Park of Serra do Cipo, Brazil - RX_R8 | ecosystem: Host-associated > Plants > Roots... | reverse complement strand
AGGTCAGCGGGCCTTGAGCGCGAGGTGAACATCTGCCGCTGCCGCGGTCCGTAACTGGCGGCAGGTATCGCGAAATTAGTACAATCCCAGCGTCTGATGCCGCAGACGCCGCAGCGGGCTTTGGGTGCGCAGGGCAGGGAGAGGCATGAGCGAGCTCATCGATCAGCACACGAGTACCCATCAGAAGGCCCTCGAGATCAACCTCGACCCCCGGTGGTACGGGACGATCGCGGAGATCGGGGCCGGCCAGGAAGTCGTCCGCTGGTTCTTCCGGGTGGGCGGCGCGGCCGGCACGGTGGCCAAGTCGATGTCCGCCTACGACATGGCGGTCAGCGACGCCATCTACGGCAAGTCTGACCGGTACGTATCGGCGGGACGGCTGCAGGCCATGCTGGACAGGGAGTTCAAGCTCAACGTCGACCGGCTGGAGGACGAGCGCGGCGACTCGAACTGCTTCTTCGCGTTCGCCGACACCGTCGTGGCCCGCAGCTACCGAGGCGGCAACGAATGCCACGGCTGGATGGGCGTGGAATTCCAGTCCCAGACACACGACGAGCCGAGCCAGATCGTCATGCACGTGCGGATGCTCGACGACGAGGCCAACCTGCAGCAGGAGGCGCTCGGGATCGTCGGAGTGAACCTGCTTTACGGCGCGTTCTTCCACCACCACGAGCCCGAGCGGCTGATCGAGAGCCTGCTGGACCAGCTCACCACCGGCCGCATCGAGATCGACATGGTCCAGTTCCGCGGCATCGAGTTCCGCGGCGTGGACAACCGCCTGATGGCGCTCAAGCTGGTCCAGCTGGGCCTGAGCGGCGTGGCCATGTTCGGGCCTGATCGCGAGGTGCTGCAGCCGAGTGAGGTGCTGCGCAAAAGGGCCGTCCTGGTCGAGCGGGGCAGCTTCCGGCCGCCCACGCACGTGAACCTGGACATGCTGGCCACGGCCAAGGCCAAGTTCGAGCAGGACTCCGCGGTGGCCGGCAAGGAAGTCCTGTGCCTGACCGAGATCACCATGCGCAACCTGCTGGCCGAGCGCACCGACGTGGACCGGCGGGACTTCCTGGCCCGGGCCGAGCTGCTGGCCGCCTGCGGCGAGACGGTGCTGATCACCGACTACTTCGACTACTACCGGCTGGCCGCCTATATCGCCGAGCGGACCAAGGAGCGGATCGGCATCGTGATGGGCGTGCCGAGCCTGATCGACCTGTTCGACGAGAAGAACCACGCCCAGCTGCCCGGCGGCATCCTGGAGAGCTTCGGGCGGCTATTCAAGAACGGCCTCAAGCTCTACGTGTACCCGCTGCGGCCCTCGCCCGACGAGGAGCTCAAGACGGTGGACGACATCAAGGTCCAGCCCGAGCTTCAGCCGCTGTATGACTACCTGGCCGGCCGGGGCAGCTTCGTCAACCTGGACAACTACAACCCCGACTACCTGCCGATCTTCAGCCGGGACGTGCTGCGCCGGATCGCCGCGGATGATCCCTCCTGGGAGACCATGGTGCCCGGGGAGGTCGCCGACCTGATCAAGAAGCGGGCGTTCTTCGGCTACGTACGGCCCAGCCGTAACCACCCGGACGACTGAGCTGCCCGGCTACTGGGCCTGGCTGGCTGACCGGACCCGCCAGGCCCGGCGCAGGTCGTCCAGCTGGTCGGTCAGCAGCCGCCGGAGCGACCCGGCCAGCCCGGCGGCCTGCAGACACTGCTCGCCTGCCTGCAGGGTGGCGTCAGCGGCGGCGTACCACGGGAACCCGTGCAGGCACAGCACCCGCGCCAGGGTGGTGCCCTGGCGCGCGGCCAGCGCGGCCAGGGCCGGGAAGTACCGGGGCAGATAGTCCTCGAGCAGCGCAGCCTGCTCGGCGTGCCAGAACCCCCTGGCGGTCGCGGCCAGCTCGTAGCCGGACAGCGATCCGCTCAGCATCGCCGCCCAGGCCGCCTGCTTGGCCGCCTCGTCGGGCAGGGCGGCCCGGCAGCGGGCGGCGCTGAGCTGGCCGTCCGCGGTGGCGTCCCGGCCGGCTTCCTCCTCGATCCAGGGCCGGCCCGCGGCACCGAGCACCGACAGCCGCAGCAGTATCTGCCAGCGCAGCCCCGCGTCCAGCTCCGGGCCGCCGGGCACCTGGCCGGCAGCCAGCCAGGACCACAGCACCGAGGTGTCGTCGCCGGTGGAGGCGCTGTCGATCAGGCCGCGCACGGCGGTCAGCCGGAGCCCGGCGTCGTCGTCACCGTGGGTCCTGCTGAGCAGGTCCCAGCACACGCCGGTGACGTCCGCGAGCGCCACGTCCCGCAGCTCCGGCGGCAGGTAGCGTTCGGCCACCGTCCACCGGGCGTAGTCGATCACGTGCGCGGCGATGGATCCGTCGGTCTCCGCGGGCAGATGGCGGACGGCCAGCTCGAGATAGGCCTGCGGGGGCAGCTCGGTGTCGCGCACCAGGTCCCGGACGCTGTTCCAGGCGACCGCCCGGCTCGTCGGGTCGGGAATGCTGCCGAGCGCGGACCGCACGGCGGTTAGCGAGACCGGATCGAGCCGTACCCTGCAGTAGCTGTGATCACCGTCGTTCGGCAGCAGCAGCGCAGGCTCGGGCTGAACGGCGAGAGCGGGCAGGACGACCGCGCCCGCGTCGGTGGCCACCGTCACCGGGACGCGCTCTCGCGGCACGAGCTGGCCATGATCGTCGTCGTACACCCCGAGCCACAGCCGGTGCGGGCGCGGGCCGTCGTGGGTGAGGCAGGCAACCCGACCGGGGGGCTCGGGCCGGCTGACGGTCAGGGTGTCCGCGCCGCTGGTCCCCAGCCAGGCGCCGGCCCACTCGTGCACGTCGGTGCCGGAAGCCTGGCTCAGGCAGTCGAGCAGGTCGGGCAGGGTAGCGCTGCCGAACCGGTAGCGGCCGATGTAGTCGTTGACGCCGGCCAGGAAGGCGGGCCAGCCGAGCCAGGCCACGAGCTGGCGCAGTGCGGACGCGCCCTTGGCGTAGGAGATGTCGTCGTAGGCCGCCCGGGCCGCCTCGGTGTCCGGCACGTCCGCTGGGACGGGAGCGACCGGATGGGCGGAGGCGCGCTGGTCCGCGTCGTAGCCGCGGGTCTTGCGCAGCAGGGCGAACTCGGTCCACGCCGAGGCGTACGCGGTGACCTGCGAGATCAACTCGAAGCCCATGAACTCGGCGAACGACTCGCTCAGCCACACGTCGTTCCACCAGCGCATGGTGACCAGGTCGCCGAACCACATGTGTGCCATCTCGTGCGCGATCACCACCGCGCGGAGCTGCCGCTCGGCGTGGGTCGCCGCGGACGGGAACAGGAACTCGTCCCGGAACGTCACGCAGCCCGGGTTCTCCTCTGCCCCGGACTCCAGCTCGGGCACGAACGCCTGGTCGTAGGAGTCATAGGGATACGGCTCGGTGAAGATCTCCCGGTACCGGTCGAAGCAGGCCCGGGTGATGTCGAGGATCTCGGCCGCGTCCCGGTGCAGCTGCGGGGCCAGCGACCTGCGGCCGTGCAGGCCGAACGGGATGCCGCGGTGCTCGGCGGTGACGCTCACGTAGGGGCCGGCCACCACCGTGAACAGGTAGGGCGACAGCGGCGGGGTCGGGGCCAGCTCCCAGCGGCCGTCGCCGGCCGGCCGGGCCCGCCCGTTCCCGATCACGGTCCAGGCCCGCGGCGCGATCACCGTGGCCGTCATGACCGCCTTCAGGTCCGGCTGGTCGAAGGCGGCGAACACGCGCGGGGCGTTGCCGAGGCCGCCCTGCAGGGCCAGGTAGGTCTCGCCGTCGGCCGGGTCGGTGCTGCGGTGCAGGCCCGGGCCGGCCGACACGTACGCCATGTCGGCCTCGACCAGCAGCTCGTTGTCGGGCAGCAGCCCGGCCAGCGGCAGCCGGCCATCCCGGAGGGTGTCCCGGTCCAGCTCCCGGCCGTTCAGGACCGCGCGGTGCAGCCAGGCCGGCGCGAGCTCGATGAAGCTGTCCGCGCCGGGGGCGTAGCAGCCGAACCGGACCGCGGTGACCGAGCCGAACGCGCCGCCCGGGCGGGCCAGGTCCAGCTCGATGTCGTACCCGTGCACCTCGAGGAGCTGCGAGCGCTGCTGGGCCTCGGTGAACGTAAGTGGGATCACCGCGGGCGCCCGGTCAGCGCCGGGCTGGCTCATCGCACGGCGGCGGGCGGAAGTCCAGCCGGGTCCGCGGGCAGCCAGTCGAGTGGCCAGGGACCCAGCGCGGCGAGCCCGGCGAGCTGCAGCTGGCACCAGGGCGAGACCGGCTCGCGGCCCTCCCGCACGGCCGTGCAGAAATCGGCCCAGTTCACCCACCTGGTCTCCGCGACCTCGGCCGGGTCGGGCGCTGGGGTGGCGTCGGAGTAGGCCGCGTACACCGGGCAGATCTCGTTCTCCAGCACGCCGTTGCCCATCTCGGCCCGGTACCGGAATCCCGGCAGGGCCAGCGCCAGCTTGGCCGTGCCGATGCCGAGTTCTTGCTGCAGCCGACGGCGCACGCTGGTCGGCATCGGCTCACCGGGCAGCGGGTGCCCGCAGCAGGTGTTGGTCCATACGCCCGGCCAGGTCTGCTTGGTCTCGGCCCGCCTGGTCAGCAGGAACTGCCCGGCCGGGTTGAACAGGTAACAGGAAAACGCCAGGTGCAGCGGCGTGCTGGCGTGATGCACGACGGCCTTGTCGGCGGTTCCGACGGCCCGGCCGGCCTCGTCGAGAAGTACGACGTTCTCCACGTTCTTCCTGCCTGGGGTGGGGGGAAAAGGGCAGAGGAGAACACTACCTGACCGGCGAGCCTCCGGCGCCTCAGTGCGACTCGCGCGGCACCTCGTGACCGCTGGCCCCAACCAGGAAGTCCAGGTCGGCCCCCTGGTCGGCCTGCAGCACGTGCTCGCTGTACAGCCGGGTCCAGCCCCGGCTGGCGTGCGGCGCGGGCGGCTGCCACTCCAGGCGGCGGAGGGCGAGGTCCTCGTCGCTGACCTCCAGGGTCAGCGTGCGGGCAGGCACGTCCAGCGTGATCCAGTCACCGGTCCGGACCAGCGCCAGCGGGCCACCGGAGGCGGCCTCGGGGGAGACGTGCAGGACGACGGTGCCGTAGGCGGTGCCCGACATCCGCCCGTCGCAGATCCGTACCATGTCGCGCACGCCGCGCAGCAGGAGCTTCTTCGGCAGCGCGACGTTGGAGACCTCCGGCATGCCGGGGTAGCCCCGCGGGCCGCAGTACCGCACCAGCAGGACGGTGTTCTCGTCCACATCGAGGTCCGGATCCTCGAATACGGCGTAGTAGTCCTCGGGGGAGTCGAAGACCAGCGCCTGCCCCCGGTGCTTGAGCAGGTGCGGCGAGGACGCCGACTGCTTGATCACCGCTCCGCCCGGAGCCAGGTTGCCGCGCAGCACCGCCGTGCCCGTGCCGGCTGCCTGGAACGGCTCGGCGATGGTCTTGATGACCTCCCGGTTCCAGCAGTCCGCGCCGGCCACGTTCGCGCCGGCCCCTGAGCCGGTCACCGTGATCGCGTCGGTGTGCAGCAGGCCGGCCTCGGCGAGCTCGCGCATGACCGCGGGCAGGCCGCCGGCGTAGCAGAAGTCCTCCATCAGGTACTGCCCGCTCGGCTGCAGGTTGACCAGGGTCGGGACGTCCCGGGCCAGGATGTCGAAGTCGTCCAGGGACAGCGGGACGCCGAGCCGGCCGGCGATGGCCAGCAGGTGGATCACCGCGTTCGTCGATCCGCCGATGGCGGCGTTGACCCGGATCGCGTTCTCGAACGCGGCCCGGGTCATGACGACCGAGGGCCGCAGATCGTCCCGGACTAGCTGCACGGCGACCTGCCCGGCCCGCTGCGCGGTCTCGTACCGGCGGGAATCCACCGCGGGCCAGGTCGCCGAGTACGGCAGCTGCATGCCGAGCGCCTCGGCCATCGACGCCATGGTGGAGGCGGTCCCCATGGTCATGCAGTGCCCGTTGGACCTGGCCATGCACCCCTCGGCGAAGAAGCACTCCTCCTGGGTCATGCGGCCGGCCACCAGGTCTTCCTCGAACCGCCACACCGCCGTGCCCGAGCCCACGTCGGTGCCCTGGTACTTGCCGTTGAGCATCGGGCCGCCGGTCACCATGATCGCGGGCAGGTCCACGCTGGACGCCGCCATCAGCAGCCCCGGAGTGGTCTTGTCGCAGCCGGACAGCAGCACCACCCCGTCCAGCGGGTTGGCGCGCATCAGCTCCTCGGCCTCCATGGCCAGCAGGTTCCGGTACAGCATGGCGGTGGGCCGCAGCAGCGTCTCACCCAGGGCCATGGCCGGGAACTCCAGCGGGAACCCGCCTGCCTGCCAGACCCCGCGCTTGACCGACTCGGCGACCCGGTGCAGATGGGCGTTGCACGGCGCCAGCTCGGACCAGGTGGTCGCGATGCCGATCACCGGGCGGCCGTCGAAGACCTCCGGGGGAAAGCCCTGGTTACGCATCCAGGACCGGTGGGCCATCCCGGAGCGGCCCGTCGCGCCGAACCAGTGCGTGCTGCGAAGTGCGCCATTGGAAGTCATACTGCAATACCTAACATCCGGCCCGGCCGCGGAAACAGCCCGCCTAGCCCGTTCGGCCCAAACAGACCAGCCAGCTGTTAGGGTCACCAGCGTGAGCCGCGTTCATGACATGGGCGGCCAGACCGGCTTCGGGCCGGTACCCGTCGGTGAGAATGGCGAGCCTGCGTTCGCCGCAGACTGGGAGGCGCGGGTGTACGCCCTCAGCAACGTGCTGCGGCGGCGCGGGCTGTTCAACAGCGACGAGCTGCGCGACGCGATCGAGCGGCTGCCACCGGAGCAGTACCTGGCGGCGTCGTACTACGAGCGCTGGCTGTACGCGATCGAGACGCTGGCCGGCGACAAGGGCGTGCCGTGACCTATCAGGCCGCGACCAGGGTCCGGGTGCGAACCGGGGATCCGGACCACCACACCCGGGTGCCGCGATACCTGCGCGGGCACACCGGGGAGATCGTCGCGGCCCTCGGTGACTGGGCGCTGCCCGACGACAGCGCGCGCGGTCTCGACCCACCCCGGGTCGAGACCTGCTACGCGGTCCGGTTCTCCGCCGCCGACCTGTGGGGAAGCGGCGACCACACGGTGACGGTCGACTTGTGGGAGTCCTACCTTGAGCAGCCATGACGACCTGCCCGTGGCCGCCCGGGCCCGGCGGCTCGAAGAGCGGCTCATCGCCGCCGGCCTGGCCACCGACGAGGAGATCGACGAGTACCTGACCAGGCTTTACGCCGGTGCCACTCCGGTCAACGGCGCCCGGATGGCCGCCCGCGCCTGGGCCGACGAGCGATACCGGGACCTGCTGCTGAGCGACGGCAACGCGGCCGCGGCCGAGCTCGGGTTCGACGGCCTCGGCTACCAGCTCCGGGTCGTCCCGAACAGCCAGGACACGCACAACGTGATCGTCTGCACGCTGTGCTCCTGCTACCCGGTTTCGCTGCTCGGCCCCTCGCCAGGCTGGTACAAGAGCTTTGCCTACCGGTCCCGGACGGTGCGCGAGCCGCGCGCGGTGCTGGCAGAGTTCGGCGTCGCCCTGCCGGAGCACGTCGGGATCTCGGTCTGGGACTCCACCTCCGAGGCCCGGTATATGGTGCTGCCCGAACGGCCGTCGGGGACCGGCGGGCTCACCGCTGATGAGCTAGCTGCGCTGGTCACCAGGAACGGGCTTATCGGCACCGCCCTGGTGTAAGCCCGGCGAGCGTGGCCGCCGCCCAGGCCAGGACGGCGGGCGGCTGGGTGTAGGCCAGCCGCAGGTACGCACTGGCCCGGCCGGACGCGCTGAGCAGGTGCCCGGGCACGACGGCCACCCCGTGCCTGAGCGCGGCCTGGGCGAACGCGCCGCCGTCGGCGTGCCCGGGCAGCCGTACCCACAGGCTCAGTCCGCCGTCCGGCCCGGGCCAGGTCCAGTCCGGCAGGTGCTCCCGCAGCGCCGCCGCCAGCGCGTCGTGCCGTGCCCGCAGCCACTCGCGGCGCCACTTGAGGATGCCGTCGTGCTGCTCGTCCAGCAGCGCCGCGGTGATGGCCTGGCCGAAGGCCGGGCTGCCCAGGTCGGCGGCGGCCTTGGCCGCGGCAGCCCGCGCGATCAGGCCGGTGCCGCCCTTGATCGAGCCGGTCCGCAGGCCGCCCCAGTAGAGCTTGGACAGCGAGCCGACGCTGACCACGTTCCGCTGTCCGGGCGCCAGCGACGTCAGGGACGGCAGCGGTGCCGCGTCGCGGAGCGTCAGCTCGGCCAGGGTGACGTCGTCGACGAACAGCGTGGCCGGGTACGCGGCGGCCAGCCGGGCTATCTGCCGCCGGTGCCCGGCGGGCATGACCAGCCCCGTGGGGTTGTGGTGGCTGAGGATCAGGTACACCATCGCCGGGCTGTGCGTGCGCAGCACGTGCTCCAGACGGCCCGGGTCGAGCCCGCCGCCGGCCGGGATCCCGATCACCCGGGCACCGGCCCGGTGCAGCGCGTCGAGCACGCCAGGGAAGGTCGGATCCTCCACCGCGACCGGCTGGCCGGGCAGCACCTCACAGCGGATCAGCAGGTCGATAGCCTGCTGACCGCCGGTGGTGACCAGGATCTCCTCGGGCTGGGCGGGCAGGTCCAGGCGCCCGGTCAGGTGCCGGGCGACCGCGGCGCGCAGCGCGGGCAGCCCGGCGGGGTAGTACCCGTTGGTGGCGATGACGCCCCGGCGGCCGGCCAGGTTCAGGACCGACGCCGGGTCGGCCAGCGCATCGGCTACCTGCGGCGCGCAGTCCACCGCGGCCAGCGTGAGGTCCGCCCGGAGCGCGGAGTCCTCGAGCATGCCGGCGAAGAAACCGTTGGCGCGGTGCACCGCAGCCGGGGTGGTGCGGTGCGGGACGATGCGGGTGCCGGCGCCCTGGCGGCTTTCGGCCATGCCCTCGTCGCGGAGCAGCTGGTAGGCGGCGGCCACGGTGTTCCGGCTCACCGACAGGGCGGCGGCCAGGTCACGCTCGGCGGGCAGCCGCAGCCCCGCGGGCAGCTCGCCCGTGTCGGCCAGCCTGGCGATCCGCCCGCCGAGCAGCCGGTACAGCGGGCCGTCCGCGGCCGGCCAGCGCCCGAGCAGGTCAGCCAGGGCGACGGCGCTGATGGCAGAACTAGTCAGCGTGGCCCGAATTGGCTCTTTCATAATGGCGCCAATAGTGGCACCGTGGAGCTGACCAGGCAAGGCGGGCCGGCCTCTCGCCGCTACCGGGTACGGGTCAGCCTTGGGTTAGCCTCAGCGGGCCCGCCAGCGCGCGCAGCGCGGGCAGCGGATCGTCGTTGAGGACCTGAACGGCCACGTGATCAGCCCCCGCGTCCAGGTGAGCAGTAATGCCTCGGGCGACCACACCGGCATCACCATGCACCGCGAGGGCGTCGATCAGGGCGTCGCTGCCGCCGTCGGCGAGATCGTCCTCGGACCAGCCCAGCCGCCGCAGGTTGCTGACGTAGTTCTTCAGGCCGAGGTAGGGCTTCTGCACCCGGGGCCGGCCGATGGCACGGGCCTGCTCGGGATCGGTCTCGAGCACCACCTTCTGCTCTGGTGCCAGCAGCGGACCGTCACCCAGGATCTCGCGAGCCCGGCGGGTGTGCTCGGGTGTCACCAGGTAGGGATGCGCCCCCGCGGCGCGTTCGGCGGACAGCCGCAGCACCTTCGGGCCCAGCGCGGCCAGCACCCGCCCCCCGGCCGGGACCTTGAGCGCGTCCAGTTCGTCCAGGTAGCTGACGAGCTTGGCATAGGGCTGCTGATATTCCTGGGTGGCCTCGGGATGCCCGATGCCCAGGCCAAGCAGGAAGCGGTCCGGGTACCGCGCCGTGATCCGGTGGTACGACGCGCCGACCGTGGCGGCGTCGTCTTTCCACACGTTGACGATCCCGGTCGCGATCACGATGCGATCCGTGACCTCCAGCAGGTTGTCCACCACGCTGAGGTCGCCGTCCGGAGAGCCGCCGAGCCAGATGGCCCCGTAGCCCAGGGCCTCGGCCTCACGTGCCAGTTCCGGGGTGATGCCCGAGGGATGCCGCCAGATGCCGATCTTGCCGAGTTCGATGCTCATACCACCGAACAGCCCAGCCGGAATGGATTTCATTCCGCCGGCCATCCCAGACCGGCGGGTGCGGTCCGCCTGCCGGTGCGGTAACTATGGGGAGAGGGGGCCGGCGCTCGCTGGGTAACCGAGGTGATCGCGCGATGATGCCACTGGTGATGGCGCTCGATGATGCGGTGGCCACGCCAGCCGCGGCTGGCGGCAAGGGCGCCTCGCTGGCCCGGCTGGCCCGGGCCGGGTTCACGGTCCCGCCCGGGTTCCTCGTGACCGCGCGCGCGTATGAGGACTTCGCCAGGCAGGCTGGCCTGGCCGGGCCGTCGCGGACCGTTGTGGCTCAGGCCGGCCCGGCCGGACCGGCCTCCGCTGAGGCCGCTGCCCGCGAGATCGGTGACCTGTTCGCCGCTACGCCGGTGCCGGATGTCATTGCCGCGGCGGTCATCGGCGCCTACCGCGACCTGGGGCCCAGCGAGCTGGCAGTGGCGGTCCGGTCATCGGCGACCGCCGAGGACCTTCCCGAGCTGTCCGCCGCCGGACAGCAGGACACCTTCCTGAACATCCGAGGTGACGCCGAGCTGATCGACGCGATCCGGCGATGCTGGGCCTCGCTGTGGACAGCGCGGGCCATCGCCTACCGCGCCCGGGCGGGCGTCACGACGGAGCAGATCAGCATGGCCGTCGTGGTGCAGGAGTTCGTGCCGGCCGATGCCGCGGGCGTGCTGTTCACGGTGGACCCGGCTGGAGGTGCTCCGGACCGGGTTGTGATCAACGCCAGCTGGGGGCTGGGCGAGGCGGTCGTCGGCGGCGAGGTCACCCCGGACGTCGCGACCATCAGCCGGGCCGACGGCACCGTCTGCCAGTACCAGGTCGGCGCCAAGGAGCGGATGACGGTGCCCGCGGACTCGGGTGTCCGCGAGCAGGACACCGAGCCCCGCCTCCGCGAGATGGCCGTGCTGACCGGCGCCCAGGCTAGCGAGCTGGCTAGCGTCGGCCTGTCCATCGAGAAGCTGTTCGGGCATCCGCTGGACGTCGAGTGGGCCCGCGCCGGGCAGCAGCTGTTCGTGCTGCAGGCCCGGCCGGTGACCGGTGCCGCGCCGCAGGCTGAGCGATGGAACGACAGCCTGGCGGCTGATTACCTGTGGAGCGCCGGTAACGTCGGCGAGGCCATGCCGACGGTGATGACGCCGGCCACCTGGTCCTTCCTCCAGCTGTTCATGACCAGGGCGCTGTCGCCGCCGTCCGTCCCGGGTTATTACGGCTATGGCCGCATCGGTGGCAGGTTCTACGTGAACGTCAGCATGGCGGCCTCGCTCGCCGCCGTGATGGGCATGCCGGTCCGCCGGTACCTGGCGGTGAACGCGGCGGCGTTCGGCAAGCTGCCGCCCGCGGCCGAGGTACCGCGGGTACCGCTGCCGCGAGCGAAGATCATCCGGCTGGCGGTGCCGGCGACCGCCGCGCTGCTGCGCCGGGTGCGCCGGAGCACCCGGCAGATGGCCGCCTACCTCGCGGCCAACCCGGGTCGTTGCGACGCCCTCCGGGCCGACATCGCGCGGATCGGCGACGGCGCGGCCCTCGCGGAACTCTGGAACAGCCAGGTCGAGACGCTGCTGCTGACCGGCAGCGACATGCTGGCGGCGGCGGGCGCGAACGGCGCCGCGTTCCTGCTCAGAGTCCCCGGCCGGCTGGCCGCCCGGGTCGGCCCGGCCGACGCGGCCTTGCTCCTGTCCGGGCAGCTGCCCGGACAGGAGCCGCTAGCCAGTCTGGGTCCTGCCCTCGGCCTGGCGCAGCTGGCCCGCGGCGAGATCGACAGGGCCACGTTCGCACGCCGGTACGGGCACCGCGATGCGCGCGAGATCGAGGTGTCATGTCCCCGGCCAGCCGAGGATCCTGCCTGGATAGACCGAGAGCTGGCCAGCATGGCGGCCGCTCCCCAGGACGCGCGGGATCTGCTGGCGCGTCAGGAGGCGGCCCGCGCCGCCGTGTGGGACCGGCTCAGCCGGAAGCCGAAGAAGGCCGCCGCCGTCCGCAAGCTCGTCACCCGCTGGGCCAGCGCCGCGCGGGCCCGGGAGGGTACGCGGTCGGAGCTGGCCAGGGCGTTTTGGGTGCTCAGGGCGTGGGTCATCCGGGCGGGTGAGCTCACTGGCCGCGATGACGACCTGTTCTTCCTGAGCTATCAGGAGATCCTGGACGTCCTGCGCGGTGACGAGGCGCCGCTGAGCTCGGTGCCCGGCCAGCGTGCCACCTACGCGCTCTATCGCGGGCTGCCCACCTACCCGGCGCTGATCCGTGGGCGGTTCGACCCGGTGCGCTGGGCTGCGGACCCTGCCCGGCGCACCGACTTCTATGACGAGCGTTCCGCTCCCGCCCCGCAGAGCACGATCAGCGGTTTCCCCGGCGCCGCGGGCCTCGTCGAGGGCATGGCGCGGCTGATCCCTGACCCGGCCGGCGCGGACCAGCTCGAGCCGGGAGAGATCCTGGTGACGATCAGCACCAACATCGGCTGGACGCCGTTCTTCCCGCGAGCGGCCGCGGTGGTCACCGACGTCGGCGCGCCACTGTCCCACGCGGCCATCGTCGCCCGGGAACTCGGCATACCAGCCGTCGTCGGCTGCGGCAACGCCACGATGCGGCTGCACACCGGCGACCGCATCAGGGTCGACGGCGGCCGCGGCACAGTAGACGTGCTGAGCCAGGTGATCTGACTGCCACCGGGTCGCGTCGTCCTGACCGCCCCGACGCCGTGGCAGCTCCCGAGTCATGGGAATCCTGAGCCGCCGGCGACGTGAGTCGCGGCAGCATTGTGCTGTTGTGGCTGTTCAGAGGGGTGGTGGACCAGATGGGTTACGGCTGGTCCAGCGCTCAGCTGGCCGCGGTCGTAGCGGCCCTGACGTGCTGAAACTGCACCTCCATTGCGTCCAGACGCCATGCCGCTTAGATTGCTGGCATCGGAGCGCACCGCGGAGCGTAAATCGTAGCTATTCAGCAAGCGTCAGAGTGTTTCGCATGGTCTGCGGGATGCGCTGTTCCGGTTCGGCGACACGCCGTGGCGGG
>Ga0213875_10001866_pt1 | contig 13085 bp, 12 predicted proteins | sample BarmaccomBMRX_R8_FD_160105 | JGI IMG/M metagenome (GOLD analysis project Ga0213875, IMG submission 160105) | Root-associated microbial communities from Barbacenia macrantha in rupestrian grasslands, the National Park of Serra do Cipo, Brazil - RX_R8 | ecosystem: Host-associated > Plants > Roots... | reverse complement strand
CAGGTGCACGACATCGGCTAGTGCATACTCGATCTGCCGCTCGGTCAGCGGTCGATGCGACCAGTCGGTGAAACGCGACGCCTTGTCGAGATTGGCTCCGGCGAGCCGCCGCACCAAAGTCTCGTAGCTGACCGAATCGCCAAAGCCGCAGACCATCGCGGCGACCTGCGTGTCGAATACCGGGTGCGGCACCTGCCCCGATTTCTGGAAGAAAATCTCGAGATCCTGGCGCGCCGCATGGAATACCTTCAGCGTCGCCGGGTCGGCCATCAGATCGAGCAGCGGCGCCAGATCCATGCCCGGGGCATGTGCGTCGATGGCCACGGCTTCCTCCGGCCCGGCCACCTGCACAACGCAGAGGATTGGCCAGTACGTCCGCTCGCGCATGAATTCGGTATCGACGGCGACGAACTCGGTACCGCGCTGACGGTTGCAAAACCCCGCCAGTTCTTCGCTTTCAGTTATCAGTCTTGTCATACACAGCCGCTATATAGCGAAACTACCGGAAACGAAACGCCGCCGCTCAGGAAAGAGGCGTTTTTACCATGATTGGCCAGGCAATAGCGCCTCGATCTCTCCAGCACGCGGCGGACGAAGGCGCCAGCCGGTTCTACTCTGGCCGTCGCCCTCGACTGCCCGGCCCAGGCCCGCATGCAACGTGTCCCGCATCGCTGTCGTGCGCCTGTGCTGACGGAATCCGGGTCCGGCTTCGGCGAATCGGGCGCGGCAACGCGAACAGACGTAATCGCGACGTCAAATCACCACGCTGCCGGGCGATGCGCGCCGTAAAGCTCCCGCAGCCGGGTTTTCATGATCTTGCCGGTCGCCGTGTGCGGCAACTCCTCGATGACCAGCACGTCATCGGGCAGCATCCAGCGAGGGAAGCGTTCGCTCAGAAAGGCGATCAGCGCGTCGCGCTGCGGCGCGCGGCCGGGGCGTGGCGTCACGATCAAGAGCGGCCGCTCTGCCCATTTCGGATGCGGGATCGCGATCGCCGCCGCTTCGGCGACATCCTCATGTGCCATCGCGGCGGTCTCCAGCTCGATCGAGCTGATCCATTCGCCGCCCGACTTGATGATGTCCTTGCGCCGATCAGTCAAATGCAGGAAGCCGTCGCGATCGATCGCCGCGACATCGCCGGTGTGGAACCAGCCATCCGCCTCGACGGCGGCCTCGGTCGCCTCCGGATCCTCGAAATAGCCGCTGATGATAAAAGGGCCCCGAACCAGTAATTCGCCGACCGATTCTCCATCGTGCGGCTGCTCGACACCGCCCTCACCGACGATCTTCATCTCGACCCCGAACACGGGCCGCCCGGCCTTGGCCTTGATCGCCAGTGTCGCGGCGTTGTCGAGCCCAAGCTGGTGTGCCTTCGGCACCGCGGCGGTGCCGAGCGGGCTCATCTCAGTCATGCCCCAGCCCTGAATGACGCTGATCTTGTGGCGGTTCTCGAACGCATCGATCAATGACAGCGGCACCGCCGAGCCACCCGACAGGATGCGGTTGAGGCTAGAGCATGTCAGCTTGTTGGCGGTCAGATGCGCCTCGAAGCCCAGCCAGATGGTCGGCACGCCGAGCGCAAGCGTGACGCCCTCCGCCTCGAACAGCTCATAAAGGCTGGCGCCATCCAGGCGCGGACCCGGCAAGACCAGCTTGGTACCGTTCATTGCCGCGGCATAAGGCACCCCCCAGGCGCAGGCGTGAAACATCGGCACCACCGGGCAGACGACATCGCGCGCCGACATTGAGGTGGCGTCCGGCGATGCCAGTCCGAACGCGTGCAACACCGTCGAGCGGTGTGAATAGAGGGCACCTTTAGGCCGCCCGGTCGTGCCCGAGGTGTAGCAGAGCGCCGCCGCAAAACGCTCATCGAGGTCCGGCCAGACATAATCGCCGTCCTCCGCATCGATCAACGCGTCATGCAGCCCCGCCAAGGGCAGCGACGTCTCGGCCGGCTCCAGCAGGACATAGCGGGTGTCGGGCGGCAGTAGCGGCCGCAACCGCTCGACCAGTGGAATGAAGCTGCTCTCGACAAAGACCAGCCGATCCCTGGCGTGGTTGATGATGTAGACGATCTGATCGTCAAACAGGCGCGGGTTGATCGTGTGGCACACCGCGCCAACCCCCGATACTGCGTAGTACAGCTCAAGATGCCGATGCGTATTCCACGCCAGAGTCGCGACCCGGTCGCCGGGCTCGACACCAAGCCGGATCAATGCCTGTGCGAGGCGACGACAGCGCTGCTCGGCCGCAGCATAGGTATAGCGGTGAACGCTGCCATCGACGAGCCGCGCCACAATCTCTGTATCGCTGTGAAACCGCGCCGCATGCCGGATCAGCATCGAGATCAGGAGCGGTTGCTCTGACATCATGCCGCGCATTGTTTCCTCCCCGCCGCGCTGTCGCCGTATTGTCGCGCAAATTAGCGCGCCACGGATTGCGACAACAGAGCTACGACAACGACGGGCGGGATCATGAGGAGAAGCGTCTTGCACAGCATTGTCATCGCCACGGCGACCGCCGCAGCCAGCGCGAGTGTGAGCGTCAGCGCGGCTCAGGGCGCCGACCCGGCGGTCAACTTCGCCGGCAGCAATGCCCGCTTTGCCGGCGATTGCCACGGCCAGGACGCCAGCCTCGCCGGCAGCGGCAACACCGTGACGATTCATGGCGCCTGCCGTGCGTTTCAAATCGCCGGCGGCGACAACCGGGTGCTCGTCGACATGGCCGGAAATGGTACGATCAAGGTGTACGGCGATAACAACCAGGTCAGCTGGACATCGAGCGGCGACGTCCAGGTCACCACAGTCGGGCAGAACAACACGGTGACCCGCGCCCGCTGACCACAGCCCGGAGACGAGGCATGGCATATCTGTACTACGTCCAGATGGACATTCCTGCGACCCACGACGCCGAGCTCAACCGCGTTTATGACACACAGCACGTGCCGATGCTGTCAAAGGTGCCGGGGGTGCATCGCGTTACGCGGTATCGTCTGGAACAGTCCAATGACAGCCGGATGCAGAAGTACCTGGCGATCTACGAGATCGACTCACCTTCCGTTGTCGAGTCGGCCGCGTGGGATGCCGCCAGTGCCGAGGGCGATTGGGCCGAGAAGATCCGTCCGCACACGACCAGCCGCCATCACACCTTCTTCAAGGAGATTCTCAAGGCCGGCCAGGGGCGGGACGCCCAGGCGCCCTGCATCTACGTTGTTCAGATGGACGTGCCGGCTGCGTACGAGGCCGAGTTCAACCGCGTTTACGATACCGAGCACGTGCCGATGCTGACGAGTTCGCCGGGTTGCCGCGGCGGCACCCGCTATGCCCGTGAGAAGTCGAATGACAGCCGAATGCAGAAATACGCGGTTATCTACGAACTCGACTCAGCCGAAATCACCAAGACGAAGGCCTGGCAGGAAGCCGGCGAACGCGGCGATTGGGCCCCTAAAATCCGGCCTCACACCACCAGCCGCCATCACAGCTTCTTTCAGCGCGTCTGAGGGCAAAAATTCCCGCCTGCAGACCGCATCCGGGCGTCGGCCATCGGCGTAGAGCACTGCGAGCACGGGAACCTGTGCCCGCTGACAGCAATGTTGCGGCGCCACCCACGCTCGCGCAGGCGTGAATTGGCGCGGCACATGGTGCGCGCCATATCGGGCGCACGAGAAAAGGGGCTCACGATGCTTATCCGTAAACGGCGCGGCTGGGAAATTCCGGAGAGCGCGGCAACCGAGGAGGCGTTGTTCCACGACCGCCGCAGATTGCTCAAAGGTGTGGCGGCCGGCTCGATCCTGGCATCCGGACTGGCCGGGCTGCGTGGAATCAGGCCAGCCTTTGCGGAGGACGCGGTGACTCGCAACCCGCGTTACACGCTCGATCGGCCGATTACGGACGCAAAGTATTCGACCACCTACAACAATTTCTATGAATTCGGCCCCGACAAGACCGTCTCCGACGCGGCGCAGGCACTCAAGACCGAGCCCTGGACGATCAAGATCGAGGGCATGGTCGAAAAGCCGATCACGATCGGTGTCGATGATCTGCTCAAGCGTGTGGGGGGCACCGAGGAGCGGCTCTACCGCCATCGTTGCGTCGAGACCTGGTCGATGGCGGTACCATGGACGGGGTTCGCCTTGTCCAAGCTGGTCGATATGGCCAAGCCGCTGGGTTCGGCGACCTACCTCAAGATGACGACCTTCATGGACCCGGCAATGGCGCCGGAGCAGAATAAGTTCTTCTATCCCTGGCCCTATGTCGAGGGGCTGACCATGGCCGAGGCGCGCAACGATCTCGCCTTCCTGGTCACGGGCATGTACGGCAAGCCCGTGCCAAAGCAGGACGGCGCACCGCTGCGTCTGGCGGTGCCCTGGAAATACGGGTTCAAGTCGGTCAAGTCGATCGTCTCCTTCGAGTTTACCGACAAGCGTCCCAATACCTTCTGGGAGGCGCTGCAATCCTCGGAATACGGGTTCTGGGCCAACGTGAACCCGGATGTGCCGCACCCGCGCTGGAGCCAGGCGACAGAGCGCGTGCTTGGTACCGACGAACGCCGCCCGACGCTGATGTGGAACGGCTATGGCGAGTATGTCGCCGACATGTACAAGGGGCTGACGAAGGAGCGGCTGTTCGTCTGACGACCTCGGCACAACCGGCTAGGGAACAACCCAGCCGTTGCCACCGTTAAGCGCTAAGTCCTGCCGAGCAGGACAATTGGTGCGCTGGTGGAGGCTGGGATGGCGACACGTCTGTTTCAAGCGGCGTGTTTAGCTGTTGTCTTGATTCCTGGCGGCGCTGCTTTGGCGAGCGGACCGCTTACACCGGAACGACCGCTGTCGCCGAAAACCCTGGAGCAAACTCCGCCTGCGGCCGCCGCGCCCATACCGCAAGGCACGGCGCCATCGGCGCCCGGCGCCAATAACGGACGAACCTTGAGCGCCGCCGAAGACCCTCTTGCCGGCGGCGATACCGCAAGTGCGGAAGTTCCCACCCCAGCATCGGCTGCACCTCCCAGGAAGGCGGGCCGCATACACGCTTACCATCGCGCCAGGCCGGACCACATGGCCAATATGCTGAACCGGATGCAGCTACGCGGCCGGGGTGGCTGGGTTGGCGCATCAGCATCGTGGAACGCGCCGTATTCCAGCCATATGGGGCCCGCCACGAACTCGTCGTCGGGCGGAAACTGAGGCGCCCGTCGGGGAGGTGCCCGTTCGGTCTCACACCGCTTTGGTGTCGGGCGAGAACGCCTTGAAGGCGATGATTGTGAAGGTGTCCTTGACACCCGCCAAATTCTGCAACCGCTCGGTCACGAAATGACCGATATCGGTGGAGTCGGGCAGATAGCATTTCATCAGCAGGTCGTATTGGCCCGACGTCGAGTAGACCTCCGAGACCTGCTCGATCTCGGCGACGGCGGCGTCAGCCACGTCGTAGGCTTTGCCGAGATCGCATTTGACCATTACGAAAATGGTCTTCATCGCCACTCTCCAGGCCGGCTGTTCCGACCCCGGATATAGCTCAGGCTCGCGCGAGTTTCAGCGGACGAGCGAGAAACGCCGGCAAATCGTCGCCAAAACCGACAACCCGCGGCTCCCCGCCCGAGGCGGCAGCCGCCGGACGGCGTTCGGCTGGTTGCCGGCGGGTGTCGCGCGCCGGGAACACAGCGACAGCGGCATCCCGATCCCTTGGCTCGCGACGCGGCCGCTCCTCGCGTTCGGTCTTTTCGCGACTGGGCTTGGCGCGTTCGGTCTTTTCCCGGCGAGGTTCGCCACGCGCCGGGCGCAGCAACCGCTCCTGCGCCGCGGCGCGACGCGATGTCGAACCGCCTCGGCGGCGCTCCTTGCCGGTGAAGTCGAGTTCGGCGGTATCGATCTCCGGCACCGCGGTGATCGGGATCTCGCGACCGATGAGCGACTGAATAGCCGCTACAGCCTTGCCTTCGTCCGGCGCCGCGAGAGTGAAGGCTCTGCCTTCGCGACCAGCCCGACCCGTGCGGCCGATGCGATGGACATAATCTTCGGGGTGGTAGGGGACGTCAAAATTAAACACGTGCGACAGGCCTTGGATATCGAGCCCTCGGGCCGCGACATCGCTGCACACCAGCAGGCGGATTTCGCTGTTCTTAAACCGCTCCAGCGTCTCGGTGCGCTTCGATTGCGCCATGTCGCCATGCAATGCGGCGGCATCGAACCCGTGGCGAGACAGGGAGCGCTGCAGGATGTCGACATCCCGCTTGCGGTTGCAGAAGATCAGCGCGTTCTTGACGTCCTCGCTGGCAATCAGGCTGCGCAATGCCGCGCGCTTGTCGTCCGGCGAGATCGCGACGAGGAACTGTTCGACCGTCTTTGCCGGCGAAGCGGGGGGAGCCACCGAAATCTCGGCGGGTTCATTGAGAAACGCGTCGGCGAGGCGGCGGATTTCCGGCGGCATCGTTGCCGAGAAGAACAATGTCTGGCGATTTTTGGGGAGCAGGCCGACGATGCGTTCGACATCCGGGATAAAACCCATGTCGAGCATGCGATCTGCTTCGTCGATGACCAAAATCCGCACATCCGACAGCAGGATCTTGCCGCGTTCAAACAGGTCGAGCATACGACCCGGCGTAGCGATCAGCACATCGACGCCACGATCGAGCTTACGCTCCTGATCGGCGAAGCGTTCGCCGCCGATCAGCAGCGCCGTCGATAGCCGGTGATACTTGCCATAAACCTCAAAGGCGGCCTCGACCTGGGTCGCAAGCTCGCGCGTCGGCTCCAGCACCAGCGAGCGCGGCATGCGCGCGCGGGCCCGTCCCGCGGCCAGCTTGTCGATCATCGGCAGCGAGAAGCTCGCTGTCTTGCCGGTGCCGGTCTGGGCACAGCCGAGGACGTCGCGTCCGCTGGCGACGACGGGAATGGCTTTTTGCTGGATCGGAGTGGGGGTTGTGTAGCCGGCATCGACGACGGCCCGAAGCAGGTCGGGCGTCAGTCCTAATTCTTCAAAACTCATAGAGGAGTTGTAGCCTTATCGAGAATAATCGGGCGGCGGACGCCGCCTCGTGCGGGTATGTGGGTGGTGCACCGCAAGACGTCAAGCAATTTCGCGGTAATGCCAGCCTTGCTGGTGACGCTGGCGGCCGGTTTTAGCCGGTTTTAACGGCGGCGGAATTGCGGACGGGCCATCACCGGCGGCGGGGTTGTATCCTTGTGCCGGAAGTTGATGCGGCCCTTAGTCAAATCATACGGGGTCATTTCCACCGTAACTCGATCGCCCGCGAGTATTCGAATACGGTTTTTCTTCATCTTGCCCGACGAATATGCGAGCGTCTCGTGACCATTGTCGAGCTTCACCCGAAACCGGGCATCGGGCAGCAACTCTGTCACGGTCCCTTCGAATTCGACCAGATCTTCCTTTGCCAAATAGCACCCCCAGGGAGACAAGAAAAAGGGGTGCCCCGGTAATGGGCACCCCGACGACCGACGGTTAGGCCGGATGCAGGTTGACGGCCGAGACCCGGCCACGTTGACCCTGCTCGAGATCGTATGTCACCTTCTGGCCCTCGTTGAGGCCGTCCATCCCAGCGCGCTCGACCGCCGAGATGTGCACAAAAACGTCAGCTCCACCCGTCGTCGGCTGGATGAAGCCGTAGCCCTTCTGGGCGTTAAACCATTTGACCGTACCGGTCGCCATCAGCGAGAACTCCAATTAGAAAAAGGCCGCCCGACAAGGAGTTGGGCGGATCGAACGTCGTTTGGATCGGGGAAGCACGGACAGCCGCTCGGTGGAACGCCGGCAGTGGAGCCGAACCCAAGCGGGTCGTCGACGCGCAACAGGTAAGCGGAAGGAGAGGTTAACGCAAGTGCCGCGAGCCTGACCGCTGCCCGTTTTTGCACAGGGTGCCATGCGCGTCGCCACCGCACGCGCGTTGCGGCGGGGTCGTTGCTGACGACGTGTCGCGCTCCTATGATGCCCGTCAGGCGCTCTGTCTCGCCTTTTCCCCCTATCTGGAGCCGCAGCGATGAGTGATACCACTGAGTACACACCGCCCAAGGTCTGGGTGCCCAAGCCGGCCCTCGGCCGCTTCGCCAATATCAACCGGCCCGTTGCGGGACCGACGCATGACAAGGAACTGCCAGTGGGCAAGCACCCGCTGCAGCTTTACTCGCTGGGCACGCCGAACGGCGTCAAGGTGACGATCATGCTCGAGGAACTGCTGGCGCTCGGGCACAAGGGCGCCGAGTACGACGCCTGGCTGATCAAAATCGGTGAGGGCGACCAGTTCAGCAGCGGTTTTGTCAAGGTGAACCCGAACTCGAAAATTCCCGCCCTGCTCGACCGCAGCGGACCAAAGCCGATCCGGGTATTCGAGACCGCCGCGATCCTCACCCATCTGGCAGAGAAATTCGGCGAGTTCCTGCCGACCGACCCCGCCGAGCGCGCCGAGACCTTTTCCTGGCTGTTCTGGCAGATGGGCAGCGCGCCCTACGTTGGCGGCGGCTTCGGGCATTTCTATGCCTATGCGCCGATCAAGATCGAATATGCGATCGATCGCTTTACGATGGAGGCGAAACGCCAGCTCGACGTGCTCGACAAGCAGCTCGCCGAGCACAAATTCGTCGCCGGCGATAAGTACACGATCGCCGATATGGCGATCTTCCCGTGGTACGGCGGGCTGATCAAGGGTTGGCTCTACGGCGACGCGGCGACGTTTATCAGCGGCGAGGAATACAAGAACGTGCACCGCTGGGCCGACATGCTGCTGGAGCGCCCGGCGGTGAAGCGCGGACGTATGGTCAATCGCCTCTCCGGCGAGCCCTCAAGCCAGTTGCACGAGCGTCATGACGCCAGCGACTTCGACACCAAGACGCAGGACAAGATCGCGGCGGCGGCCCAGTAAGCCGACATAGACGGCAAGCGTGGACGGCGGAGCAGGGTCACTACCCCTGCCCCGCCCTTCGGTCACCGGGAGATCGCCGGCGCGTCACCCCGCTCTCGGTACAGGGGCGAGCCCACCGAGTTGTCGCAGCTTTGTGGCGGAGCATCGCGGTCGCTGCGATGGCGACCGGGAATCGGCTGGCACGACCATATAAACTCGCCGCCTCTGTTTTGCGCTGCCACCGCCAGGATATTTGTCGGCGGCACCAGTGCGCGGCGAGCCCATGTCGTCCGCGCAGCTATGGTGCGGTCCCTCGCCGTCACCCGCCAGGCGCATCGAATAGAGATGCGTTTCCTCGGGCACGCCGCGCAGCAGATACGCGCCGCGATCGACAAAATTCAGCGGTGAAGCGGCAGCCAGATCGCGCACCGTACTGGACACGACGACTTCGCTCGGGAGCGCGATCGCGGCGATGCGTGCGGCGATATGGGCGGCGATGCCGGTGATCTCGTTGCCATTGAGGTGAACTTCACCGGTATGGATACCGCTGCGCACGCACAGGCCGAGCGGAGCGACCGCCTCGCAGATCGCCGCGGCACAACGGATTGCGTGCGTCGCGCTGTTGAAGATCGCGAGAAACCCGTCACCGCAGTTGCGGATCTCCTGGCCGCCAAACCGCCCTATCTGCTGCCGGGTCGCGGCGTCGTGCCGATCGAGCAGTCTGCGCCACGAGTAGTCGCCGAGGCGCGCCGCCCATTCGGTCGATCCCACGATATCGCTGATCAGAATCGCGACGATCCTTCGTTCGGAATCGGCATGGAAGGATGTGTCGTCGGCGTCCGCGGCGAACGGTATTTGTAGCGCGGGATTGAAGGCGCGCGACCATAAACGTGTCACGGCGCGTCCGGCCCGGAAAGCGAGAGCGTGCAGTTCACCCCGCCATCCCAGGCCGGGCAGTGTCGCTGAGGGATCGGCAACGTGCGGCAGTCCAGTACGTTCGCTCAGTGCGATACGACGGAACGATTGGGCCTCTGCCTTGTCGATCCACATCAGTTGAACAGCGCTGCTCATGACGAACTCCACTCCGGTCTCGCCGTCGGGCCGTCCCTTTGGGGTTGGCGCCTGTGGACCCAGGAGTCGGGCGCCGTGGCCCGGCCGCCTTGGCTTCGGCCAGCGCATAATGGTCGTTGCGAACAGCGAAGGCTTGAAGGAGCGGCGGATTTATCGTTAAGATTTTCTTACCTTTTCCTTAAGGAAGCCCGCAGGCAACCCGGGAAGCCCCTTGCATTACGAGTTCGGCGAGCACGCGTTGGACGTGGGACGCCGCGAACTGCGACGGCGCGGTGAACGCATCGCTGTCGAACCGCAAGTATTCGACCTGATCGTCTACCTGGTGGAACATCGCCATCGCGTGGTGAGCCGCGAGGAACTGATCTCCGGCATCTGGGGCGGGCGGATCGTGTCCGACTCCGCCGTGACCACGCGGATCAACGCCGCCCGCCGAGCGCTTGGCGATAGCGGCGCGGCGCAGACTGTGATCCGCACCCTGTCGCGCAAGGGCGTTCGATTTATCGCGGAATTGCGTGACGATGCGGACGCGCCGCCGCGCGACCCTCCGCCTCCCACCGGCGGTGATGGTCCGGGGCCGGCTGCTGCCAGATTATCGATCCTGGTTCTGCCGTTCCGCAATATCGGCAGCGACCCCAGCCAGGACTACCTGACCGACGCGGTGACCAGCGATCTTACCGTTGATTTATCGTGCATGGCGGATGTGACGGTGATCTCGGCCGCGACCGCATTCACCTACCGAGGCAGCAGCCTCGACATCCGGCAAATCGGCCGGGAGCTCGGCGTTCGTTACCTGGTCGTCGGGAGCATCGGCCGCAGCGGTGATCGGGTGCGCACGAATGTTCAGCTGCTTGATGCGGCGTCGGGCACACAGCTATGGGGGGACCGCTTCGAGAACCCGTTTGTCGCCCTGGGCGATCTCGAAAACGCAATCACCGGGCGCATCGCAGCCTCGTTGAATGTGCATGTGGTGCGCGCCGAGGGCCGCCGCGCGGAAATCACCCAGCAGCCGGATGCCCTCGATCTCAGGCTGCGGGCGACGAGCCTCCTGTTCAGCTCGATCACCCCGGAAAACACGATGGCGATGCGCACGCTCCTGCAGCGCTCGGTCGCACTCGATCCGCGTTCGGCCGAGGCCCATGCACGCCTCGCCGAGGTTATTGCGTCGGACTACCTGACGAACTGGAACAACACACGCGAGAACGAGATACACGCGGCCGAGCGGGCGGTGCACGAGGCGCTGCTGATCGATCCCAACCACGCGCTGGCTCACCTGGCCAACGGGCTGATCGCGCGCGCTCGGGGGGAGCATTTTTCGGCTTTGGAAGCCTTCAGCCGGGCCATCGAACTCGATCGCAATTTCGCATTTGCCTATGCCCACAAGGCCAACGAACTGACTCTCGTTGGACAGCCGGCGGAAGCCCCGCCGCTCATCGAACAAGCGATCCGGCTGAGCCCGCAGGACGCCTCTATCGGAATATTCCATTGGGTGAAAGGCCGCGCCCATTTTTTCCTCGGAGAATACAGCGAGGCGATTGTCTGGCTGCGCAAATCAATCGAAACGCGGCCCAATCTATGGTTCAACCGGCTGTATCTCGTGAGCGCCTGCGTGCTGGCTGACATGCCCGACGAGGCGGTGCGAGCCCTGGCCGAGTTTAACCGCCGCTTCCCGGAGGTTTACACGCTGGCGACGGTCATCGAACGCGAGCGCGCCACACCAAACGATAATCCGGTTGTTGTAGCCGGCCGCGAGAAATTCCATGAAGGCCTTTTACGAGCGGGAATGGCACAGCGCTAGGCCGCCCGGATGTTGTATTTGCGGGCCGGTGGGGTGCCGGCTAGCATCGAGGTGAAGGCTTGGTCGATAAGGCGGCTGGTTGATGAGAAGCGGTGATGATCCACTGGCGCGCGCCAAAGCGCTCTATGAGTACCCCGTAACGCGCGAGCGAACGGAGGATATGAAGCGGCTGCTTGACCGATCCGCCGCCGAGACGGCGGCCTACGCCGCGGTGACGGAGTTGTGCCGGTACTTGAACCGCTGGGATAATGAAGGGCCAGCCGAATTGGAACGGCTTGAACCAATTATTCGGCAAGCCTTGAGCTACGACCCTAATTTCTATCTGGCGCATTACGCCCAGGGCTTCCTCCAGCGCGCCCGCGGCGCCCATCAGAAAGCCTTGGACGCGTTCGAGGAAACCATCAAACACGCCCCGCCAACATTCTCCCGCGTGTTTGCTCAGAAGGGTGAACAGCTGCTTTATCTCGGCAAGTTTCCCGAATGCATTGGGGAGGTGAACCGGGCGTTGGAGATCAATCCCAATAGCCAGGTCCGAGGGTATTATTACTGGGTCCTGGGCCGCGCGCATTTCTTCCAAGGCGATTACGAGACGTCCACTCAGTGGTTGCAGCGTTCGATCCGAGCGTGGCCACAAGTCTGGTACAATCGTGCCTATCTGATCGCGGCCCACGCGCTCCAGAAGCAGGACGGTGCGGCCCGGCGGGTTCGCCGGGCGTTCGACAGGCAATTCGAGGGCTATTCGCTCGCCCGGGTTGTCCGCAATGAGGAGGATGCCACGCCTTGCGATAATCCCGCCGTCCGCGAGGGGCGGGAGCGCTTCCATGAGGGCCTGCGCCTCGCCGGTTTTTCCTCCTGAGCCGGCGGCAATCGCGTCAGAGATCCAGATCGCGGGCGAAGCGGGCGTTTTTCTGGATATAGTCGAAGCGCAGCTCGGGGCGGCGGCCCATCAGCGTTTCAACTAATTTCTCAGTACGCTTGCGGCCTTCATCGGCGGTCTCAAGCGCGGCCGGGTCGGCCGGCTCCGGCAGCTTCACCTTCAGCAATGTGCGCTGCTTCGGGTCCATCGTGGTGGCACGCAGATAGCGGGCCGGCATTTCGCCGAGGCCCTTGAAGCGGCTGACTTCGATCTTGCCGCGATCCTTGAAGGCGGTGCGCAGCAATTCCTCGCGGTGTGCGTCGTCGCGGGCGTAATGCGTCACATCGCCTTGCGTGATGCGGTACAGCGGCGGCAGGGCGAGGTAGAGGTGGCCATTATCGACCAGCTTTGACATTTCGCGAAAGAAGAAGGTCATCAGCAACGAGGCGATGTGAGCGCCGTCGACATCGGCGTCGGTCATGATGATGACCCGCTCGTATCGCAGCGCGT
>Ga0213875_10001865_pt1 | contig 13109 bp, 17 predicted proteins | sample BarmaccomBMRX_R8_FD_160105 | JGI IMG/M metagenome (GOLD analysis project Ga0213875, IMG submission 160105) | Root-associated microbial communities from Barbacenia macrantha in rupestrian grasslands, the National Park of Serra do Cipo, Brazil - RX_R8 | ecosystem: Host-associated > Plants > Roots... | reverse complement strand
CAATCGTGCGGACCTCCTACACGGTTCCGGATGAGATCCGTGCCGGCCGGCGCGTCAGCCGATCGGCGGCAGCGGCCTAAAAAAGCCCTTGCTATCGGTACAAGATCACTACGGCGCTCGGTCTCACCGGCTTCTATCGCGCGACACCTGGTCTCACCTTCCGGCTCGGCCTGTTCGACGGCACCGCCGGCAGCCCCTATCATCCGGGCGCTTTCGCGGTTCGACTGTCGAGCAAGGATGGCGTGCTTGCGATCGGCCAGGCCGAGCAGCGCTTCAACAATGGGTTCCGCCTTGAAGGCGGTGCTTGGCTCTATTCTGCCTATTTCAATGCGTTGCACCGTTTCGCTGCCGATGGCCAACCGCTGCGCTATCAGAGGTCGCATGGCGCCTATGCGCTCCTGGAAGGTCCCCTACTTAAATCTGGATCTGACGACGAACGCGGGTTGAGCGGCTGGCTGCGCGTCGGGCTTGCCGATCCGATCGTTCAGGATATCTCGGCCTATATCGGCGGAGGTGTCGTCTATACGGGCCTGATCGACAGCCGCGCGCAGGACCAGACCGGAATCGCGATCAATCACGCGATCTTGGACAGGCCTGATCTGCCCGACCCAAACGCGGCTCGGAAGAGCAGCGAGACCACGTTCGAGCTCAGCTACCGCTACATCGCGAAAGACTGGTTGGCGGTGCAGCCTGACGCTCAGTTCGTGGTTCATCCTGATGGCGATCCGCGTCTCGGAACAGCGTTCGTCGTTGGCGTCCGCTTCAGCATCACGCTGACCAAAAACCTTGCCGCGAAGATCAAAAGCTGACCGGCTACGGAGCCGGACAGCTCCCTTTGGATCGCGCGAGGCAAATACGGATGCGATCCCCCGGTTGCGGTGGGCTTTTCAACGAACCGCCGAACCGGCCGCATCGCTGGTCTTCGCGCGACGATAGCAGCGGCAGAAAGCCGTAACTGGTTTCGACGACCTCGCCAGCGCCGGAGAGATGATCGATCTGCACGCGCGGCGGCGACAGAAGGCTTCGGTTTGCGCGTCGGCATATTGTCCCGGTGACATGCAGACTGTCGCCCTTAGCCTTCAAGGTCGGCTGATAGAAAATATAATTGCTTGAACTGCTCGCTTCGACCGGCGGCAGCTGCTGATCGGCACTTGCGGCAGGTGCGGCCCCCGAGATCGCCAGCTGAGCTAGGAGGGTGGCGGCGAGAGCGAGAGGCATTGAGAGATCGCTCACTGCTGATGAACCTGGAAGTCATTACGCGCAAAATTGCGAGTGCGCGAGCCATCTCTGAGTCGCCGCCGCGATCTAAGCTTATCGATGTATTTACGGAAGGGTATCGGGTCAGGCTGCATTATCGTCGACGGCGGCAACTTCGACTGGTCGCCATGGCCCGAGCGTCAGCCGCTGCTGAACACGCGGGACTGTCAGATATTTTGTGCGCGAAGCCGTTTCCGTCATCAGATAACGAACCTGTCGCCGAAGATCACGGCGAACTGGGTCTTTGCCTCGAACCACTCGCGCGGCGGCCGTTTTCACTCATCAGCAGCCTGATTGAGCACGAGGTATAGCAGCTTCGTCGCGGCCTCGTCACTGGGGAAGTGACCGCGAGTGCGGACAGCGCGCCTGAGCTTGGAGTTCAACGCCTCGATGGCGTTCGTGGTATAGATGATCCTGCGGATCGCCTCGCTGAACGCAAAGAATGGGACGACCTGATCCCAATGGCGTCGCCAGCTTTGCGCGATCGCCGGGTATTTTCGGCCCCAATGCCCCTCCTCGAAGGCGTCGAGCGCGGCCAGGCCGGTGGCGGCGCTTTCGGCATGATAGACGCTCTTGAGCGATTGGGCGATCGGCTTGCGGTCCTTCCACGACGCGAAGCTCATGCTGTTTCGGATCAGATGCACCACGCAGGTCTGAACGACGGTCTGCGGGAACACGGCATTGATCGCATCGGGGAAGCCTTTGAGGCCGTCGACGACGGCGATCAGGATGTCGCCGACGCCGCGGTTTTTGAGCTCATTCATGACGCGCAGCCAGAACTTGGCGCCCTCGGTCTGTTCGATCCAGATGCCGAGGATCTCCTTCGTGCCGTCGGGCAGGATGCCGAGCGCGATATATACCGCCTTGTTCCTGACAAAGCCCTCATCGCGGATTTTGACGCGGATCGCGTCGAAGAACACCAGCGGATAGCAGACGTCGAGCGGGCGGCCCTGCCACTCGGCCACGGCTTCCAGCACGGCGTCGGTGACCGTCGAGATCAGGTCTGGCGAGACATCGATCCCGTAGAGTTCCTCGAGGTGCCCGCGGATCTCGCGCACCGTCATCCCTCGCGCATACATCGACACGATCTTGTCGTCGAAGTCCGGAAAGCGGCGCTGATACTTCGCGATCAGCTTCGGATCGAACGTACCGGCGCGATCGCGTGGAACGTCGAGCATCACCTTCGATGTGCCAGTCAGAATCGTCTTCTTCGACGAGCCGTTGCGCCGGTTGATTGCGCCTTCGGCGCTTTCGCTCTCCAGATGGTCATCCAGCTCGGCAGACAACATCCGCTCCGAAAGCGCCTTCTTCAGCTCGTCAAGCAACCCGTCCTTCGCAAACAGCTCCTGCGGATCACGCCCCGCAAGAAGCTGGTCCAGCACTTCCTTCTCGATCGCCATATCGATGATCCTTTCATTCCATCTCTATGGCCTCGCGCACAAAATATCTGACAGTCCCGAACACGCCCGATCCGAGCTACCATGGTGCAGTCCGGGGCCGAGGCCGCGAAGCCGCTCGGCCCCATCGCCTACGCTCTTCGAGCACGAACCGTGCTGCTTCGCGACCTCGGCGCCGCACTCTCGCCGTTCAATGCCTTCCAGCTGCTGCAGGGCCTCGAGACGCTACCGCTTCGCATGCCGCGTCATTGCGAGAATGCACTGCGCGTCGCGCGGCACTTGGCTGCACGCCACGAAGTCGTCCGCGTTATCCACCCGCAGTTCCAGGAGGGTGTGCAACGTGCACGCGCGGACCGCTATCTTAGCGGCGGCCAAGGAGGCTTGGTAGGCTTCGAACTCGTCGGCGGTCGTGAGGCGGGCCGCCGGTTCATCGATAACCTCAAGCTCTTCTACCACGTCGCTAACATCGGCGACGCTCGCAGCCTCGCTATCCACCCGGCGTCGACGACACATTCGCAGCTTTCCAAGGAAGAGCAGTTCGCCACCGGTGTGTCGGAGGGCTATGTGCGCCTGTCCCTTGGGCTCGAGCACATTGACGACATCCTCGCTGACTTGGACCAGGCTCTCGCTTCCGCCTAAATCCGCGCGCTCGTTCACCAGATAGGCTCAACGAACATCACTCAGCATTGGTGCGGTGGCGGTCTTCGACATCGAAGCAATGCCAGGAGATCCATGCAGTCGGCGGCCAGCGTGGCACTTCTCAACACGCTGCCGATGACGGCCGTCGCGAACTCCGCATCAACCTGCCAAACCTGGGATCAGCTCGCGGTTACCAGCCGTCGGAGCCCCCGCCGGGGTTGCCGCCATCGTCCCAGCTGCCCGCGTCATTGATGCCGAAGTTGTCGCCGCCCATGTCCTGATTCGCGTCGAACGAAGGGCCCGGATTCGCCTGATAATATTCTTCGCGGGGCCGGCGCTCGCCATCGACCATGCGATCGATCAGCGCCTCCCCAGCAGCGAAGCCCGCGCCCATCGCAGCGCCGCTTGCCAGCCCGCCGACAATCCCGGAACCCATGCCGCCTGCGGCAGGTCCAGCCCACGGCCCCCCGGCAGAAGGATAAGAACCCGCACCATAAGGCACGCCGTAGGAACCTCCTTGTCCACCCACATAGCTGACCTGCTGCCTGCGCCGGAAAAGAGCAAACAGCGCGAGCGCGGCCAAGCCGAGGATGATCCAGCCGATGGGAAAGGACGAGCGCCGCTGTGGTTCAGACGGCTGCAGTCGAGCTGGCGCGCGTGAGCCCTCCAGCTGCTGCTTCAGCTCGGCAAGTGAGCCGGCGCTCACGAACTTCATCGATGGGTCGAGGCGCTGTGCCGCGTCCAGATCAAGCCGCGCCTCGGCATCGCGTCCTTGGTGGGCGAGCAGTTCCGCCTCGACATAATGGGCTTTAGCGCTGTTGGGATGATCCTTCAGCACTTGGCCGATCATTTGCTGCGCCTGGTCGATGTGACCTGCGGCAGCTGCTGCATGGATCTCGGAGACGGTCGGGTCCGCCGCAAGAAGGGGCGCCGTCACGGCCAGTGCCGCGATCCACGTGCCGAGCTTGAGTACCGATACCGACTTCATGCCAATCACTCCAGCCGTTGCCGCAGAAATCGGAGCGACATCATGCGACGTCAAGATGATGGCGACGATGTTATGCCGCCGCTTTCGACGAGAGGCGCCGCTCTGGCTCAGTTGGCAGGCGTCTGCGAAACAGAGCGATAAGGCCTGTGACGGCCAGAACCGCAGCAGTGTCAGTCAGCCAGTCCAGAATGTCGCAGTCGCGGTGCAGCGCCGGAATGGATTGCGTCACTTCGATGAGCGCGCCAAGGAACGACAGCCGCTCAGCCAGGCGAAGGAGCGGCATTCGATGGTAGGCGCCGCTGCCGAGCAGCGCAAGGGTGCCGAACGCGGTTGCATGCTCGACCTTGTCGCCGAACGGGTCCAGCGGTGTTCGCGGAGGATGAGGCAGGAGCGCCATCACGACCGCGAAGACAAGCGCCGCCCAGAACAGGGTTAGCAGGAGAATGCGAGCACGAGCGGACATGCGGAAGCCGATAGCGGACATCGCCTTCCGCTTGGCTGAACCTTTGCTCATTCAACATTCAGCGATGCATCAGCTAGCGTTAGGGTCCAGGAGGTAATTGGCGATTGTGGCTGCGGCTCAAAGGTGTGCGGCGTGCGCAGCTCGTCCTGCCGGTCTCGCTACTGGCTCTGGTCGCGTGCACCGTATCATTGCCCAGCTTGCCGCCGGCTCCTTCGCATCCAAATGGTCAGGCGCTCTGGCATGTCGTTCACGACGCGTGCGTCCCGGACGAGCGCTCGAACGGCAATCCGGCACCATGCGTGAAGGTCGTGCTCGCTCATGACGAGCAGCACGGCTTCGCAATCCTGAAAGACAAAACCGGCGTCGCCCAATACCTGCTGATGCCGACGGCGCTGATCACGGGCATCGAGGATCGACGCCTGCTCAAGATCGACGCAACCAACTATTTCGCGCTCGCATGGGAACATCGGAGCCTCGTCGCCGAGCGGCTTGGACATGTCCTCCCGTCCGACGCAGTAGGGGTGGCGGTCAACTCGCGGTATGGCCGGTCTCAGGATCTGCTGCACCTCCATATCGATTGTTTGCGGCAGGACGTGCGGGCAACACTCGCGGGCCGGAGCCCAGGCCTCGCACCAGGTTGGGCGCCAGCTCCGATCATGTTGCTAGGACATGCCTACCGCATCTCTCGCGTTGATGGCGATACGCTGGGCGCCAGCCCGTTTCGGCTGCTGGCACACGGGCTGCACGTGCCGCCGGCGAACATGGGCGCATGGACGCTTGTCCTGACTGGCATTTCGGCACGCGATCATCCGGGATTCTTGCTGCTGGCCGCAAGAGCCGATCCGGCACGAGGGCAGAACGGGTCGGGCGAGGAGCTGCAGGATCATAATTGCAGCGGCGTCTGATCGAGGCCAGCATGATCAATGCGACCAGATCAGGCTCGGCTGCTGCCGACGGTCTTTATCAGCGAGAACTACAAGGCGAACCGCTTGTGCCCTGGCGGACGAACAGCCACGGCTAACTCATGTTGAGCAAGTTGAAGCCCTGGCACTGGGTCACCATCGCGTTCCACGCCGTGATCGTCCTACTGCTCTTGTGGTTCGCGCTCGCCTATGGCGGCCTACCGCGGCTCTGGAGCCATCACGAGCATAAGCGGATCGGCCAACGTCAGCAGATCACCTCCTATACCGCCCAGGACATCCCGGCTGATCCAATCAACCTCTATGTCGAAGGCAACAGGGATGCGCTCGCTTGCGCGTTCGATCGCGCTGGATGGTTCATCGCGGACGATGTCTCGTTTTGGTCAGCGGTCAGGATCGGCGCTAGCGTCATCCTCGATCGCGCTTACCCCCAAGCGCCGGTTAGCAACCTCTATCTGCGCGACAGGGTGCAGGATATCGCATTCGAGAAAGCCGATGGACGGAGCGCCGATCGACGCCACCATGTCCGCTTTTGGCAGATCGGCCCTGATCGATGGCTCGGCGCCGCGACGTTCGACCGCGGTGTTGGTCTCAGCCTGTTCACGCTCCAGATCACGCACCATATTGGATCGGACGTTGACGGCGAGCGGGAGGCGGTAAGGCGGCTTCTTGTGGCGAGCGGCGCAAGACCTGCTGGTAGCGAGCCGTCTCGGATCTCACCTGGTCAATGGCATCGCAATGGAGGTGGCGATAGATACCGAAGCGATGGTCTCATCGCGAACTTCGTCGCTTCGTCAGCATGCCGATAAGGTCACTCGGGCCAAGCGCGCGCGCAAGCTTGCGCGCGTGCGCAGACCTCGCTTCTCCCGACCGCCCCAATCGCTTCCTTGGGCGAGAAACCTGATCGTCCAAAAATGAAAGGCTTTATTGCCGATTGCTGATCCATCAGCGACCGGAAACGAGCTGGTCACTGTCGTTCCTGAGCATCCGGCAGGCACCTAGAAGCGGACGACGGGTATGGAGATTAGCCGAACGTGAAGAACGCTCTCGGAGCGATTTCAGGCTTTCCTGAGCGTCGCCGCGCTCGCGATGTCTCCTATGATCGTCGGCAGGATGCGGCCCCAAAGAAGCGCCAGCCAGTGGAGCAGCAGGCGGAAATTGTAACCGACAGGGACGAGGAAGGCGTTGGCGGCACCACCATCGCGGCCGGCGAGGAAGTTGCGGTCCATCCGGTGGTCGGATTGAGCTGCCCGATCCTGGGCTCGACGGCGGAGAGGCTCTTGAGTTCACGCTTGATCTGTTGCGTGACGGCGATGTTCGGCTTTCAACGGCGTGAAGGCAACTAGCTCGACTGCGCGATTCGAGCGCACCTCACCCAGTGTTGACACACTCTGAACTTCGGGTGACCACGCGCGTTCAGACAACGATGGACACGTTACGGATCCTGATCGGGCCTGATAATGGTGACGCATCTCCGCTGCAGCTTTGCGCTCGGGCGGCTCTGCTCTTCATCTTTGGGATAATTTGCATCCGCGTGGCTGGCCGCCGCACCTTTTCGCAATATTCTCCGCTCGACATCATCGTCGCGATTGTCGTCGGCTCAAACATCAGCCGGATCATGACCGGGAAGGCCTCGTTCGTCCCAGGCGCAGCGGCGACCTTCGCGCTGGTGCTCATTCACCGCGGCGTGGCGATGGCAGCGCTGCGTTGGCCAGCACTCGGCCGCATCGTTAAATGTCAGCCGGTCGAACTGATCCGCGACGGCAGAATGGATTGGGATAAAATGAAAGCGCATGAGATCAGCGAGAGCGATCTGCTCGAGGGACTGAGGCTTGAGAAGGTCGGCACACCGGACGATGTCGCACTCGCCATGCTCGAAGGCGGCGGTCGAATAAGCGTTATTAAGAAGAACGATTAGGCGAAGCGTAGCTGATTATCTCGGCTCCCTGTATCGGGGCAACACGCGGCGGAACTAGAAGGTTGTTCAATAAGCTTGAACTGATTGAATCTAGTTGTGATAATCGAGCCTCTTCCAACATGGCGCACGCATGCTCAGTTAGAAAAGGTGTTCCTCAAGGTTTATTGCTCCATTTAGACTTCCAATCGATGTCAATCCGGGCAGCGCAGCATTATCAACGAGAAGGCAGATGTTATGGGGCATAACGCAAAGAGGCGGCAGGAAGCCTGGGCGCTTGCCAGCGATGTGGGACGAGCGGGCTTGGCAATCGCCGCAGTGGGCGCGCCGGCGGGCGAGCGCGACTGGCGCGGTGGTCGGGACGCTATCGCCAGCGTTCTTGCCGCGCACGGTATTGGTACCTTGTTGAAGGATCTGATACCGGAGGAGCGGCCAGACGACTCCAACCAGAAGAGCTTTCCCTCCACCCACTCGGCCGTCACGTTCGCATCAGCCGCTTCACTTACGAGGCGCTACGGCTGGAGCATCGGATTGCCTGCCGTTGCAGCCGCCAGTGGCGTCGCGATCGCACGCGTGCTTGCTCGCCGGCATCACTGGTATGATGCGCTTGCCGGAGCCGCCATCGGCACCACCTGTGGAGTTGCGCTCACCTCACACGAAAGCCGCTCCACGTACGAAGGCGCCGCTGCACCGTCCTCGGTAGAAGCGGCCAGCATCAAAGCAAGCCGCAGCTGACTACAGCGGATCTTTGGTGGTCTATCTCGTCTCCTGAAGGGATAAGTCCGCTCCATTCGTCAAGCACGGCAACAGACGCCTCATTGCCGCTAGTCGCGCCAGGGCGAGCTCACCACCTTTAGCCGCGGCCGGGCATGGGCAAGCAGCGCCGTGCGCAATCGCGCCGCGCGGCGGCTGTGCAGCAGCCGCTCCCACCAGTGGCGCAGCACCAGCTCGGGTGTCAGAATCGCAACCGAGCGCCCGGGCGTTTCGACATCGATCTTATCGACGAAATCGAGGATCGGACCTTGGATCTCGCGATAGGGGGCCGGCACCGCGACGAGCCGCGGCGGCTTTACGCCGGTCTCGCGCAGCGGGCAGCAGATGTCGCGGTCGAACGCCGCCTCGGTCGCGGCGATGTCCTCCTCTAATTCGGGTCCGCCGAGCCGGACGAGATGCACGGCGATTGCGTCGGGCGAAAGCGTCATCGCGAACCGCAGCGCACGGTCGGTCATCCGGTTGCGCCCCTCATAGGGGACAAGGACGGTCGGCGGCTGCGTTTCCTCGATGCGCAACGCCGCGGTGAACTTGAGCCGGCGATTGAGGCGGGCATAATAGCGCTGCGTAGCGAACAGCAGCGCCATCGTCGCCGGAATGGCGAATATCACGATCCATGCCCCCTCGACGAACTTGGCGGCGACGATGATCACCAGCCGCTGGTGCTTCGCTGAAGAAGGGAGATCCCGATGAAAGCGTTGCTCAGAAACTCTTGGTGGTGCAGCCCTGCTGGCCACTGCTACGATCGGTCCAGTTCAGCCCGCGCAAGCACATGATGATGCCGTCACCGCAATCGCCGTGGGCATTCTCGGCATTGGGCTGGGTGCAGCGATTGCTTCCGACCATCAGCGTTACGAACGGGTGCAATGTTATGCGCCCCCGCCGCCTCCGCCGCCCGGCTGGTACCGCTACGGCTACGCACCGCCTCCCCCCCCCGAGCGAAGTGTGTCGCGTACGCTATGACTGGTACGGCTACCCGCATCAGCGGTGCTGGTGGACTTGTTGATCGGGGCATTCAGTGCGTGGCATCCCCGGCGGAGCGGCTCACGGCGGAGATGCAGGCGGCGAACGTTCCCCTCTGCTCAGCTGGTCAGAATTGGCAAGGTCTCAACCGTTTGGGGTCGTGCCCCGCTTAGACGCTGACATGATCGCTTCAGCCACCGGCGCCCAACTCTGCTGGCTTGCTTGGGCAACGAGCTGGCCGACCTCCATCAGCTGTTTGGTATGTTTTTGCGCCGACTCAGCCAGGAAGCGGGTGTAAAGGCCGGCAACTTCGGTCGGGCTCTTGGAACTGGCTGCGGCTTCCAGGGTTTTTAGCAGTTGCGTCATATTCTCTTCGGTTTGTGTCATGACGCGCCGCGCAAGTTCATTATTCCCCGCAACGGCTTTCTGGCTCGCGGACTGAAGCGCGGCTGTCACGGCTTGCATGGTCTTCGCGAATTGGGCCGTTGCGCTGTTCGCACCCCCTTGCTTGCCGTCGCTCGCCATTTCGCTCTCCTCATGGACTGCGCGACGTGATCCTCGACCGTCTCCGCAGAGGTGTCAATAAAACAGGAAGCTGCCTGAATAGTGTAATCGACGCGCCGACCACCTCCTGACGCGAAACGTCCTGCTGACGAACAGGAATGCGTAAGGCTCCCATGATCGTCGCGCTAACGTTCGACGCACATGGCTATGCCCATGCCACCACCAATGCAGAGCGTGGCCAGACCTTTTTTGGCATCTCGCTTCTGCATTTCATACAACAAAGTAGTGAGGACACGGGCGCCCGATGCGCCGATCGGGTGTCCGATCGCGATCGCCCCGCCGTTGACGTTGAGCTTATCAGGTTCGAACCCAAGCTCCTGTCCCACAGACAAGGCCTGCGCTGCGAACGCTTCGTTGGCTTCGATCAAGTCGAGATCGGCGATCGACCAACCCGCTTTCTGCAAAGCCTTACGCGACGCTGGAACGGGCCCAATGCCCATCTCCGACGGGTCGACGCCGGCAGTTGCCCAACTGCGGATCGTCGCGAGAATAGCGGCGCCTCTGTTCTCCGCCTGCTCCCGGCTCATCAGCACGAGAGCCGCAGCGCCGTCGTTCAGCCCGCTGGCGTTTGCGGCGGTGACGGTGCCGTCCTTTTTGAATGCAGGCTTCAGCGACTGCATTGCTTCGATCGTGGCACCGGCACGGATATATTCATCATCCTCAACCAAGGTGTCGCCCTTGCGTCCCTTGATCGTCACCGGCACAATCTCGTCCTTGAAGCGACCTTCGGCGCGCGCTTTCTCCGCTTTGTTCTGCGATCTCACGGCGAAGCGATCCTGCGCTTCCCGGGTCATCTGATACTTGGTCGCGAGGTTCTCGGCGGTTATGCCCATATGGTAGTTGTTGAAGGCATCCGTGAGCCCGTCATGAACCATGGTATCGACGATGGTCACTGGTCCCATCTTCGTGCCACCGCGCAAGTTCTGAGCGTGAACGGACATGGACATGCTCTCCTGCCCGCCCGCGACCACGATCTCGGCATCGCCATTTTGGATTGCTTGGGCCCCTAAGGCCACTGCCTTTAGCCCTGAACCGCAGACCTGATTCACGCACCAGGCAGGTACTTCCTTGGGCAATCCAGCCGCGATCGAGGCTTGGCGCGCGGGATTTTGGCCCTGCCCGGCGGTCAGCACCTGTCCCAATATCACTTCCGACACTTCGTCAGGGGCAATCTCGGCCTGCGCGAGCGCCGCGGTGATCGCGGTGCGGCCAAGCTCATGTGCGGGTGTGGTGGCAAACGCGCCAAGGAAACTTCCTACCGGCGTGCGCTTCGCGGCGACAATCACGACCTCGACCATCTTCGAGCCCTCCTTCGAAACCATGCATCTCAGGACTCACCCGGCCCCGCAAAACATGTGCTGGCCGCGCTGAATTGATACCGTCGCGCGTGTAACAAAGCCAGCATCCGGTTCGACAAGAACGCGATGCCGCGGCGCGAATCTACTCAGGTGTCGTTCGCGCCTTCGGGGTCCATGTCACGCCGGTGCTGGTCGAGCGCTTGGCGTAAGCGCTCCATCCTGGCGACGATATCCCCTTCCTTTCTGGGCACGAGATCGACCACGTCTTCGGGGATTTTGAAGCGCGCACCTTGCGAGAGCCATTCCAGATGCCTCTCGAGAAGTTCAATATGGGCGATGAGAAGCTGAGCCAGGCGATCTTTCATATCACCCAAACGAGCGAATTGGACGTGTGATCCGAGCCCGCGGTATTGCCCATCGAGCTAGTATGTTAGCAATCACATTGGCGTGCATACTGCCGGTTCGCACTATACACCGTGATTTTATTCCTCCGCGCGCCAAGTGTTGTCTCAGTTCGAGGTTTCGGCGCGGCCGAAAGGGCAAAATCGACCCGTTTACATAATGCTATTGCGTTCCTGCTAATCAGCCTTAGCGACTACCGTCCCGATCAGCACCTCGACAACTGCTCCCTTCGGGATGCCGGTCATCTAAATGGTTGCCGAGTCTCGGTTCTCGTTGCATATCGATTTTTGTGTTTGCCAAGATCAGGCCAATGCCGGCAGATCATCACCTGCTACATATCTGCGGCGGTCCCGACCTCGAATTTACAGGTCGGATGATCGGCCAATTTGCCGAGCCTGATGGGGGCAGCCATAAGCAAGAACGGCACGAGGTCCGTCTTTGGCGCACCATCGGTGGCGCCGTTATAGCCGAGTGCCCAATTTTATTTCTCCGACATCGCAAAGCCGCCGCGGCGCCGGGCTGGCGTCATGACCGGGCGCTTTGGCGACGAGCCTGACGACGCATAGCGGCGAGAGGTTATCTCATTCTTCGACTGGTCGAACGAGGCGAAGGCATTACGCCCACGTAACGTCGCTTCCACAGCCCCGCTCGGTTTAAGCTCGCGGGATCTGCTTTGGATCAACATTGGAGCCCGGTAGTTCAGCCATCCGCGCAGGTCGCGCGAACGGAGGCGAATATGGGCGAGCTAACCGACAAGATCAAAGGCGCTGCTAACCAGGCCGCTGGGAAGGTGAAGGAGTCGATCGGCAAGGAGACCAATGACCCAGAACTTGCCGCAAAAGGTGCCGCTCAGGACACCAAAGGCAAGGCTCAGAACGTCAAAGGCTCGGTAAAGGGCGCGCTCGGCGACGAGATCTGATCAATAGTGCCCCGGTCAGCGATGACCGGGGCTTTTCGCGTCAGCTGCGGCGAGGCTCTCGACGCTCTCAGCTGTCAAGCGATGCACGAAGGCAACGCCGATGTAGTCGCCTTCAATCCAGACAACTCTCGCCAGTAAATCGACGCAAGCCACCTTTATGGTCAAACCCAAGCCGAGGTTCGGCGGTTGCTCGACATGAAGGAGCGCGCCGCTTTCCGACACGTCGAGCAGATGCGCGGCCTGAACGCTCGCGCCCACGACCAGCGTGGCTGAAAGAAAAACTCGCCGCCGCCGGCTTTTGCGCCGGTCGAGCAGCGCTGCCAAACGGCGGCTGACCTGCATCCTCGCCTCTAAGCGACCCGCGGGCACATTCCACCAATGAGGGATGGTTTCAACGCGAAACTAGCGCCTCCCTGGGCGATCCGGCGAGATACCGCACATTTACCGGGCGTTCAGATCGCGCTGGCTAACGAGGCTCTCGCAGCCTTCCCGAGGTTGCAGTGCGCCTCACCCCGCAAGGCTCCCCGCAATAGGGGTGAGGCGCATCACTTAAACAGCGCGTGCAGCCTGCTTCTGCGTTTGCGCAGTTTACAGGCCTGCTTGCGGTTTAGGG
>Ga0213875_10001863_pt1 | contig 13116 bp, 9 predicted proteins | sample BarmaccomBMRX_R8_FD_160105 | JGI IMG/M metagenome (GOLD analysis project Ga0213875, IMG submission 160105) | Root-associated microbial communities from Barbacenia macrantha in rupestrian grasslands, the National Park of Serra do Cipo, Brazil - RX_R8 | ecosystem: Host-associated > Plants > Roots... | reverse complement strand
CTCAGCGTCGCGCGTACCGCCGCGCCGGATCCGTCGCCGTCGATCGCGCACGAGAGCGCGAGCGGCGTGCCGAGTGCGGCGTCACCCACGGCGTACGCGGCGCGGCCGCCCGCGGTGAAGTCGTACGCGATGTGCAGCACGCCGTCGCCGGCACCGGCCGATCCGGCGCCGGACGGCGGTGCCGTCGCGAAGCGCCACGCGATCGCGTCGAGCGCGACCGGCACGACGTGTCGTCCGACGGGCACCACCGCGGATGACGTCACGCCGCCCGCGCTTGCCATGACGGTCGCGTTTCGGTCGCCCACGGTGAGGCGGCCGCGCGCGTCGATCGTCGCGTCCCGAGCGCTCCACCGGACCGCACCGTCGGTGATCATCGGGCGGTCCTGCGCGTCGAACGCGTCGAGCGTCAGCGTCGTGCTTGCGTGCGGGTCGGGATCGACGCGCGCCGGGCCGATCGCCAGCCGCGCCGCGCGCGCGACGACCTCGATGCGCAGGGTCGCACGCGCGCTTCCGCGACGCACCTCGACGTCCGCCGCACCGGGCTGCGACGCCGCGAGCAGCACGCCGCCGGCGTCGAGCGACGCGACCACGTTCGGCGCGAGCGACCACGCGCCGGACGCATCGCCGAACGCGTGTCCGTTCGCATCGACGAGCCGCGCATGCAGCGCGACGTGCGTGCCCGGCAGCGCGACGATGTGCGACGGACGGATCGCGAGGCGCGATGGCGCGCCGGTGGGCGCGTCGCTATAGACGAAGAGCCCGTCGGCGACGGGCCGTTCGGCGCCATCCGACGGATCGTTCACGACGCGCGCCTCCACGTCGCCGAGCTCGCGCGCGACGAGCGTCGCGGAACCGCCGCTGTCGAAGAGCATCGCGTCGGAAGCACCGAGCGCGCGCAGCAGCGCGGCGAGCTCCGCACGGTTGAGCCCGATCGAGGTCGCGGCGCGACGGCCGTCGACGACGACGAGCGCGACGCGGCCGTCGGCGAGGCGCGCGACCGCGCTCGACGGGATGCGGCGCGCGCGCTCCGCGTAGTTCGGGGACGACGGATCGTCGACGGCGATGCCGTCGTGCAGCAGCATCGGCCCGCCGCCGACGGCTGCGACGATGTCGCGCGCCGGCGGATCGGTCGTGAATGCGGTCGTCACCGCGTCGCCCGGCGCAACGGGAAGCGATGCGCGCACCGCGGCACCGAGCGCGAGGAAGATCGTCCCGGCCGGCCACGGCGGCGCATCGCCGACGGCGGTGACGCGGTACGCGCGCAGACCGTCGCGCTCGCCCGTCGCCGCGAGCGCGAGCAGCTCCGTGCCGCCGCCGGCGTTCGGCAGCGGCCCGAACGCGGGCGTCAACAGCGACACCTCCGAACCGGACGGCCACACGTTGAGCCCCGCGAGCGGCACGGGCGGCGCGTCGCCGACACTCGCGGAGCCCGTGAACGTGACGAGCCCGAAGCGCGCCGTGCGATCGTCGCGCACGGCGACCGCCGGCCGCGTGCTCGGCGAGCGCTCGAGCGCGCCGGCGCGCACGACGACGCCGAGCGGCGCACCCGTCGCGCCGATGTCGAAGTAGTCGGCGTTGATGCCTGCGATCGCTCCCGTGCGCCGCGCCATCGACGATATCGTCTCGCCGGCGGAAACGATGCGATCGTGCGCCAGCACGGCGCCGAAGCGCACGGTCGGCTCGTGCGGATCGACGAGCACGACGGACGCGACGACGGGCCCGGCGGCCGTTAGAAAACGGTAGGTCGCGCGCTCGACGCCCGGAGCGACGGCGTCACGCTCGACGCTGGATGCGACGACGGCGGGATACGGCGCGCCCGGCGCGAGCGCTTGCTCGGGACCGGCCGGCGCCGCCGACGCAAGCGTCGCCGCGACGGTACCGCAGAACGCGCCGAACGCCGCGAGCGCAACCCGCCGAGGGCGAACGCGGTTTCTCGTCAACGATGTTCCGCCCGCTCGCCGGTTTCGTCGCGGCGGTGTTCGTGTTGCTCGCGAACGCCGCGCCGCTGCGCGCCGACGACGCCGCGTCCGCGCTGCTCGCGCGGCTCGCCGGCGCCGACCCCGATCTGCACACGTACCGCGCCGACGTCGCGTTCGACGTCGGCCTGCGCTCGTTTCCGTACCTGCGCAAGACGCTGCACGGGAACGCGTACTTCAAGCGCCCCGCACGCGTGGAGCTCGTCTTCAGCGACCTGCCCGCGATCGCGCGCGCGTGGTCGAACGTGTACGTCGGGCTCGGCACGCCGAGCGACTGGGAGAAGAAGTTCACGATCGCCGCCGGCGCCGCGGCGCCCGCGCGCGAAGCGTACCTCGTGCTCACGCCGCGCGTGCCGGATCGCCGGCTGCGCGAGGTCGACGTGTTCGTCGATCGCGACGTGCCGCTGCCGGCCCGCATCGTGTGGCGGTACCGCGACGGCGTGATCGACATGCACCAGCGCTTCGGGCGCGTCGACGGTCACGATCTCGTCGTGGCGCAGGACGCCGACATTCGGCTGCCGGCGGTTCACGCGTACGTCAACGCGCGCATCACGAACTACGCGTTGAACGTCGACGTCGAGGATGCGGTGTTCACGGCGAAGTCACCGTCCTAGCCGGCCTGCTAGACGACGAGCCCGACGACGAAGAACACGACGCCGAGCAGCGCGGCGACGCCGGCGCTGATCGGCAGCAGCCGCGAGCCGACGAGCGCGGTGATCGAGATCAGCACGATCGACACCTCGAACAGCGTCGAGCCGACCTCGATCGTTTCGTGCTGCCGAAGCAGCTGTTCGGAGCGGTCGCTCCATCGCTGCGCCTCCGCCTCGAACGCGTGGCCCTTCGCGACCAGCGGCGGCGCTTTCGCGGCCTCGCGACGCGCGGTGGCGCGCAGCTTCGCGAGGTTTCCGCCGGCGTTGACGCCTTGGTCGGCGGCGGTCTGGGACACGTAGAACTTCAGCCGTTCCGCCTGGTACTGCGCGTACGCGTCGGACGCGCGCGTCGTCGCCACGATCGACTCGTTCTTCGCGAACAGCGCCGACGTCGAGCGCACGCTGCCGAAGTAGCCGCTCAGCGCGGCGAGCACCGCGAGCGCGGCGGCGGCGACCGGGATCCATCGCGGCCCTTCGCCTTGCCGCGGCCGTTCGTGCGCCCGTTCGAACGAGCTCGTCGCGCGTGCGCTCACGATGGGTGCGCGCCGGTCACCGGCGCGGAGCGTGCGTTCAGGTCCTCCATTTTCACGAGGCCCTCTCGTACGTCGGTCGCGGGTGCAACCCTCCACGCGTCCGTGCGTGCGCGATCGAACGCGAACGCGGCGAGCGCGAACGCGTCGAACGTTCCGCACAACACGACGCCGTCAGGGTCGACCGCGAACGCGCGCGCCGCGACGGTGTCGAGCACGACGAGGTACGCGCGCAGCTCGGCGGCTCGCGTGCGCGCGAACGGCACGACCCACGCGGGCTCCACGCCGCCGCGGGCGTGCCACACGAACAGGCGCACGCCGTCGAGCCGCGGCGCGACGAGCGCGCGCGGGTCGAGCACCGCGGCGTCGTCGACGATCGCCGCGTCGGCGGCCGGCGGATCATCGCGCGCATCGAGCACGACGTCCGCGTCCGCGAGCGCGCCGACGGCGCGCAAGCGAGCGTCGGCGGTGCACGCGATCGCGATGCGGGCCGCGGCGGGAAGCGGCGCGCCGGTCCCGCGCATCACGCTCGATGCGGCGACGTTGCGCGGTGCGACGCTCGGCGCGAACGCCACCGTCGCGCGCAGGATCGTCTCGGCGTCCTGCGGCGCGATCGCTACGACCGTGCCGTCCGCCGCGACGATCTGACTCTTCCCGCAGTACGCGACGCTGCGCGCTTCCACGCCGCACTTGTTCGCGGCGATCAGGGGCACGCCGTTCTCGCGCGCGCGAACGCGGGCCATCAGGTCCGCCTGCAGGTTCTCGAGCGCCGCCGGGTCGCGTCCGCTCGTCACCCACGCGGTCGGCATGACGAGCGCCTCCGCGCCGCGCGCGACCAGGCGCGCGCCGATGGTCGGGATCCGGCCGTCGGCGCAGACGAACACGCCGAGCCGCCCGGCCGGGGTGTCGACGGGCTCGATCGCGTCGCCCGCCGTGAACCAGCGGCGGTCGAAGTGCCAGAGGAAGCACTTGTCCGCGAATCCGGCGATGCCGCTCGGCGTCACGACGTACGCGCTGTTCGCGAGCCCTCGCTCGTCTGCACGCGCGCCGCCGTACACGACCGTCGCACCCGTGCGCGCTGCGACGCGAATCACGTCTTCGGCGGTGCGCTCCAACTGCTGCGGATCGACACGTTCGGTGCCGATCACATAGGCGGGAACCGTCCCTTCGGGGACCACGATGAGCCGCGCGCCGGCCTCAGCCGCGGCGGTCACCTGTGCGAGCAGCACGGGCCACCGCTCGGCGAACTCGGCGCGATCGTGCGCACGCGTCTGCACGGCAGCGACGGGTGTCGGACGAGAACTCACCTAATTGAGGCTCCCGGACCACGAGGGTCGCACCACTTTCGAGGACTCCCGAGTGAAGCGTTTGATCGTCTGTGCTTCTGTCGTGGCGCTTGCAACCACTGCGACGACCGCACGTCCGCAAGCCAACCCCGCCCCGCATGCGGTCACGCCGGCGCAGCACGCGTCGAAGACCGCACCCAACGGCGCGAAACAGGTCGCGCACGTGCGCTGCAAGCCGGCGCCGGCCGACGAGTACTTCGGGAAGCTGAAGATGAGCATTCTCGGCATCCGCAACACGATCAAGGACCAAGGCTTCAAGATCGACGCGGACGCCACGAAGGCGCCCTCGACGATGGGTGCGATCGCGCTGACCGAAGACGCGATCCACGACTGGCAGCACAAGTACCCGTGCGACTCGTGGCTGCCCGGCATGCTGCTCTCGCTGCAGCGCTTCTACGGCAAGATTCACACCGACGACGGCGTTCGCCACGTGCACGCGACGTACGCGTGGCTGCATCGCGACTTCCCGCGCAACTGGCTGGTCGCCACGGCACGGCGCGAGGACGGCGCCGCGACGGCGACGCCGCCGGGCCCCGCGACCGCCGTCATCACGGGGCCGTCGCCCGCGACCACCGCCGTGAACAGCGCGACCGATCCCGCCGCATCACCCTCGCCGATCGCGCCGCACCGCTAACGGTCGATCGCCGCCCGGCGGCGGCGCACGCTTCCGAACATGAAAAGACCCCCGGCTGAGCCGGGGGTCTTTCGCGTTCAACGTCCGCCGGGCGGAGGAGCGTTAGAACTTGATCCCGAGGCCGACGTATCCACCCGCGTGGGTCGCGTCGGACGGCGAGAGATTCTTGCCGCGGATCGTGTCGCCCAGGAAGCCGCCGTCGAGGAACAACCCGGTGTTGCCGAGGTTGAGCGTTCCGCCGATCTGGTACTTCAGGAACCGCTGCTGGAACTTGTCGGTCGTGCCGACGAGCGAGGCCGGAGCACCCGCCGGGTAGGTGTAGTTGCCCGAGATGCTCGGGTAGTACCACACGCTGCCGTAGACGGAGAACGTGTTTTCGAGATCCGGCAGCTTCTCGGCGCCGAACCCGAAGCCGTTCTGCTTCGGATAGCCGTAGTTCTCTTCACGGTGCAGGTAGCCGACGCCGATGTAGATGCGCGGCTCGGCGATCTTCAGGCCGAAGCGGCCGTCGAAATCGACGTCGCGAGCGGTGAACGACGGGACGTTCGTCTGGCCGTAGCCGCCGATGACCGTCACGCATCCGGTGCCCGTCGGGCCGCCGGTGGCGCATGCCGGGTTGGCGACGCCGGGCGTCCCCGCGACCTGCGTGGGCGAGAAGTAGTTGTTGTGCGGATAGCTCCAGTTCCGGTAGTCGCCTTCGAGCATCCAGGGGAGGCCGAACAGCGGGAACTCGACCGCACCGCGGACCGCGTACGAGCCGCCCTTGCCGGTGTCACCCGGGTCGAACTCGTTGTACACCTTCGGGCTGAAGATGTAGTCGCCCACAACGAAGTGCTCGTAGGGGTTCCGAGCGACCGGCGTCGGCGTCGGGACCGGGGTCGGCGGCAGCGTGGCCGGCGGCGGCGGTGGCGGCGGCGCTGGCGTGGGGGTGGCCGGCGGCGGGGGCGGCGGCGGCGCGCTCGGGATGTACCGCACCACGACGATGCGGCGATCCGGCACCCACTGCACGTACGCGCCCATGCCCTCGGAGATCACGCGGACCGGTACGACGACCGCGCCGTGGTAAATCTCCGGAGGAACGTCGAGCGGACGGCTCTCGCCGTTGATGACGACTTCGGGACGGCCGACGGTGACTTTGACGTCGGAGCCGGGCTTGGAGACGTCGACCGTCTTCGAGGCCGGATCGTACGAAACCGTGGCGCCCATCTGCTCGAACATCGAGCGGAGCGGAATCAAAATGGTGTTGCCGCGCACCAGCGCAGCGAGGACGCGGTTCGCCTTCAGGCGGTCCGGCTTCGTGTAGACGTGCCGGTCGTTGAAGAGGATCGGGACCTCGCCGGAAGGCGGCGTGCCGAAGTCAGCGGGCGGCATCGAGTTGGTGCCGGCCTGAGCAACCTGCGTGTGCGCGTAGGGTCCGATGTTGCCTTGCGCCGCCGCAGAGTTCTGGGCCGAGACCGACGTCGTACCGATTCCAACCGCGACGAGCGCGGCAAGGAGCCCGGTGCTCAGTCGTTTCACGTAATACTCCCTAGCTAAGGTGTTGTGTCGAGAAGGGCAGTGGCGCCGGCGTGGCCGGCCCGAGGGAACGGGAGCGCACGAGAGTACTCGCTTGCTCAGCCATCTTCGGACCTACCCACGTGTTGGGCGCCTTAATCACGGGCAGACGGGACGGTCGTCCCGCCTCTGATCCGCAAACGCCGCTCGGGTGTCCGGGGTTCCGTTCGGTTCCCGAACGGGCACCCGAGCATGCGGTCGGATCGTATTCTCCGTTTTATACGCGCAGCGTCCGGGCTCCGCTTACCCCAGTTTCTCTTCCAGGCGCTCGCGGAGCTTTTCGCGCGAGGTGACGTACCGCTCGTGAGTGCCTTCCGCGATCTTCTCGCGCTCGTCGAAGGCGGTGAACGCGTACTCGACGCGCCGCCCGTCGACCTTGAGAACCTCGACCTCGGTGCGGACGATGAGGCCGACGGGGGTCGCGGAGACGTGCGCAAGGTCGACGTGCGTGCCGAGCGTGATCTCCTCGGCGTCGAGCAGCGGCGCGACGCACTGCATCGCGGCTTCTTCGACGAGCTGCAGCAGCATCGGGGTCGAGAGCACCGTGACGCCTTTGTTGCCGGCTTTCTCCGCCGTCATCCACTCCTCGACCCGGGTTTGGCTCTGATAGGTCCTCCCCACCTCGATCTTCCCGCGCATTCCGCGAGGACGTTACGACCGGCAACCGGGCGAATCATTTTCACGTTTTGCGCGGTAAGACGCAGGGACTCGGGTGCCGTACTACGGGGCTCGGGCCGTTCGCAGCATCCTCAGTTACAAAGGAGCACCATGAGACCGAGTCGGCGCACGTTGCTGGCCGCGGCGATCCTCGCCGTGTCGGCGACCGCATGCGGCAAAGGAGGCGGCGGTGCCGCGGCGCACCAGCCGCAGCCGCTGGCGGTCGACGTCGCGCAAGCGCATCGTCAGGACATCGCAACCTTCGTCGTGCTCGACGGTCAGATCGCGCCGGTGCAAGAGTCGACGCTGAGCTCGCCGCAGTCCGGGAACGTCGCCGCCGTCTACGTCAACGAGGGACAGCACGTGCAGCGCGGGCAGATGGTGGCGAAGCTCGACGACTCGACGCTGCGCGCGCAGCTCGCGCAGCAAGAGGCCGCGGTGCGTCAGATGACGGCGCAGCTCAGCTCGTCGACGCTGCAAGTCCCCGTCACGGCGGCGCAGGCATCGAACACCGTCGTCACGGCGCAGCAGCAGCTCGCGGCCGCGCGCAACGGCGTGTCGACCGCACAGGCCGCGTATCAGAGCGCGCTCTCGACGTACACCGCCGACAAGCAGCTGCTCTCGTCCGGCTACGTCGCGCAGACGCAGTACGAGTCGGCGCGCGCCGCGTACGTGCAAGCGCAACAGGCGCTGAACACCGCGCGCGAGTCGGAGCGGCAAGCGCAGGTGGCGCTCCGCTACGCGCAGACGCAGGGTGTGAAAGCGAACCCGATCCAAGCGCAGCAGGTCGAGATGAACCGCGGGCAGCTCGCGGGCGCGGTCGCGCAGGTGAAGCTGCTGCAGACGGAGATCGCGCAGACGAGCATCACCGCGCCGTTCGACGGCGTCGTGACGCAGCGGCTCCTCGATCCGGGCGCGTTCGCGAGCCCGAACCAGCCGGTCGCGCGCGTGTCGCAGATCGATCCGGTCTACATCAACGTCAACGTGCCCGACGACGATCTCGCGTACGTCCACCGCGGCACGCCCGTCACGTTCTCGACGTCGAGCGTCGGCAACCGCGCTTTCGGCGGCGCCGTCATGGACGTCAACGCGACGCCGACGGCCGGCACGCTGTCGTACCGCGCGCGCGTGCGCGTGCCGAACCCGGGCGACGCGCTGCGCGGCGGCATGCTCGTGAGCGTGAGCGTGCGCAAGGCGTTCCATCCGAACGCGATCGTCGTCCCGCGCAGCGCGGTGTTCGACAGTGAGACGGGATCGAACGTGTTCACGGTCGCGGCGCTGCCGCCGCCGTCGCCCGGCCCTGCCGCCGCGGGAGGCGCGCCGCCCGGCGCGGCCGGTCCGCCGATGCGCCTAATGCAGGCGAAGGTCGTGCGCGTGCAGGTCGGCCTCGAGACCGATACGCTCGCCGAAGTGCGCGGTCCCGGAGTCCAGCCCGGCACGACCGTGATCACCACGCGGCCCGACGCGCTCCAGGACAAGAGCATCGTCGCGATCGGCGGACCCGGCGCCGGCGCGCACGGAGCCCAATGATGCGTCTCGAGCCCTCGATCCGCGCGGCCGCCGCCATCGCGACGGCCGCCGTCGTGCTGGCGGCGCTGCCGGCCGGCGCGCAGACGACGCCCGGCACGTCGACGCCGTCGACGCAGGCCTCGCCCCTCCCGGTCGTGACGCCCCGTCCGGTGACGCCGAGCGGCGCCGCGAACCAGACGCAGAGCGCGCTCCCCGGAGCGGCCGGCACGCCCGCGCCGGGCGCTCCGGCCGGCGGCACGCCGATGTCCGGCGGCGGCAACGCGATCAACGCAACGTCGATTCCGGACCTCCCGCCGGCCGATCAGCGCTCGCCGCTGCCGTTCCCGGCGTACGGGACGCCGGCGCCGGTCGTGCAGACGCGCGCGCAGCCCGGAGTGCCGCAAGTGATCACGCTGCAGCAGGCGATCCTGATCGCGTACGCACGCTCGCCGCTGCTCGCGTCGGCGCGCGCCGCGGTGGCGATCGCGAGCGCGCCCGTCGGTCTCGCGGAGTCGGCGCTGTTCCCGGCCGTCACGGGCAGCGCGTCGACGACGCATGCGCGCCGCGAACAGACGACGACGAACGTCAACAACTCGGCGACGACGGGGACCGGCACGGGGACCGGCGGCACGACGACCACGACGACCACGACGACCACGACGACGACGTACAACCCGAACTCGACGACGAACGCGCTCTCGCTCGACCTGCAGCAGCTCATCTTCGACGGCGGCCGCACGGCCGCGCAGATCCGCTCGGCGCGCGCGACGCAGAGCTCGGCGATCGCGACGTACCAGCGCCAGCTGCAGACGGTGGCGTACAACGTCGCCACCGCATACTACAACACGCTGTCGGCGCAACGGCAGACGCAGGTCGATCTCGCGACGGTCCAGTTGGACGTGGTGCAGGAGAACCTCGTCGCCGCAAACATTCGCGCCGGTACCGAAGCACGCGCCGACCTCGCGACCGCGCAGTTGCCGACGGCCCAGGCGCGCGTCGCGGTCGTACGTGCGCAGGCCGCGGAGCAAGTCGCGCTCGCGACGTTCGCGAACACGCTCGGCCTCGACGCCGACATCGCCGTGCAGCCGAAGGACGACGTTCCGCCGCTCAGCGCGACGGCCGGGACCCTCACGGTGAACCCTGCGTTTCCGACGCCGACGTATCCGACCGCGATCGCGCGCGCGCTCGCGCTGCGGCCGGACCTCACGTCGTCGCAGCAGACCATCCTTTCCTATCAGGAGAATCTGCGCGCCGCACGTCTCGGCAACTTCCCGAGCATCAGCGGCGCCGCGAGCTACGGGACGACCTCGACGGACGCGACCGGCGGATCGTTCCGCAACGCCGGCTCGATCGGCTTGACGCTGAGCGTGCCCGTGTACGACCGCGGCGTGACCCGCGCGCAGACGGCGCAGGCGCAAGCCCAGCTCGACAACGCGCTGGCGCAATACCAGACGACGGTGCAAGGCGTGCAGCTCAACGTGCGACAGGCGCTCGTGAACCTCGTTTCGGCGTACGCCGCGCTCAACCAGACGAACGCGGAGCTGAGCAAGGCGCAGCAAGTGCTGCAGTCGACCGAGGCACAGTATCGCGCGGGTGTCACGACGCTGCCGTTGCTGCTCAACGCGCAGGTCGGGCTCACGCAGGCCCTGACCGACGAAGTGACGGCCGTCTACACGGTGCGACAGGCGGAGCAGACGCTGCTGTACGCGGAGGGCGCGAACGCCGCCGGGTGAACACCCCGGCCAGATGAACTCCACGATCCCCGTTTGGATCGACGATCCGACGAACGCGGCGATCCTCGCCGTCAGCGAGGATCGCCTGCAGGGCTTTCAGCGCGATCCGTTCGGTGAGATCGCCGCGCGCAGCGGCATCGGCGTCGACGTCGTGCTCGAACGCATCGTCGCGATGCTGCGCGCGGGCACCATCCGGCGCGTGCGGCAGACGCTCATGGCGACCAACCTCGCCGACGGAGCGCTGTGCGCGTGGCAGGTGCCGCCGGAACGTTTGAACGACGCGTTCGAGCGGCTCTTCCGTGACGACCCGTTCTCGGGGCACGTCGTGATTCGCACCGCGGACGCTGCCACCGCCGGATCGGCATACCGCCTCTGGACGACGTTGAAGGTGCCGCAGGGGTTCTCGCTGCCGAAGCACGCCGCGTTCCTCGCGCGGTGGATCGGCGCCGGTGCATACCGGCTCATGCCGGCGAAAGCGTTGTTCGCGCTCGGCGTCGGGCACGTGCGACGGCGCGGCGTCGAGCCCGGTGCGCGCGCCGACGTTCCCGCCGAGGTGACGAACACCGAGGTCGTCGCGCTTTCCGACCACGAGTGGCGCGTGCTGACGGCGATCAAGCGCGAGTTCGCGCCCGAGGAGATCGTGCGCGACGTGTGGGCCGCGCGTGCCGCCGGGGCCGGCGTCACGCCGGAGGAGTTCGAGCGCGTCGGTCGCGATCTGAACGCGCGCGGCGTCGTCGGACGCTTCTCGACGTTTCTCGAGCACGTCAAGCCGAGCGCCGCCGCCGGCGGGCGCAGCGTGACGCGCTACAACGCGCTCTTTCATTGGAAGGTGCCGCCGGGTCGCGAGCTCGACGCCGGACGCGAAGTCGGCCGGCACTACATCATGACGCACGCCTATTGGCGCGAAGGCGGGCCGGAGTTCCGGGGCGTCAACATCATGGGCGTCGCGCACGGGACCGAAAAGGAGACGATGTTGGCGCACAAGGCCGCGATCGACGCGCACCTGCGCGAAGCGGGGATCGACTTCGACTACACCAACGTGTTCTGGGGCGGACGCAGCGAGATCAAGCCGTCGGAGATCGCTCCGGCGGCGTACGTCGCGTTCTGCCGCGCGCAGGGGATCGACCCCGAGGCGATGCGCGCGTGACGCGCCGCGCCCTGACCGCCGCCGTCGCGCTGTCGCTGCTCTGCGCGTGCACGCGCGTCGGCGAAAACGTCGCATCGTCCGGCAGCGCCGGCGGCGGCAGCGGCGGCGCGCCGCCTCCGAACCCCAACCGCCTCGTCATCTCGACGATCTCCGATCCGAAGAACCTCAACCCCGCGTTCGCGTCGGCGACGCCGACGCTGGAGCTGTCGTCGTTCGTCTACTCGTACACGGTCCGCTACGACGACAAAGCGCGGCCGATCCCCGATGCCGTGAGCGAGATCCCCACGATCGCGAACGGCGACGTCGCCAAAGACGGCCTGACGATCCGCTACAAGCTGCGGCATGGGATCAAGTGGCACGACGGCCAGGGTGAGCTCACGTGCGTCGACATGCGCTCGACGTGGAAGATGATGGTCAACCCGAAGAACATCATCGATACGACCGTTGGATGGGACGCGATCAAAGACATCGACTGCACCGATCCCTACGTCGCCGTCGTGCACATGAAGCACGTCTACGCGTGGTTTCTGCAGCAGCTCTGGAGCGTGAACGGGAACAGCCCCATTCTTCCGGCGCACATCATCGACAAGTACGACGATGACAAGGGATCGATGAACCAGGCGCCGTTCAACTCGGCGCCGGTCGGTTCCGGGCCGTACAAGTTCGTCTCATGGGAACGCGGCAGCCAGATCCGCCTCGAGGCGAATCCCGACTACTTCCTCGGCAAGCCGGCGATCGCCGAGGTCGTGTACAAGATCGTGCCCGACGGCAACACGCTCGCGACGCAGGTGCAGACGCACGAAGTGAACGTCGCGTGGAACCTGCCGGTCGGGCAGTATGATCGCCTCAAGAACATCCCGGGCGTCGCGACGATCGCGCCTGTCGTGTACATCTTCGACCACATCGACTTCAACCTCGCGCGCCCGTTGTTCCAGGACGTTCGCCTGCGGCGCGCCCTCACGCTCGCGATCGACCGGCCGGGGCTGCTCGACAAGGTGTATCACAACCTCGGCGAGCTTTCGCCGACGTTCATGGACCCGACGCTGTACAAATCTGCGTACGATCCGACGGTCATGAAGTATCCGTACGATCCCGCGCGGGCGAAGGCGATGCTCGACGCGGCCGGCTGGAAGACGGGTCCGGACGGCGTGCGCGTGAAGAACGGCGTGCGGCTCGCGTTCCAACTCTCGGGGCAGGTCGAGTCGACCACGGCGCACCTCGTGCAGACGCAGCTGCAGGTCTATTGGAAAGCGATCGGCGTCGCGGCGGAGATCAAGAACTACCCGACGGTGCTGTTCTTCGATCAGACGGCCAACGGCGTGATCGCCGGCGGCAAGTACGACGTCGCGCTGTACGCGTGGTCCGGTGCGGCCGAGCTCG
>Ga0213875_10001862_pt1 | contig 13117 bp, 13 predicted proteins | sample BarmaccomBMRX_R8_FD_160105 | JGI IMG/M metagenome (GOLD analysis project Ga0213875, IMG submission 160105) | Root-associated microbial communities from Barbacenia macrantha in rupestrian grasslands, the National Park of Serra do Cipo, Brazil - RX_R8 | ecosystem: Host-associated > Plants > Roots... | reverse complement strand
GGCATCCCGGTCCCGCGGCACGCTGATCTGCACCGGGCCCGCCTCGGTCAGCACGGTCTTGGCCCGGTGGCCGTTGCGCGAATTGCCGCCGTCGCGGCCCGCCGGGTCATGCCTGGCGTAGCCGAGATGGTCATCCATCTCACCCTCAAGCGCGCCTTCGACCACCATTTTGGCCAGCTTGCCGAGCAGGCCACCCTCGCCGGTCAGTTTCAGCCCGCCGGCCCGCGCCCGCTCGGTAAGCTCACGCAGCAGCTGCTCATCAGCCGCCGGCAGGCGCTCGCCAGCCTGGCCCTGGGCCTGGCCCTGTGTCACGTCAGTCATCTGGTGTCTCCTCCGTCTCAGGAGTTACACCGTTGAAATTACAGTCCCCCTGCTGTTAACAGGCGCTGGACGCGGAACGACCACCGCTTGATGATCATGGTTTGTGAGGACTCATGACAATCCGGCGGTGGCCGCTGCGCTCAGCGTAGACCCTGGCCGGTGGGGGAACAGTTCGATGACCTGATGGGGCGCATCGCGGGGCGGTTCGCGCGGGTGGAGCCGCAGCGGCGTGCCCGGGTGTTCGTGCTGGGGCTGGTGTCGGGGCTGCGGCGCAAGAACTGCTGGACGATCGCCGGGCTGGCCGGGGACGCCACTCCGGAGGGGATGCAGCATTTGTTAGCCGGGGCCCGGTGGGACGCCGATGCGGTCCGCGATGACCTGCGCGGCTATGTCATCGAGCACCTGGGCAGCACCGGTGCGGTCCTGGTGGTAGACGAGACTGGCGACGTCAAGAAGGGCAGGGCCGGCGCCGGCGTGCAGCGCCAGTATTCCGGCACCGCGGGGCGGGTGGAGAACTGCCAGGTGGCAGTGTTCTTGTGCTGCGCCTGGCCGGCGCGTCATGCGCTGATTGACCGCGAGCTGTACCTGCCCCGGTCCTGGGCGGCTGACCAGGCCCGGTGCGCCGCGGCGGGCATCCCGGGCAAGACGGCGTTCGCGACCAGGCCGGGACTGGCCCGGCGGATGCCCGGCCGGGCGCTGGACGCGGGCGCCCCGGCCGCCTGGGTCACCGGCGATGAGGTGTATGGCGCCGATCCGGGCCTGCGCGCTGACCTGGAACGCCGCCGGATCGGTAACGTGCTGGCGGTGGCCGCCAGCCACCAGGTGAGCACCGCGGCGGCCCCGTGCCAGGTGCGTACCATCGCCGGCAGCCTGCCCCGCCGGGCCTGGCAGCGCTACTCTGCCGGCCCTGGCGCCAAGGGGCACCGTTGGTATGACTGGGCCTGGGCGGCCATCGACCCCGGCCGGCCTGGTCACCGCTACCTGCTGATCCGCCGCAGCCGCCAGACCGGGGAGCTGGCGTTCTGCCGCTGCTGCAGCCCGCGCCCGGTCCCGCTGCCCGTTCTGGTCAAGAGCGCGGGAATCCGCTGGAGTACGGAGGAGAATTTCCAGGCCGGCAAGGGGACTGGCAGGGCTGGGCGAGCACCAGGTCCGCCGCTGGGACTCCTGGTACCGCTGAACCACCCTGGCCATGCTCGCCCTGGCCTTCCTCACCATCGCCGCCGCCACCGATCACGCCAGCCCGCCGCCAGATGACCAGATCCCGCTCACCCGCAACGAGATCGCCGTGCTGTTCGCCGCGCTGATCATCGACCCGGCGAACGGCACCCGGCACCGGCTGCTGTGGTCAGCCTGGCGCAGGCGCCACCAGCGCCGCGCTAAAACCTGCCACTGCCAGCGGCAGGCCAGGCAGCCATGAACGATACGAAGTCCGGCCGGAGTACTAAGCGGACGCCTGCGACACGGCTAGAATAGCCAGGTCAAAGGAATAATCCAAAATAGGTTACACACCCGGGTTTACAGGATCCCGCAGACCGGCCCCGAACGGCATCGCGGCCTACACTCAATTGTCATGGCGGAAGAAAGGCTGCGCGCCTCTCATGAGGACCGGGATCGCGTCGTTGACCAACTGCGCGTGGCGGCGGGCGACGGCCGGCTGACCTCCGGCGAGCTAGACGAGCGTCTTGAGCGTGCGCTGTCGGCGCGGACCTACGGCGAGCTAGCCGCGCTCACCGAGGACCTGCCGACGGCGCGGGGAGCAGCGCCCGCGGCGGACCCTAAGAAGGTGCTGCGCATCGAGCGGGCGGGCACCCACGTGCGCCGCGATGGCAGCTGGGTTGTGCCAGAGCGCATCGAGTTGCGAGTGACCGCCGGGAATGTCGTGCTTGACTTCACCCAAGCAGTGATTACGCAACCATCGCTGCAGATCCACGCGATTGTCCGCGGCGGGAACCTGACGCTGATCACCAGGCCAGGCATCGTCGTTAACACCGATGAGGTGGCGATCATCGGCGGTCGCGTGATCGTCCGCGAGCCACCCGAACCCCCGGTGCCCGTGCTGCTGCCCGTGAACGTGAGCGGCAGGCTCACCGGCGGCAACGTCAGAGTGCGACCGCCGAAACCGCCCCGCCGGACGCTCTGGCACCGGGCCCGCCCAAAGCTACGGTAAGCAACTATAACGATCTACGGCTGGAGTATTAGCTAAATCTAGGTGTACCCGCTTTCAGTGGAACTCGGGAACCATTCTGGTGCCCGTAGCTTTTCGCGGAGCTGGTCAGCGTCAGAATGGCCGAGATCATTGAGGATGGTCAACGCCTCTTGCCAGGGCCCTGCCTGAAATGCTCCCGCGCCCGCCCGTGGCGCGCTAGGCGCAGGCACAGCCCGCCGCTGGCGCGAAGGACGCAGGCCTGTGCGTTCCTGTCGCCGAGACGCTGGGCGGCGGCGAGTGCGGTGCGCTGCACTTCCGCCCAGTCATGCCAGTGCCCGTGGCTGTCTAGGTAGCGGACGAAGGTCGCCGGGATCTGCCAGGCATAGTTGTCGAACCCCGTACTGGCAGCAAGCGCCGTGACCGCGAGCAGGGCCTGATATTCAGCGTCCAGCCAGTCCATGGCCTGCTGGCTGTTCTTGAAGGCTTCGACGACGGTTCCGTCCTGGGGCGGCCTGAGCATGAGGGAAAGGGTCCTGCGGGGGAAACGGAACGATGGCGTTACACGCCGTGTGGAGGTAGTGGTCGAGTGCCCGGTGAATGGCAGCTCGGCGGCCTGGGTGGAGGACCCTGCTGGACTGTTCCGCCGCGTAGGTACGGAGCAGGTCGTGGAGGACGTATCTGCCGGGACGGTGCTTCGGTGACCGGTTGAGTGTAGTCAGTTCCGACAACGCAGCGCTGGCCTGTGCCTGCTCGTCCCGGCCAGGCTTGCGGCAGCCGGCAGTGAGATGTCCGGGCCAGGGTGGATGCCAAGCAGCTGGAACAGGTCGGCGGCTTCTTCGCTGAGCTGCTGGTAAGACCAAGAGAATACTGCTCTGAGGTTGCTGGCCGGATCCCCGCCGTCGAGCGCGCTCAGCCGTTGCCGGGCGTCCCGCAGCTCAGCAGCGAAGGCCGCCAATGGCAGATGCGGATAGGCGGCGGCACGGGCCGCGGTGATTTTGCTCGCGAGAAGCGACCGCGAATGTTCGCGAGTTCTGACCGCAGTGGGGGCCGGGAACCGTGATCGATGCTCGTGAGAAATGACCGCGCCGGTGACGGGCATGGCGCGGGTGCTGGTGCCGGGGGTGGTGGGTTCCGTGGCGGGGTGTCAGGGGGTTGGTTCTTTGGTGGCCAGCAGCGCCCAGAGGAAGTCTTCGCCGAAGTACGGTCCGTGCCGGTTGGTCTTGTTCATCTGCCGGAGCACGCGCAGGGAGAACGGCGGGGTGTCCCATAGGACGCGCAGGCGGTCTTCTGTGTAGCCCAGCCCGCCGCCGAGGCTTGCCCGCTCATAAACTTGCTGGTCGGTGTAGCCGCTTCCGCCCTCGGGCCGGAAGCAGACCAGTCCGTAGCTGCCGCCGGGCTTGAGGGCCCGGCTGACCAGTTCGACGTAGTCCTGGCGGCGGTGCGGGGGCAGGTGGTGGAAGCAGCCGGAGTCATAGACCAGGTCGTAGGACTGGCCGGTGATCTCGGCGTCGAAGATGGAGCAGCACCGGAAGTCCACCGGGGCGCCGGCCCGTTCGGCCCGTTCCCCGGCCCAGGTGATCGCCGCCGCGGAGGCGTCGATGGCATCGACGCTGCATCCCAGGCTGGCCAGGTAGGTGGCGTTGCGGCCGTGCCCGCATCCGAGCTCGAGCACGTGCCCGGGGGTGAGCAAGCCGCCGCTGAACCACGCGGCTAGGTTCTCATCAGGCCATTCCACCAGGAACGGGCAGGGCCTGGCCGGGCGGGTGAAGAGCTCGTCCCACCTGATGGCCCGGCTTGCCAGCAGGGTGTCGAGCATATGCAGGATGTCGTCGCGGGTATAGATGAACTGATCTGGCATCTGCCTTCGTATATGGTCGCGGTTAGGCTGCTGCCGGATCGGCTTGGGCCCTGGGTGAGGTTGAAACTACCTGGTGGAGTCGCGGGGCTGGAAGAGTGGTTCGCCGTCGTTGCCGCCGAGCAGGAAGGCCAAGCGGTCCAGGTCACAGCGGAGGGCGTCGATTCCGTAGGCGGGGTGGCCGGCGTAGGCCAGGAACGATGGCGACAGCGTGGCGGGATCGGCGGCGAGCCAGCCGGCAATGAACTGCATGAGCTCGGCGAGCTCGATAGCGTCGGCGGTGTCGAGGCTGATGGCGGGCATGGTCGGTGGCCTCGGTCAGTTCTGCCGGGCTGCGCGGGCGTGAGCGAGGCGGTAGGAGTCGGTGCCGGTTTCGATGATGTTGCCGCCGAAGGTGAGCCGGCCGACGATGGCGGCGCACAGGCGCGGGTCGGTGAAGGTCTTGGTCCAGCCACTGAAGCTCTCGTTGGAGGCGATGGCAATGCTCGCCTTCTCCTCCCTCTCCGTCAGTACCTGGAACAGGAGCTCGGCGCCGCGCCGGTCGAGTTCCATGTAGCCCAGTTTATCGACGCAAAGCAGGTCGACGCGGCCGTAGCGGGCGATGGTCTTGACGAGCTGCTTGTCGTCGGCGGCCTCGACCAGCTCGTTGACTAGCTTGGCGGCCAGGGTGTACCGGACGCGGTAGCCGGCCATGGCGGCCTCGGTGCCCAGCGCGATAAGCAGATGGGACTTGCCGGTGCCGCTGTCGCCGATCAGGCACAGCGGCAGGCCCTTGCGGACCCAGTCGCAGGTAGCGAGGGTGTGGATGACGGCCGGGTCGACGCTGGGGTTGGCGTCGAAGTCGAAAGTGCGCAGGGATTTGTCCCGGGGGAACCCGGCGGCCTTGATCCGCCGCTCGGAGCGGCGGCGGGCGCGGTCGTCGCATTCGGCCATCATCAGCTCGGCGAGGAAGGCCCGGTAGGACATCTGCTCGCGGACGGCAGCCTCGGCCAGGCCGGGGAACTGGGCGCGGATGGTGGGCAGGCGGAGCATCCGACATGCCTGCTCGACGGCGGCGTCGGCGGCCTGCTCGGTCAGCCCGTGGCGGAGCTTGGCGGTCATGGCCTGGTAGTCCCTTCGGTGGGGTGGCGGCGGAGCAGCTGGTCGTAGGCGGCAACGGACGGCAGCGGCCGCGCGTCGGGCGGCAGCTGCGCCAGGCGGCGGGCGGTCAGGGAGGTCACCGCAGGGTGCGGCTGTGCGGCCAGCTCGGGTTGGTGCCCGGCGGCCGGATCGTCGGCGTCGGCGGCCTTGCGGGCCTCCAGCGCGACCGCGTCCGCGGTCAGCGCCCCGGCCCGCAGCGCGGCGGCCAGCCCGGCCACGACGTGCTCGCTGTCCATGTGCCGGTGCAGCAGCAGGACCTCGATCAGCGCCCGGGTCCCGGCGGCGTCGCCATGGGCCTTGCGCGCCGCGGCCCACCAGGCGTCGTGCACCGGGGTGAACTTCCCCGCGGCTCGGGCCTGCTCCAGCGCGGTCGACCCGGGTAGCGCGCCGGGCTTGCGGACCAGCGCCTCAAGGTAGTGGTCCAGGTCCAGGCGGCTCGCGGATTTGCCCGGCAGCCGCTCGTGCCGCGCGACCTCGGCGCGCCCGTCATAGACAACCAGGTGCGAGGCGTGCAGCAGCACCCGGACCCGGCGGCCGATCAGCCGGGCCGGCACCGAGTACCGGTTGGTCCGCACCGTGACCTGGCCGAACCGGTCCACCCGCGGGGCGAACCACCGGCCGGTCTCGAACGGCTCCTCGGGCAGCGGCTTGAGCAGCGGCTTCTCGATGGCGAAGAACTCCCCGACGGTCCGCGCCCGCCCGCCGATCCGGCGGCCCTCATCAGCAGCGTCCCACTGGTCGATCATCGCGTTGAGCTCTGCTACGGAGGCCACCTCGGGCACCGGCACCAGGTGGTTACGGCGGAACCAGCCAATCTGCCCCTCCACCCCGCCCTTCTCGTGAGCTCCCGCGAGGCCCGGCTGGCAATAGAAGGCATCCAGGTCATAGTGCGACCGGAACGCCGTCCACCGGTCGGTTTCCACCCGGGCGCGGGTGAACCCGAGCACCGAGGCGACCGCGGACTTGAGGTTGCCGTAGCGGACCTTCTCGGCCGGCACGCCGCCGAGCACCCCGAACGCATGCTCGTGGCCCTCGAAGAACGCCTCCTGTCCGCCAGACAGCGACACCCGGTGGACCGCCTTGCCCGAGAACGACATCCGCAAGCAGAACAAGAAGCAGTTGACCTGCTCCCCGGCCAGCCGCACCGCCACCTCGCCGAAATCGACCTCAGCCTCGGCGCCCGGCCGGTGCGACTGCGGCACGAACACCCCGACTGGGCCGCGGCCAGCTTCCGCCCGGATCTGCGGCCGGCGTTCCGCGACGTAGGCACGTACCACCGGATAGGACACACCGGCCATCGCGTGCTCGGCGATCAGCCTGTCGCAGATCCGCGTGACCGTGTGCCGCTGCTTACGCGGAGCGTCCAGGTCAGCCCGCAAAACCTTATCGATGAACGGCTTGAACGGATCCAGCTTCGAGGGCCTGCGCGGCGGCTTCTTCCGCGGCTCGGGCCACGCCGAGGATAGCGCCTTGATGATCGTCCGACGGCCGACACCATGCTTGCGCTCCATCGCCCGGCCTGACATCCCAGCCCGGGCATCCCGGCGGATCGCGGCATACAACTCGACCTTCGACACCGGCGGCATGAGGACTCCTCAGGTCCCCAAGCACACCGGTCCTCTCACCGCAAGCCCCGCAGTGCGGTCACTTCTCACGAACACCAACTTCACCGAGACGAGACCGCGGTCACCCCCGACAAACAACTGCGGTCAACTATCGCGAACGAAACCAGGCAAGCACAAGAAACACGGGCTGCTGTTCCTGGCCCTCACCGGCGAGGCAGGCAACCTGATCTGGATCTCCTCAGCGCGCCGCGGCGCCGCCAGCGAGATCACCGCCGCCCGCCACGACCACCTCGCCGGGCACCTGCGCACTGCCGGGCTCGGCGCCCTCGCCGGGCTCGGGTTCACCGGCCTGGACCCGGGCCCCGAAGACCCGGTCATCATCACCGGATACAAATCCACCACCGGCCCGCAAGACTACTCCCGCCCAGCGGCAGGCCAGCCAGGCCCTGTCCGCGGCCCGCGCCCCGGCCGGGCACGGCTTCAGCGACCTCAAGCACTGGCGGATCCTCACCCGGCTCCGCCTCAGCCCCAGCAAAGCCACCACCGTGCTCCGCGCTCTGCTCGTCCACACCCGCCAGCACACCACCCGCTGACAGACGATCATGGACTACGCCCGCAGCCACCAGCGCGACACCCACAGATCTCCTGGACTGAAAGGGGACCTAAACTGCGCAGATGACTGAATCCAAGGATAACGAGCCCGTTTCCGCAGAAGCTCAGGCCGTGCTTGCCGTGCTGGAGCGCAACCGTCGCGTGTTCGCATGGAAGACCAGAGGCCTGGACCGCGGCGGGCTGACCGCGACGACCGCGAAGTCGTCGATGACGCTCGGCGGGCTGGTTAAGCACATGGCACTGGTGGAGACGGACTGGCTGGTGGTGAAGCTGGCCGGGCGGCCCTACGGGACGCCCTGGGATGAGGTCGATTTCGACGCCGACCCTGACTGGGACTGGCGCACCGGGGCGCTAGATGCCCCGGAAGAGGTGTACGCGCTGTGGCGGTCGGCGGTGCAATCCTCCAGGGACGCGGTTGCTGCCATGGTCCAGGAGGCAGGCATGGAGGGCGCGTCGCACTTCACCAGGCGGGATGGACGTGCCGCCAGCGTGCGGGAAATGCTGCTGGACATGATCGAGGAGTACGCACGGCACACCGGCCATGCCGATCTGCTGCGCGAGGCCGTAGACGGCCTGGTCGGCGAGGACGCGCCGCAAGGCTTCCAGATCTGACCCAGGACATCCTGCTCCGCCCGGTCATGCTGCGGTGGCTACGCTGGCCCGGCCCCGCCAAGGCGGCCACCATGCCACCCGCCCTGTTCAGTCCTCACCCGCCAGCACACCAACCGCTGACAGACGATCATGAACTACGCCCACCAGCGCCCACCAGGCGGAGCACCAACAGCTCCGCTCACACCAGCCCACTGACCAGCCAATTCAGGTTGGAAGGATCTCACTGGGCCAATCTCAGCGTCTTCTCGCATAAGCGACCGCCGGGGTCACCCACCCGCGCGGGTGACCCCGGCGGTTCCGGCCGGTACGGCGTGCTCCCGGGATCGGGGGGTGGGAGCTGAGGTATCCGGCCGGGCTAGGCGCGCCAACCCGGTTACGTCGTGATAACCGAGACAGCGTGAAGCAGACTGTCGCGGGGAAGGTATCCAGCCCGGATGCCGATTGCACTGTTCGGGCCCTGCGGTTCGCATGGCTGTCGAGCACCATGCCGGACAAGACGTTAGGCCGGAATGAGGTATATTGATGCCATCTCGGACCTGGGCGGCCGGCAAGCGCACACCTGGCGCAGGCGCTCAATTCGAGCAGCAGCCAGCCTCCGCCACGCTGCTTTCGCGCCGCTTTCATCCTGCTGTCTATCCCGTGTCAGCCTGCTGCGAGAGATTCGCCGACAGCCGACTTCCGCTGGGTAACTAGATAGGTCTCTGTGATTGCCCGGGTAGGAGCGCACGACGGACATCGGCCATGCTGGGCGTCATGTCAACGCTGACCGGGGTCCCACCGGGGCCGGGGCGCGATGAGCGCCACGAGCCTGATCTCGTCCGGACAGTAACGGAAAGGCCGCCCGGTCCCGGTTAACTTAAGTGGGTGGCCCCGGAAGTTCGTTGGGGGTCGTCATGCTGCCTCCGGTAGCGGTTCGTCTTGAGGGGTTTGCTGCTGCTCGCGGCGGCTGATGCGGTCCATGAGGTCGTGCAGGTCGCTGGCGGTGAATTTCCAGCTGAACGGCCTGGCGGTCTGGTTGTAGCGGTCCACGAAGCTCAGCAGGGTGGCGGAGAGCTGTCCGAGGCTGGCGAAGTCGCTGGGGGTGACGACTTTCTTTTGGATGACGGAGAAGAAGATCTCGATCTGGTTCAGCCAGGATGCGTGCAGCGGGGTGTGGATCATGATCGCGTTGGGGTGGGCCCTGGCCAGCCGGGTGATGGCGGCCTGGCCGCGGTGGTCTGAGCCGTTGTCCGCGATGACGAACACCCGGGCCGCGCTGCTGTACTCCGGTCGGGCCATGACCTGCCCGGCGAGGTTCATGAACGGCTTGATCCCGGTGGTGACGGGGGTGGCGGCGAACACTTTCCCGGTGTGCACGTCCAGGCCGGCCAGCAGGGCGAGGGAGCCCTGGCGCTTGTATTCGTGCTCGTAGCGGACGGGCCGGCCGGTTCCGGCAGGAAGGGTGGGATGCCGCCGGCGGCGGGCGTTGATCTGCGGCTTGGCGTCGAAGGACAGGATCCGGTCACCGGGCCTGAGCGGCTCGCCCTGGTAAAACCCCTGGTACAGGTCCACGATGACCTTCGCCTTGGCCTCGAAGTCCGGGTCCCGGGGGTAGATCCACGACTGGTACTGCCACGGCTTGACTGGGTGCTCAGCCAGGATCCGCCGGACCGAAGACGCGGAGACCGCGATGCTGACCAGGTTCCGGGCGGCCAGTTCGGCGGCCAGTTCCGGTCCGGTCCAGTGCGCCAGCGGCACCCCGGTAGCGGCCGGCAGCTGGCAGGCCAGCGCGGCTACCGAGGCCCGGCCCGCCGCGCTGATCCGGCGTGGGCGGCCGGGCCGGGGCAGGTCCTGCAGCCCCTCCAGGCCACGGGCCGCGAACCGGCCCCGCCACTTGCGGACGGTACCGGCGCTGATGCCCAGGGCGGTGGCGATCCGGGCATTCGGGTGCCCGCGGGCGGCGGCCAGCACGATCTGCGCCCGCAGCCGGTCCCGCCAGGCAGTCCTGGCCCCCCGGGCACGTTTCTTCAAGATCTTGCGCTCGGCGGCGGTCAAGGTGACGAACACAGCAGGCAGCGGCATGAGGCCTCCCGGACGGGATTACGCCGGCGTAATCCGCTCCCCGCGCGGGATCGTACCGATCCGCCATGACCCGCCGCGCGGCACAATGAACCACATGGCCGCCATCCCGGAGTCCACCCGCAGCTCGATCACCCTGCGGCTGCTCGACCACGCGGAACGGCACTGGCCACAGCTCCGCCGGGTCCAGGTCACCAGCCGGGCCGGGTTCGCATATGTCACCGGGATCCTCCCAGACGGCGAGCAGATCCCGCTGTGCCGGCTGCGTTACGGCGGCTCAGCTCACTCCTTCGGGTTCGCGATCTACTCCGCCGCCCGGGCACGCTACGAAGACGCTCTCCTGCTCACCGGGTCGCCAGTGGGCACGCCCCAAGAAGCCCTCGATACCGCCTGCACCGTCCACCTCGCAGGCCTCGGACACGAACCCCCGACGAATTAACGGGGCCACCCACTTAAGTTTTAACCTTTTCCCTGGTCAGCGTTGGTTTTGCTGTGCGCGGCATGTCGGCTTCGCCTGGCAGGAGGTGGCGGGGTACCGGGCCTTTGCTGCTGCCTTTGGGCCTTGCCAGTGCCGAAAATCTCATCCGCCCAGGTGGGAGTTGCTATCTGGTTTCGGCGGCGGCCGGATGAGCTGGTCGCTCTCCGGCGGTCCGCTTGCTGCGGCATGATGATCGGTTGTGCTGCCTCGACTCGCCTACCCGGCTGTGACCAACGTGTTCGCGTTACTGCGGCTACTTCCGCTGAGCGACCGCGACAAGGACGTGGAAATCCTGGCGCTGCGCCACCAGATCGCGGTGCTGGAGCGGCAGCTGGGTACGACCCGCCTGCGGTTCTGCCCGGGCGAAGGTCGCTGCCTCCACCGTGTGGGAGATCCTGCAGCAGGCCGGGATCGACCCCGCACCCGAGCGAGCCTCCACCACCTGGGCTGACTTCCTCCGCTCCCAGGTCGGCGCCCTGCTTGCCTGCGACTTCTTCGAGACCGCCACCTTAACCGGGACCCGCCTGCACGTGCTGGCAGTCATCGAGCACGCCACCCGGCGGATCCGGATCCTCGGCGCAACCCCTCGTCCCACTGCATCCTGGGTCGCCCAGGCCGCGAAGAACCTCGTCATGGACCTTGAGGATGCCGGCAGCTGGGCGCGGTTCTTGATCCAGGACCGCGACGGCAAGTTCCCCTGCCTGTCCGGCACCGTGCTCACGGACGCCGGGATCGAGACGGTGCTCAGCGGGGTCCAGATGCCCCGCATGAATTCGATCATGGAACGCTGGGTGCAGACGTGCCGGCACGAACTCCTGGACCGCACGCTCATCTGGAACCAGCGCCACCTCTTGCACGCGCTCCGGGAGTTCGAGCACTTCTATAACGAGCACCGGCCCCACCGGACCCTCCGGGCTGCCGCCCCCCTGCGCCCGCTACCCGAACCGATTGCCGATCCTGAACGGATCGCGCAGCTGGATGTCCGCAGACGGGACCGGCTCGGTGGCACCCTCCACGAGTACCGGCACGCTGCCTGACCAGCACGGATGAATAATCGGCACCCACACTGCCGCGAACGTGATCTTCCGTAGCCGCATCACCCCGGAAAGTGACAATATCGCCATGCGCAAGCCGTGAGCCCGTAACGGCACGAATGGCACCCTCTCCATGCAGGGATCAGGAAACGCTGAACACCCTGAGCCGGGTATTTCGTTGTAGTCGAGCAGTCCTCGGCGGGCTGGTTGCCGGGGAGTGAACAGTCCCGAGTCGCGCCAGGGATGATGTTCAGTGATGACGTCCGCGTGAAACGGCGGGTCCTTTCACCCTTGCCTGGCAGGCCGGATGGTCATGTCGCCGATTTCGACGTCGTCGGGCTGCTCGATGGCGAACGCGATGGCGCGTGCCACGGCGTCGGGGCTGATGCCGAGTGCCGCCATGGCGTGCTGGGCTTGCTCTCGCTGCCCGGGGTCGTCGATGTAGTCGACGAGTTCGGTGCGTACGAATCCCGGCGAGATGGAGGTCGTGCGCAGGACGCCGTCGGTGGACGCCTGGCGCAGGGCTTCGAGCAGCGTGCGCACCGCGTTCTTCGTTCCCGCGTAGACAGCTTGCGCCGGCACGATCTTCAGGCCCGACGTCGACACGGTGGTGACGAGGTGCCCGTGGCCCTGCTTCCGGAACACCGGCAGCGCAGCGGCGATGCCGTGCAGGACACCGCGCAGGTTGACGTCGATCATCGCGTCCCAGCCGCTGGTGTCGAGGTCTGCGATGGGGGCGATCCGGGCGACTCCGGCATTGCTCACCAGGACGTCGAGGCGCCGGAACCGGTTCACGGCCAGGGCCACCAGCTGCTCTAGGTCGGCGCGCCTGGTGACGTCGACTTCCAGCATCTCCGCGCGGCCGCCCTCGGCCCGGATCCGCTTTACGAGCGAGTCGAGCCGGTCGGTGCGCCGGGCGCCCAGGACGACGGCCGCACCACGGCCCGCTAGCTCCAGGGCGGTTGCCGCGCCGATCCCGCTGCTGGCTCCGGTGATTGCGATGACCTTGCTGTCCAGCCTGCTCATCGAGCGTCTCCTGCTCTAACATGACAACTGTCCGGTTACGGACTCCACAGTACCGGACAGTTGTCAGCTTTGCTTTTCGGGAGGGATACGTGGCGAGTCGTGAGCTCCGGTCAGACGCGGTCGCCAACCGTGACCGTATTGTCGAGGCCGCGCGAACCGAGCTGAGTAAGTCCAACGGTGCATCCGCTGACCTGCGGCTTCACCGGGTCGCCAAGTCGGCGGGTGTGGCCCAGGGCACCCTCTACCGGCACTTCCCGACCCGCGAGCACC
>Ga0213875_10001861_pt1 | contig 13118 bp, 12 predicted proteins | sample BarmaccomBMRX_R8_FD_160105 | JGI IMG/M metagenome (GOLD analysis project Ga0213875, IMG submission 160105) | Root-associated microbial communities from Barbacenia macrantha in rupestrian grasslands, the National Park of Serra do Cipo, Brazil - RX_R8 | ecosystem: Host-associated > Plants > Roots... | reverse complement strand
CGAGGCATGCGGCGTGCGTGCAGTGCTTGCACACGTCCGACGCCATCAGCCACCGGATGTCCAGGGCGGGTTCGGGGGGCTCGTCCCCCCCAGGGGGGTACGGGGGGATGGATCCCCCCGTGCTCGGGGGGGTCTGGGGGGGTCGTCCCCCCGAGGCAACGGAGCGCTCGATGAACGCGACGTGCCGCCAGGTGCCGGCGCCGAGGCCGGCGCTGTTGTCGTAGGACATGCCGGTGAGGTTCAGGCCGTCCTCGGGAACGTGGTTCCACTCCTTGCACGCGACCTCGCAGGCCTTGCAGCCGATGCAGACCGACGTGTCGGTGAAGAACCCCATCCGGGGAGGATGATCGGCGTACCCGCCGGCGCTCGCCGGGTCGCCGTCGGCGGTGAGCATGTCCAGCAGGCTGGTCATGGCGCCATTCCCGTCTCCTCGCTGATGCCCGCGCGGCGCTGGTAATCCTCAACGAGCCGGATCCGGTCCGGGCCCCTGGGCCGGCGGCCGGGCTGGATGTCGCAGGCGAACGCCTTGACCTCCTGGATGTGCACGTTCGGGTCCAGGCTGAGCGGCGGCAGCTCGTTGGCCGCGTCGCCGCGCGAGTACCCGTTCGGCCCCCAGTGGTAGGGCAGCCCGACCTGCTCCAGGGGGCGGCCGGCCACGGTGAGCGGCTTCATCCGCTCGGTCACCAGCACGCGTGCCTCGATGGCGTTGCGCGCGGTAACGATCGTGGCCCAGCCCAGGTGCTCGAGGCCGCGCTCGGCCGCGAGCCGCGGCGAGACCTCGCAGAAGAACTCCGGCTGCAGCTCCGCGAGATAGGGCAGCCACCGGCTCATCCCGCCGGCGGTGTGCTGCTCGGTGAGCCGGTAGGTCGTCGCGACGTAGGGGAACACGTCGGCTCCCGGCTCGTTCCCGCTCGGCTGCAGCCGGTTGGCCGGGTGCTTGAACGTCTCCACCTGGCGGACCGGGTTGTGCTGCTGCGGGTACAGCACGTTGGGGAACGGCGACTCCTGGGGCTCGTAGTGCGCGGGCAGCGGCCCGTCGACCAGGCCCGCCGGCGCGAACAGCCATGCCTTGCCGTCGGCTTGCATGATGAACGGGTCGGTGCCGGATATCGCCTCCGCGCCGGCCGCGTCGTCCGGCGGCCGGTACAGCGGCGACTTGCCGGCCGGGAAGTCGGCGATGTCGTGGCCGCTCCACTTGGCCGTCTCCTCGTCCCACCAGACCAGCGCCTTGCGCTCGCTCCACGGCTTGCCCTCGAGATCGGCGGAGGCCCGGTTGTACAGGATCCGCCGGTTCGCCGGCCACGCCCAGCCCCACTCGTTCGCCACCCAGTCCTGCTCGCCTGACGGCTTCCGGCGGGACGCCTGGTTCACCCCGCCCGCGTACACCCCGCAGTAGATCCAGCAGCCGCACACCGTCGAGCCGTCGTCGTTCAGTTGCTCATAAGAGGCGAGCGGGCGGCCACGGGCGTCCCAGCCGTTGACCTCCGCCAGCACCGCCTCGGCGTCCGGCTCTCCAATCTCTCCCTTCACCGGGTAATCCCAGGTGAGATCCAGGATGGGCTGGTCCATCTCGTCGACGGAGTGGCCGAGGTGGCGCAGGATGTCCGCCACCTCCTGGCGCCGGACCCTGGCGTCGGACAGCTTCTCCCGGATCCGGCGGCCGAGGTGGTAGGTGAACCACAGGTCGCTGCGCGCGTCGCCGGGCGGCTCGACCGCCTGGTGGTGCCACTGCAGCATCCGCTGGGTGTTGGTGAAGCTGCCGTTCTTCTCGGTGTGCGCCGCGGCCGGCAGGAAGAACACCTCGGTCCTGATGTCCTCGGTGCGCATCTCGCCGGTCTCGATCTCGGGGCCGTCCTTCCACCAGGTGGCGCTCTCTATGAGGGAGAAGTCGCGGACCACGAGCCAGTCGAGGTTGGCCATGCCCAGCCGCTGCATCCTGGTGTTGGCCGAGCCGACAGCCGGGTTCTCGCCGTACAGGATGTAGCCGTAACAGTCGCCCGCGAGCTGGGCCATCACGGTCTCGTAGCTGCTGTGGCTGCCGGTCAGCCGGGGCAGGTAATCGAAGCAGAAGTCGCTTTCCGGCGTGGCCGCGGGCCCCCACCACGCCTTCAGCAGGCTCACCGTGTAGGCCCGCATGTTCCCCCAGTACCCCTTGCCGGTCTTTTCCGCCTTGACATAGGTGTCCAGGGTTTCGTTGGAGTGCGCGTGCGGCATCGGCAGGTAGCCGGGCAGCAGGTCGAACAGCGTCGGGATGTCGGTGGAGCCCTGAATCGACGCGTGCCCGCGCAGCGCGAGGATGCCGCCGCCGGGGCGGCCGATGTTGCCCAGCAGCGCCTGCAGGATCGCCGCGGTGCGGATGTACTGCACGCCGACGGTGTGCTGGGTCCAGCCGACGCTGTAGACGAACGCGGTGGTCCGGTCCCGCCCGGAGTTCTCGGTGACGAGCTCGCAGACCCTGCGGAAGGCGTCCGGCGGCACGCCGCAGACCTGCTGCACCATCTCCGGGGTGTAGCGGGCGAAGTGCCGCTTGAGCACCTGGAACACGCACCGCGGGTGCCGCAGCGTCTCGTCCCGCTCGGGTGTCCCCGGCGCCAGCGCCGCGCCCCCGGAGCCGTGGGTCTCGCCGCGCGCCGCCTGCCGCACCGAACTTGCCTGGTCGGAGTACTCCTCGTCGCGCTCCCCGGACGCGGCCTGGACCTCCAGGCCCTCGTACTGCCAGGTGTGGAAGTCGTAGTACCGGTCATCGCGGTTCAGGCCGGAGAACACGCCGTCGAGGTCCTCGGTGCCGGCGTAGTCCTCGCTGAGGATCACCGGCGCGTTGGTGTACGCCACCACGTAGTCGCGGAAGTACTTCCCGGTGCTCAGCACGTAGTTGATGATCGCGCCGAGGAACACGATGTCCGACCCCGCACGCAGCGGAACATGCAGATCAGCCACCGCGCTGGTCCGGGTGAACCGCGGGTCCACATGAATCACCCGCGCACCGCGCGCCCGCGCCTCCATCACCCACTGAAACCCCACCGGATGACACTCGGCCATGTTGGACCCCTCGATCACGATGCAGTCCGCGTTCTGCAGATCCTGCTGAAACGTGGTCGCGCCGCCACGGCCGAACGAGGTCCCCAGACCGGGGACGGTGGAGGAGTGTCAAATACGCGCCTGATTTTCGATCTGCACCGCGCCCAGCGCGGTGAACAGCTTCTTGATCAGGTAGTTCTCCTCATTGTCCAGCGTCGCTCCGCCCAGGCTGGCGAACCCCAGCGTGCGCCGGGTACGGACACCGCCGGCATCCCACTGCCACCCCTTGCGGCGCGCCCCGATCACCCGGTCGGCGATCATGTCCATCGCCGTATCCAGGTCGAGGTCCTCGAAGTCCTGACCGAACGGGCGCCGGTATCTCACCTTGTACTGCCGCGCCGCACCGGTGGTCAGCTGCAGGCTGGCCGACCCCTTCGGGCACAGCCGCCCCCGCGACACCGGGGAATCCGGGTCGCCCTCGATCTGGGTGACCCGCCCGTCCCGCACGTACACGTTCTGCCCGCAGCCCACCGCGCAGTACGGGCACACGGATTTGACCGTACGGTCGGCCGCCGCCGTTCGCGGCCGCAGCCCATCGGTCCGCCCGGTGCGTGCGGCGGCGCCCAGGCCCCGGCGATCGGAGCCGGTCAGCTGCCGGTACACCGGCCAGGAACCGATCCAGGCCCGCGTCCGTCCGGCACCTTCGCGCATGGCTGCGTCACCTCCGCCCGGCTCTCGCGGTCCGAGCCGGCCACCATGAATAGCATGTCCCACCGGCTTTCACGTCCGCAACCGAGCGGCGCGCACCTCGGCGCAAGGCCTGCGCCGCTCCGGGGGCCAGCCGCGACGCCGGGTCTTCGTCACCCGGCCCCGGCCGCGGCGCGCCGGCTCTTCGTCACCCGGCCCAGCCCGCGGCGCGCCAGGTCTTCGTTACCCGGCCGGCCGCGACGCGCCCAGGTCTTATTACCCGGCCCAGCCCGCGGCGCGCCAGGTCTTCGTTACCCGGCCCGGGCCGGCGACGCGCCCGGACAGCTCGCGGCTTCGGGGATGTCAGCCAGCCATGCCGCGCGCGCGTTATCGCCCGATGAGAATACGCGCCTGCCGAACTGCGGTTTCTGAGAGCGGACGCAGATATTTGACAATTCAGATAAACAAATTTTTCTGCACCGGAATGCCCCGTGCTCAGGTACTGACATTTCCCCTAGCCCCGCGAATTCGAAAGATGATTCTACGGTGCACGTGCGCTCCGTGAATAGGGAACCAAACAAAAATCACCGGGTTGCGGTTTAGAGATGTCTGGCTGGGTTACCTAGGACGAGTCTTATCCCCTCAGGAGAGCGAGGAAGCTTATGAGAGTACTCCGCCTGCGTATTCTCGCTGTGGCGGCGGTCTCACTGGCCATGGCGGCCGGCGTATCCGCAGCCGCGGCGAGTGCCGCCACCACCCCAGCCGCGCATATTTCGGCCGTGGCGGCATCGGCGCCCGCCACCCCCAAAGGCCACATTACATCGACGGTGACAGGCACATTCAGGAACGCGGCGGGCCGCGGCACCTTCAAGGGGACGTTCACCCCGAAGAAGTTCAAGGTGGTGCACGGCAAGCTCGAGGCTACTGGGATACTGAAGGGCAAGCTTACCAGCGCGAACGGCAAGACGATCGGTACCGTGACGCGAACCGTCACCACCGTGGTGGAAACACACAAGGGCAAGGCCGCGACGGCGGCGTGCAACATCCTGAACCTTACTCTGGGGCCGCTGAACCTTAATCTGCTCGGCCTGGTGGTTCACCTGAACACGGTCCACCTGACCATTACCGCCGTACCGGGTCCGGGCAATCTGCTGGGCAACCTGCTGTGCGCGATCGCCGGACTGCTGAATGGCAGCGGGTCTCTCAGCCAGATCTCGGCGCTGCTGAATCAGGTACTGGCGCTGCTCGGCCTCTAGTCGAAATTCTGGAGGAGATCTTCCGGCAATAAGGTAATGCACGACGCGTGGCTGCGGCCGGTGCCGGCCGCAGCCACCGTCATGCCGTGAAATGGCGGCGGCGCTGCTCCAGGCGAACCGGTCTTACTCCAGTCCGAGGGCACGCCTGGAATTCGTGACCGCCATTGCGCGGACCTCGGGCTCGGTGAAGCCGGCGGCCAGCAGGCGGTCGGCCAGCAGGGCGATGCCGTCCTCTACCCGCGGGTTGAACGGCTGGCCGAGGTCGCTGGACAGCACCGAGCGGGCCGGGCCCGCCGCCCTGATGTTGGCGAACATCGTCGCCCAGCCGGCCTTCCCGGTATACGGCGTGGTGAAGCAGCGCTCGAGCAGCGCGCCGCGCGCGGCGAGCTCCCGCTGCAGGTCCGCCCCGAGCCGCTGTGAAGTGAACTCCGGGTGAGTGACCACGATCCGTTCGATACCCTGATCCCGGGCAGCCGTGACCACGGTCAGTATCTCCGCGGCGCCGAGGTGCCCGGTCGCGAGGAGCAGGCCGTGCTCGGCGACAAGCGCCAGGATCTGGCGCAGGCTCTCGGTCGGCCGGCCGTCGTCGCCGGTGACCGGCACCGGATCGGTGCGGATTCCGCGGTCACGCAGTTCGGCCTGGATGGCGGCCCACTGCGGCGGGGCCGCGTCCCGCGGGGCGCGTGCCTGCGAGACGCGCTCGTTGACGCTGTCGACCGTCGGCAGCCAGACGACGGCCGCGCCGGACCTCGCCGCGATCTCCACCGCTGCCGGGTTCATGCCGCCCACGGACGCGTTGAGCGCGATGCCGCCGCGCACGTCGGCGCCGGGCACCGCGTTGCGGACCACCTCGGCGCGTTCGGCGGTGGGCACGTAGTGTGACTTGAGCACGAAACCGCCAAGGTGCGCCCCGGCGAAGCGGCGGGCGAGGGTAAGGTCGTCGGTGCGCCGCTTCATCACGTCGGGGGCGACGTGGACATGCAGGTCGTAGGCGCCCGCCACGAGGTCGCGGGCGCGCTGTGAGGGGACGGGGGCGGCCGGGTCGGAGAGGGCGCCCGCGGTGTCCGTGATCTGTTCCACAAGCATCCAGCATCCCCAGCCGCACCAGCACGACGCAACGCCCGGTACCCTCGGTGAGGTGCCCGGCTCCCCGCGGGCCGGAAGGTGGGTTCGATCACAGGTGCGCAAGCGATGAGCGTGGCCAACGTTCGGCCCGCGCCGGCCAGCGCTGACCGAACCGGCGCCCCGCTCCCGCCGCTGGCGCGCCTGGCGGAGACGACCAGGGCCTACGTCGCGCTGTGCAAGCCCCGGATCGTCGAGTTGCTGCTGGTAACGGCGGTGCCCACGCTGTTCCTCGCCTACCGGGGCCTGCCGTCGCTGCTGGTGACCACCGTGGTCGTTGTCGGCGGCGCACTCGCCGCGGGCAGCGCCAACGCGCTGAACTGCTACATCGACCGGGACATCGACGAGGTCATGCGGCGCACCAGCCGCCGCCCGCTGGTGCGGCGAACGGTGTCGCCGCGGTCGGCGCTGATCTTCGGCCTCGTGCTGGGCGTGGTGTCCGTGGCGGTGTTCGCGGTCGCCACCAACCTGCTCGCGGCCGGCCTCACGCTCGCCGCGATCGTGTACTACGTCGTCGTCTACACGATCCTGCTCAAGCGGCGCACACCGCAGTCGACGCTGTGGGGCGGCGCGTGCGGCGCGGCCCCGGTCCTCATCGCCTGGGCGGCGGCCAAGGGGGCGCTGTCGGCGGCACCGCTGCTGCTGTTCGCCGTCGTGTTCTTCTGGCAGCCACCGCACTTCTGGGCGCTCGCCATGAAGTTCCGCGACGACTACCGGCGCGCCGGGATCCCCATGCTCCCGGTGGTGGCGTCCGGACGCCGGGTGCTGGCGGAGACGGTGGCCGACAGCTGGCTGATGGTGGCCGCGTCGCTGGCGCTGTGGCCGGTCGCCGCCGGCCCGGTGTACGGGGCGATCGCGATCGCGTGTGGCGGCGCGTTCCTCTGGGAGGTACACCGGCTCTACGGCCAGTCCCGTCGTGGCGCCGAACCGCACACCATGCGGCTGTTTCACGGGTCCATCGTCTACCTGACGCTGCTGTTCGCCGCCGTCGCGGCGGGCGCGCTGATCCGCTGATCAGCACCTGAACCAAAAGCGGCCGGCGGACGTGTTCAGGGAGAGGCCCGCGGGCAGCTGAAGACGCTCCCACCGTTTTTGCCCGCGGGCCGGCAAGCTCTGGATGCCTCCCCGGTGCCGCGCCGGCGCTGGCCGGTACACTCCGGCAAGATGATTTTGGTTGTGGCCGGCGTGGCCGGCAGCGGTAAGACGACGATCGGCGCGCTGCTCGCGGGGCGGCTGCGCTGGCAGTTCGCCGACGCGGACCGGTTCCACCCGCCGGCCAGCATCGAGAAGATGCGCCACGGGATCCCGCTGGCCGACGAGGACCGCTGGCCCTGGCTGCGGGCCATCGGGTCATGGATGGACGCCCGCATCGCCGCCGGCCAGCAGGCGGTGGTCGCCTGCTCCGCGCTCAAGCGCGCCTACCGGGACCTGCTGCTGGACGGCCGCCCGGCGGCGCGCATGATCTTCCTCGAGGTCAGCCGGGATGAGCTGGTGCGCCGGCTCACCGCCAGGCACGGGCACTTCTTCCCGGAGAAGCTGCTGGACAGCCAGCTCGCCGCCGAGGAGCTACCGCAGCCGGACGAGAACATCCTGACGGTGACGACCGAAGGCGAGCCCGCCGACACCGTAGCCACGATCATCGCCCTGCTGTGGCCGGACGGCGAGCCCGCTTAGTCTGGACACGACTGGAGCTGGAGGCGGCCGTGAAGCTGACGCTGGACCTGCACGACATCTACAACCGGGGCGGGGAGATCGACCGCGCCCTGCAGCGGATCTTCGACGAGGCCGCCGCCAAGAAGGCCCCGCTGATCGAGATCATCCCGGGCAAGGGCTCCGGCCAGCTGAAGAAGCACGTGCTGCGCTTCCTCGACCGCAAGGACATCAGGCCGCTGTACCACCGCGTCGAGAAGGACTCCAAGAACTTCGGCCGCCTGTTCGTCCACTTCAGGTGGAAATGACACGCGCGGGGCGCCGGCCTTCGCCGTTACCCCCGAAACCCGTTCCTACCTGCGCTTTGCGTCCCGTTAGTTCCCACTGATTCCGGCGGATTCTCCGCCTCATGTGCACGCGGTGTGCACTGGGGCCGGTCGGGCAGCCTCGCGCCCGGAAACTACCCTCGCCGCCGGCGGCCTACCCGCCATGCGCGGGCCGCAACAGGACCCTGTTACCAGGTCGCGGCCCGGCGCCGGGTCCCTTTGCGCTCGCCCCTTGGGGCCTCGGTCGCGGCCCGGTCGCCGCTACTGCCGCGACCCGCGACACCGCAGGTCACAGGGTCGCGCCGGTCGCGGCAGGTCGCGGCAGGTTGTGTTTCCGCTGGTCAGCGCGAGTCGCGGCAACGCGACCGGATCGCGGTGCGGCGTGCCTGATCGCCCCTCGCGGTGACCGCCAGGGCGCCGCCGCGCCGGGCCCGGCCGCGTGGCGCTACCGCTGCACCGTCCGCGGTGCCCGCTGCACGCAAGACGGCGCCCCGCCAGCCGGGGCGAGGGCGCCGAACGCGTTGGCACACGTGATAGCGATGATAGCGCTCTAGGGGCCGGTAACCGGCGTGGCTCCGTGAGCCGCGGCAATGGCATCGATCCGGGAGGCGAGCAGGAAGTCCAGCTCAGTAACGACGTTCCCGGCGGTGTGCGTCGTCAGGAACACATGCAGCCGGTCCCAGCGGATGTCAATGTCGGGCCGGTGCTCGAGCTCGATCGCAACTTTCCCGACGTCGCCGACGATCCGGATCGCGTCGTCGTAGCCAACCTGGTAGTCCTTGCTGATGCCAGCGGTGCCGCCGTGCCAGCTGTCGAGGACGGCGAGCCTGTCGCGCAGCTGCGGCGCGGCGATTACCTCATCCCTTGGTGCCATCTTCTGCCTCCAGCTGGCAGTCTCGCGGCGGGGGGATACCCGAGAGCGCTTCGTCGAGAGCCCGGCCAGCCGGCTCGCTTCTCCACGGGGCCATGCTCCGGTGGACTCCGGCGAGTTCTGCGCGCATCCGGGCCGAACCGGTGCGCGCCGCGAGCGGCACGACTTGCGCGGCGATCGCCGCGGCATGCTCCGGTTCTCCAGCCGCGGCGAGGGCCTGCGCGTACCGGGCGCGGAACACGCCGAGGTCCCGGCCAGGCGAACCGGGAATGCCGGGGATGACCTGCTGCCAAAGTTCGGCCGCTTCACGGGCCCGGCCAAGCCGGGTGAAGATGGTCGCGCGCTGGACGTCGAGGTAATGCGGTGTCTGGCAGGCGCCGCCCCACGGGTAGCCGTCGCCGACCGCATCCAGCAGACCGGCGGCCTCGCCGAGGAGCCGGTCGCAAGCGTCCGCCGCGTCGTCGCGGCGCGTGAGGGAGGTGCCGTGTGCGGCCTGCTGGAGGAGAAGCACGCGGACCTTCGGGACCAGGCGGCCGGGGTCCAGCAGCGCTGCCCGGTGAGGTCCAGGACGCCGGGGCCGTCTTTCATGTCGGCGTGCAGCATCGCCTTGCAGTACAGCGCGAACGAGACCAGCTGAAGGTCCTGTGAGCGGTGTGCGCGCTCGATCATCGCGGCGTGCCACCGGGCCGACGTGACGAGGTCGCCAGCGTCCTGGTAGAGCCAGCCGATCAGCGCCGCGTAGCCAGCGGCGACTCCCCACAGCTCGCCGCGCAGACCGCTCGCCGCCGCGGCCGCGACGTCGCAGAGCAGTTCGTACTGAGACAGGGCAACCGGAATGAGCCGCATCGGGCCGAGGAAGCGGTCCGCGGAGTAGTGGCCGGCAAGCTGCGCCGCGAAGTAGCTAACGAGCTCGGGAGCAACCAGCTCGCCGACGTTGCCCGGCTCGGTTCCGGGGACGGGACGTGCAGCGGCCTCGATGATCTCGCCGCCGGCGGCGAGCGCCTCGTCCAGGCGCGCGGCGAGCTCCGGCGACGGCCGGTCCCTGCCGTTGCGCAGGTTGGAGATGTGGCCCGGGTTACAGGGCACGAGGCGGGCGAGCTCGCGCACGCCGAGACCGCGCGCCGCCATCAGGCGCGCCAGCTCCCTGCCGAACTCGCTCATGCCCGTGTGCCAATCCGCGCGTGAGGGGCCTGTTTGGCGCTGGACTGCCAAACAGGCAACGTCTTCAGGCTACGCGCGGCGCGGAGTTGACTGCCGGGTATCCCGCGTTCGGCACACGCACCAGGGAGGGACGGCCGCTGATGGGCACGCGCCCGCATGGAGTCGACGACGCTGTCGACCAGGTCAAGCGCATGACGGCGTTCTTGCGCGAGCATCCAGAATGGCAGCACGAATTCGTGCGGCCCGAGCACCTGCCCGGCCACCACCAGTTCCGCCGCACGGCTGGCGAGCGGACATCGGTCTCACCGACGAGCAGCTGAAGCTGGCCCTGGACCGCGTCGAGGCACTGCTCGGCCTCGAAGCGGGCGGCGCGCCCGCAGGCTCGTGAGCGGGCCCGGCATGTTCAGGTGGAAATAGCGCCCATGACGTTCTCCAATGCCGCGTTATGGAACCGGCCGGATACGTGAACCGTCCTAGGTCATAACAGGCGAAGGCGGTATGCATCTGGTGAGCAAGGGCGAGCGAGGTTGCGGAGCCGTGCCGGGTAAGGAGGGCGCATGAGGCGCGGGTATGGTGCCCTCAGCCTCGTAGTGATCTTCGGGCTAGCGGCCGGGTGTGGCAGCACACCACCTCCGGAGGTCACCAACTGCGGGTTTCCCGTCAGGGTGCGTGTCGCCGGGAACACGATGACCGTGGGTGATTGCGCCGGACATCTCGTGATCCCCGCCAAGAAGGTGACTCTGCACGTCGGCGAGAAGATCGATGTTTACATGACTGAAACGTGGTCTCCAGATGATACTCACCTGGTCCCGCTTGATCCGCTGCCGCGCAGTTCGCGTTCTTCTGTTCTCAAGCGCATTGCCACTAGGGTGAATGCGGCCGTGGGGACGTATATCGCGGAACACCCCGGGCACGCGATGCTAATCGCCCATGCTTCGTGTATTGGACCCGGACCTCTTGACCACCCCCTTTCTTGCCCAGTCCTCGGCGTCACCGTCATTCCCTAGCCCCCTGGACGCTGATCACAGGCGAGAAGAATGACCGGCTGGACCGAGTGGAGGACTACCTCAAAGAGCTACAGCAACAAGGAGAGCAGCAGTGACACCTCATCGGCACGGGCCGGCAGTCATCACCTTCCCCAACGATCTCGAGATCGTCATCACCCGGGAGTTCGGCGCCCCGGTCGAGCTCGTCTTCGACGTATTCACGAAGCCGGAGCATGTGCGGAAAACGATCGCTCCATTTGGGGAGGAGGTGACGGTCTGCTCGATCGACCTGCGCGCAGGAGGGAACTACCACTTCGTCTTCGTGACCGGCGACGGAACCGAGTGCTCGTTCCGGGGAACCTACCTGGAGGTCGAGCCGCCAACCCGGACCGTCCAGACCTGGCTGTTCGAGGGGTGGCCAGATGCGGAGGCCGTCGAGTCGATGGACCTGCACGAGACCGGCGGAGTGACGAAGCTGACGTATAGGCTGGCGTTCCGCGACAAGGCCGGCCGTGACCACATGACCAAGTTCGATGGCCTCGTAGCCAGCTTCGACAACGTCGAAGATCTCTTGAGATCACTCCCCCGCCCACAGGGAACTGCCGCTGAGTAGCTGAGGTTCCAGCCAGACTTCAACGCCTGGTTCACGAACGCGCCCGGCGCGTCCCCCGTCTGGGAAGCACCGCACGGATGCCGGTGCAAAACGGTCTAGGGAGTGTCACGGGGCCGCTGGCGCATTTGGCCCCGCCCAGTGGGGCCGCTGGCGCATTTGGCCCCGCGCGGGGGCCGGCTGCCGACAGCCCGGGTGTTACCTGTGGGCTTGTAGGGCGAATAGCGATCAATGAGGTTGTTACCGTCTAGCGGACATTGAACCGCTGCCGCCTGTCCCGGCATCTGGATCCCGGCACCGAAGATCGGCAGCGTGGAGCGGATGGTGCTCAGCGCGCGCCCGGGGGCCGGTAGGGCGCACAGCGCTATCTGGCGGGGAGGGTGGCGGCGATGCCGTCGAGGACGCAGGTGAGGCCGAACTCGAAGCGCTCGTCCCTGGTCTCCGGCGCGTCCGGGTCGATGTCCTCCTCCATGATCCGCAGGATGTGGGGGTAGCGCCCGGACTGGCGGATCTTTTGGGCCATCTCGGCTACGAACTCTTTTATCTCCGCCTCGGTCAGGGTGGCCTTCCACTCCGCGATGATGCGCTCGCACCGGATCTCCTGGATCTCGCGCAGCGCCGCGCCGAAGACGTAGGTGCTCACGGTCTCCGTGATGCGCAGGCCCGTCACGATATCCACGCCCAGCGCGTCGAGGGCGGCGAGCATGCGCTCGGCGTTCCGCGCTTCGTTCGGGCCGGACGGCGGGCCGTTGCCGAGGAAGTCGATGGCCCACGGGTGCCGGCGCAGCGCGGCTCGGGTGTTGCGGGCGAACGCAGCGAGGTCCGCGCGCCAGTCCCCGGACGGCCCGGGCGCCTGGGCCTCCGCCTGAATCGCCTCCAGCATCAGGCTGTGCAGCTCCTCCTTGGAGGCGACGTGCCAGTACAGCGACATCGCGCCGGCCCGCAGCTCCCGCGCGATTCGCCGCATGCTGACCGCCTCGGTGCCCTCGGCGTCGGCCACGGTGATCGCCGCGGCCACGATCTGAGCCCTGGTGAGCCCGCCGGTCCGCCGCGAAGGCCGGGAGCCGTGTTCCCGGTGCCTGCTTATGTGCTCGTGAACGCGGCGGTCGCGTTCACGGCCGCGCTGGTCGCGCCGGGCCGGGCCGCCGGGCAGCGGGCGCAGCGACAGCCACAGGTCTTCGTCGCCGGTATCCATGGCTGTTCCTTCCGTCGCCCGGTATGCACCGTCGTGTTGCTTCTCGTACAGTGTACTGCTATCGTACGGCGTACTGGATCGTACGGCGTACGAGAACACGGGGAAGGAGACGCGGATGGGCGAGGCTCCCGCCATCGAGGCGGAAGGGGTGGTGAAGAACTTCGGCAGGACGACGGCGCTCGCCGGCCTTGACCTGACGGTGCCGCGCGGCACGGTTTACGGCCTTCTCGGGCCGA
>Ga0213875_10001860_pt1 | contig 13120 bp, 11 predicted proteins | sample BarmaccomBMRX_R8_FD_160105 | JGI IMG/M metagenome (GOLD analysis project Ga0213875, IMG submission 160105) | Root-associated microbial communities from Barbacenia macrantha in rupestrian grasslands, the National Park of Serra do Cipo, Brazil - RX_R8 | ecosystem: Host-associated > Plants > Roots... | reverse complement strand
TTCGTGTTTGGCGACAAGCTGGGCCTGAAAAACGATCAGTTTGGCGTTATCTTCGCGTTTCAGGTGCTGCCGATCGTGATCTTCATCTCATCGCTCTTCGCGATTCTGTACTATCTCGGCGTGATGCAAGTGTTCGTTCGCGGCATGGCGATTGTGATGCAGCGATTCATGGGCACGAGCGGAGCCGAGTCAACATGTGTCGCGGCCAGTATCGTCATGGGCCAGACAGAAGCGCCGCTGACCATCCGGCCATTTCTCGAAACGCTAACCGAATCTGAACTATTCACCGTCATGACCAGCGGCATGGCGCATGTGTCCGGATCGGTTATGGCGGCCTATGTGGCAATCGCCGGAGTATCCATCGCGCATTTGCTCACCGCCGTGATCATGACCGCTCCCGCGACGATCATGCTGTCGAAAATGTTTGTGCCCGAAACCGGCGAGCCCGTCACTCGCGGTACGGTGCGCGTCGAAATCGAGAGGCCCGGCGTCAATCTGATCGATGCCGCTGCGCGCGGCGCGGGCGATGGGTTGCGGCTGGCGCTCAACATCGCGGGCATGCTGATCGCGTTCCTGGCGCTGATCGCGCTGGTAAATGGCGGTCTCGGTTGGATTCACGGATACATCGCCTGGGTGCCTGCTTCGCTCCAGCAAATTCTCGCGATTCTCTTCTCGCCTGTAGCTTGGACCTTGGGCGTCGCCTGGAACGATTGCAGAACCATCGGTAATTTGCTCGGAACGCGCATGGTGCTGAATGAATTTGTCGCGTTTGTCGACTTGGCAAGAGTGAAATCGATGTTGCAGCCGCGCTCATTCGTGATCGCGACGTTCGCGTTATGCGGTTTCGCGAATCTAAGCTCCATCGCGATTCAGATCGGAGGCATCGGCTCGCTTGCGCCCTCCCGCAAGTCGGATCTGGCGCGTCTGGGCTTGAAAGCCATGCTGGTGGGAACGCTGGCCAATTTTATGTCCGCTTGTATCGCCGGAATGTTGCTATAAACGACGGCTACACTCGAACCAAGAGCCCGATGAAAGACGCGGCGCGACTCGTTCAATCGAAAACTTCCATACGGCCCCGCGTTGGCGTCGTTTTGGGAAGCGGACTCGGCGCGTTCAGCGACCCGCTGGTGCACTCCCTTCGCATTCCGTATCGCGACGTACCGGGCATGCCCGTTGCGACGGCTATCGGGCACGCCGGAGAGCTCGTAATCGGTACTCTCGGCGCAAACGGCAAAGGTACGGTCGATGTCGCAGTTATGTCCGGCCGTTTTCACCTCTATGAGGGCTACAGCGCGCGCGAGGTCGTGAGCGGTGTGCGCCTATTCCGCGAGTTAGGCATTGATCGCGTGGTGCTGACGAACGCGGCGGGCGGAATCAACGCGGAACTTACTCCGGGATCGCTCGTTCTGATATCGGACCACATCAACCTGCAAGCCGCGAATCCGCTTATCGGACCCAATGATGAACAACTCGGGCCGCGGTTCCCGGATTTGACGGAGACCTATTCTCCCATTCTGCGGCACATCGCGCGCGAATGCGCGGATGAGTTGGGCATTCCTCTATTGGAGGGCGTGTACGCGGCGGTGCTAGGGCCAAGCTACGAAACACCCGCTGAAATTCGTTTCCTGAAGTCCATCGGCGCGGATCTGGTCGGGATGTCCACCGCGCTCGAAGCCATCGCTGCGAACCACATGGGAATGGATGTGCTCGCCATTTCATGCGTGACAAATTACGCCGCCGGCCTCACCGATGCGAAGCTAAGCCACGGAGACGTTCTCGAGACCGGCCGCCGCATGTCCGCAACCCTCCTTAAACTGCTGGGCGGTTTGTTGCCCAGAATCGAGCGCGCATGAGCGCCGTCGACGCCTTGGTGTTGTTTGATATCGACGGAACAATCATGCGAGGCGCCGGGGAGCACCACAAGAAGGCGCTTATCTCAGGTGTGCGCACTGTGGCTGGCGTGACGACGACTCTGGACGGCATCGCCACTACGGGCACGCTTGACAGCGACTTGATCATCGAACTACTGCGGGGCGCTGGCTACGGTGAGCGCCGCGCGAGGAAAATTTTGGGGCAGGTGATGATCGAATGCGGAAACGCTTTCGTGACGGACTGCGATGCCGACCTTGCGGAAAAAGTCTGCGCCGGCGTCGTCGACCTGATTGCGGATCTAAAGCGGCGCGGAGCCGTGCTTGGACTGGTAACGGGCAATTTGAGCCGCATCGGCTGGAGAAAAATGGAGCTTGCCGGATTGCGCGACGCCTTCTCGGTCGGCGCATTTGCCGAGCAGGGGCGTACCAGGACGCGCTTGGCGCGTGCGGCAGCGCAGAATGCGATTCGCAACGGGCTCGTCACAAAGCGGGCGCGCATCTCGCTCATCGGGGATCACTCGAACGACATTCTCGCCGCCAAGGCAAACTCCTTTCAATCGGTCGCGGTCGCGACCGGAATCATGCCCTATGAGGAGCTGAAGGAGTTTGAACCGGACATTCTGGTGCACAACCTGAATGAACTCGATCGGGACGCACTCTTCAACCCCGTGTAGAGAACGCCTCTGAATTATCTCTATTCAGTTCGAGGCTAGGGTAGCGAATATCCGGGTGTAACCCGTGCTACGCGTAAGGTCGGTCCTGAATCCCCTTAGACCTTGAGAAGCAATACCGCTGGCACGCCTTCGGCCCGTAAGCTCGGGACATATGCGAACCAAACTAATTCTCAGTTTCCTTCTCGCTGGCGCGGTTCTTTCGGCGAGCCCCATCACCGCCAGCATTAATGTCGTAAACCCCGGCCAACCCGTAGAAAAGGACAGCAACGGCCATGACGTCGGCCCCTATACGTTGAACGTAAACGGCACGAATGTCCAGGCATTGTGCGTCGACGATACGGATTGGGCCCCCACCAGCTGGACGGCTAACGTCACCAATCTTGGAAGTGGCAACCTAAGCGCCACCTATCATCCGGGCGATCTTCAGGAGTACGAAGAAGACGCGTGGATCTTCACACAAATCACGCAATCCGGCGCCAATCGCGTTGCGCTTCAGGACGCCGCGTGGGACATCATTGATGACTCAATCACCAACGTTTCGCAGATTCCTAACGTGCTGCTCGGCACTGCCGTTGGAACGGACATAGCTAACGCAATCAGCGACTACGGTTCCGTGGACATGTCGGATTTCGAGATTCTGTCCGGCACGGATCCCAGCGCCCAGGGCCGTCCTCAAGAGTTTATCGTGGCCGCAACACCCGAGCCTGCGAGCTTCGCTCTGCTCGGTGCCGGACTTCTACTCGCCGGGGCATTTCGATCACGCCTCCGCAAGCAATCAGCCTGCGCGAACGCGTAAGTTAGGTCAGCTGGCTGGAGTGCTCATTTCGGCGTCCCTGATCCCATTCGGCGCTCGTTAGGCGGGCGGCGACTCATCCCCAGACGATGTAGGCGCCGCCGCGAACCCCTACAACCAGCGCATCAGTTGTGCTCCTCAATCGCAATTTGGCGTGGGCCGCAGATTGGATCTTTGAAGCCGGAACGGGTCCAGGAGCAAGTCTGCTTAAGAGCGCCTTGCCTGGTCAGTCCTGTAGAAATCGTCACGCGCATCTTCGAGTTTTCGTAATGCTTCCTTTTTCTGTTCTCGCGGCGGCTCCATTTTGAGGTACTGCGTTAGCGTTGCCGCACTTCAGCAGCCAGGCTGAAGGTGCTGCGAGGTTTCTTCGATATCGTCTTCAGCAGATCCCGATTGTTCCTGCGCCACCTGCGCGCTCAGAAGCCTTCTCGATTTTTTGCTCAAGTTCGTCCCACGCCTCCCGATTCATTTCGCCAACGAACCCCCCAGGCAATGTGGGCCAGAGTTGCGCGATCAGCCGCCGCTCACTCCGCACGCTGTACAGCAGCTGAAACGGCGGCGCGCGCACTCTTCTGCTCGCGACAATCGACGGTCGGCCGCAATGCGAGTACGCTGCCTCCAGGGGCGGCATGATTCGCACCGGTGCCCAATCCGCAATCGCCCGAATCGCCGGAGCGGGTAATCTGGCTCGACGTAGCTTTCCAACCGGCGCTGTCCAAGCATTCCCCTCGCGTGTGATCTGGGCTGCGCATATTCAATGGGCGCTACGCCGCCGTCAAGCTACAGGCCCATGGATCTTTCCAGCAACGTCTTTCAGCCCGCCATTCTTCACGATCGGCTCCCAAATTGCCCCGCTGCCGTTTGTTGCTTGTCGATAATCGAGGTATATTGTCGATAGTCATAGCTTCCCCAACATGCCCAAACCCTCCGACCTGTTGCAAGGAACACTCGATCTCCTGATCCTCAAAACCATCGCCCGCAAGCCGCTTCATGGTTGGGGTATAGCGAAGCGCATCCAACTGCTCTCGAACGAAGCGCTGTCGGTAGGCCAAGGCTCCCTCTACCCCGCGTTGCACCGACTCGAAAATCAAGGCTGGATCTCGGCCGAGTGGCAGGAATCCGATCTTGGACGCCCTGCGAAGTTTTACGCTTTAACTCCTGAAGGCCGCAAGCAACTGGAGCGCGAACTCAAAAGTTGGGACCGGCTCTCGTCCGCCGTCCGCCTTCTCATCCAAAACGCCTGACGAGGAGAATGTATGCGAATCGTTCGAATCCTCAAGTGCCGCCTTGATTCCTTGCTGCATCGCTCGAGCGCCGACACTGCCCTGGAACGCGAAATCGAAATGCACATCCGCCGACTCACGAACGAGGCGCTCGCCCAAGGTATGACGGAACACGAAGCCCGCGCCATTGCTTTGCGGGAATTTGGACCCGTCGAGCAAACCAAAGAACAATGCCGCGACACTCGACGCGTGAGCTGGATTCAAGATCTTGCGCAGGATTTGCGCTACGGCATTCGTCTGCTGCGCGAGTCGCCCGGCTTCACCGCCGTCTCCCTACTCACTCTCGCCTTGGGCATCGGCGCCAACACTGCGATTTTCAGCATCGTGGATGCGGTGCTCTTGCGATCGCTGGGTTATCGCGATGCTAATCAACTCGTGCTCATGCTGGCCGCGCCTGTAAAACGGCCCGACGCCTTGGCCGCCATCTCGTACCGCGACTTCACTGAGTACCGCGATCACAACCACGTCTTCAGCTACCTGGCGGGAAATACATTCCACGACCTCACATTGACCGGCGCAGGAGAGCCATCCATTGTGAACACGGCGGACGTAACGCCCGAAATCTTTCCTCTTCTGAATGCCTACCCTCTCGCCGGCCGCACGCTGCTGCCGGAAGATGGCAAGCCCGGCGCGGCGCCGGTAGTCGTTCTCAGCGAAAACCTGTGGCGCACGCGCTTCGGTTCCGATCCGCGTCTCATCGGCCAATCCATTGCTCTCGACATGCGTTCCTTCACGGTTGTCGGAATGCTGCCCGCAATTTTTCGCTATCCGGACGGCGCTCCCCATCCGGATGTCTGGATTTCTGTGATGCAGGATCCTTTGTTTGGTCCTCGAACGTCGCGGCCGGACGTGGGTTTGCTCGGCGTGCTCGGCCGCCTCAAGCCTGGCATGTCTCTCACGCAAGCGCAAGCCGACATGAATACCCTTAGCGCGCAGCTTGAGAAAGAGTTCCCCGCGGAAGATGCGGGACTCACGATCCGCATCCAGCCTTATCGACAGGCGGTCGTCGGAAACTTGAAATCCGCCCTGCTCATCTTGCTCAGCGCAGTTGGTCTGGTCCTATTGATGGCCTGCGCTAACGTCGCGAACCTGCTTTTGTCCCAGGCGACTGGGCGCGCCCGGGAAATCGCGGTGCGGATCGCGCTCGGGGCTTCGCGCGCGCGAATCGTCCGGCAAGTGCTCACTGAGAGCGCTCTGCTTGGGTTGCTCGGCGGGATCACTGGTGTCCTTCTTGCAGTCTGGGCTGTCCGCAGCCTCCAACCTTTCTTGCCGCCCGACGTGGTTCAGATCAGTGCGATTCACATCGACGGTCGAGTCCTCGCGTTCGCGCTTTTCCTGTCTCTTGCCGCCGCGCTGGTGTTTGGACTCGCGCCCGCACTTCTCGCAACGGGCTCCAACTTGCACTGGAACATCAAAGACGGCGACCGCACTGGCGAGCGTCACGGCCGAAATATGCGAAATTTCCTAGCGGTCGCGGAGATCTCGCTCGCCATGGTGCTTCTGATTGCGGGCGCGCTGCTCATCCGCAGCTTTGCGCTCGTCACCTCCGTCAAGCCGGGCTTCGATCCGCAGAACGTAACTCGCGCCGAAGTGTCGCTTCCGCAATTTCAATACTCGACTCCCCAACAATGGACAGCTTTCTCTCGCGAATTGCTCGCGCGCCTCCATGAGCAGCCCGGTTTCAAAGACTCCGCGCTCGCCGCACCCCTGCCCATGGACCGCCAGGGCGAAGCCACCTTCGAGTTCCGCATCGTAGGAAGCGCTCCCGTTGCCCGAGGCGAATCGACCACCGCCGATTATGCGACCGTGAGCCCCGGTTATTTTCACGTCATGCGAATTCCGCTGCTCAAGGGCCGTCTTTTCTCGGAGCAAGACTCGCCGCCGCGCCCGAACGTGACGGTCATTAGTGAGACGCTCGCCCGGCGGTACTTTCCGAATCAGGACCCGATCGGAAAGGAAATGCGATTCGGATTCCCTCCCTATAACAATGTGTCCCGCCAAATCGTCGGGGTCGTTGGCGACATTCGGGACGTCGCGCTGAGCAAAAAACCCGGCCCGATAATGTATGTGCCGTTCGCGCAGGCGCCACTTTACGGAGGCGAAGTCGTCGTAAGAACTTCGTTGAGCCCGTCCAGCGTAGCCGCCGGCATCCGCGCGGCGGTTCACGCGATCGACAAGAATCTGCCGGTGACCGATATCGAAACGTTCCCCGACGCGCTCGGCCAGTCGCTCGCGCGCGAACGATTTCGTACCTGGGTTCTCGGCTCCTTCAGTGCGATGGCTCTGGTGCTCGCAGCAGTCGGAATTTTCGGCGTAATCTCGTACTCAGCCTCGCAGCGCAGGCGCGAAATCGGAATCCGAATGGCCATCGGCGCCGAGCGCAGCCACGTGTTCCGTCTGATCGTCGGACAAGGAGCGAAGCTCGCCTTCAGTGGATTGGGCATCGGCGTCGTGTTCGCGTTTCTAGTGACGCGCCTCATGGCGAGCCTGCTCTACAGCGTTTCGGCGACCGATCCCCTGACGTTCGGCGCAGTGGCCGTTCTGCTGCTCGCCGTCGCGCTCAGCGCCTGCTACATCCCTGCCCGCCGTGCCATGCGAGTCGATCCGATGGTCACCCTCCGTCACCAGTGAACGGACGCTTTTGCCTTGAATTCCACCACCTCAAAACTCGAAACGCCCGCAACGTAATCCAGCGGCTCGCTCCGCCAACTTTGGTTTCCATCTGCAACGGAATATATTCAGGGTGAAGCAAGTTAAGCGGCCATCTCCGGTTCTGGTGCCGGCGCGCCAACACAGCTTCGATAGCCTCATCGACTCGGCTGTCCGGCTTCACTCCCGCATCCCTCAAATAATCGAGTCCGCGCAAGACATCGTAATACCAGAACGTCGGGTACGCGAATCGCAGCCACCGTTTGTCGACGACCTCACCGCTTCGAAGACCGCGAAACATGCGCCGCTTTAACAAATAACTTTCGGCTGTCTTGCGAGCCTTCCTGACGTCCGTCGACTTGCGCCCCGTTCGTTCGTATTCGAGCAGCCCCTCGAGGACGCAGATCGTCGTATGAAACGAAGAGCGGCGGCTCTTGGGCGCCTCACAGTTCCAGCCGCCATCCGGAAGCTGCTCGCCCACCAATCGGTCAGCGAGCTCATCATTCGGCTCCTTAAAATACGCGCCCAGACCGAGGATTCTGCCGTTGATGCACGGCTCCGTCTCACCCTCGCGAAAAGGCCGGTCATTGAGGCGCTTAAACACCACTCGCTTGTCGACGCGCTCGATCATTCTGCTAGCCTGCTTGCTCGCCGGATCGAGACCAAGATCCCTCAACATCACAAGCGTGTAGAGCGTAACGAGCATCCTGCGGTCGTCCTTCGGCAGATCAGGTCGAAAGTGAGCCGGCGGCTCGCCCCAATCGCCCCCCCGAGTCTGCAGCGCGAGAAGCTGCGCGCCCCAGCCTTCTGTAGCGACGCGAGACCGCTCCGCAGCAACCGCCTCAGGACGTTCATTGGTAAGGTCTCTCATAACCTGCCACCGGATCGCGGGGTCGGAATCGAGAAGCCATTTAAGCTGCGCGGGGCGCGGCGCATGATCCTGCGAAATCATCGATCTCTTATAGCAACATAGAACCAAGTGCTCCCGCCCAAAGCAAGGCGCATTGTGTCCATTAATGTCGGACAACCCTGCGAGGTCCAAGCCGGTCCTCGAAAAGTGCTCACCAGCATCTTCAAAACACCGGTCGAGGGCAAAGTTGCTGTGCGGAATTACAACGTGGAAGGTGATCGCCAGGCGGACCTCACCGTCCACGGAGGGCCTTCAAAAGCCGTGTATTCGTACTCATCCGAACACTATCCGTTCTGGGCTTCGCAACTTCCCGGCATGCCCCTGCCACCGGGCTCGTTTGGCGAAAACCTCACGACGGAAGGAATGCTCGAAGAGTGTGTACATATCGGTGACGTCTTTCGTGCGGGCTCGGCAATCTTGAAAGTAACTCAGCCCAGAATGCCTTGCTACAAGCTCGCCATCCGCATGAATCGCTCCGATATGGTGAAGAAATTCTGGGCGAGCGGCCGGTCCGGTATCTACTTCTCGATCGTCGAAGAAGGTGAGTTCGCATCCGGCGACGCAATCGAGCTGTTGCACAGCGATCGTCAAAAAGTGAGCGTTGCCGATGTCGTGCGCCTGTACAAACGCGAAGACCTCGACGAAAGCTTGTACGCTCGCGTCATGGAAGCGCCCCTGTTCGGAAGCTGGAAGCAGGAAATTCGCGAGCGCTGGGCGCAAATGACGCTATAGATACAAACGCGCCCTCATGACCTTCACAAAACGACTTCGCGAGGGAGTTCGGCAGGGAAAAATCACCTGCACGGTTCGCATCTGGACGCGCCCTCATGTCACGGTCGGAAAGCGTTACCGAATGGAAGAAGGTGAAATCGAGGTCGATTCCATCACACCCATCGGTCTTCCGGACATCACCCCACAACTTGCTCGTGAATCCGGGTTCCTCGGCCTGGTCGATCTCTTGAAAGTCGCCAAGCACGGCAAAGGCACGAACATCTATCTAATCCGCTTTCATTACGACGGTCCGCGGAGAACACGAAGATGCCGTCTTAAGGAATAACTTTCACCAGTAACGTCCGAGGAAATTCGCGTTTCTTATCCGATGCGAAATTTGCTCGGCGTCCCGCCCGTGCGCGGACGAACCCCACCGACCTTGAGAATGAGACGGGACGAGACCGCTTTTTGGAGCGAAACGCGCGACAAAGAAGCTGCATCCGGTTGAGTGGCAGTCCGCGGAAAAGTGCACCGAACAGATGGGAATTCCGGGGCGCTGGTACGACCGATTGCCGCACTTTCGTATGAACGCAACGCCGAGTACGGGGAACGAGCTACAGTCCGAGTACATCGTTCCGCGCGACAAAGGATATCAAGCCATACTTGCAATCGAGCGGCTGCGAGACCAAATCACACCACATCTATTTATCTCTGAGATACGTACCATTGCGGCTGACAATTTGTGGATGAGTATGGCTTATCACCGGACTCGATGGGCATTCACTTCACGTGGAAGCCTGAATGGCCGGTCGTGAAGGACCTCCTGCCTAAGATCGAAGCAACACTCGCCCCGTTTGAAGCTCGGCCGCACTGGGCGAAGCTATTTACGATGCCGCCGTCGCATCTGCAGTCCTTATATGCCAAGCTCCCCGAATATAGGAAGCTGGTTAACGAATTGGACCCGCGCGGGAAATTTCGCAATGCTTACTTGGACACCAACGTCTTTGGCGAGTCAAACTGATATTGCGAAGAGCACGTCCAATTCGCCGCGTCTGACGTGTCTCCCTTGCCATTCCAGCGCGCTTGCTGCGGAAAAGGACAAAGCGGCCGGCTCAATGCGACACCCTTCGTCGGATCGTCGCCCTTGTATTTGACAGCAACGACTCGATCCGGAGCGACGCCGCTTTCAACCCAGTTTTGCAAGGCGATAAATATGTTGCGGTCGGGATCTTGCGCGGGCGCGAGATCGAATAGATTTCCGAAAGTATTTGGACCGGGCCCTTGCCCGCAGTGCATCATGCCGGGAACCATAAAAAGCCGGTAAAAGTCGCGCGTTTTTGCGGCTCCCCCCATCTTTGCCGACACACTCTGGAAGTAATTGACGGAAGCGAGCGGCGGTGGCGAACCGTCATTCCAGCCGTGGTATTGAATCAGCTTGCCTCCGTGTGACCGTAGCGCCGTTAGGTCTGGATCGGCGGCGTTGAGCATCGAACCGACTTTCTCGTCCGTCGTCGCAATGTCGCGCTCGAAGTTAAGTTGAGTGAAGCTCCATTTCGGGTTTTGAAATACAAAACCGCCGTAAAACGAGCTTGAGAACGCTGCATCCAGGCTCAATCCCGGGCCTGCGCCAAAGATATAACTTGCAGTTGCGATGCCGGGCAGACCAGGTTCAGCTTCGGCGCCCGGCTCATACCCGGGCGATATTTGTTTCCCCGTCACGGGATTTATAGGTCCCGCATAGATCTTTTTGATTGCATCAACTTGTTTCTGGGTTAGACACGTGTCGGAATCGGCATCTTTACACAACAGCACGGCAGGGTCGAAATGGCAGCGCAGCGGATCTTTGATGAACTTGTCCGCGACGCCGTCCTGTGTGCCGCAAGCAGCGATGGCGGCGTTTTCGACGGCACTGCGTTTTGCCGGAGATAGAAAGCTCGCGGAGTCATTCAACGCCTGCGCGTTCCAGGCAAATGCCGCCATTAGTTCCGTCCAGTAGTGAGCCGGAGCACCTGCCAGGATGCCGTTGAAATCGGTAGGGAAGCGTTGCGCCTCCATCAGCGCTTCGCGCCCGCCTTCTGAGCAGCCGTTGAAGTATGCGTAGCGCGCAGGCTTTTTGTAGAATGCTGCGACGATTTGTTTAGCCTTCACGTTCGTCTCGTGTACGGCGCGGTATCCGAAGTCTTTGATCTTTTCCGGATGTCCGAGCGCCCATGAAGCGTCTGTACCTTGACCTTCATGACCATCATCGGTACCGGCGCTCGCAAAACCTCTCTTCATTTCGTTCCCGAGCGTTAGTAAGTTGATCGACCCCGCTAGCCCGCCATTGCCCATCTGTTCGAACTTGGCATTCCAACCTTCCAACGGCATCCAGACTTCGAACTTGATGTGCGAATCCGCGCTGGGCCGTATCTCACCCCGGACGCGGCAGAATGCGGGGAGATCAATCGAGGGTATGAGGCCCGGAGGAAGTTTGAACGGTCCGGCCGGAACGCTTTCCGCCGACGTTATGACGGTGTCGCGCAGTTTGAGCTGGGGGAGATTTTGACAGTTCTCCTGAGCGAACAATCGCTTAGTTCCGGTCGCGGTTGTCAGTAATAATAGGAATGCAGTTATAAGCCTGTTATTCATGATCGGTCGCTCCGAAACGGCGCGAAATCTCGCGCGCGGCGAGTTTGACGGTGCTAATGCTGTTCTCATCTTCGACATAGAGCGAAATACCCGTAATGCTGACCGCCGCAGCCACTTGGCCGGTTTGATCGAAAATCGGCGCGGCGATCGCCCGAATGCCCAGGAACAGCTCGCCATCGCTGCCCGCGTATCCTTGCTTGCGAACGCTTTCCAATTCGGCGAGAAGGCGATCCTTCGAATCGATGGTTTTGGGCGACGTCTTCGCGAGAGCGGCGTGGTCGAACAGGTTCAGCAACTGATCTTTCGGTAAATGCGCCAATAGCACTTTGCCGAGCGCGGTCGAGTGCGCGGGATAACGGACGCCAATGTCCATATCGATGCGCGCCAAGTCCGGCTTTTCAACTTTGTCTACGATCATCACGCGCCCGCGTTCGAGCACGCCAATCAGCGCTGAAACCCGAGTCTGGGCAGAAAGGCGATGCAAAATAGGTTCGGCAATACGTCGCAGACCCATGTCGCGCAAGGCCCCGTGACTGAGCGCGACGATTTTGAGACCCATTTCGTATCGGCCATTCGCAGCATCGCGCCGAAGATAACCCTCCCGTTCGAGCCGGCGCAGGACGTACGACGTCGAGCTCGTCGCGATTTGGAAGTGAGCGCTGATCTCGGCGTTTGTGACGCCTCCGGATTTGTGCGCCACGAACTCGAGAATCGCGAGCGCGCGTTCGAGCGAATTGGTGAACGTCTCCGAGGACACGATGCTGTCCCTCCCTACGGCAGCCGAACTCGCGGATGGCATGGCGGAATCTGTGCAGCGGTATTCACGATAATCCCCACACCACGGGCAATTCAACAGATTGCTCAATCGGTTGAGCGGTTTCAGGGAGCTGTGCAAATTTTGACCGGATTTCGCGATTTCGCGCAAAACATTGAGCAGTGCGTTGACCGGGCACGCGCGAGATGGCAATCTCTGAGCCAATGCGTCGCGAGACGCCGGACCTTTTTTCGGATGACACGCATGAGAATCTATCGCACCGCTTCTTTTCTTCTGCCCACAATTATTTGCCTGTTAGCTGGCAACACCTGCAGCGTTTTGGCCCAAACCTCAACCGCTACAATTTCGGGAGTCACATCCGATCCGGCAGGCGCACGTGTTCCACACGCAAAAGTCACGGCTACGAATCTCGCTACGGATATTTCGACAACGGTCGAGAGCGACAGTGATGGCGTCTACTCCGTGCCGAGCCTGCCGATCGGCAACTACCGGCTCGAAGTGCAGCACGGAGGCTTCAAATCGGCGGTTCGGAATCCAGTCGTTCTGACGGTCGGAAGAGATGATGTCGAGGATTTTGAGTTAGCTGTTGGCGACATCTCGCAGGCCGTCGAAGTGCAAGGCGAGGCTAGTACGGTCGACACCGCGACCGCCTCAGTCGGATGGCTTGTTGGACAGCAACAGATTCGCGACTTACCTCTGAATGGGCGCAATTATGCCCAGTTAACGTTGCTCGCGCCGGGCGTTCAGCCGGTCCCGCAGGAAAATACGGAAGGCGCGTCCACGCTGGTTCCATTCGGTTTCGGATCGCCTCAGCGATTCTCTGTCG
>Ga0213875_10001859_pt1 | contig 13123 bp, 15 predicted proteins | sample BarmaccomBMRX_R8_FD_160105 | JGI IMG/M metagenome (GOLD analysis project Ga0213875, IMG submission 160105) | Root-associated microbial communities from Barbacenia macrantha in rupestrian grasslands, the National Park of Serra do Cipo, Brazil - RX_R8 | ecosystem: Host-associated > Plants > Roots... | reverse complement strand
TCCACAGCGACAACGCGGGATGCATTCCGGCGAGCCTGGGGACGACCGTACGGTACCGGCCGTCGTCAAGACGTTCCACGAGGCCCGCTGCCTCGAGCGTGGCGAGAGTGGCGCGCACGCCACGGCGGCTGGCTCCGCAGGCGACCGCGACCGCATCCGGATCGGCCGGTGCGCGGTCGATGTGGTCGAGCAGGCCGAGCCGCACGGCGGTTGAGTACGCCGCCACCGTGCCGGCCGCTCGCTGCAGGGCAAGGAACGGGGGAGTCACGGCCAGACCGCGTGTGTAGCGGCCTGTGACGTCGGTGTCACGTGCATCGAGATCCTCGTCTGTGGGTTCCGGTCATCCTGAGGCCGGAACACCCTGCCCGCCATCCGTGCCAGTACGTAGATTGCTCAGCCGGCCATTACGTACCCGTTGGGATCCTCCCCGTTCGGATCCTCGCGGTGTCACCGAGTCGCGAGCCAGGCCACGGTTTGCGCCGAGAGCAGAGTGGACAGGTCGCCGGCGGTCACTGTGAAGTCGATGGCGTGCAATCCGTAGAAGGCGCTGCTCGGTGGACCGACCAATTGGTCCCCACCGGCGATGTCCAGCCACGAACTGGTGCCCGAGGAATCGACACCAGTACGGCACTGCCCGGTGAGCACGCCGCGGTAGCGGGCGTAGCCGGTGGACAGGTCCGGGACCCGCAGTGTCTGACCGAGGCCGTTGATGCGTCCGTAGGGGTTGGCCGCACTGCCGCCGACCAGCCGTCGGGTGTAGGAGATGGTGTCCAGCGGCGTTCTGTCCCCGGTGCCCGCGAGTAGGCCCGCGGGATTGACGCACAGCACCCGGTGGCCGGTCTCACCGTAAATCCTTGCCAAGTCGGCGTCTTGCGGCAATGGCTGGTCGACACCCGGCTTGTAGCTGGAGTAGGCGATCACGCAGCCGAGTGGAACCGGCGCCGTCGCCGAGTCGCGCGTGCAGGCCGGCAGATGCTGGAAGGTGGACTTCGGGTCACTCCCGCCGCCGGCGGGCAGTCCGACAGGAACCTGGACGTGACCGCCGAGCAGGACGGCGGAGACGAGCTGGTGCCGCTGCTCGGTGTCCCCGTCGAACTCCCGCCGCAGCAGCGCGGTCAGCACACCGGTGCCCTGCGAGTGGCCGAGGAGGATCACGCCCCGCCGCCGGTTGCTGGCCGGGTCGAGGTTGTCGTGCGCCCAGTACTGGTGCCAGGCCTGTTCGACGTCCATGATTCCCGTGCTGTAGTCCGGCGGTACCTTCGTGATGACGCTCGCGGCCAACTGGCCCAAGGTCGCCTGGCGGTACTCCGGCACGAACAGTCGGCACTGCGGAGCGAACATGCCGATCTGGGCGATGGTCTGCGCGAACTCCTCGTCGGTCGGCACCGGTGGAAGGCTGCCGACCTGGGCCAGTGGATTCGGCAGGATGTCAACAGTGGGATACACATAGAAGCAGTCCACTGATGCTGGCCCTCCGGCGCGTTCGGTGTGTACGCCGGCGACCTCGGTGACGTCAAGTGGCACCCGCTCGTGCGAAACCGGGTACTGAGCGGTGAATGAGCCTGCCGTTGAGCGCGGCTGCCCCGATTCGTCCTGACCGCAGGGGTTCGCCGGCATGCCAGGACGGCACAGCCAGACAGGAGACGCGAGCTGGCTCACAGGGCCGTCGGCTTCCGCCGGAGCGGGCGCCAGTGTGGCCAGTACGGCCACGGCCGCCACCACCGCGGTGACCGCTGACAGCGTTCTGATCCGGCCGTGGCGCGGTCTCTTCATGGCTCTCCTCACCCAGTTCGGACATGTGTTTCGGTAGGCGAAATCGTAGCCACGAGTTCGGTGGTACCCGGTTTCAGGTGGTACTGAGTTCCGATCGGCGCAACGAAGTACGTACTGGCACGGATGGTGTGGACAGTCATTCTGCCGGAAGGTCTTGTCGTGAGGGCAGCGGGATTCGTGCGGATATCCGGCTGACAACACAGATGTTCCACGAGACGAATCGAGGATTTCTCCATGCGTGCAATCAACTGGGCCGCCCGCGTCACGGCGGTCGTCGCGGCACTCGCGGGTGTGACGGCCAACGGTTCGGCGGCACAGGCGGCACCCCAGGACCCGACGGTCTTCAGTATCCTCCGCATTTCGGTGGATGTCGGCGAACTGCAGAGCACCGCGAGCAACGTCCCGACCTGGATGGTGGCGTCGATGTCGGGTGCCGGACGGATCGCTGCGGCCGACCACCCTCGTCCGAGTCGCGAGTGCCAGCGGCACCTACGACGGTGACATGAGCCATCTGGAGAAGTTCGGCGACTTCCAGAACGACAAGGGAGCCAGGATCGTGATGGACGCCGCCGCGCCCGTCCAAGGGCCGGCGCTGGTGTGGAGCAACCTTCGCACGCTCACCTTCGAGCAGGAACCGCCGAACACCCCGCCAGGGCGCAACAAGTGTGTCGACATCACCCGGTTCTACGTCCAGGGACTGGACACCCGGGGCGGCTGGCACGACCTCGTTGAGGAGAACAGGCCGCCCAACGACCCGTTCCGCACCTGTGACGGCCCCAACCCGCACGACCTGTTCGTGAACCAGGGATCGTGAGCTAGGGGTCCGGAGCCGCCGGTCGGTGATCGGCGGCTCCGCCGGCTATCTTTCGGTGTCCCTGTCCAGCACCGGCTTCACGTCCACGATCGGCGTGCCGTCAAGGGCCTCCAGGTCCCGCACCAGGACCCTGGCACCCTCGACCGAGACGACCGATACCCGGTGCAGTCCGATCGGGTTGGGGCGGTCGGGGGAGCGGGTGCTGAAGACGCCCTGTCGTGGCCTTGCCGTGTCACCGCGGGGATGGACGGCGAGAATGTCACGGCGCGCGCGGTCCAGCCAGGTCAACACTAGGATGTCGGCGCCTGGCTCGAGATCGCGGATACCCTCGCGCACGGTCTCGTCGAACACCAGCCATGCCTCGGGCGCTCCCTCATCTCCTTGCCGTGGTGTCTCTTTCCGGTCGGTGAGCGAGGATTCGACCCGTCCGATCGGTTCGATGAGGTACGAATGTCCTGACAACGATTCCCCTTCCACAGCGTGACCGGCGGCCTGAGTCTAGGTCGTCGTTCCGCCATGCCGCACTGGCGTGTCAGGATGAAAACCATGTGGGCGTCGTGGTCGCGGGCGGTGTGCCCGCTCGGTGGTGATCAGCTGGTGGCGAAGGCCGCCGGGTCGGAACTCGTGGTTCGTTACGCTGAACCGCATCGCCGTTACCACGACGGTGCGCACGCTCTTGCCGTGATGCGGGACGCCGCAACACTGGCGGACGGACTGCGGTTGCCGCCGCGGGAACGTTGCGGTGCTGGCGGTCGCCGCCGGAGCCCACGATGTCGTATACGACGGACAGCCGGGCGAGGACGAGCGACGCAGCGCGCTGTGGGCGCGGGAATGGCTGGTGCGGGACGAGATCAGCGAGGCACACGTGGCCAGGGTGGAGACGCTGATTCTGGCGACACTGGCACACTGCGCGCCGCGGGAGGATCTGACGGCATTGGCGTTGCTGGACGCGGACTTGGCGATCCTCAGCGCGGACCACGCGGCCTACGATCGCTACCGCCTCGCGGTGCGTCAGGAGTATGCCGCGTTCGACGAGCCGGCGTGGCGTGCGGGACGTATCGCGGTGATGTCCAACCTACTTGCCCGGCGACCGCTGTATGCGACCGCTGTCGCGCGCGAACGATTGGGAGACGGCGGCCAAGGCGAACATCGCCCGAGAACTGGGGTCTCTGCGAGCGACCGAACGACTGTGACCGGTGAGCTTGCCGTGAGCGGACCCGAGGGCCGAGGTAGTTCGGCGCAGGCCGATATGCATCTCGTCTACTGTTGCTGCTATGACGCAGGTGGACACACAACGAGATCCCGGTCGCGAGACCGCCCGCCGAATCTGGTTCGAGTGGCACCGGCGGGCGAAGGCATGCGACGTGGACGGACTGCTCGAACTGTACGCCCAAGACGCGCTGTTCGAGAGCCCGCTGGTGCCGCGTCTGCTTGACACGGCCAGCGGGGTGTTGCGCGGGCACGAGGAGTTGCGCCCCTTCCTGCGCAAAGGGGCCGACGCGCGACCGAACCAGCTCGTCCGCTGGTACCGCCCCGAGGAATTCTTCTGGGACGGCCGCACCCTGGTGTGGGAGTACCCCAGGGAATCTCCCGACGGTGACCAACTCGGCCTGGTGGAGATCATGGATATCGTCGATGGTCTCATTCAACGCCACCGAATCTACTGGGGCTGGGTCGGCACCGAGATGTTGATTGACAACGCTATCGCCAAAGTGAGATAGCCGTTGTCCGCGAAGACAGACCAAGCCACCTCGCCACACGGGCGCCGTCTCAGCCGGATGTGACTGGCGCCACCGCCAGCTGGTCGATCGCCGGATTCGCGCACCCCTGGCGCTGATCACCAGAAGCGAGAGGGGGCAAGGAAACGAACATCGCGGCGGTGTCGTCCGGCGGATAGACGCGCAACCCGCGTAGTGCTGTCGGTCTGCAGTCGGTTCCTTGCGGCACGGCTTCCACCTCTTGCATGTCGATCCTCGAAGAGGCCGCCTGGCCCGGGGCCAACGTCACCTGCGGAGTCTCCGTGCCGTTGTGCTGGGCGGGCGCTCCGACCTGACTTCCGTTGTCGCCGGTCACATAGGAGACTCCTGGAAATCCCGCTATCGTGCACGAGTATTTACTGACATTGGTGAAAACCATCAACTGGGATGCTTTGCCCATCCCGCCGTCGGTCGGCTTCAGGTCCAGCCTAAGGCCGGCTGCCTTGCATTTCGACGCCCCGCCCGGTTGTGCTGGTCCGCTGCCCGCGGCCGGGGAGCCGGAGGAAGAAACCGCCGTGGTGGTGGACGAGATGGTGCTCCGCGCGGCCGTTGACGCCGATGAGCCCGCATTGCCGCCGTTCGAGCAACCGGCTGTCAACGCCGCCGCCATGACTCCGCTGGTCACTAGCAGAAGCTGACCAGTCCTGCCCGAGGCAAAGCCCTTCTTCATTCGCGGTCCCTTCGTCCCCCGGCGCTGTCGTCGAAGCGCCTGACATCATGATCTCTGTTGTTGTACCCGTATTCGACAGTGGTCAATCACTCCGGCGGTACAGCCCACATCGGATGGTGTGTTTCATGGGTCGTTCACCGGGTACTCCCTGACCAGGACCAGGCAGTACTGGAAAGCATGGACCATGGAGGTAGGCGTGAGCACCACGGGTAGCGGTCCGGCAGAAGGCGTTAAGGGCGTTGTTGAGGACGTCAAGGGCAAGATCAAGGAAACCGCCGGCGACATACTCGACAACGAGCGCTTGCGTCGCGAGGGAAAAGCGCAGCAGGACAAGGCCGCGGCCGAACGTGAGGTTGCCGAGAAGGAGGCCGAAGCCGACAAGGCACGCGGGGAAGCGGCCGCGCACGAGATGCGCGAACGGGCGGAGCGTGCGGCGCGCTGAGCGGTTGCACACAAGTGGTGGCGGACACGAGAATGTGTCCGCCACCACTTGTGTGCCGAGTGCGTACCGTTGGCCGTATGACGGAGAGACGGACGATCCTGAGGCGGCTCCACCTTCGAGGAGGACATCGGCTATGCAAGAGCGGTCGTGGACGGTGACCGCGTACACGTGTCAGGTACCACCGGCTTCGACTACACGACGATGACCATTTCGGCCGATGTCATTGAGCAGGCCGAACAGTGCCTGCGTAACATCGGTGCGGTACTGGCTGAGGCCGGGTGTTCCTTCGCCGACGTCGTCCGAGTGCGTTACCTGGTGACTGATCGTGCGGACTTTGAACCGTGCTGGCCCACCCTGCGCCGCTACTTCGGCGAGGTTCGTCCGGCCGCCACGATGCTCGTGTGTGGTCTTGCCGATCCCCGAATGAAAATCGAGATCGAGGCGGAGGCACGACGGCCGGCTGGTGCGTGACCGCCGTTGTACGCATCCGTGCGGCGTGCCTCGGGTCAGGCGTGCATCGCGAGGAGGCTGCGTAGCTGCTCGGCATGCCCAGGCAGATGGACCGAGCCGACTCCGGTGAGCAGCTGCCCGAGTGGTCTTGGTTCGTCGACGACCAACTTGTGGCCGGACACGATCAGCACAGATACCGGCACGAGCGCGTCTCGTTCGGACACTTGATCGGCCACCGCGCAGTACAGCTCACCGCCCCGACCCACCAGGTCAACCAGGCCGGCGAGGCCACCGGCCTGGTCGATAACCCGGCGCAGGTTCATGTCGTCCAACGACATACGGTTGTCGTAGCTCGGCCGGGAGCCGGCCAGCACTGCCAGCGCCGTGGACGCGATCTGGCTGTGCGCGGTGTAGACGTGAGCGAGTAAGTGCTCGGCGTCCCATTCGCCGGCCGGCGGCGGACCGAACTTCCCGGTCTCGGCGACCTCGAGGAACTCGGCGTACGCCGTCCGCAATGCGCTGGTGTCCACAATCACTTCTTCGCTCCGATCTGGCTTTCGAACACAGCTGGGGGTGTGTGGGCGCCGTCTCGAGGGCGGCTCCACGACGGGGAAACGCTATGTCACCGGAAACTCGGAGGAAACGGCACGACACCCCCAATTTGGCCGCGAGACACCCTCAAATTGGCGGGAGTGCGCCGGCGCGGCGGGCCGAGTACACCGCCTCAGCCCTGGTGCTGGTTTCGGTCTTGCGCAGTACGGCGGACACATGCCGCTCAACGGTCTTTTCGGACAGGACAAGGCGGTCGGCGATCGCGGTGTTGGTGAGGCCGAGCGCGACAAGGCCGAGCACCTCTGATTCCCGTCGACTGAGGCCTATCGGGTTGGCGCTGGTCTCCGGACGAGGACCACGGGGAACCCTGGTCACGCCGAGTTCCCTGAGCCGTCGCCGTGCATGTGCGGCGGCAGGACGGGCGGCGAGCCGGTCGAAGATAACCATGGCGTCGCGGACCGCGTCCGAATCGTCGCCTTCGGACAGTGCGAGAGCCGTCTCGAACGGACATCCGTGCGCCGACCACCACGCGGCGGCGGCCGCCCAATCACCGGCGATCGCCAGTCGGTACGGTTTCGGGACAGGGCCCGCGCCCGTCAGCGGGACGCCGACGCGACTGCTCCAGTAGGCCAGCTCGCCATGCCACCGCGGGTTGGCGGTGCCGGTACCGCGGTCGGCGGCGGCCTGTACTTCGGCGGCCACCCGTTCCGGATCACCAGCCAGCCACGCCGCCTCGGTCAATGCCGGCGTGACCAGGGTGAACGCGTCGGCTTCGGGATGCCGGGCGGCCATCGCGCGGGCCGCCTCCACCAGACCGGGCTCCTCCCGCTCACCGCGCCTCGCTCGTACTCGCACGAGTGCCGCCTGGGCGTTCATGGTGGACAACGTCACCGGGCGGTCATGGGCCAGCAGTGACAGCGCGAGCGGTGTGGCTTCGTCCCAGCGACCGTTGTCGAGCAGAAACGACACTCGTGCGCCGGCGATCAGCCGCTCCCAGTAGCCCAGTCCGTGCCGCGTGGCGAACGCGAGTCCTTGGTCCAAGACCGGCTCGAGGCCGTCGTAGGCGTGGTGCAAGATCGGCAGCCAGCCCTGGTAGAACATGCCGCGGGCAGCGTGGTCGGCCAGCCGCATGGCCCGCGCGATCCGGACCAGCCCGGTCAGACCGGTGGTGGCGGTGAGGTCTCCGGCACCCAGCCGCGCTCCGGCAAGGCTGATCCGCGCGGTCAGCTCCGCCTCGGCGTCGTCCAGTTCGACGGCGACGGCGAGCGCATGCTCGGCCAAGCTGGCGGCGGCGGCCCAGTCGCCGACCATGAACCGCTGACGGCTCTGGTTGTCGTAGGCCATGGCCAGCTCATGGCTCGGCGGAATTCCGTCAAGCACGGATTCCACCGCATTGGCGGCCGGGTCGGCGTCGGCGTAGGCACCGGTCAGGAACGACAGTGCGGACACCCTGACCAGGTTCCTGCCCTGCCTGAGGCGATCGCCGGCTGCGCCGAACACCGCGGCGGCCTCGCGATGTCCGTTCCGTGCCGACTCGAGGTCACCGCTGAGGTAGCGCTCTGTGGCCTCGCGCTCGAGCAGGTCGGCGAGGACCGTGTCGTGTTCCAGCCGTGCGCGGTCGACAGCCTTGCGGTAGAGCGCCGCTGCCTCCCGGTGTGCCGCCCGATCGGCGGCCCACTCGGCGGCCACCGGAGCCAGGTCGACCACCGCGCGGTCGTCCCCGGCGCCCTCGGCGTGTGCCACAAGTTCCGCGGCATGTTCGGGAAGAGACCGAACCGCTCGCAACACAGGGAAAATTGCCCCGTGCAGGTGCTGGCGATGCCGCGGCGGGATGGTCTGCGTGATCGCGTCTCGGACCAGTTCGTGCCGGAACTCCAGCAGCGCCGCGTGCCGGCGGAGCAGCCCGGTGGCCACCCCATCGCTGATTGTCCACCGGGGGAGGCCGAGAGCGTCCAGTACGACGCCGAACAGAACGGGATCCACACGTGGTCCCAGCACCGCGGCCGCCTGGACGGCCGCCGCGGTGTCCGGTGCCACCCGGGACAGCCGCGCCAGCACCGCCTCTCGAACGGATGCCGGCACCTCCGTCCCTTCGGCGGTGAGTAGGGCGCTGACGAGGAACGGGTTGCCGCCGGTGAGGTCGAACACGTCCGTTCTGTCCGAACCGGACGCCGTGACAAGGGCCTCCGTTGTCTTCCGCGACAGCGGGGCGAGAGTCAGGCGGATGACCCCTGGCGTGGTGGCGAGGTCACCGAGCAGCACGGCGAGGGGTGAGCTCGGCTGTGCCTCGTCGTCCCGGAACGTGATGACCAGCGAGGTGCGGATCCGGTCAATGCGGCGGCCGAGGAATCGGAGCAGGTCGAGAGTCGCCTGGTCCGCCCAGTGGATGTCTTCGAAGATCGCCAACCTCGGCGCGCTCGGGACGGACAGGAGATCGAGCACCGCGGTGAGCAGATCCATCCTCGACGGCGATCCGGCAACGATGTCGGGCACCATGTCGAGCAGCGGGCCAAGGGGTCGTGGGGTATCGAGCGGATCGCACGCCCCGAGCAACACGGTGCCGCTGGTCGTGTCTGTCACGTGTCGGACCAGGGTCGTCTTGCCGATTCCGGCTTGACCGCCGACCAGGATGAGGCTTCCGCGCCCCTCGGTCGCCGACCGCACGCCGCCGCGCAGCGCGGCGAGCGGTTCGTCACGTTCCAACAGGTTCACGACACGGGTTCCCGTGGCCGCGATTGGGCGCGAACGACCGCGGCGACACTGGCGAGCACAAGCACGGCTCCCGCGACAGTGACCACGTCGATGCGCTCGCCAAGCAGTACGGCGCCGAGAACCACGGCGACCACCGGGTTCACGTAGGCGTAGGTGGCGGTCAGCTGCACTGGTGCGTTGGCGAGCAGCCATACGAACGCGGCGTAGGCAAGGGCTGAACCCGGCAGCACAAGGAAGGCGAACGCCCCCATGGTAGCGGCGCCGAAGTCACCAGGGTGCACGGCACTCATCTCACCGCGCGCGGCGCCGGCGAGTACGAGCACCGCGCCGGCGCCCAACAGTTGGTACACGGTGGCGACGAGGGAGTCCGGGGGCTGGGTCATTCGCTGGCTGGCGACCTCGCCCGTCGCCTCGATCAGCGCGGCGAGAACCAGCAGCAGCATCCATCCAAGCCCAGTCACACCCGAGCCCGGGCGCAGCAACACGAGCAACCCGACGAAACCCACCACGACAGCGGCGACCTCCAGCCGAATGGGCCGCGAACCGGTCACCGCTCGGGTGAGGACGACCCACAGCGGCACCGATGCGATCACCAACGCGGCAAGGCCTGCGTCGACATGCTGTTCCGCCCAGGCGATCAAGCCGATGTCACCGAGGATCCACACTCCCGCCGCCACCGATCCGGCCACCGGACGCAGGCCGGCCCGAAGCCGCCGCGGAGCGACGATGGCGATTCCGCCGAGCAGCAGTGCACCGGCACAGAGAAATCTGGCTCCCATTCCGGTCAGCGGCGGCACGGTCCTGTCCAGCACACGAATAGCCGGGTACGTCGCGCCCCACGCCACATAGACCGTCAACAACGCCACCGCCACAACATGACGGTTGGCGCCGCCGCGTCGTTGTCCGACCGTCATGTCGTGACCCTAGTCGAGCGCTGGTCGACGAGCAGGACGCCTTCTGGCAGGCTTGCCTGGTTCAAGAAGTCGACAAGCGCGGTCCGGAACGCGCGGGCCGCGTTGGTCGGCGCCACATCCGTGCGGTGTGCGAGCGTGATGGTGCGGCTCATCCCCGGCGGGGCGAGGGGGATGCCGCGCAGCAGCGGACGTGCCGCCAGCACCATGCTCGGTACGATCGCCATTCCCAACCCGGCCTCGACGAGCCGGAGCACCGCGTCCATTTCCCCGCCCTGCACTGCGAAACGAGGATGGAAGCCGGCGTCGCGGCAGGCACTCATGGTGGTCTCGCGCAGGTCGTAGCCTTCGCGGAACATCACCAGTTGTCGCTCGCGCAGGTCGGTCAGTCTCAGGTTGCCGCGGCGGGTCGGTACGTCGGCGTCCGCTGGCGCCGCCACGACAAGGCTCTCTCGCAGGATCGGCGTGTTGGTGAGTGCTCCGCCGGTTCCCTCGACCGACGAGATCACCAGGGCGAGGTCGAGCTCGCCTCGCAGCAGGGCGTTGACAAGATCACGGGACCCGTTCTCCTGGATGATCAGTTCGATTCCAGGGTAGCTGTCGTGGAACCGCTTGAGCACGTCGGCGAACAGGCTCACGCAGAGGCTGGGGGTCGCTCCGACACGGACCCGGCCCTGTTTGAGCCCGACGAGCTCCTGCACCTCCAGTCGTGCCGTATCCACATCGGACAGAATGCGTTCGGCAAGCGGAAGCAGGGCCTCGCCGGCCGGGGTGAGTGCAATGTTTCCGCGTGCCCTGCTGAACAGCGGTGCGCCGAGCTCCTTCTCCAAGGAGTGGATCTGTTTGCTCAGCGACGGCTGCGCCACACGCGTCAACTCGGCGGCCTTGGTGAAGTGCCGCGTTCTGGCCACGGCCAGGAAGTAGACGAGCTGCTGCAGAGTCACGACGATAGCTTACAGCTATTGAATCGAGAAAATTGATATATTGGACGACTGATGGTCTCGTTCCTAGCGTGAGACTGGTGACGGTCACGAGTGACGATCCACCCGAACTAGCGACCCGAACCAGCGGTCGGTCGGCCGCTGGTCGGCTGTGGCGTTCCACGGTGGGGAAGAAGGCCATCATGGCGGTCACCGGTGCCGTGCTGCTGGTGTTCGTTGTCACGCACATGCTGGCCAACCTGAAGATCTTCGTCGGGGCCACTGCCCTGGACGGCTACGGCCGTTGGCTGCATTCGCTGGCCGAGCCGGCCCTGGGGCACGACGGATTCGTCTGGATCGCCAGGGTGGTCCTGCTGCTGTGTGTCGCACTGCACATCACTGCGGCCGTCCAGTTGACCCGTCGGGCACATCGTGCCCGTCCGTTCCGCTACCGACACCGCAGGCCAGTGCTCGGTGGCTACGCCGCGCGGACCATGCGATGGGGTGGTGTGGTCATCGCGCTGTTCGTGGTCTACCACGTGCTGGACATGACGGTCGGGGTGCTCAATCCGAATGGCATCGCCGGGCAGGACTATCGCGACATAACCGCCAGTTTCGGCCGGTGGTACGCGGCGGCCTTCACCATGATCGCTGTCCTCGCACTCGGACCGCACATCCGGCACGGCCTGTGCGGTGCCTTGCGAAGCCTCGGGGTGCCGATTGGGAGGGGCCGACGAGTCGTCGACGCGGTGGCGATCGGCGTAGCCGTCACGGTCACCGCCGGCTTTCTGTCCGTGCCGTTGGCCGTGTTGACCGGGATGGTGAGATAGGCGTGCTCAAGACGGACAAGACGTTCTATGTCGATGGCCTCTCGATCGCTGACGGCAAGGCGCCGTCCGGCCCGATCGAGTCCCGCTGGGGCCGCCGCGAGTCGGAGGTGCGGCTGGTCAGCCCGGCGAACAAACGGAGGCTGACGGTGATCGTGGTCGGTACCGGCCTCGCGGGATCCTCCGCCGCCGCGACACTGGCCGAGCTCGGTTACCGCGTCGTGTCGTTCTGCTACCAGGACAGCCCGCGCCGCGCGCACAGCATCGCGGCACAAGGCGGTATCAACGCGGCGAAGAACTACCGCAACGACGGCGACAGCGTGTGGCGGCTGTGCCACGACACCGTGAAAGGCGGCGACTTCCGCTCACGTGAGTCCAATGTGTACCGGCTGGCGGAGATCAGTTCGCGGATCATCGATCACTGTGTGGCGCAGGGCGTTCCGTTCGCGCGCGAATACGGGGGTCTGCTCGACACTCGCTCGTTCGGCGGCGCCCAGGTCTCCAGGACTTTTTACGCGCGCGGACAGACCGGACAGCAGCTGCTGCTCGGCGCCTACCAGGCTATGGCGAAACAGATCGGTGCCGGCAAGGTGCGGCAGTATCCGCGCACCGAGATGCTCGACCTCATCGTGGTCGACGGACGAGCGCGTGGTGTCGTCACCCGCGACCTGGTGACCGGCGAGGTGATCACCTACCTGGCCGACGCCGTTGTGCTCGCCACTGGTGGCTACGGCAACGTCTTCCATCTCAGTACCAATGCCAAGGGCTGCAACGCGACCGCGATCTGGCGGGCACACCGCCGCGGCGCGCTGTTCGCCAACCCCTGTTACACCCAGATTCATCCGACGTGTATCCCGGTCAGTAATGACCACCAGTGCAAGTTGACACTGATGAGCGAGTCGCTGCGCAACGACGGACGGGTGTGGGTTCCAACGCGGGCGCGGGATCCTCGCTCTCCTGACCGGATACCGGAAGGTGAGCGTGACTACTTCCTTGAGCGGACGTATCCGCGTTTCGGCAACCTGGTGCCGAGGGACATCGCCTCCCGGGCTGTCAAGCGGGTCTGCGACTCCGGGCGAGGCGTCGGTCCGGGTGGGCGCGGGGTGTACCTCGACTTCGCGGACGCTCTCGACAGGCTCGGCCGTGCTTCGATTCAGGCGAAGTACGGCAACCTCTTCCAGATGTACCAGCGGATCACCGGGGACGACCCGTGCTGTGTGCCCATGCGTATCTACCCGGCCGTGCACTACACCATGGGCGGGCTGTGGGTGGACTATGACCTGCACAGCACGATT
>Ga0213875_10001858_pt1 | contig 13123 bp, 9 predicted proteins | sample BarmaccomBMRX_R8_FD_160105 | JGI IMG/M metagenome (GOLD analysis project Ga0213875, IMG submission 160105) | Root-associated microbial communities from Barbacenia macrantha in rupestrian grasslands, the National Park of Serra do Cipo, Brazil - RX_R8 | ecosystem: Host-associated > Plants > Roots... | reverse complement strand
GGATCATCTATCACAACTACAACCTGTGGGGGCGCGCCATCTGCGAGCTCGATGATGCGGGTGTAAATCAATATGTGGACGGAGTGGCATGGCATGGCTATCTCGGCGAGCCTTCTGCGATGACGCGCGTGCACGAGGCCCATCCCGAAAAGCACGCCTATTGGACCGAAGGAGGTCCCGACCTTCAAAATCCGAAGTACGCGGTCGAGTGGACGCGCTGGAGCTCAACCTTCACCGGCATTCTTCGCAATTGGGCGCGCTGCATCATCGGCTGGAATCTCGCGCTCGATGAAGCCGGCAAGCCCAATATCGGTCCGTTTAGCTGCGGCGGTATCGTCACCATCAACTCTCAATCGAAACAGATTACTCAAAGCGGAATGTATGCGGCGTTTTCGCACTACTCGCGCGCGATTCGACGAGGCGCGCGTCGCGTGGATTCAGCTGGCGATATCAAGAGCGTGTCACATGTCGCTTTCGTGAATCCCGACCAGACGCAGATCGCAATTTTGACGAATGCGGGACAAGAGCAAGCCGTCGTGTTGCGGATCTCTGGAAAACAAACAGAGGTCCGTCTACCAGGCGATTCGGTTACTACTTTGACTTGGCGCTCCTAATTGCGCTAGGTCTTATTGTTTTCGATCAGGTACTCTGACGTCCGTAGCGAAAAGGCCAGAATGGAAATGGTCGTTGTCTTGTCCGTGCAATTCGGAAACACGCTGGCATCGCAGATGTAGAGATTCGGAACATCGTGGGTTTGGCCGAAGCGGTTCGTCACAAACTTCTTCGGATCATTCCCCATGCGGCAGGTTCCCGTTTCATGCAGGCTTGTTCCGGGCGTGTCGATCTCGCCAGCGCCGAGGTATTCGGCGCCGCTTGCGTGAAGAAGTTGCTCGCAGGCTTGCTTCCCGTGCTCCCACATCAACAGCGTGTTCTTGTCCCATTGAAAATGAAGGCGCGCGGCGGGAATTCCATAGACGTCCTTCACAGTTGGGTCAATGTCGACGTAGTTGGAATCGCTGCGCTGCGTGGGCGCCTGAATATAGAAGCCGATCGGCGTCGGGTAGCGGCGTTTGATTTCGCGCTTAAATTCACTGCCGAAACCCTCGATCTGATCGAAGTACGACGGAAAACCGCCGCAGCCGCCGTCGGGATAGACGGAGTATCCGCGAATGAACTTCTCGCTTCGCGGATTTTCGAGATTCTGCCAGCGGGGCAGCCAAGCAACCGTGCTCGCCGAAACATTATCGGGAAAACTGGGTTGGCCGAGAAGTTGTGGAAAGTAGCCGCGCACTATTGTCCCATAAAGGTGATCACATAAATTTCGGCCCACCTGCCCGCTCGAGTTGGCTACCCCTGTTGGCCACTGGCGCGATTTGGAATTCAGAAGAATGCGCGCCGATTCGACACAAGATGCCGCGACGACTACATTCTTTGCGAAAACTTCCACCTCTTGCCGTGTGGTGCGATCGATATAAGCGACACCGGCGGCGCGGCCGTTCTCGTCAACGACGATGTTCTTCGCGAGCGCATTGGTCCGGATTTCGAGATTGCCCGATTTCTCTGCCTCGGGCAAGAAAAACCACGGAGTCGAAAAGAACGAACCAGTATCGCAGCCTTCCGAGCAGTTCGCGCAGTAATGGCACGCCGGATGCCCGGCGTGATTTCGCGTGAGCTGCGCAATGCGATCCGGCAGATAGGGAATTCCGATCTTCTTCGCGCCGCTCTCGAGAATCCGATCGATGCAGCGAAAGTTCATCGGCGGCAAATATTCGCCATCCGGATTGCTCGCCCGATTTTGCACGGTGCTAGCTACGCCGATCATGCGCTCGACGCGGGTATAGTATGGAGCGATTTCGTCGTACGTGATCGGCCAGTCAACGTCGTAGCCGTCGCGTGTGGCAGCTTTAAAATCGATTTCGCTGAATCGCGCTGAGGACCGGCCCCAGAAGTTCGTCTTGCCCCCGACGGCAAAGCAGCGGCGCCATGTCCATTCGGTTCCGGGTGCAGTTGTGAAAACGATCTCGTGCTCCCAGATTCCATCCGTGTACTCGTTGTCCATGTAGCCGATCGACTGCTTGCGTTTCTTTGGATCGTTGAATCCACGAAACTTCATGTCGTATGGCTGCTTGTGATTGCGAAAGTCCTTGCGAGGGTCGAGGCGGCGGCTCCCATTCAGAGCGCATACCTTCGCTCCCGCCTGGCAGAGGCGATGAATCACCATCCCGCCGCCCGCGCCGGTTCCGATCACAATCACGTCGTAAATCTGTTTTGACATTTAGAATCGCGGTGGCGCCAAGTGCCGGTGCTCGGGATCATCTTTGTGGGGACACTCGGGAGACGCTGAATAGAGCTTCAATCCGGGATAATCGAGTTGCTCCAGTCCAATTCGGCTGGTGTAGTAACCCATCACTGTATACTCGCGAAGCAACTTGAAAAACTCCTGGCCCTGTATTTCCGTCGGGAACTGCTGGTCGCGGTATGCCAGACGCCGGAGGAGCGCCTGCTGCTGAGCGGTCGAGATATCTGAGAATCCGGAGCCATAGTTTTCCGTTGCGAATGCATCGAGCCACGCCACTCCGGTCCTGAAGCGGTATTGAATGTCATCATCGTGGGCAACCATGAAGTCGATGAACTCGCTCACGCCGGCATCTCTCGCGCCGGGAGTGCCGTCGTTGGGAATGATGAGCTCCGTACTTTGGTCGATGATCTTGTATTCAGCCGGAGTGAAGAATTGCGGCGTGTAAGTTGCTGGCCGAGGCTTTGGCGCATTCTCTGTGTGCGCATGCTCGGCAGCACAGATCCAACGGCTGAAGCCGCCAAATTGACTCATGGCTGCTACTTTTGCGAGCATCGCCAAGACCTCGCGTCTATCTGGTGACTGGTTCGCCATTCGCTTTATATGATGGTGTGCGCAGTTTCTACGATTCCGGAGAGATCCGCATGAACAAGTCCTGCCTCGCTCACCTCGCCCTTGCTGCTACTTTCGCATGTTGCGTTGGAGAAGCCGCCGCCCAACAATCCCAGTCTCGTCCTTGGATGAACCCGCACTTATCACCCGACGAGCGCGCGGACATGGTTCTGAAGGAAATGACCCTCGACGAAAAGATCGATCTGCTGCATGGGAACGGCATGCCGGGTTGGCATGGAAAAACCTTTCCCAATGCCTATCTCGGCAACGGCGGTGCGGGATTCGTGCTCGGCGCTTCCAGGCTCGGCATCCCAATGATTCAGATGAGCGACGCGGCGTATGGCGTGAGATCGAGTGGCGACAACGGGCGTTACTCGACAGCGCTGCCCTCCAACATTGCAGCCGCTTCGAGCTGGGATCCCCAAGCGGCCTGTTGGTACGGAGGGCTCATTGGCCGCGAGTTGCGCGCGCAAGGCTACAACATGACGCTCGGCGGCGGCGTGAACATCACGCGCGAGCCGCGCAACGGAAGAACGTTCGAGTATCAAGGCGAGGATCCGATTCTTGCCGGCACGCTGGTTGGTAATCGCATTAAATGCGAGCAGGCCGAGCATGTGATCGGCGATATCAAACACTACGCGGTTAACGACCAGGAAAGTGGCCGCAACGAAGTCAATTCGGTGATCGGAAAACGCGCCATGCGCGAAAGCGATTTGCTTGCATTCGAGATCGGCATTCAAATCGGGAACCCCGCTGCGGTGATGTGTTCCTATAACGCCGTGAACGGCGATTTCTCCTGCGAGAACAAATATCTCCTGACAGACGTCCTCAAAAAGGACTGGAACTTCAAAGGATTCGTGGTTTCCGATTGGGGCGGGACGCACAGCACAGTAAAGGCCTCGGCCGCTGGATTGGACAACGAGGAGCCTGAGGATCTGTTCTACGGCGAGAAGTTGAAGCAGGCCGTGCAGGATGGCAAAATCTCCAATGCCGAGCTCGACGATCACGTGCATCGCGTGCTGCGTTCCGAGTTCTTGAGCGGCGTTGTGGATTGGCCTGCAGAGAAGAGGGTAGTCGATGTGGAAGGCGGTTTCGAAATCTCGCGGCGGATCGCCGAGCAAAGCATCGTGCTGCTGAAGAATACCGGAATGCTGCCGCTCGATCCCGAAAAAATCCGCTCCATTGCCGTCATCGGGCCGCACGCAAACGAAGGAATGATTTCGGGCGGCGGATCGGCGCAGGTGGACGCGCCCGGCCGCCCGGCCGCTAAGTGGCAGGAACAGATTTGGTTTCCGACATCGCCTTTGAAAGCCATCCGAGCAAAGGCCCCGAACGCGGACATCAAATTCGATGCCGGCACAGAACCCTCCGCCGCTGCTGCGGTGGCCAAGCAGGCCGATGTCGCGTTCGTTTTTGTGTACCAATGGACAAGCGAAGGAATGGATCTCCCGAACTTATCGCTACCTGAGAACCAGGACGCACTGATTGAGCAAGTGGCAACGGCGAATCCGCGGACTGTTGTCGTACTCGAGACCGGCACCGCTGTCACGATGCCTTGGGCTGACAAAGTCGGCGGGATCGTCGAAGCCTGGTATGCGGGCAGCAAAGGTGCCGATGCAGTCGCAAATATTCTTTTCGGTGACGTGAACCCGAGCGCGAAACTGCCGATCACATTTCCGCGCAGCGAGGCGGATCTGCCGCACCCGAATCTGGTGATGCCACCGCCAGGAGCAACCGGACCGGAGGCAGTGATGAGAACAGGCGAAGCCAAGCCGACGTTCGAGGTTCATTACGATGAAGGCTTAAAGGTCGGCTACAAATGGTACGACGCAGAGAAAAAACCTGTCCTGTTTCCATTCGGGTACGGACTCTCCTACACGACATACTCATACTCCGGGCTGAAGGTCGCGCCCGGCGAGAAGGTCACGGTGAGCTTCACGGTTCGCAATACCGGGAAGCGGGCCGGAGCCGAGATCGCCGAAGTGTATGCTTCTTTGCCGAGCGAAGCAGGCGAGCCTCCGAAACGGCTGGTCGGTTGGAGCAAGATCAAACTAAACCCTGGCGAAAGCAAGGAAGTAACTCTAATGATCGACCGTAAATATCTGTCGATCTACGATGAATCGCAAGATGCCTGGAAACTTGTTCCCGGGCAGTACACGTTCATGGCCGGAGGATCGTCACAAGAGCTTCCGCTGCGGCAGACCGTCAGCTTGAATTAGAAGGACAGCCTAGCGCCGAGCTGAACCGTGCGGGGTCCTTGAGTGTAAAAAATCCCGGATCCGCCGGAGGCTCCCACGTAATTGTTTGGGAGGCCGAAATTCGGATGGTTGAGCGCATTCATTGCGTCCACCCGAAGTTGCAACTGGCCCGCCTCCCGGCGTGGCAGCGGGAAGCGGAAACTCTTACCCATTGAAAAATCGAAACTCACGAAATCAGGCCCTCGCAAAATGTTTCGCCCCGCTGTGCCATATGTGCCGTTAGGCGGTATTGCCCACGCCGGATTGGTGCAGCCACTGGGATTGGTCGTTCCGTCGGGCAACAGAGTACAGGTGTTGAACCACTCCTGAATGTTCGGATTCGCTACGTTCGGGTTTCCAATGAGATTCGGATACCAGCTAGCATTACTAGACAAAGTACCGCTGTTATTGACAGTTCCGACAAAGACGGTAAATGGATATCCGGATTGGACGACAAAAATCGTAGAAGCCTGCCAGCCGCCGAAGATAGCATCCACAAATCCTTCGCGGTTGAGAAATGCTTTCCCTTTTCCAAACGGCAACTGATACACGACATCGCCTTTGAACATATGACGCAGATCAAAGTTTGAAGGGCCGTAGTTCATCGAAGGATTCCACGCATTCTGATAAGGCTGGCTTCCGGCGCCCGCACCATAGCCCGAAGAATCCTGGTCATCTAACATCTTTGCGAAGGTGTAATTTGCGTCAAACTGGAACCCATGTGTGAACCGCTTCGTCATCGAGAGTTGCAGTGAATCGTAATTGGAAATCGCGTTATACCGGCTGCCGTTGATGGTCTGGAACTGTGGAAAGGGTCTTAATACCTGCGGGTTGAGTTTCGCGAGGGTCAACGCAACGCTTTCCTTAAGCAAGTTAGGCGGCACCTGGTTTATGTCGTCGGGAAAATACAAGCCGGTCGCGTGACTCCCGACATAGGCCGCCTCGGCCAACATGTCGTGCGGAAATTGCTTTTGGATACTGAAAGACCACTGGTAATTGCGAGCTACAGGCGTGTTGTAGGGATAGTAATTCACCGATTGACCGTTGTACGCTCCGGGATTGCGCGAGGCTATGACATAGTTCAATGGTGGATTCGGGTTCGAGAGAATGAAAACCGGGTGGATCTGGTCCATTTCGGTTAATGACCCTACACTGTTCGTGCCCAACCCCTTGGCGTTGTCCGCGTAGGTATCCATGGTCCAGTTGTAACTGTAAATCCCGAAGCCGCCCCGCACCACCCAGTTGTTCAGTGGAGACCACGAGAAACCTACGCGAGGAAGAAAGACCTTGTGATTGGCGGCCTGAATCGAATTTCTTCCGTTGTTCGGGGCGAACCACATGGCGCCAAAGGTGTTAGTTACCGGATTGAGAATCGTCGGATCGAAATCGCCGATGCGGTTCTTAACCTCATGCCATCCACCGTGGATCTCATAACGCACGCCTATGTTCAGAGTTAAATTCGGCCGGACCTTAAAGTCGTCATTCACAAAAAACTGCGGGCTCTTTTGCCGCATGCCCACAATCGGCGTGACCGAAGCGCCCCAGGACGAGACATACCCCAGGAGGAAGTCGGCGTACCCAAGTCCGCCCGTGCCGGAAGGCCCCGATTGGGTGAAGACGCCACTGAAGCTAAGGTTCGCTGCGTTAATGTTTCCCCACGGAGTGGAATTGTCCTGATAAGCTAACAGCTCGCCACCGAACTTCAGGATGTGCCTGCCGCGGATCATGGTTACCACATCCGAAGGTTCGAAGCTGTTCTCTACATAAATGGCATTGGTGCCTGCAGCGACTGAGGTGCAGCAAGGCCCGCCTCCGCTTATATTCACAGTAGGAGCTACGTCCGCTTTTGCGTACTGTATCCCCAGCGCTTGCGGGACGCCTTGGCCGAGCGTCTTGGGGTAAAACCAGTTGCCCTGCCGAGTAAAGCCGAAGCGGAACTCGTTTATAACATTCGGACTAAGCGTCCATACATCGGAGACTTGGGCATTCACGCTAGATATGTCGTAAAACGGGCTGCTATATGGGCTATTAGTCCATGGGTAATCAAACGTAGTGCCACTCCCGCGATGGTCCCGCTCGGTAATGGAGAAAGTTAGGCGGTTCCGGTCCGACAAATTGTAATCTAGCCGTCCAAAGTACTTTAGGAAAGGTGACGAACTCACGAGCAACCCTTGCCAGTTATTTATGTACCCCGGGAGATTAGGCTTCGGATACACATTTTGAATTCTAAGTGCCACCGGATCGAGCGGAATGTTAATCGTGTTATTCGGGAACGGCTGGCGTGTGACAGGATTATAAATATTCGGGAACTGAGGGGAGTTGAAATCGCCGGCTCGCATATTAACCGTCCCAAAACTACCATCCGTCGGCACCGTATCAAACTCAAAGTAATGTGAGTTGTTTATGGTCTTGTCTACGTCAAAGAAGAAGAAGAATTTATTCTTTAGGATCGGACCGCCGATAGCGCCGCCAAAGTTGTTGTAGCGCAAATTTCCAACGCTGGGAGCAAAGAAATCTCTCGCGTTCAAAAAGTCATTCTGGAAGTACTCGTATACGGCGCCGTGAAATTCGTTTGTTCCGCCTTTGCTGATTTGATTGAACGCCGCGCCGCCAATCCCGTATTGCGCCGAGTAAGTCGAGGTTTGGATCTGGAGCTCGGACATGGTCTCCAGAACCGAAGTATCGGTATTACCACTGTGCGGCAACGTAGTTGACGCGCCGTCGGCAAGGAAATTCGCGTAATAAGGCAGATTCCCGTTTACGGCAATCCCCTGGCCGCTCCCAACGGCTCCGGGGAGCACTTTCGTGTAGTTTTCCCAGTCCTGACCCACATTCGGCAGATTTATCAACGTGTTCGCGTCGAAGGTCGTCGACTGCTCGGCGGTTTCGGTCTTCAACATGGTCGCTTCGGCTGTAACCTCCACCTGTTGTTGGGCTGTTCCGACGGTTAGCTGGGCATCCAACGTGAGCGTCTGAACCTGCAATGTAATCCCATCGCGAACGAAATCGTTGAAACCCTTGGCGTTGAAAGTAACTTTGTAGTTTCCCGGGAGAAGGGAAACCGCGTCATAGATGCCGCTCTGGTTCGTTGTCACGCTCCTGCTTACGCCAGTGTCGACATTGAGAATTGTCACGGTGGCATCCGGCAATACCGCTCCACTAGGATCAGTAACTGTACCGCGAATTTCGCCGGAATTCGTGTTTTGCGCAAGCGCGAAGCTAGCGCCCAAAAGGGCCACAAACAGTATCGAAGACAACCGGAACCAGCTCTGGCAACGCGTTGATGAGCAACTTGGCATCTTCAACTCCTTCCTGCCTTGACGAACACGTCACATTCCGTTCGTCAAGTCGAGACCTTCCTGTGACATAGACTCACCCGAAGGGGAACGGTATCGCTCAGAATGAAGGCTGCTTCACCCCGAGAGCCTTCAGATAACCCGAATTCACCCGGCACTTCTCCAGGCGGATTTTATCGAGCAGATCTTCTAATGCCTGGCGAGAGTGTTCGAGCGACGGGCGCGCCGCAATGCGTTTCTCTGCCGATCCGGTTCCCCCGGGGAGCTTGGCAAACGCGACGATCTCATCCCAGTGCGCGGGCTTTGGAATGGAGACGACGCAAGAAGACTTTTCCATCTTCTTGTACGGCCAGAAGCACCAGCCGATCTTGTTCTCTCCCAAAACACGGACAAACTGCTGAATCCATTCATCAGTGTTCTCGCCAGATTCTCCCAACCAAACCGGCACGTTGTAGCGGTCGCGATAATCGAGATACTCCTGAATGACATCTTTGGTGGGAGACGTCCAGTATTTGTGAAATTGGTAAACGACATTCGAATCGAATGGCGGTCCGAAGACTTTGAAGTTACTGTCCCATTGAGCGCCACCGAGGATAATGATGTGATTCTTGTCCACTTCACGGATGGCTTTGGTGATGCGGCGATAAAGCGGTTCTAATTGGCTGTTGTATTTCAGCAGTTGCGGGTAATGAGGAATTGGCTCATTTAGCAAATCGTAACCAATAATGATGGGCTCGTCGCGGTAGTGCCGGGCGATTCGTCTCCAGACCTCGATTGTTAATTCCTGATCCTGCTGACTTTCGAACAGCCAAGGATATCCCCAGCTATCATCGATGTTTGTTCCGGTTTGTCCACCGGGCGCGCAGTGCATGTCCAAGATAATCCAGATTTTGGCTTGGCGGCACCAGGCAACCGCGGCGTCAAGCAATCCAAAGCCTTCATTTTCGGACAAAAAGAATTTGTAGTGGAACGGAATTCGGACGGAGTTGAAGCCGGAGGATCGGACGAGATCAATGTCGGCTTTCGTGATGTATTGCTGACGATATTTTTTCCAAAACTCCTCTGCTGCTGCGGGCCCGATTAGCTCGTTAAAGAATGCCTCGATCTCGCGAGGAGATGCGGGCCCTTCTTCAAACAGAAACATGTATCCTTCTGGCTCAAGCCAATTTCCCAGATTAATGCCGCGAAGTTGGAGCCTCTGGCCATCGGGGCCGACCAGATTTTTCCCCTGCCTCCGAACGAAACGAACGGATGCGGCGTGCTCCTGACCTATAGCTGCTGCGGCGTTGGCGGCCAGGGACGTCTTTACGAAACTGCGTCGGGTCATGTTATCTCCCCAGATTCTTATCAAAGAACGCGGTCATGATTCCATACGCTTCTTTTGATTCGGGCAAATCGGGATTATTCCAGAAAGCATGCGGCAGAGCTTCGAAAACAACGAGCCGAGCATCCACGCCGGCGCGGAGGAATGCGCGGTGCAGAATGGTGGTGCCACTCAGCAGAAGATCGCGCGTACTTGTAATGAAGAGGGTTGGCGGCAGCCCGTGCAAGTCCGCGTAGATTGGTGAGAGAACAGGATCATTCAAATCTGTTGAGCGGGCATACGAACTCTGAGGCGCTTCTCTGGAGGGCGGAGTGAGGGATCCTGAGAGGCCATTCAGGCCGAATAGCGCTTGCGAATCGCCGAACCGGCTGAAATCTCCATGTCCGGAGAATATGCCAAGCGCCGCGGGAAGGGGTTGTCCGGATTGGCGAAGCTTCACCGCTACTTCCCCGGTAAGAATAGCGCCTGCCGATGTTCCATAGAGAGCGATGTTTTGGGGCTTGTAAGCTTTCAGGAGCTCTTTGTAGACCGCGACCGTGTCGTCAACCGCAGCGGGAAACGGATGTTCCGGCGCAAGCCGGTAAAGAACCGCAATCACCTTGGTTTGCGCAAGGTTGGCGATGGGAATTGTTTCGGTGAGCGAGCCGGAATCGGCGTTGAAACCGCCGCCATGGACATTAATCAGCAGACGGCAGCGATTGCTTTCCGGGATTGTCAGCGGGGTGATGACTCTGGTGGGCACGCCCGCGATGGTTTCTTGTCCGACGTTTACCGGATACTGCGAGCGCGACCGCTCCCCTGCTCCACGTTGCCATTTATCAATATTGGCCCGGCGTTTTTCCAGAGTCTCAGGCCGTGCAGCATCCGAGACGCGCCGCGCGAGGACTTTCTGCGCTTCGGGACTGACGGTTGCCGGAACTGGAACCACTCTTGTGACGTGTGCCGTGCCGCCGGCGTCGATGAAGCTTGTGTCTTGTTGCGGTAGCGGCATTCCTGATGCCGGTATTAAAAAGGCGGCGAGCACTATCAGTCGACTGCGTGCTCTCGTTGGCTGGATTCGTTTCGCGATCATTGTTTCTATTGATCTACTATCATGAATCGCTAATGCGCAATGGGCTGGTTTTCATTCTGCTGTTCATCGCGCTGCCGGTTCATGCGCAAACAGATTGGAAGCTGGTCTGGAGCGACGAATTCGACGGCGCGCGAAACACTGGACCGGACCTCTCGAAATGGACCTTCGATTTAGGCGGTGGTGGCTTTGGGAATCGGGAACTCGAGATTTATACAAACAAAACCGAAAACATATTCAACGATGGCCAGGGACATCTGGTTATACGCGCAGTGAAGGAGCGGTCGGGGAGCTTTACGTCCGCGCGCATAAAGACAGAGGGAAGATTCACGGTCAAATACGGCAAGATTCAGGCACGAATCAAGATCCCTTCGGGGCAAGGGATGTGGCCGGCGTTCTGGATGCTGGGCGACGACATTGGGAAGGCCGGCTGGCCGGATTGCGGCGAGATTGACGTGATGGAGAACATCGGGAGGGAACCGTCGACGGTACATGGAACCGTGCATGGGCCGCGGTACTCGGGTAAGGATGGGATTACATCGCAATATTCACTGCCGGACGGTTCGGCATTGAGCCGGGACTTTCATATCTATTCGGCCGTGTGGTCGTCGGGATCGATAACGTTTCTCCTCGATGGCAAAACGTACGGAACGGTGACTCCGGGCTCGCTTCCGAGAGGCGCGAAATGGGTGTTCGATCATCCGTTCTTCATATTGCTGAACCTTGCGGTGGGAGGCACCTGGCCGGGCAATCCCGACAAGACGTCTCAGTTTCCGCAGGAGATGGTGATCGATTGGGTGAGGGTCTGGCAGGCTGCTCGATGAATTTGGACTTGGGAATGCGGAGCTTGGAGGAAACCAGACTCCAATTGCCTTCTTATGAGCGCAGGCGTAGACTCGAGGTCATGAGCACATCGCCCACACGACCCGACGGCGAACCTGATTTAACACCCGAAGATGAGCAAGCGGTCCAGGACCGCATGAAGACATACGAACAGGATAAAGAAAACACCGTGGACGCGAAGGATCGGATTGAGCAGCTCATCAGGGAGCGCAAGCATAAACGCATCCCGCAACCGCATTGAAGCGAGTTCGGTTAACGCGGATCGCCGACCAGGAGATCCAAACCTCCGCTGATTGGTACGACCAGCAATCGGATGGCTTGGGTGGAAAATTTCTGCTTCGTGTGCGTGAGGCGATTGAATGCATCGCCGTGAACGCGCAGGGTTAGGAGAAGAAAGTTGGCGATGTGCGGCGTTGCATGGTGCGAGGATTTCAAGACGGACTCTGGTTCAAGATCGAGCCAGACGAAAGCATTGTCATTGCCTGCTTGCACGGCCGCCGATCGCCGACTCTGGTAAAAGAACGCGCGGCCGGGATGATCTCAGTGCGGAAGCCTCCTGAGCCGTCTTAAGCGCCCGAATCTTGTTCGCGATTGTGCGCGCGATATAGAGACTTCTCCATGGTCAGCGTCGAATGCGCGGCCTCTTCGTCGGCAAAACTAGGGCCGCTTCCTCACGAATGGGTCTCGGTATTTTGCACGCGACGTTCTCTGGCTGAGGTTTGGATAACATCGGCTGACCGATGTTCGGATATTATTCGGACGATTAGAACCTTATGTTTCTGGCTGCTTGTAAGTACTTGAAAATGTGGTGGCCAGGGACGGAATCGAACCGCCGACGCCAGCCTTTTCAGGGCTGCGCTCTACCAACTGAGCTACCTGGCCGTTGGATTAGAAGACCTTAGTCTAACAAACGAGCCGGTCAGGGCCATGGGTTCTAGGCCGGACATCGGTGGGGAAAGCTTGTTCGTAGGACGTCTAATGTTGATATACTCGGCACATCCGGACTCCACATGGGTGAACAGCGGCTTGGAGACATCATTGATGACCACTGCGTGAAATGCCGCAGGATTACGAACCACTCGATTGTGTCGCTGGTGAATGGGCAAGCAGCAAAGGTTCGATGCCGGACGTGCTATCACGATCATGATTATCGTCACGAGCAAGCGCCTCCTTCAAAGAAAGACCTGAAGAAAGCGGAAGCGCAGGCCGCGATGGCGGCTGGCAATGGTAGCGCCGGTAGTGAGAAGCCCCAGAGCGCGAAAGTTGATACTAGTGGTGAGAACGTCTGAAACCGGACGTTTCCCCGTTTGGCCACACCTGTTAGCGCTGCACGCGAGACATTAGCCACGGCAATTATCCGCGACTTGCGCGCGCGCGGACACAAAGCCTATCTTGTGGGCGGTTGTGTGCGCGACCGGCTGCTGGGCATTGCGCCGAAAGACTGAT
>Ga0213875_10001857_pt1 | contig 13126 bp, 9 predicted proteins | sample BarmaccomBMRX_R8_FD_160105 | JGI IMG/M metagenome (GOLD analysis project Ga0213875, IMG submission 160105) | Root-associated microbial communities from Barbacenia macrantha in rupestrian grasslands, the National Park of Serra do Cipo, Brazil - RX_R8 | ecosystem: Host-associated > Plants > Roots... | reverse complement strand
TGAGCGACCCGGCCAAGGCCGACATCGGCACGCGCAAGCCGACCTGCTCCGCCGCCCATTCGGCATGAAACCGCGTCAGATATGGCGGATAGGCCTGGCGCGCGGCACGGAACACTTCGGCCACCGTTAGCGAATCCGGCACTACCGGCGATTGATAAGTGCGGCCAAGGCCGAGACGGGCGCGGGCGAACAGTTTCAGCGAGGTGATGTCGCGTCCGGAGAGCATCACGCGGCCACGATCGGGCACGTAGCGACCGGAGAGCACCTCGAACAATGTGGTTTTGCCGGCACCGTTCGGCCCTACCACGCCGAGGATTTCGCCCGGCCGAATGCTCACGGAAACGCCTTCGAGGATTGGCCGCCCGCCCAAGCGGATGTGGATGTCCTCGCAGCCGAAGAGCGCCGGGACGGGATCGCTTGTCGTCTCCCGTCCTTGCGTCGCGTCAGGCATGAATCATGCCCATGGGAAGGTGCGGAACTTACCCTCGGCCAGCACATCCGGTTGAATGATCTTGTGCTGGCCGTCCTGCACCTGGAAGTAGAGCTGGGCCATGCCCTTGTTGAGGTCCTGCGTCTGCAACGGATAGTGCAGTGCCGCTTGGTATTCGTTGTTCATGTCGACGGCACCGTCGACACCGCGATAGGGATGGGTGCGAATGTAGTCGGCCATCGCCTTGAAATCCGCAGGATCGGTGTTGGCCCATGCGTTCCTCAGGATGTATGCGGTGTCATACGCCGATCCGGTGTAGCAGAGGCCGATCACACCCGGGTGCTTTGCCGCATATTTCTTGCGGAACTCGGCCCCCTGCGCGTCGTTGTAGACACCGAGTACCGTCGACCACACCATGCCTTCCGCCGCTCCCTGGGCGACATTGAGGAATTCCGGCTGCGAGGCACCATACTGGATGTAAACCAGCGCGCCCTTCACCGGGTCCGCGACGAATTGCTGACAGAACGCGGCTTCCTCAGCTCCCACCCAGTAATCGAGCATGATGACGCCGGCATTAACCTTCTTGATCGCCTGCATCACCGGACCCCAATCCTGCATGGGATACTGGATGTCGGTGATGGTGGCGAGCTCGAATTTGCTGCTCGGCAGCGTGTCCACCACTTCCTTCGCGATCTGCATGTTGTAGTTGTTCTGCTCGCGGATGATGTGGACCTTGTTGTTGGTCGGCTTCCAAATTCCGCCGGCCGCCACCTGGTCAAGGAATTTGGGGAACATCCGGCCGTAATAGATCTCCGGCGGATCTACCTGGAAGTAGTTCCAGTACTTGTCGCGATTCTTCTTGGCGAAGGTAATCAGATCGATGTTGGTGTCGCCGGTCAGCAGCGGCGCTTTGTAATCGCCGAGCGCCTCGAGCATCGTTTGCCGGGCCAGCGGCACGAAGGCGCTGCCGATGGCGTCGGGCTTGGTGTCAACGACCGCGCGATATCCCGCCTGAATGCCGTCCGGGGTGAAGATGTCGCAGTCGTGGTGTTCGATCTTGATCTGCCGGCCCTTTACGCCTCCAGCAGCGTTGATCTCATCCACGGCCAGCGTGGCCCCGTTCAGGTAGTCCGTGTGATCGGCAATCTGAGCAGCGACCACTGCGAGGCGTAATGGCGTGCTGTCAGCCGCCAGCGACGGTGCCACAAACGGCGCGGTGATCGGCGCAGCGACTGTGGCGCCAAGTGCCTTGACGACGGCGCGACGATTGGGCGTCCAATTCTTGTCCTTCATGGCATTCCCTCCTCAGTTTTCTCGTCAGTGTTAGATGGGCTCGCACTCGCCGTCGTCAGGCACAGCAGCTGTGGGCCGACTTGGACGGCGGTACGTCGAGCGTTGGATTGCGATCGAAAAAGCTGAAAGGCTGCAGAATGAACCCGCAGTGCATGGCTGGCTGCACCGGGTAATCCTCTGGTCGAACAATGTGATGGTGGCCAAAAGTGTGCCAGACGGTGATCGGCCGATCGGCGACTGATCGATCCTGTTCGGTCCAAGCCGGGAGGCCCTTGCCCGGTGCGCTCTGGTTGACGTAGTCGCCCGCCGGCCAGCGCTCATCGGCCCGAGTCGGAGTGACCCAAATGTCGTTGGCGACAAAGCCGGCACGGCGCGCCACTTGGCTGCCGGGCGGCATCGGCGTGCGAAGCGTACTCTGAGGCAGCAAACGGTAGCCGGGATGATGGCCAAGCGCCGTTCTGCGTTCGCGATTCACGATCTTCCACGATCGGATGCGCGATGGATCGCCGCAGCGACGCGCCGTCTTCTCGCTTAGCAATGGCTTCTCGAGGATCGAGAGAGCGTTGTGCCACGGGTTGTCCGGGCCAGGTGGGTCGGCGACCGTGTCGATTTCCACGACCGTGTTGTTGGGCCCATCCACCGCCATGTCGAGCCGGACATTGAAAACGTGCTGGTGGATGTGGCCCACGACGCCGGGTGCAACGAGCGTGCCGCGGCCGATCGAGCCATCCTGCATCAGGCCCGCGGTATTGATGATCCCGGTGAGCTTGACGACGAATTCGATGGTGCCGTCGAGATACAGATGCCAATAGAATCCGTATTCATAATTTCCCACGGTCGCGATGAACGAGATCACAAGCCGGCGGCTCCGGCGGACATCGCTGTCTTGGGTACGAAAATCGGTGTGCTTCCATAGCAGGCCAGCGTCTTCCTCGTGGAGGCAGATCGCATTCGGAATGGTTTGCGCGGTACCGTCGATCCGGTTCACCACGGCATCGAAATAGTGCACGGCGCCTACGCAATCGCAGCCGAGCGTCAAGCTGTTCGCCAGCACGCCGATCCCGTACTCGCCGCAATCGAAGGCGTTCTTGCGCGGATGCACACCGCTCGGGTGGCCATACGGTACCACCATTTCCGCAAGCGATGCGCGCTTCAGCACGCTGCGCCATGCGCCGGAATCCCGGATACTCAGGTCGTGCAGCACCAGCCCTTCGCGCGGCGTGAAGCCGACGCGGAACCGCCAGCCACACCACTCGACACGCCAGCAATCGACCGTGAAGCTGGGCCCCTTCGGCTGGATGACTTCGATGGGCTTGAGATCCGTTCGCCAACTCTGCTGGAAACCCGCAGCGAAATTGCCCTCCTCTCGCGGCACCGGAACGACTCCGAAATCGTCGATCCGCAGCACCTCGCCGCGATCAATGTCGACGAGCGCGCTCAATCCTTCGACCGGGTGAGCATATTGGTTGTCGTGAGGGTGGTTGCGTACCCAGGTGATCGTTTGAAGGAGGCGGCGACCGATCTCATCCGGATGCCCGAACACGCCACAAGACCAAGGATCGCTGCACACCAGCGAAATGTCGGTGATGCCCCGCTTGGCGAGCGCCGCCAGAAAATCAGGATGCGACTTGGCGATCTGCTCGGCCAGCAGGAATTCCTCCGGCGCGATACGTGGGCGCGCGCCCGGCCGCGGCACGCAGCTCTCGACGGTTCCGCCCGTTAGCGAGACCACCGCCTCGAAAAGCTTGCCTGTCGTGATGTCGTAGAAGGATACGAAGGCGCGTCGCGTCGCAGGCTCGCCCGCTTCAAAATTCTCGTGCAAGACAACGGTCTCGAACCGCATTCCGGCGTTCAGGTCGTGCGAAGCCTTCACGATCGCGGTCGCAAGGGCGATCTCGGTGGTCGACAATGGATCGAGCGGATGAGGAGATGCCCGCAAGGCAGCGTGAGCTGTGTCCATGGCTTGCCACACCGTTATCGCAACTGCCTTAAAAGCAAAATTTAAGACTTGGGCGCCGAGCGGGTCAAGTGACAGGACGTTTTCCCGCACCTCTTCAACCGCCCCGGCCGTCCATGTGGTAGCGCTGGAGGCAGCGTTGTTTCGCTAGTATAAGACGGGTTTCTCGGGCGAGTGCGTCAAAGGCTGGAAGGGGAGGAACGACATGGCCGCGAGGACGAAGCAAAAGGCGAAGAGCAACGGTGCGCTGCGTGTGCTGGTGGTCGGCGTCGGCAATATGGGCGCCTCGCATGCCCGCGCCTATGACAAGATCGACGGGTTCGAGCTGGCCGGATTCTGCGCTCGAGGCATCGCCAAGCGCGGCGACCTGCCGATGCACTGGTCGAACGTGCCGCGCTTTGCCGATTATGGCGAGGCGCTTGAGACGCTGAAGCCCGATGTCGTCTCGATCAACACTTGGCCCGACACGCATGCAGATTACGCCATCCGCGCCTTCAAGTCAGGCGCGCACGTCTTTATGGAAAAGCCGATCGCCGAGACGGTGAAAGACGCAAGGCGCGTCGTCGCCGCGGCCCGTAACGCAGACAAGAAGCTGGTCATCGGCTACATTTTGCGCGTTCATCCCTCCTGGGTGAAGTTTACCGAGCTTGCCAAGGCTCTGGGCAAGCCGCTCGTCATGCGGATGAACCTGAACCAACAATCGATCGGAGACGCCTGGAAATGGCACAAGAACCTGATGAAATTACTGCCACCGATCGTCGATTGCGGCGTGCATTACGTCGACGTGATGTGCCAAATGACGGGCGCCAAGCCGGTGCGCGTCCACGGCATCGGCGCGCATCTGACGAAGGAGGTCAGGACCTACAATTACGGCCACCTGCACGTCGAGTTCGACGATGGGTCAGTCGGTTGGTACGAGGCGGGCTGGGGCCCCATGATGAGCGAGGTTGCTTACTTCGTTAAGGACGTGGTCGGCCCCAAAGGTTGCGCCAGCATCGTCATGGCCGAGCAGGGCAAGGGAGCCGGCGAGGGGGCCAGCGACACGACTTCGGCCGATATCGACACGCACACAAAAACGAACGCGATCCGCCTCCACCATTCAAAGCTCAACAAGGACAACTCACTCGCGAAGGCCGACGAGCTCTTCCGCATGGAGGACGAACCGAGTCATGATGAACTCTGCGAACGCGAACAGCTCGTCCTCATGAATGCAATCCGCCGGAACATCGATCTTTCCGACCACATGGAGGATGCAGTAAACAGCCTTCGTATCGTGCTCGCCGCAGATGAAAGCGTGCGCAAGAAGAAGGTCGTGATCTTGCGCTAAGCGCCGGGACCTGCCGACGCGACTCTCTCGGTAGATGCGAGTGGGTCGGTTGCGCTGACAATCAGCGTCAGGGCCAAGGACACCGATGAAATCGTGCCGCTCAAGATCAGATCGCGAGAGAATGCAGCCCGGATGAAGCAGGAGGGCCTGGAGCAAGGCAAATTCACGCGGGGTCAGAAAGCAGACTCCAACCGGATAGCCGGCCTCACGCGTGGTCGTCGCTACGCCCTCGTTGCCGGAAGCGCGCGGCCGCCACTCGCGATTTCATCTGGCTGCAGGCCCCTATCAGTGAATGCCGTCCGCGAGCCGTCCTCCCCAGGTGCAGACCGCGCGCGTCGCGGGGCCTCGATGGCGATCAAAAGGCGAAGCGATGATCGAATCCCCAGCCTTGTGCCCGCAGCGCCTTGGTGCGGCTGGCTACGCGCAACAATCACGGCAACAATGCCTCGCGGATCATCGTCAATGTCGACGGGCTACTTTCCCGATCCGGCGGTCAAACCCATGACGATGTAGCGCTCGAGGAATATGCCGATCAGCACGAGCGGCAGGGGAGGAGGGGCGACTGCGAGGTTCTTGGTCAGGCTCTGCGCCATGGCTGCCCGCCAGCCGGGAAGCTTGCGGCAATCTTAACCTTGGGTTCGGCCGCCGCGTCGGTCGCACAGACGATGCCGAGCGGCGTCTCGCCACCTATGACGTCTGCATCTCAGGCCGATACCGTTGAAGCCACGACGCTTCACCGATCCATTGCGGAAAGTTTCCGACGATGTCCGCATTACCGTCGAAAAGCAGACATGCGTATCGACAACCAGGATGTCTGCTTTGGGCCACATCCGGACTCATGCGGCACAGCAAAAGGGGTTCATTCAATCGCCTCGTCGGGTGCGCGGGCTCATTCGGGCAACCCCGCTTTCCGCAGACCCTCAATCAACAGGTTCGAGTTTGATTGCCCGCCCCGATCAATCCAGCCGGAGATGGTGAAGACCGGATCACCCTCAAGCATACGCGCCGCCGCGTCACGCGCCTCGGCGCCACGTCCGAGATGGCCAAAAGCTGAAGCGAGACAGCGGTAAGCTAACGCGAAAGAGGCGTTCTGACGAAGTGCTTTCTTCCCGGCGAGGATGGCCTCGTCAAACCGACGAAGCTCAATGAACGCATACCCCATCCCGACAAGCATCAGGGGTAGCAATGGGTCTACCGGACTGATGCGAATGGCGCGTTCAAAGCACCGGATTGCTTCCTCGGGCAGCCCGGCAACGTTGTGAACCAGCCTCTGAAGTTCCATGCGAAAAATGAATTCGGATTGAGTGCGGGCGCCCGGTCAGCGATCTCGATCGCACTTTCGCAATCGCCAATCATGAATGCAATATTTGCGCTGGCCAACGCTAATGTATCTGGATCACCTGTGTCGGCGCTCAAGGCCAGATGAAGAAATCGAACTGCTTCAGTGCGGTCGAATTGAGGATTGGTCGAAAATCCCCAAAGAACGTTTCGCATGTGACAGTCGCCCGCCAGAGCAGCGAGAAAGGCGAACCGAGGGTCTAGCTGTAAAGCGCGATGAGCCAGCTTTATCACTTCGGCCCCGCCTTCGCGGGTCGACGGATAGTAGTGCTGCATCGCTCTCAGAAATAAGTCGTAGGCAGTGAGGTTGTCTGGACGTCGCCGTGACGCCAATGCAATTTCCGTTTGAAGTAGCTTTGGCTGGATGGCCGAAACAACGGCGGCGGTGACTTCGTCCTGAAGGGCAAAAACGTCTGTCAGGTCACGCTCGAACCTGTCCGCCCAAATGTGCGTGCCGGTTATCGCATCGATCAACTGCCCCATAATGCGAACTTTGCCCGCCGCCTTGCGCACAGACCCCTCCAAGATATAGCGCACGCCAAGCCTGCGTCCGACCTCCTTTATGTCGATGGCTTTGCCTTTGAACGTAAAGCTCGAATTGCGAGCTATCACGAACAACCATTTGAAACGCGAAAGCGCCGTGATGATCTCCTCAACCATTCCATCCGCGAAATACTCCTGCTCGGGATCGCCGGACATGTTCTGGAAAGGCAGAACGGCGATGGACGGCTTATCGGGCAGAGGAAGTGACCTCGAGGCATCTGAGGCAACCGCTGTTGACCTATGAACGGCTTCGGTAGGTTCGCGAGCGGCGTAGGCCCTGATGGGGTCCTCGATGTTCTTGACCTGTTGCATACCCAGGTCAGTGAAGGCGACAGGTAGAACCTTCCGGACCTGCTCGTAGGTCGCACCAGAAACACAAACGCCACCCGGCTGGGCCACGGCCTGCAAACGCGCCGCAATATTCACTCCGTCTCCGAACAGATCGCCCGCCCGCACCATCACGTCACCAACGTGGATACCGATGCGGAAGTTGATGTGCTTGTTTGCTGGGAGGCTTGAGTTCGCTTTGGCGAGAGCCACCTGCGCATCCACCGCGCACTGCACAGCGTCCACAGCGCTCCCGAACTCCGCAAGCACGCTGTCGCCCGCAGCGTTCGCAATGCGTCCCCTGTGGTCCGCAATGGCCTTATCCAGAATGGCACGGCATTTGGTAGGGCCTTTGAGAGTCCCGACCTCATCGGCTCCCATCAGGCGAGAATAGCCCTCGACGTCAGCCGCAAAGATTGCCACCAGTCGGCGATTGACTTCGATTGGCTCTGACAAGGGTCTCACCCCTGGGTACAAAAGCCTGCCAAAGGATACGGCTTGCGTTCCGGGAGGGTCAACCGTGACGATCCCAGTTAGCTACGTGCTGGGTTCGGCAGCTTTGGGTCAAACTGAGAAGAGGGAGCGCGACGAGACTTTGTCGGCTTTGACCCCAGCAGCGGACGAGTATCGCGCAGCCAGACTGCGCCGCAAGCCGACATGGACAGCAGCGCGCTGGGTCGGGTTCGAGGCACTTGCCGCGCTGACCTTCGCCGGTGTTCCAGCTTCGCAAAATTGACCCAAGTTGTTTCGCGCTCCGTTCAAACCGAACACACCGCGTCGCCGATCCGAAAGGTGCCGCTATCGAGAATTCGGCAGCGGCGTCTGGCGCGCTTCACCATGGCCGCGCACGCCGGCCAAGCGCCAGGCGCCCGCACGATCCGAACGAGATCCCGGCAGGCTGAAGACCGCGATCGTGTCATGCAGATAGAAGCTACAATCTCCGCAAGGGGTAGCGCCAGATGCGATCTTGACCCAAGGCACGCTCCGCGTTGAATTTCCCGGATGCCGCTCATGCGGAATGCCACTGGAACGGAGAATGTCATGACGAAGCCCGTGACGCCCGACAACCTGTTCCGATTGGGTATGGGATTTTGGGGTTCGAAAACCTTGCTGTCGGCGGTCGAACTTGGGGTATTCACCGAATTGGCAAAGGGACAAGCCGACCTGGAGGGCTTGTCGCGCAAGATCGGGCTGCATCATCGCAGCGCGCGCGATTTCCTCGATGCGCTCGTGGCGCTGGAGGTGCTGGATCGGACGGACGGACATTATCGGAACACGCCGGAAGCCGATATGTTTCTCGACCGGAGTAAGCCGAGTTATGTCGGCGGGCTTTTCGAGATGGCGAATGCGCGCCTTTATCCGTTCTGGGCCTCGCTTACCGAAGCCCTGAGGACCGGGCAGCAGCAGAACGAGGCCAAGGGATCCTCCGCGGACCTGTTCGGAGCCCTCTATGCCGATCCGGAGAAGCTACGCGGCTTCCTTTCCGCGATGAGCGGCGTCAGCGCCGGCGCGGCCCACGCCATGGCCACAAAGTTCAGCTGGAAAAATTATGCGAGCTTCATGGACGTGGGCACGGCGCAGGGCATCGTCCCCGCCACGCTTGCGCGCGCTCATGCGCACTTGTCGGGCACGGGCTTCGACCTGCCGCAGGTCAAGCCCATTTTTGACGATTTCATCGCGCGCAACGGGCTCTCGGAGCGAGTCAAATTTCACGCTGGCGATTTCTTTAGTGACATGCTGCCGAGAACCGATGTCATCATCATGGGCCATATCCTGCATGATTGGGACCTCGCGCAAAAGAGGTTGCTGCTCGATCGAGCCTATGAGGCTCTCCCCGAGCATGGTGCGCTAATCGTCTATGACGCCATCATCGACGATGAGCGACGCCACAACGCATTCGGGCTGCTGATGAGCCTCAACATGCTGATCGAGACAAAAGGAGGGTTCGACTATACCGGCGCCGACTGCTGCGCCTGGATGCACGAGGCGGGCTTCTCGAAGACCCGCGTCGAGCATCTCGCTGGGCCGGATTCAATGGTGATCGGCATCAAGTAGCGTCGGGCTACCTTGCGTGCTTGAGGGACGCTCATTTTCCAATGCCGAGATCGAATCACACCCGCATCGTCAAAGGCTATCACACTAAAACTGTGTTTGCTTTTCGGGGAAGACTGGTGTCGTGAGTGGCACCTCCGTGATGGACTTAGAAATGAGTCACCTCGTCGCTGAACATGATGAGGTGTCTATCGGAGTTGCGGCGGTTTTTGTACCAGAGACAACCAGGCTCGCCTTTTGAAATGACGGGGACGCCGCTGCTCCCGGATGGCGCAAAAGTGGCGAACTCTTATTCGCGAAGGCCCCGCGCGTCGACGAGGCCCGCTCGAAAGAGCGCGAGGCGTTTTTCGCCCGCTAACCCGGGCGAACTGCCTAATTCAGGTGGAGGATGACGGAACCCTCGTGAACCTTTGGTGCGCCCACGCCGGTCGTCGCCGCGTTCTCAAGCACATCACTCAGTTCTTTTGCGCCCCTTCCTGAATATTCTCTTATGACTGTGTGCACGTTGGACCCTCCTACATTATAGTCCCAAGTTTCGGGCAATTTTGATTAAAGGTCGCGTGGGATCATCCCGCAAGAGTAGCATTGCGCCAGAGCCCGTGTTCAGATGTCTCCGCTCGACCATGGAGAACGGCGACTTACCGATCCACTGCCGAGGCAATTTGCCCGCGGCTCGAAAAAGCCCCGAGCCATTTTCCTCAAAACGGCGCATAGAAGATGCCGGCAAGATATGGAGTTCACCCGCAATCTTATACCAGATGCCGCGCGTCGAGATCGCCACACCTTCGAGAAATCAATGGAACACAATTGATTAGTCTGGAAAAGCGGATAGCTCGCGTCAGCATTCAGCCCGTGGTCACGGCCGTTTCGACATCCGCCGGATCGACTTCCTGAGCGAGCCGGATCCTGAGCTTGTCGCGGTCGAGTTCACCTTCCCACCAGGAGATCACCACGGCCGCCACGCCATTGCCGATGATGTTCGTAAGCGCCCGGCACTCGCTCATAAATTTGTCGATGCCAAGCACGATCGCCATGCCTGGCACGAGTTCCGGGCGCACAGAGGCCAGTGTTGCGGCAAGCGTGATGAAGCCCGCTCCCGTTACGCCGCTCGCGCCCTTTGAAGTCAGCATGGCGACGACGAGGATCGTGAGCTGATCCCCGAAAGACAAGGACACGCCGAGCGCTTGTGCGATGAAAAGCGTGGCAAGCGTCATGTAGATGTTCGTGCCGTCCAAATTGAAGGAATATCCCGTCGGCACCACGAGGCCCACTACCGATTTCGAGCAACCCAGACGCTCGAGCTTCTCCATGAGCTGTGGGAGCGCGCTCTCCGATGAACTCGTTCCGAGCACGATCAAGAGCTCATCCCTGATATAAGCAACGAACTTGACGACGGAAAAGCCGACGAGGCGGGCGACGGCGCCGAGCACCACAAAGACGAACAGGATAGCTGTCAGATAAAAGGTTCCAATCAGCCCTGCAAGGCTTCCGAGCGCCTGCGGACCGAATCGGCCGACTGTGTAGGCCATGGCGCCGAACGCCCCGATGGGTGCCGCTTTCACAATGATCGCAATCACGCCGAACATAATATGGGCGAGATCATCAATCAGCGCGCCAACCACACGGCCGCGCTCGCCGAGGATCAGGAGGGCAAAGCCGAACAGAACGGAGAAGAGTAGCACCTGGAGGATGTCGCCTGCCGCGAAGGCGCCTACGACGCTCTCGGGAATGATATGCATGATGAAATCCACCGACTTCATCTCACCCGCCTGTTTGGCGTAAGTCGCGACCGCGGTTGCGTCTGCCTTCCCGGCGAAACCCGCGCCCGGCTGAAGCACGTTCGCAACGAGAAGCCCGAGGACAAGAGCGAAGCTCGAGACGATCTCGAAATAGACAAGCGCTTTGATCGCGACCCGCCCGACTTTTGCGGCTTGCTGGATATGGGCGATGCCAGAGACCACGGTGCAAAAAATGATGGGCGCGATGATCATCCTGATCAGTCTGACAAAGCCGTCACCGAGCGCCCTGATCCAGTCGTTTTGCGCAAACTGCGGGAACAGCCAGCCGACAAGAGCGCCAAGCGCGATGGCGATGAGCACTTGGACGTAAAGGATATTGTACCAGGGCTTTGCTACGCGAAGGGGAGACCGGGCGGCTTGAGCGGACATCGTGCTTTGGCCTCCTTGGAATCCGGGAAAATCAACGACTACAAAAATTGCGCCGACTACGGCTGTTTGGCAATCGCCACCCCCATGCCATTGGCTATGACCGCGCGCCCCATTCCCCGGGAGTGAACGAGAAGAATATCCAGCCATGTTGCTGGGTGGGCTGCGAGTTCAGGGCTTGGCTGCCTCGATGTATAGCTCTCGGCGCGATCACCGCTTACATCGTCGAACGAAGACTGTTCCGGGGAGCTTCCTGGCTCGGCGGATTGGCGTCAGCACCGATCGTCATTCCGGGCATCGTTCTGTCCGTGGGATTTTTCGCCGCGTATACGCAGCCACCATTGCGGCTTTATGGCACGGCAGCAATCCTGATCGCCGCCTTCACCGCCACGTTTCTTCCTATCGCCTACGCTCATGCGGGAACTCTTCTCAAGGGTACCCTTGAAAGCCACGAGGCTTCATCGACCCCTTGCGGGAATTTTTCGACGATGTCCGCATTACCCTGGAAAGCAGACATGCGCATCGACGATCATGACGTCTGCTTTGGGCCAATACCGGAAGTGGCGCAGCACGCCCATCCAGCTTTGGTCAGACAGAACTGATAAGGATGAGGCCCTAACCCGAGGTGGGGGGGCTAGCTCAGCGGCCACCAAAAATAGATTTTGCCAAGCCTGCAAACTCCGTGACGCCGAATGGCTTACGGAGACGCGGCACTTGCTGGTACCTTTCCGGGATCGCACTGACTACGCCGGTAACGAAAAGAATAGGGTGGGCAGCCTGCAACAGAACATCGGCGATCTGAAATGTCGTTTCGCCATCTAATCGAACGTCAAGAACGGCACCATCAATCCGCTCGTGCCTAAGCGCCTCGATGGCGTGAGCAACGCGTCCGAACGGGCCCACCGCCTCACCGCCCAGGCTGCTGATCAGGTCCTCCAGTTCCATGGCAATGAGCGCCTCGTCCTCGACAAGGAGCAATCTGACGCCAGCTAGCGGCTGGTTCGGCTCGCAGAACTCAGCTCTGATTCGGTCACTCATCGGCGAGCCCCGCGTCCAAGGGCAACACGATCACGCATTCGATGCCATCGCGGTGAAATGTTCGCTCGAAAGTCCCACGTAAAAGATGTGGTATGGACCTTTCGAGGATGTCAGTGCCGAAGCCTCGCCGGGCGGGCTCGCGTTCTATTGTGACGCCGGTTTCGCGCCACCGAATGCTAAGTTGATTTTCGGTGCTGGAAATTTCGGTCTTCCAGGAGACGTCAATATGACCGTTATCCACGGAAAGCGCGCCGTGCTTGACCGCATTGGTCGCAAGCTCGTGGAACGCCATGGATAGGGCTTGCGCCTGCTTCCCAGAAATCAAGAGTCCGGGCCCATGCTGAGTCAGGTTTTCGCCCTCGACGGCTCCGTGCGCCGACAGTTCCTGCGTGAGCAGCTCGCGCATAGCGACCGCGCTCTTCTCGGTCCCGCTCAATAGCGCATGGGTGCGGGCGATGGCGGCGAGGCGATTGTCGAAGGACCTCGCGAATTCGTCGAGGCTTTCGCTCCGCGTGCGCGTCCTCCGCGCAACAGCGCGAACGGTCGCCAGCATGTTATTGATGCGATGCTGAAGCTCGTGCCTGAGTACTCTCTCATGTTGTGCGCGCTCCGCCAGTTCGGCCTGAGCGTTCACACGCTTGATCGCTGCGGACAAC